>Ga0209645_1000336_pt1 | contig 25149 bp, 40 predicted proteins | sample ETNvirenome_6_30_FD_184070 | JGI IMG/M metagenome (GOLD analysis project Ga0209645, IMG submission 184070) | Marine viral communities from the Pacific Ocean - ETNP_6_30 (SPAdes) (version 2) | ecosystem: Environmental > Aquatic > Marine > Oceanic | place: Pacific Ocean | collected 2013-06-19
TGTTATGGGTCTTTGGACAAGTTCCATCGGTATTATTGGTCTTGCTCTCAACCTTCGTGCTTATGACTTTGTTTCCCAGGAAATCAGAGCAGCAGAAGATCCAGAGTTTGAAACCTTCTACACCAAGAATATCCTCTTGAATGAAGGTCTTCGTGCATGGTTGGCACCAGTTGACCAACCACACGAAAACTTTGTGTTCCCAGAAGAAGTATTACCAAGAGGTAACGCTTTATGATATAATACATAATGATACAACATTAATTTAAAAACATGACCTATAATGTTACTTTTAAAACATCAGATGGTGAGTTCATTTTCCCCTGCGAAAGTGACCAATATGTCCTTGATGCTGCTGATGAAGCAGGTGTAGATGCTCCTTACTCTTGTCGTGCAGGAGCTTGTAGCTCCTGTGCTGGTAAGATTGTATCTGGCACAGTAGATCAGAGTGATCAATCTTTCCTTGATGATGATCAAATTGAAGCAGGATTTGTGCTTACCTGTGTTGCATATCCAACTAGTGATGTAACTATTGAAGCAGAGAAAGAAGAGGAACTCTACTAAATGAATGGATTTGAAGTATTCTTTTACTTTGTTTGCTTTGCTGTTATTGCAGGTGCTGCCTTTGCAATGATGTGGTCTAATATTCAATCTATTAATATGGAGATGAATAAACCCAAACCACGTCATCCAGAGGCACCTGCTCCTGGAGATGAGGTCATGTATGTTGATCTTTCAAAAGAGAAACTTGAGAGACTTTACAAAGAAGATAACAGTTGATATACTAGGGGGAGCAATCCTCCTTTTTTTATGCTTGCTTTTAAAATCACAGAAAAGATGAATGATCTTGGATGGGACATTGAAGACAATATTGTGGTTGAGGTTGGTGGAACAAGTGTCTCTGGAATTGATGTAGGTGAAGAGTATAATAAGAAGTGGCAGTCACCTAAAGGAACTGTTAAATATAACAAGGATGCGTTCATTGTTATTAAGAACCTTGACAGGAGTCCTTTTGCTCCATCTGAACCAAATCCTGATTTAGTTGCTCATCACTTAAACAATCAATGAAGGAAGATCCAGATAGTTTTCACCCCCTGCTAAATGTAGTGGGGGGATTTCTTATTTCAGTTCTAATTATTCTTATACCCATACTAATCATATGAATGAAGTATATACAGTCTACAGCAAAAGTGGATGTCCATTTTGTACAAAAGTTATTTCTGTGTTAGAGTTAGCAGAGTTAAAGTATGTTGAATACAAACTTAATAGAGATTTTGATAAAATCTCTTTCTATAAAGAGTTTGGTCAAAATGCAACATTTCCAAAAGTGAAAAGAAATGATGTTGTCATTGGTGGATGTACTGAAACTGTTAAATATCTGAGAGAAAATAATTACGTGTAATGGATGAAGAGTCTTACGAAATCATTGAAAGAGCATTAGACTACTCTTTCAAGGGAAAATTTCTTCTTAACTTCTATCAATTTCTCCAAGGAAAAAAAGCAACTAAAAAAACAGTTGATTCATTTATAGAGAGCACTGCAGCACAGAATATTAAAAATATAGTGTGTGAGTTAGATCAATATATTAAGGGTGGATCTGATAGTGAGCATAAACAATTGAGAGAAGCTTATGGATACCTTGGCAAACCAGAAGCTCGTAAGATAAGAAAGTATTTGAATGGAATTTTGGAGGATGCACAGAGGTATAGTTATGACAGAAGACCAGGGAGAAGAAAAAAATTCACTAAATAAAGGCAAAAGTAACGATACCTTAAGAATAAATCGAGGGGTTGAGTTGCTATTAAGAAATAGAAGGAGGATTTCAGAACCAAAAACTTTCCAAGTGAAAGTTGGTAAAATGATTTCCTTCTTAAGAAGGGAGATTCATTTTTTCTTTGAACTTTCACTTGACATCAAAAAAGCAAGTAAGAGGGGAAAGTAAAATGTTAGCAGTCACCCTAACACTATCATCAATCATTTCAGTTTTATTTCTTTTTGTTGGAGGAGTAATTGGATATCTGGTTAAGGAATATGTGTATGAAAGAAACTCATGTTTTATACCCACACATCCAGAGATGTTTGATGAAAATGGACAAGTAATACCAGATGAAATTTTATCAGTGAGGTTTGAAAATGCCCCAGAAGACAACTTCGAAGAAGACAATTAGTGTTGCTAAGAAACTACCACCTAATCCCTTTATCCATGAGATTTTAGAGGCAGTAAGTAAGCAACGCACAGTAGCAAAGAAGACAGAACTTCTTAAAGAACATAGATCAGAAGCACTTACTGCAATTTTGATTTGGAACTTTGATGAGTCTGTAGTTTCCATGCTTCCAGAGGGTGAAGTTCCCTTTAACAAAAATGAAGCTCCTATTGGAACAGATCATACATCTTTGAGAAAAGAGTGGAGAAATCTCTACCATTATGTCAAGGGTGGAAATGATAGTCTGTCCAAAACAAGAAGGGAGAGCATGTTCATTCAACTATTAGAGGGTCTTCATCCAGAGGAAGCAGAGATTATTTGTTTGGTTAAGGATAAGAATCTGGGCACAAAGTATAAAATTACTAAGAGTGCTGTGGAAGGTGCTTATCCTGATATTGAATGGGGAGGTAGAAGTTGAATCTAATGAAAATCATTAATTCAGATTGTGACCCTACACTTGCTCAAGACAAAAGTCTTCCCAACAATGCATTTCTTGTTGAGTATCTGCAAGATGGAATGACACATTTTGATTTAGTCATGTCAAATAAACAGGTTGAAATTTTTGACCATTATTATGACAAATATAAAAAAGATTTTGTAAACATGGTTCAATCAGAAGGTAGAATCAGTCCAAAACTCTGGAATGCTGGACCAAAGAAGAAAGAAAAATGAATGACGAAGAAATTAGAGATCAAATCAACGAACTCATAAGAGATGAGATACAGGAAGTCATCAATGACTATGTTGATGACAGAGATGAGAGTGAAAAATCTGGACTTGGTTTTGTTGAATCTGAAGATGAATTGAAAGTAAACATCAATACTCAGGAGATTGATAAACTAATTAAGCAATACAAAAAACTCAGAAAGAAACAAAAATCAAATATTACAGAGATCAAAAAGTTAGGATTACTAGACAAAAATGGTAACCCATTAAAATAAATACACTAGCAGGAGTGTAGCGTATGCTTTCTACCCAATATCGATTGCGTCTAGAGGCAATCTGTAACAAGATTGTCTCTGGAGATGAAGTTTCATTGGATGATATGATTTGGGCAAATAAATTAGCAAAATCTAATCAAAGTGCTGCATCTATTCTTAGAAAGGCACGTAGAAAAGCAAGTAATCCTGAAATGCAAGAGGGAGGTCTTGATGATTTTATGAATCAGATGGACCTTGGGGATCCTGATCCATCTAATCACAGAACAGGATTCCACAGTGCAGATGAAATTGTAGACTGGTTCAGTAGAGAGAAGACTGATGACTGGAGGCAGCGTGACTGAAAAGATTACTCCTGAGACATACGAAAAGATGAATAAGGAGTTTGAAGAAGAAGGACTTGCCTTCAGAATTATTGTTCCTACTCAAGAAGAAATTGATGACTGGCAAAAAAGTAACTGAATTGAATATTGTAAATAACTTAGTGGAAAAGATTGCTGAACTTTTGAATGCAGAGGTTCAGCATTCTCTTTTAGTTGATCATAAAGGTACAGAAAAAAGAAAAATCTCAATTACCTACAAGGAAGATGATAGCAGTAATTTATAGTAATGGTAGTCAAGAATGTGAAAGAGTAGCATCATTATTAAAATCATTAGGTGGGGAGTTTCAAGAGTACAAGTTAAATGAACACTTTACTCAAAGAGCATTTGAAGCAGAATTTGGCAAAGATTCTGAGTACCCTCAGGTAGCCATTGGTGCTAAACACATTGGCACTTTAAAAGAAACACTAAATTATATGAAAGAAAAAGAAATGTTGACAGGTACAAATTATGACTAATCCAAATGCTTTATATGAAGATATGGAAAAACTAAATGCACTCTATGAGGAGTTGTGTTGGGATCCAGATGATGAATTAGTTTTTTCTCATGATGGTGAGAGGGTGGTTATTTTTAATAAGACTCAATTAGAAAAAAAATCTTAAATTGTATCACAAGTTACAAAACTACTTGACTAAATAAGCCATGAGGTCTATACTAGACCTGTCGTTCATCCCTTAGGGGACGCAAGTAAGTCGCGGAACGGAGCGTTCATCCCATGTTTGATTTATTACTCACTTCAAGTATGATGTGTTCTGATGCTGATGCATTAATCTTCAAAATCAGAAAAAACACATCAGAACTATCACCACGTATAGTGGTGGAGTTAGTAGAAACCGTAAAGGAATCTGTACCTGAGTGTGATGATTACTGGGACGCAAACGACTAAAGGAACGGGCCTAAAAATCCAATTACTTTAGGAGTAAACCAATGAATACACTTCAACTCATTAAAAAGCAAATTGACAAGGCAGCAGCATTGCATGATGCTCAAATCAATGTCACAAAATATCGTGGTGTTGATTGCAAAGTGCATGAGGTTGGTGAGGAAACTCATGGAACCTTCTGCTATCGTGGTCGCACTTATGTAAAGTGATTGCAAATTAAACTGAATAGTGTTAACATGGGGGTCACACCCCCATTTTTTTATGGAAAAGGACAAACTTAAACTTATTGTTAGAAATCTTAAATTATTGGTGGATGCATTAGAGTCGGAGGTTTACTCTGATGTAAAAGCATACAATACAAACAAAACTAAATATGATGTCCCAATCTCAGACTATGATGAGGTATTCAACGATGACGATGGTTATCCAGACTGATCATGTATGAGGAATTAGATACTTTTGAAAGAGCCCTTCAACATTTTGGAACAAGAGTTGAGGTCTATACTTGCATGGAAATGGGTGGTAAGATTACAGCAGAAGAAGCTTACCAACTTATTAAAGCAGAAATCAAAGAACTCAAAAAAGTTAGAAAAGCAGAAAAGAAATGAAAGTACAACTTATCTCAGCAACTCCTGATGCAGAGAAGCACATAGCTTATTGTGCAAGGGTAAGCAATCCTTCTAATCAGGGAAATGATTCCTTTGAAGGTCTCATTAAATACTGTATTAAGCATAAACATTGGAGTATTTTTGAGCAAGCATTCTTGACTCTAGAAATTGAAACTTCTAGGGCAATAGCGGCTCAAGTGCTGCGTCATAGGAGCTTCACATTTCAAGAATTTTCACAAAGATATGCTGATTCATCTCTGTTGATGGATAAAATCCCTCTTCCAGAGTTGAGACGTCAGGACACTAAGAATCGTCAAAATTCAACTGATGATCTTGATCCTTTTGTTCGTCAGAATCTTGAGTTGCAAATGCAGACTTTATTTGATTCTTCAATGGCACTGTATCAACAGATGCTTGAAAGAGGTGTGGCAAAGGAATGTGCTCGTATGGTGCTTCCTTTGGCAGTTCCGACAAGAATGTACATGACAGGTTCAGTGCGGTCATGGATCCATTACATAGATCTTAGATCTGCTAATGGAACACAAAAAGAACACATGGATATCGCTAATGCTTGTAAGGATGTGTTTAAGGAACAATTCCCAACAATTTCTCAAGCATTAGATTGGTAATAAATATTAACACTAGGAGGAGGCTCATGCCCACATACCCTGTAATTAATTTAAAAACTGGAGAGAAACAAACACTCTCCATGACTATGAGTAACTATGATGCATGGAGACAGGAAAACCCTGATTGGGACAAAGACTGGCAAGCAGGTGTTGCTGGTGTTGGCGAAGTAGGTGAGTGGCAAGAGAAACTTGTCAAGAAAAACCCAGGTTGGAATGATGTCTTACATAAGGTATCAAAGGCACCAGGTTCAAGAGTAAAAAAATTCACCTAAAAAAAATTTATGCCAGCTAAAAGAAACAAAGGTGCTTCAGGAATTGGCAGCACTAATCCAGTTCCATTTGGTATGAGTAACAGGCAAATGAAAAGAAAGAAACCTATCAATCTTGATTATACAAAAAAGATTGAACCATTAACAGACAATCAAGAGAGGTTCTTTCAGTCATATGCTGATGATAAAAACATGGTGGCATATGGGTGTGCTGGAACAGGAAAGACCTTCATCACCCTCTACAATGCTCTACAAGAGGTTTTAGATGTAAATTCACCATATCATAAGATTTACATTGTTAGATCCCTTGTACCAACTAGAGAGATTGGTTTCTTGCCTGGTGATCATGAGGATAAATCTGACATCTATCAGATCCCCTATAAGAACATGGTTAAGTACATGTTTGAAATGCCTGATGACAATTCCTTTGAAATGTTGTACAATAACTTGAAGGCACAAGGAACTATTAGTTTTTGGAGCACATCATACATTAGAGGAACAACATTTGATAATGCTATTTTGATTGTTGATGAATTTCAAAATCTAAATTTCCATGAACTTGATTCAATAATTACTAGAGTTGGTGAAAGTTCTAAAATTATGTTCTGTGGTGATGCTACACAAACTGATCTTGTCAAAATGACTGAAAAAAATGGTATTATTGATTTTATGAGAATCTTAGGTAACATGCCTTCCTTTGATACCATTGAATTCCAAGCAGAAGACATTTGTAGAAGTGGATTTGTTAGGGAATATATAACTGCAAAACTTGAACTAGGACTGTAATGTTTAACCATATTGAAGTTGATTACCCAACACTTAGTAGACAAATGATTGATGGGGTTAGATATTATGATACTCCTGATGGTCAAAAATTAGTTTCTATCACCTCAATTATTAGTCATATCAATCGTGAAATCTTCAGAGAGTGGAGAGCAAGGGTTGGTAATGAAGAGGCAAATAAGATTACTAAACAATCAACTAGTCGTGGCACAGATATGCACACATTGGTTGAGCACTATATAAAGAATCAACAACTACCAACAGTTCAACCACTTTCTGAGATGTTATTCAAGCAGGCAAAACCTGACTTGAACAAAATTGATAATATTCATGCCATTGAACAAGCATTGTTTAGTAAAGAATTGGGTGTTGCAGGTAGTGTAGATTGTATTGCTGAGTTTGAAGGAGAACTTTCAATCATTGATTTCAAAACCAGCAAGAAACCAAAACCCAGAAATTGGATTGATCATTATTTTGTACAATGTGCAGCATACGCTTGCATGTTATATGAGATGACTGGTATAATGGTAAAGAAATTTGTCATCATTATGTCATGTGAAAATGGTGAAGTAAAAGTTTATGAAGAGTATGACAAAAGAAAGTACATTAACATGCTCGCAGATTACATTAGCGAGTTTGTTGAGTTTAAATTGCAAAATGCCTGAACCAACTGTAAGCGAACTTATTGAGAAGAAATTCTATTCCTCAAAGAAGTTCAGTGAAGAGATAGAGAAGATTGTTCTCAATAATAGGGACATGAAATATATTGATGCTATTGTTTTTTTCTGTGAACAAAATAGCATTGATGTTGAATCAGTTCCTAAATTGGTATCAAAACCATTGAAGGAGAAACTAAAAGCAGAAGCAATGGAGTTGAATTTGCTGAAGAGAACTTCACGTGCTAAACTCCCACTATGATTTCCACCAAAGAACTTAGGCATCATCGCATGTTAGCAGCAATCAGGGAGAACAATATCCCTGAGCATGATCTTAAGTATCTTGGTTTAGAAGATGGTGAACACATGTATCTCATTGCTAATGAGCATAGAGTAAAACTTGATGACATTATTGATTTTGAAGAAGTAGATGATCAAAGTGACACCTTTTGATGCTTACAAATCCTACCTTGGATTGAAAAACCATTTTACAAAACCAAAGTATGACTATCACAGATATGGTGGTAAATCTCGTGCAACCATACAAAGTTTTTACAAAAGAAGGGATAGATACTTTTTTGAAAAACTGAGCAGACAGAAAACAGATGATGAAGTAGTTGAGTTTTTTGTCTCTAATTTTATCTCTTGTGACAACCCTCAGTCATTGTGGATTGGTGATATTGTAAGGAATGGTGAGGGAAATTATACAAGTTGGAAGAAAAGAATGCAGTCCATGTCTTACCTTTTTAAGGAACAAATGGAGACATTATTTTCTGATAGAAAGTTTGATGATGTATTTAAAATTGAAGGAACAAAGCATCCTATTATTTTGAAAGAACTACTGCAAGATAATATTTCAATTGAAGCTTTTATTGTTCTTGAAAAAATTCTTGGATTTAAAAAAGATTTTGACAAGAGGTTAGATGATCCAGTGTGGGAATTTGTTTCCATGAGGACTGACAAATATATTTCTTTCCTAGATATTAATGTATTTCATTATAAAAAAATTCTTAAACAGGTAGTAGGGCTATGAGTTTCTTTGATTCAGAATTTGTACAAGAAGAGATGGAAGAAATTTCAAATCTCCAAGACAAAATTTATAAATCTGTATTCAATTTTCCTTCAATGGGTAAGGAGGACAAGTTAGAGCACATTGAAATGTTAGAGAATCTACTTGCAAAACAAAAGATCCTTTATACAAGGATGACTCTTTCTGATGATCCAAAAGCAATTAAGATGAGAGAGGAAATTATTAGTCAAGCACAAAAATTAGGTTTCCCACCTAATGTTGATCTTGCCTATGTTTTTTCTAACATGGAAAAAATTATTGGCACTATGAAAATGTCACTTGACAACTCACCTACATAGGTTAGACTAGAGGCTGCCTGATCCTCTACCAAGCTAAAGGACACAGACCAAATACAACTAATACGGAGAATACATGTCTTTCAACGATCTTAAGAAACAATCTTCCCTTGGATCTCTGACATCTAAACTGGTGAAAGAGGTAGAGAAGATGAACAATACTGGTGGAGGCGCAGATGAACGCCTTTGGAAACCAGAAATGGACAAGTCAGGTAATGGTTATGCTGTTATTCGTTTCCTGCCTGCACCTGAAGGAGAAGATCTTCCTTGGGTGAAACTCTTTTCTCATGCTTTCCAAGGACCTGGTGGATGGTATATTGAAAACTCCCTGACCACTGTGGGAGGAAAGGATCCTGTTGGTGAACTTAACAGGGAACTTTGGAACAGTGGAAATGATGCAGACAAAGATACAGTGCGCAAGCAAAAGCGTAAACTGTCTTTCTATGCCAACATCTATGTTGTGAAGGATGGTGCTAATCCTCAGAATGAGGGTGGTGTATTCCTTTATAAGTTTGGCAAAAAGATCTTTGATAAGATCATGGAAGCCATGCAACCTGAGTTTGAAGATGAAACCCCCATTAATCCCTTTGATTTTTGGCAGGGTGCAAACTTCAAACTGAAACTGAAAAAGAAGGATGGATATTGGAATTATGATGCTTCTGAATTTGAATCACCATCACCTCTGCTAGATGATGATGATGCCATGGAGGCAATCTGGAAGAAAGAATATTCTCTTACTGCTTTTACTGCTGCTGATCAGTTCAAATCTTATGATGAACTGAAGAAACGACTTGATTATGTATTGGGCAATAAGTCCACTCGCAAATCATCAGTAGAAGAAGAGACAGAATATGACAACTACGCAGCATCAGAGCAAAAGACAGTCACAGAAGAGCAAGTTCTCAGAAAACTTGAAGACTCTTACCAAGCATCAAAGGTTGTTAAAGAAGAACCATCTTCTAATGACGATGATGATCCTATGGCTTACTTTGCAAAACTTGCTGATGGATGAAGAATGAAACAAGGGGGTTTATACCCCCTTTTTTAAAATCAACTTTTATTTCCAAAAAAGGGGTAAAAAAAATTCCAGGTAAAAAATGACCCCTTTACTTTTTTATTGATATAATCTTATATTATCTCCTCTTGATAAATCATCTGATACGTACTGTGAAGTACCTTTTTCATTCAATAACTCTGTCTCTATGAGTTCTATTGCTAAGTTTACAAATTTAGCCTTCAACACATAGATATTCCTTTTTGCATCTTGTAAATTTGATTCATATTCATAGTTAGATATCATATCAACAGGATTAAGAGTCTGTGTGCCTAAACTGCTATCAAGATAGGTCACTGTATAATCACTTGGAACTCTTAATCCTTTTTTCACCATAGTCACACCTAGACTATCTTTAACTAGTCTTGTCTCATAGTGATGAGGATTTGTGAAATTAGATTCAGAACCATATTTTCTTATCATATAATTGTAGAAAGAAACATTACTCATTGGCCACTCTTCATACTGATTTAAAGTATTATTTGCCAACATCACTAACCAATCAAGGTCCTGGTCTCCATATAGTTTGAATGCTACTTGATCAGGTCTTTCATCTCCCTTTATTTTATAAAGAGTAAAGTTTGATAAGTCACCTATAACTTCATTACTTAATTTTACTCTCCTAAAAATATTTTTTAAAAGAACAAAATCTAAAATTTGTGCATCTGGCTCTCTACTTACATATGCAAAATTTGGTAGGTAATTAAAATACTGGTTTGCCATTTTTAGAATCCCATGTCGTCTGTGCTATCATACTCATCAGCATAAATTGGTTGCAGTTCTCCAAATGACATGCTCACTCCATAAGATGTCATTGATCCATCTTGATAAGTTGAATAAGAACCATCTGGTGTATAGTTGACATTAAATGATGTCATTGCACATGGTTTGATCTTATTCAAGAATGGATGACTTTTTGATTGTTCATTATTAAATATGTATTCAATTTGAAATACTCTTGGTGTCTTAAGAAATAATCCAGTTGTTGATCTTTGTGGTGAAAAATTTCTCTTAAAGGTCTTAATAATTTTTCTAATAGTCATTGCCTCAACTTCATCTCTTGGAGTAAATCTAAAATTAAATTGAAATGTTCTCATTCTTGGACCAGTAAAAAGCAATTCAAGATTTGGATTAATTACATTACCAGTGGTTCTACCCTGAATATTTGCTCCAACTGCTTGTCCAGCAAAGTATGCAACTAAAGCTGCCTCAGTTGCTGGATCATCAATTGCCATTTTAAAATTTGATCCTGCTTTAGTTAATCCTTCAATTAATCCCTGCATATCAAGACCTGCAATAGATTTAATGGAATCTGATGCTAATTCTGCTAAAGTACCTTTTACAGCATCAAGTTTATCACCACCCCAGTCCACTGATTGACTTGTTGATATATTTGGTTGAAGTGGTAATATTACTGTTTCAAGTGGATCAGTTAAAACTCTTGATGAATCTGAAGTTCTTTGATTTTTTAAAGTTGGTAAACCTGATGCCACATAATTATAAGCTGTTATTTTAATAAAATCATATCCTAGATTGGGAATTTCTGTGGGGTATCTATATACTGTTCCCCTATTAGCAATTGGTTCCCTAAATTCAGTGGCACCACCTGCCACTGTCACTGTTTGTAATTCTTTACTAGCATTTACATCAGGATCAGTTGTTGTGGTTGTAAGATCACCTTCTACAGTGTTTGCAGGTTGTGGGGCAAAATCAGTTTGCTTATCACTTGTATTTGCTGATGGTGATGATGCCTCTGTATTATTTTCGAGGGGTCCATACCCATCTTTGCTAATAAGACTACTATAATAATTTTTTCTATTTTTGTCAGTTAAGGATAAGGTTGATGTTTTAACGCTTAAGTTAAGATTTTTTAATTGATTTTCATTTTCAGAACTTCCAGCAAAGAATTCTCCATATAAAGTGCTATCTTTTACAGTTTTTTTATTTGTTGATGCATCATAAGAATATATTACTGTCTCTCCAACATTTGTAGTTTTTTTAACTTCATAATTTCCATTTTCAATATTAGTTGTTACTTTTAAGGTTGCTTTTTCTGATCTGTTCGTATTTTGTCCTTTTGTTAGTGTATTTTTTGTCTGATTAAGGGTATAATTAGCGTCATAAGTTGCTGCACCTACTGAGGTTTCTTCCCATCCACTAGTATCTTTGTCTTTATACTTACCCATTTTAAGGTGCTTTTTAGTTATTTATTCTAAAATATTGATATGGAATAGATCTCACATCTGATAACTCCATTGGGTATATTAGGTGCAAACTGCCAATAACTTCTTCCCAAGTATAATTTCTATATTTACCCCAATGATAATTTAATCCTCTGAATCCCCATCTATCAATTGATACACATGCAATGAGGGGATTTTGATCATATTTAATATTAGGTGTTTTAGGTGCATACAAAAAAGTATAATATCTTCCAACTTCAGGAATTAATTCAACATCAGTTGCAGTTTCCATCACTGCCATCATTCTTTCATCAGCACTTTCAAGATTGATGATATCGTCTACAATATACTCAAATCTATTGTTTGCGCTTTCTAGGTACTCCTCTTGGTCCATAGAGTTCTTCCTCTGTGATTATTTTAAATTCAAGACCATTGTCAAGACAGAATTCTTTTGCAGATTTCCATTTTGCTTTGTTAACCTCATATGTTTTACATTCATTGATATATGATGGTGTGACTCTTGATCTTTTTCCAGGAGGTTTTGTTTGTTTTTTAGGTTTAACTTCAATTATATATTTTTTTATTCTTGATCCTTCTTTCACTTCAATTAAATAATCAGGAAAATATCTGTGAACTTTGTGATCAATGGGTGACACATATGGAATACTAAATTCTTCACTTGCCCAACTAATTACACTTTCATTCATATCACAGTATCTACAGAAAGTCCTTTCCCAATTACTCCTACAAATAATGTTATTAGGATTTCCTTTATACTTTTTTGGATTACTAGGTTTATATTTACTCTTGTAAGATATTCCCACTTTTTGCCTACATAGTATTAGTAATCAAACATATTTATATTGTGGCAAGACCAGCAGATAGAGTGTCTACTGGAAGTTTAAAACATAAATTTTTAAATCTTTCACAAACATCTTTATATAATGTTAGATTAATACCACCCCCACAAGTCAGTAATTTTTTGTCTTCTCAAAGAGGACTTAATTATACAACTGAAGGTAGAGGATTGGAGCTATTGGCTTATGAAACTACTTTACCAGGAAGCACTTTTGCAACACATGATGTAACAGGTGATTTTGTTGGTGTCACTGAAAAAATGGCATATAGAAGAATTTATGATGAAACAATTGATATGTCATTTTATGTTGATAAAGACTATAGAATAATTGAATTTTTTGAGGGTTGGGTTGATTTTATATCAAATGTTGGTGTAATTGGAAACAGAGATGCTAAGAAAACTAGAGCATCTACCATGAGGATGAGATATCCTAAGTATTACAAAACAAATATTTCCATAACTAAGTTTGAAAAAGATTTGTCTGGTAATGCCATGACATATACTTTTGTTGATGCTTTTCCAATTTCTATTAATAATATACCATTATCATATGATACTAGTGATGTTTTAAGATTTTCTGTATCATTATCTTATGTAAGATATGTCAGAGAGGTGCATAATGCGGGAGGAAGTGTCAGTACTTATGATACAGGATCAACTAATGATGGAGATATTGTTGGTGTAGTTAATATAGGAGGAGGCAGATATAGAATTGAAAGATTAATTAACGGACAAATATTTTCTGAAACTACCACATCTCCACCTGTCTCACCAGGGTCATAAATAATCACACTGAATTTTTAAAATATGCCTTTACCATCAATTGCAACTCCTACTTATTCTTTGATTTTACCATCAACAAAAGAGGAAATCACATATAGACCATTTCTTGTAAGAGAAGAAAAACTGTTAGTGCTTGCCCTAGAGGGTGAGGACCAAAAAGAGATTTCAACAGCAATTAAATCTGTGCTTCAAGCTTGTGTCAAAAGTAAAATAGATATTCAAAAACTTCCAACATTTGACATAGAATATCTTTTTCTCAATATTCGTGGAAAATCTGTGGGAGAGGAGGTTGAGGTAAACATCATTGCACCTGATGATGGGAAAACATCAATCCCTGTCAAAATTAATCTTGATGACATCTCTGTTAAGGAATTTGATGATCATGATAAATTTATTAAACTAGATGATAATTTAATGATGGAAATGAAGTATCCATCATTGGATCAATTTATTCAAAACAACTTTGATTTTAGTGTAAAAAGTTCAACTGAACAAACTTTTGATTTGGTTGCAGGATGCATTGATAAAGTATACAATGATGAAGAAACTTGGGATGCTGGTGATTTTTCAAAAAAAGAAATGAGTGAATTCCTTGATCAAATGAACTCTCAACAATTTAAAAAAGTTGAAAAGTTCTTTGAGACAATGCCTAAATTGTCACATGAGATTACTGTAAAAAATCCAAAAACAAAAAAATCAAGTAAAGTTGTTCTTGAGGGTCTGTCCAGTTTTTTCGCATAGGCATGGTTCATATGAACCTTGAAAATTATTATAAACTTAATTTTGCCCTACTACAGTACCATAAATATAGCTTGACAGAGATTGAAAGTCTCATTCCTTGGGAAAGGGATGTTTATGTGACCATGCTTAAACAACATCTTGAAGAAGAGGAACAAAAGGCAAAGGCAAGGAATGGCTCTTGAAACAAAAAAGCAACTAAATGGTAATAGAATGGGTCAAAAAATTGACCCAAGAAATCTTGAGCTTTTAGGTCTTGATGATACTGTAGATATTTCTGTAGATGATTATAAGACTCTTCTTAGAGAAAAAATAACTGAGGCAAGACTTAGAAATACTGGTATGTCCACAGAGGATATACAGAGACTTACTGATGAGTTTAAGAAAATAAAAAACGCTACTGGAACTTTTAAAGCAAAGGGTAAAAAAATAAGTGCTGATTCTCTTAGAAAAAAAGCCCAGCAAGTAAAAAGTTTTAAAAAACCTTCTAATATTAATAGAGCTAAATTTTTACCAAGTTCTTCCTCTAGCAATCAAAAAGATAATATTCCAGAGGGACTTGATGATTTACTTAATGACATAAGAAGTGAGCAAGATAAAACAAATGAAGTTTTGAATAGTGTTTTAGCGCCAAGTTTTGCTAAAATAGAAGAGAATTTGAGAGGCATTCTTGGTAATACTAAGAACATAAATGAATCTAAGAAAGACTCTGCAAGAGATGCAGACAAAGAAGAGCAAAAAGAAGATAGAAAAGATAGAGAAAGTGAATTAGAATCAAAAAAATCAAAATCAGGAGTTAAACAACTTCAAACAAAATTGAAACCAGTTGGTAACTTCTTTGATATGTTGATGAATTTCCTTAAAAATATCCTTCTTGGTGGTGCTTTATTGGGATTGGTTAAAATTCTATCCAATCCAATGGGATTTTTCTTTAATCCTATAATTAATATCATCAATAATAATATTATCAAACCACTCAATGGTTTGTTGCGAGATATTTTTGGTTTCCTTCAATCTCCCATACAAGGAGTTATAGATGGACTTAACTCAGCAGGTGGGTTTATCATTGACAGAATAAATGATGCTCTTAAATTGTTTAATTTTGATCCAATTCAAGGAATGAATCCCATACCAGATTTTGAGATTCCTCAAATAGATGAAATAGAGTTAATACAACCACCTAAAAAAGAATCAGGATCTAATCAAAAACCCAAGGTCCCCAAAGTACAAGGCATGAAGGGTGGTGGGGAAGTCAAAAAAATAAAAGGAATGAAGGGTGGTGGAGAGATAAGTGTTTTAAACTACAGTCCAATTGTTATGAATGCATACAAAGGTGGTGGACTTCTTATGTCACAGATGGGCATGGGAAATGTAGGGATGCCAACTTTGAATTTCAATGGTGGAGGATTTTTAAATTCACCTAAATCATCTTTAAATTTATCTGGTAATTCTGGTTTAGGAAATAATTCCTTTAAAAAAGTTTCTAACTTTAGTTTTGATAGTGGTGGTGCCATCTCAGGTTCTTCTGGACAGACCATTACTGGAATGGGTGCTGATACTCAATTGATTGCTGCACAACCTGGTGAAATTGTTATGAGTAAACCTGCAGTAAATTATTGGGGTAAGGCTAATTTATTGGCTATGAACAAGCAAGGTGGTGGAACCAATAAACCAAGATCAGGTGCTATTTCTGGATTTAGTGGTGGTGGATTTGTTGAAGGTGTGAAGAAGAGAGATAATACAGTTGGTCCAAATCACGAGAAAAAAATATATTTACATTGGAATGCTGGGGCAGACACAAATGGAAGTGTAACAGCAAAGGGGTTTGGTTATCATTCAATCTTCTTAAAAGGTGGTAAAAGACATAGCAATGCAAAATATGGTTCTAATTATCCATATCACACATATGGAAGAAACAAATCAGACGCTGCTGGACTTGCTGTAGCAGGAAATTTCCAGGCCCAGCCAGGGAAAACAAAAAGTTGGGGAAAATATCAAGTTGGACCAGCAGCATACAAAGCAATGGCTAAAGAAGCTGCTGGTCTTGCAGTGGCATGGGGTTGGAAACCATCTGATGTCAATAAATCAAGAGTTTTGACACACTGGGAACTTTCAACCATTGATAATTATCCTGGAGGTCCATATGAAAAATGGGATTTAGAAAGATTGTACCCAGGAGATACTCGTGGTAGTGGACCTGATAAGATAAGAGGAATGATAAGATCCTTTATGGGACAATTATCAAGTGGAACATCTCAAGTTGCTGACGGCACTAAACCATATTTTGAAGCTGGTGGTGCATATTATTCAAAAGAAACCAGAGGTTTTGTTGGTAATACAGAAGAGGAAGCAATTAAAAATACATCTAAATCAGATCTTATTACCGGTCCAGGACCAATAGGTGCATCATATTCAAGACAAAATAATGTTGCACCTTCAACCACAAAAAATTCAAATGGAGCTGCCACTCTAGGAAGTACCACACCATCTTCTAGTGTTCCTGGACCACCAAGATCAGCGCCATTAAAGACTGTTTTTGTTGGTGGAGGATCAAATCAAAAACCAGGATCTAAAACAAATAGTTCTTCTGCTGCACAGCAAAAAACTGTTAGTTCTTTTTCTCCTATTGATAATAGTAATAGTGAATTGATGATAGTAAAATCAATCTATAACGTAACGTAGGATAATGGCAGCATTCGCAGCAATAGGACCAGCACTCAAACTATTAGGTGGCCAAATAGGTAAAAAGGCTTTGATGCAAGGTGCAAAATCTTTTGCAAAAGATAAAATAAAAGATATTGCCAAAAACAAAGCAAAGAATTTTGTTAAAGGAAAACTGAAAGGAAAGAAAAAAGGTGCTTTAGTTAAGTCTGAATCATATGGTGGAAAAGGTGGAGCATTAGTAAGGAGACCTAGTTCAGCATTATCTAAAAGAACTTCTGCTTCTAAATTTATGAATATTGCTAAAGTTGCAAAGGGCACTCAGCAAGCACCAGGTAAGAATATTGGTTTTGAACAACTTACAGAAAGTGTTTCAAGCATTGTTAAAATTACTGAGGAATTAAATCTTGCTCAACAAGAGGGATTGAAATTTGATGCAAAGAGAGAAAGAGAGAATAGAAAAGATTTATTAGATGCAAAAAGAAAGAGAAGAGAGAGACTCTTAGAGTCTGGAAAAAAAATATTATCAGGAGCTGCAAGCACCATGGGTGCTGTAGGTAAAGCATTCAATATATTTGATTTCTTTAATAATATTTTATTAGGTGGAGCAATTCTTGCTTTGCTTAATTTATTAAAAGGAACTGAAAAAACACTTTATAACCTATCAAAAAACTTTTTTAGATTTTATAAAATTTTACCTAGACTACTAAAAGCTTTTCTTGATCCATTTGGTATTTTTGGTAAAATTTTTAATACATTAACAAAACCATTTAGAAATTTTTTAAAAAGGGTAGGTGGAGAACTCTTTGAAAAAAGTAAAAATTTAATTAAAGATGGACTTGAGAAATTAGGAAGAGCAATATTAGAATTTGCTCAAGGCATCTTTACTAAATTAATGAAAGCAGCAGCAGAAGTTGCAGAAAAATTAACTAAACCTGCTCTTGAATTTGTACAAAGTATTGCTAAAAAATCTAGCAATCTAGCAAAAGAGGCTCTTGAAAAAACAACTAAAAGATTAACAGAGATAGCAACTCAACAAACTGCTGAGAAAGTAGCAAGAGAAACTGCTGAATCAGCAACAAAAGAAACTCTTGAAGAAGCAGCTGCAAGAGTCACTGCAGAAGCTGCTGGTACTGTCACACCAAGGGCAAAACCAAAAGGTTTCTTTGGTAGAATTGGTCAAGGTCTTGCAGATTTTGGTGCAGGTGCTAGATCAAATTTTAATTTTGTTGCAGATGCAGCAATGACAGGTCTAGGAAAAGTAGGATCTACCTTATTCAATGCATATAAGGGTGTGGGGAGCGCTATCATGGCTTTCCCTGGTAATGTAGTAAACAAAGCATCAGAGATAGGTAAGGGACTAAAAGATCTTGCAGGTGAGACTCAGAAGAACGCACTTGGCATACTTCAAGATAAAATAATGCCAACTGTTGAAGACATTGTAAAAAAAGATGATTTAATTGGTAAGATTTTTAGTTTTATACAAAATCCAGGAAAGGCAAAAGATGGTGTTTTAGAATTTGTAGCTAAGAATTTTAAAAGAGCACAAACCAACAGACAATTAACAGGTTTACTTGATACTTTAAAGAAAGCAAGACAAGCTGGAGGTTCTCAATTAGGACCACTTGATAAAATTATCATGGTCATTGAGTCCATTATAAGATATGGACTAGGGGAATCACCTGTCAATGCTATTGGATTAGCCTTAGCAAATATGTTTGGATATGCTGCAGGATTTGCAGCTGCTTCAATGGTTCCAGGTTTAGGACAAAGTGGTATATTTAATTTATTAGGTGGTGTTGCAGGTAGTATAGTAGCAGAAAAACTCACTGAGATGGCAATATCTTCATTGCTTAAAGCAGTCCCTGCTTTAGGTCAAATAGAGGATCCAATTGCAGCAGCAGGAGACTTTGGCAGAAGACCATTAATGAGAGATCCTGCCATACCTTGGGAGAAATATAAGCAACAGTGGGGTCAGAAAAAAGGAGTATTTTTTAATAGAGAAATATTCCCTCTTAAGGATAAATCAAAAGATTCAGAACAGGCAGCAAATGCACTTACAGAGCAACAAAAATCTGACCTAACACAATTACAGGAATCAGCAGTTCAACCTCAAACAAAACTGATGGGTGGTGCTGTTGGCAAGTATGACGCTCTGTTTGACCTAATTGCAAGTGGTGAGGGTGGATACAACTCTATGAATCAAGGAACTCGTAATGGTCGTATAGTTGGTAGTACAGATGATGCTTCAATAATTCTTGGAAAGAACTTACCTGAGATGACTGTTGGTGAAGTTATGGCTCACCAGGCGCTAAGCAAGGATGATCCTAAATTTTTATATGCAGCAGGAAAATATCAAATTATTCCAGGCACAATGAAAAATTTTGTTGCTAGAATGGGTATTAGTAAAAGTGATATGTTTAATGCAGTAACACAAGAGAAGTTCCCAGAATATGTTATCCACAAGAAGAGACCAACAGTAGGAAAATATCTTAATGGCAAAGCATCACTTAATGATGCTATTCTTGCTTTGTCTGCAGAGTTTGCATCTATTGGAGTTCCAGAGGACACACCTGCTGGTGCTGCATCTAGAATTGGTCTTCCTGGATGGCCAAAAAGTTTTAGACCAAAGGGAAGTACTTTCTATGGCAACACTGGAAACGTTGCTCATACAACTCCAGAAAAAGTAGCAGCTGCTTTGCAGAGAGTGAAAGGTGGATCTCAAGTTAAATCACCATCTGCTGAGGACTCTAAAGACCTCAGCGCTGAGGTCTCTAAAATTATGAAAGAAAAGAATGTATCAAGAGAGGAAGCAGAACAAATGGTCAGTTCTGATTTGCTCACTGGTCCTGGACCAGTTGGTGCATCTTATAGTAGAGAACCAAGCAGTGCAGAATTGGGTGAAGACAATGTTGAATCTGAGAAACTTGCACCACCTCAAGGGGGTGCTACATCATCTGATATTTCATCATCTGAGGAGTCAACACCTGCAAGCTTGGCACCACCCACAATGGGTAATGCTGGATCTGCAGGTATGACAGACAGTGTTCAGAGATCTGCATCATATGAACAGGGAGCAGAACAAACAGTAGCAGTTCCTTTACCACAACTACAAGATCAACAACAACCCATGATCCCATCAAAATCTAGGACAATGATGTTACCAGGATCAAATAATCTTGATAGATATTATAAGAGCCAATTACTTGGTTTTCTCTATAAGCAAGGTTAATGTCATACGAAACTTCTCCAGTACAAGCTGGATCAATTGATAAATTTTTAATATCATCAAACACAGCAAATGAAAGTGTTGACATGTCTGGTGGCATTGTTGATTTTAGATACTATGAGAGTGTATTATCAAATAATATTACAGCAACAGCAACAGTTGTTGAAACAGGATTTAGCGATGATTCAAGCACAGCTGTTAGTACAAGAGGAACTGTAGATGGTCTTCCAATAAGGGGTGGAGAGAGAACAGACATAACACTCAAAGACTCTTATGGTAATCAGTTGAATTTTCCATATGGTCTTTACGTTAACAGAGTAAGAGATGCTCAACCTGGAACTCAAAAAGATGTTTATTTTTTGGATTTTGCATCAAGTGAATACTTTGCAAATGATCAAACAAGAGTAACTAAAAGATATGAGGGAAAAATATCTGATCATGTGCAAAACATTTTAACTAATGTTTTAAAAACCAAATTATCCCTTGACATTGATTCAACTTCAATCAATTACAACTTCATAGGAAATGATAGAAAACCTTTTTATACATGCACATGGTTAGCATCAAAGTCAATTCCAAGTAATGGAGTGCCTGGTAAAACAGCAGGATATTTATTCTTTCAAACTAAAGATTCTTTTAAATTTAAATCTATTGACACATTACTTTCTCAACCAGCAACAAAAAAATATATTTACAATAACACTGGCAATTTAGAGACAGGTTTTGATGCAAATATCATTACATATAATCTTAATAGTGATATTGATTTGCATGAAAAACTTTCATTGGGATCTTACAACAATAGAACTATCTTCTTTGATCCCATCTCATTTAATTATGTTGTAAGAGATTATAATATTACAAATCAAGATTCAAAAAGAAGTGGTAAACAATTTAGTGGAGACTTAGTTGCAAAAGAGTTTACTCAATCACCATCAAGATTGATGAGCATGGTGCTTGATACTGGGGTTTTGCCAAAAGGAAAATCAAGTAGTGCTCAACTGCAAGATTGGAAGAGTCAACCTGCAATTCCAAATTATGATGCACCCAACACAATGGTGCAATCAATCATGAGATATAATCAATTGTTTACTATTCAGACACAAATTACTATTCCAGGTGACTTTACAATTAGAGCTGGAGATACTGTAATATGTGATTTTCCTAAACTTGAAGGGTCCTCAAACAAAGGAGTGAACAAGGAATCATCTGGCATATATATGGTAGCACATGTCTGCCATAAAATAACTCCTGAAGAGACTTTAACCAGCCTGGCATTAATTAGAGATTCATACAAATGATAGAACAAAGTTTTTTAAAGAAACATTTTGTAGGAAGAGACGGATTCATTTGGTGGATTGGGCAGATAGCTGCTGAGGAAAGTTGGATTGCTAACTTTGAAGAAACCAATGTTGATGTTGTTGGTCAAATGTCAGGGTTTGGTGAGAGATATAAAGTTCGCATTATGGGATACCATACTGCTTCTAAAAATGATCTTCCTGATGATGACTTACCTTGGGCAACAGTGATGTATCCAGTCACTGCTGGGTCAGGAGGCAGAGGATATTATGAAAGTGCTCAACTTGCTCAAGGAAATTTTGTATTTGGATTTTTTCTAGATGGTGATGATGCACAGCAACCTGTAATCATGGGTGTGATTGGCAACAATGATTATCATGCTGTTATGAAAAATGTGCCAAACACAAGTTTTGTACCATTTTCAGGATACTCAGCAAAGGACTCCTCTAAAATATCAACATTTCAAACATTAAAAGTTCCTCAAAATCCAATAATACCTCAGGTTAATCCTAATGTTGGTTCAACTCACAATTCACAAGTAACTGAGTCAGTATTACAATCAAAAAATAGTTTAAAAACTAAGGGTGAGGAAAAATTAGCAAATTCAATATCAGATCCTACTCCTGTTCCAGTTCCAGAAACTGATGAGGCAGTTCCTGTAAATAGAATTCAAGCTCAAATAAGAAAAGGTATTCAGGAAATTGAAAAATTAAGAAAAACAATTTATGATATTCAAAGCAGTTTTTCTAAAGATATAAACAAATTAAATGATAAAATTCAAAAAAGGTTAGATAGATTAGCAAAATTAATTTCTGGTGCTTTAAAGAACCTTTATAATGATGTGATGAATAACATCATGAATGCTTTCAATTGGGGTATTGGAAAAATTTTAGACCTTATCCCTGCAGACTATAAACCAATTGGCGAAGAGGCATCAGCTATAGCTACAAGTGAATTGAAGTGTGCAATTAGAAGTTTAATTGATGCTTTAGTTGGAACAGTAACAGCATTTGTAACTGATGCAGCATCAAAAATAATCAATGTTCCATTGTGTTTTGCTGAAAAATTTGTAGGTGGATTTATTGGAGCTGCAAAGGGTGCTGCAAGTGCTGCTGTACAAGGTGCCCTTAACACAGTTATGGCTGCATCCAATTTGGTATTAGATGCTGTCTCAATTGCATCTGATGTTATGAGTGCCATTGATGCTGTATTTAATTTTAGTTTTTGTAATACAGAAAATAATCAATCAATTGTTGAAGAATGGAGTGTTTTGCTAGGTGCTGGAGGAGGTCAATTATTTGGTGGCAGAGGTAATATAATTGACAGAATTGGTCAAATTCCTGACAAAGTTGAAGGTGTAGTGGATAGTGCTACTAATACTTTTGACAATGTTTTAAGTAATGTAGATTTTGCAACCATGTTTGATACAGCAGGTTGTGATACAGGTCCCATATCTTGTGGACCACCAATAGTTCAATTTTTTGGAAAAAATGGAGCAGAAGCTGCAGGGAATCTTGTTATTGGTGTAACAGGAGAGGTTTTAGGTGTTGATATGTATAGTTTTGGTTCTGGTTATGATAATGATACAAAAGCTAAAGTAGTTGATAATTGTGGAAGAGGGGTGGGAGCTCAAATTCAAGCAGTGATGGGCACTGTTGGGGAAACATTTCAAGGTGGTGGAACCATAGTTGCTACTGGTGCAGGCATCTCAGAGGAAACTCCAGGCAATTACGTTTATTATCCAAATGGAAGTGGTCCAGATGTATCTGAAACTCCTACCATAGAGGATGAAAAACCAGATGTATCTTCCATTCTTCTTCCAAAACCCAAACAAATCACTACCTCACAAAATGTTAATTTTACTGCAAGATTTGTAACAAGAGATAATCAAAATTTCTTGAGGGTTGAGGGGAATGGTTCTGGAGAAATTCATTTTAGATTAAGGGTAGATGATGATCCATTAGTTTCTGGACCTTTTGCAACTAGAATTCAAATTGGAACTGGTTTGGAAACTAAAGTTCAACTTATAAGAAGTCAGAAAGATGGATTGGTGCAGGAAGAGGAGACCATAGAAGGTTCTGGTTATTTTGATGCTGGAAAAGATTATCTTGTTCAAACTTATAATTCCAATAAAGATACTGGTTTTCAAATTAAAAATAGTGGACAAACTATTGAGTATGATGATAATATAAGTGATGGATTTGATGAAAATGCAGATCTTACTATAACTAAGATAACAAATGTTTCATCTAGAACTTCATTAGCAAGCACTTCTTTGGGAGTGGTTGATGTTATAGTTATTAAATCTGGTAAAGGTTATTTACCTGCAGAAGATGGAAGTTTAGGTGGTGATGGGAGAACATGGGCAACAAGAAATGATACAACAATACAACATATTGACAATAATTATGAAGTTCCCATACCACCAGGATTTATAGTTAATGTTAGGAATGGTGATACTGTTAGAACTCCAATTGGATCAAGAGTTGTTATTGAACCAACTGGGGAGGAAATTTTAGGAGGTACAGATACATTCATTAAAGGAGGTGCTGGATCATTTACAGCACCAGCAGCTGACACAGATTCCCTTAGTTTAAGAGGTGACTATCCATCAAGTTCAGCAGGAACTTATCCTGTGATACTTTATCTGTGTGATATACCAATTTTAGATTCTGGTGTAGGGTATCAAGAGGATGATCAAATTATAATTGAACCAAGTTTAGGTGCGAAAGCAGTTCCTCAATTTGATGGATTTGGTAGACTGATATCAATTAAAGTGACAGAGGGAGGGGAAGGATTCACATCTAGACCAGACATTTATATCAAATCTGAAACTGGTATTAATGCTAAACTCATACCAAAATTCTGTATAGATAGAGTGAGTGAAGAAAGAGTAAGAGAAGTGGGTCTTGATAAAGTTATTCAAGTTGTTGATTGTGTAGGTAAAGTATAATGGAAAAAAATCCACACACTTCAGGAAAAGGAAATTCTGATGGTGAAATTCTTTTTGGTAAAGTTTTAGAAAATGATGAAATTGCATCAGTTTTAATTAATAACCGTCAGGATGGAGATTCTGACCATTATATTGCTCTATATCAAACTGGAGGTGAGCAACTTAAGGGTGGTACTGTGATGCACTCCACTGGTGGAACATATGTTAGAGCTGGAACAAATATAGATCCAAGAGATAGTATTGGTAATAATATACCAGCAGTGTATATTGAAGCAGAGACAAATGATTTAGTTTTAGCAGCTCCAAGTGGCAAAGTTAGAATCTTTGGACAAAATATTGAAATATGTTCTGAAGGATATGATAGTTCTACAGGTAATATCATTCTTTCATCAAATGAAACTATTACTATGAGCGCACAAACAATCCAAGGAAAAGCTGTTGGAGATGTATCATTTGTTTGTGAGGGAAGGGCAACATTTATTGGAAAGTCAGCAGTAAATATATTTGGTGCCATTCAAGATCATGTTGATACTTCATCTTCAATTTTTTCTGATATTGCTGCTGTGCTGAGGGGTGATTTAACATTCACAGACTTTGCTAAGAATACAATTAAAGACAAACTATTCCCTGGTAGATAATAATTATGTCATCAAATTTTCAAGAAACAGTTAATATA
>Ga0209645_1000337_pt1 | contig 25129 bp, 39 predicted proteins | sample ETNvirenome_6_30_FD_184070 | JGI IMG/M metagenome (GOLD analysis project Ga0209645, IMG submission 184070) | Marine viral communities from the Pacific Ocean - ETNP_6_30 (SPAdes) (version 2) | ecosystem: Environmental > Aquatic > Marine > Oceanic | place: Pacific Ocean | collected 2013-06-19
TCTCCACCCAAAGTCATAATTGGATCATCTATTGTTATTGTTGTCGAATTAACCGTCGTAGTAGTTCCATTAACTGTCAAGTTACCAGTAACCGTTAAGTTATCATCAACTTGAACTGTTCCACCAGCTGAGTCTATAACAAGGTTGCCACTAGAAGTGTCAATCTCGCCATCAGCAGTAACACCAACTTTAACATTACCAGCTGTTATACCAGCAACTGTTGGGCTAGAACTTGTATCAATAGCAATTGAAGGCGTAGCACCTTCACCAGAATTATTTGATAAGGCTATACCAGTACCAGCAACTAAACTAGCTACATAGCTACCAGTTGTTTCTGTACCAAGTATTACACCATTATCTTTAATTGTAACGACACCAGAACTTACAGCAAAATTATCTGAGTTAAACTGAGCTATACCTTTAGCACTTGTACTACCAAATATATTAGAGTCAGTTACATTTACTGCTATTTCTACTGAATTATCATCACTACCTGAAGTTACTGTTCCAGTTATGCCATTACCATAAGTAATATCTTGTAGTGTTGGCAAGTGAAACACTTCCACGCTGCTATTGTTATGACGGCCTACATACAGTTTTTTACCAGCTTGACTTAATGCAAGCTCACCACTTAGCAAAGAGCTAGGTGCGCTTGTATCAGTATTGCTACTATGGCGTTTTATCTGAATGGTATTAGCCATACTTTTCTCCTATTAAGTAAATGTTCCACCGTTAAGTGTAGAGACTCCAGCTACAAGGACTTCATTCCAAGAGTCTTCATCTCGAACATAAAAAACATCATTATCTGAATCATAGTGAAGATCTCCTTCACTGACACCAGAAGTTGGAGCACTTGTACCTGTGGTTACTCCTTGTATTGGCAAACTCTGTATTAATTGGTCTGCACTTCCGTTGTCTATATATAAATTACCATCATCACCTCTAAAGCAAATCTTTGTATAAACATCTTTAATTTTGTTTGGTGCTGATAAAGTTCCAGCCATTAATTCTCTCCTGATATTACTAGTTCAGTAAATGTGACTGAAGCAATATTGCTATCTGTAAAATCTTCAGAACCTACTGTTATTGCTGTATATGTAGGAGTAGATATATTGCTTGTTGCACTTAACGTAGGAGCGTTAGGCCTAGCAGAGGCTATATAGCTAAAATCATCTGGTGCGTCTTGAGGGCTAAAATTATCAGCACTGTAAGAATTAAAATATTGATTATCTCCAAGCTCGCTAAATGACCAAGAAATGTCATCCCATTCTGCTAGACCAAAATTATTAGTCGACCAATCAAATGCTCTAGTGTTTATTGCCATTAATAAAGTCTTCCACCTTGTGAAGTTCCAAATCTATTTGTACCAGTTCCTCTGCCACCATATCTTTGAACTTCTCTCCTTTGAGAGGAATTGTATCTTTTAGGCTCCTGTCTCATACTAGGATCATATCTTGTAGGCTCTTGCCTTTGAATAACACCTTCTATTGGATTTTTTTCTACTTTATCTGTATCTCTGTTTTCCTCAGTAAACATATTAGATGGGCCTAATTCCATTTCATCAGCTTGTCCTTGAGCAAATCTTAAAGCTCTCATTGTATTTGGGCCTAACATTCCATCTTCTGTTAAAGCTTTTCCATCAGCTCCTTTAATTCCAGCTGCATTCATAGCTCGTTGCATTTGCAATACCTGCTCATTATCTGATGGGTCAAAATCTCGCATCATTTGTTGAGTAAGTCCAAACCCTGTGTTTTTAGCAATTCTTGATTTATCAGCATAATCAGCACGAGGTGACGGGATATCTGCTCTTTCTTCAGCTATATTAAACTGGTCTTGTCCTGTAGGAAGAGCTTCACCTGTTTGCATTCTTGCTTGCGGATTAACCGCTTCTGTTATTCCAAGGTTTCTGCCAAGCATGCCAAGGAATCCTTTCATTCTTTCACCCATAATATTCTCCTTAAAAATCTACTGGTTTAATGTATTTAACTGTACCAGCTCTAGCACGATAAGCATAATTCCTACCTTCCCTTACTCCTTTTTCAAATTTCTCATGAAAATATTGAGCTAAAGGTAACTGTTCTGGTTTCTTTTCATAGCCAAGAGCTATAGCTTTTGCAACTATGTAATCATGAAATTGCCCTGGAAAATCACTAGTAGCTGTCCAAGAAAAACTGTTGCTATTAGGCTCAGTAAACTTAGTAGCTTTTTTATAATAAAATAAAGTAATCTTCTTACCATGCTGGTCAGCATCAGGAGAATAAAACTTTTCAGCTACAGGATCATATTTAGCAATGCCAATAGCATCTCTTTCTGTCCACCAAACCCATTTATTAGTAGCATATCTTTTGCTATAATTATCTACATAGGTTCCAGCCATTATGTCAAGTCCCTTCTTACTGGTCTTCCAACTAGCTTAGGTATGTTAACATGGTCTGTTGAGCCATCAGCTCCTTCCATATCAACTGATTTTATTTCAAGAATTGATTCATCTAAGGCATAGTATCTTTGTCCATTATTGCCATCTAAATCAAATTGTGTGGCTCTTTCAAGCATTCTTGTTCTTTGACTGTATTCTTCTTGTGCAGTGTTTAGCATTTTAACTATTTCTGTAACTCCAAGGTCAGAATGATGTTGTTGTACTAGTTCAACCATTTCTTTAAGTTTCATTGCCTAACTCCTTCTACTGTTGAATCTGTAATCCCAGGAGCCATATAAGGTGCCATAAACTCAGCCAATTCTGCTTTTACTACTTGATATTGTCCTTGTAACCACTGGTAATCTGTGGTTAATTTACCAATAATAGTAGTATATAATGTAATCTTTTTTTGAACATTAGCATTAAACTCCGCTAAAGCTTCTCCTGCTTGAGCTTGTCTAAGGGCTAATTCAGTTTGAAACTTTGTACTATTTATACCAGACTTAGCAGATTCTTCAGCTATCTTTGCCTGATAAGTTTGCATATCTACATTAAACTCTTGCATTTCTTTATTAATATCATTTTGATATTTAGTTAGCCATCCAGTTGCTCTTTGTAGCTCTGAAGCAGCTGTATTTAAAGTGGCTTGAGTCATTTCTTCATCTTCATCGTTAAGCCAATATAATGCAGACTCTGCACTGGCCCCATCGTCATCAGCTTTATCAGTTTGAATTAAAGCTTTTACAGTAGCCATAGCATCTGTATACTCAGATGGTAAGCTTGCCTGAATATCTAAACTTGGGACAGCACCAACATCACTTTCATTAAAAGAAGCTGGTAGATCAGCGGTTACTGTTATTGAAGTACTTAAATCTGTTATATCATTAAAAACTGCAGTATCTGCATCTAAATCAGTAGGAAGTTTAGCATTACTAGCTGCCATTTTATTGTGTAATAATTGACCAGCTGCATATAAAACTACAGCATGATACATCTCAGAGGGGAAATTATCTATAGCACTGTCACTATGAGCTACTGATGTGTCTGGCAATACTATACTTATCTTTACTATTTCGTCATTATTTGGAACAGGAAGTACATTAAGAACAGCATTGTCAATATAGTAAACTGGTGAATTTTTACTTGCATAATAAATGCTATCTACATTTTTAGCATTGCTTCTAAAAGCTGCATTTATTGGGCTACACTTCAATTCTTCTCCATTTGTTGCGTCACCATTTCTTCTTACTACATCTATAATTTTTGCATTAGTACTTAGGGTTAATGTTCTAGCGCTATCATTTAATGTTTGTAAAGAAGCAAACAAAGGTAGCATATTAGGATTAGTCTTTTCTACTTGATTAATAACCCATTGGACACCATTAGCTAAGAACTTTGATATTTCAGTGTTCTTGTTAGTGGTAGTACCAGCGTAATATCCTACTTCGTCTACGAATGCCATTATCCTGCTTCTTGACCCCTTCTAGTCCTAGTCATTCTTTCACGTCTGCTCATTTTCTTAGGTTTAGGAGTAGATCTATCTACCTTCTTAGCAGTTGATAATAATTTGCCACGAGACATACCCATCTTAGATGCGTAGTATTTTATTACTGACATTCTATTGTTCTTCATTGCTGATACTAAAACTTTTGCTACGGCTGCGTTCATTTTTTACTCTTTTTACTTTTTTTAGATTTAGTGTTTTGTTGGCGTCTGCTATTGTTATTTACTTCTTCTTTTCCAGATTGCCAAGGCCCACCAATTGTATTACTAGTTACTATTTTCATATTACTCTCCAGTAAGGGGGGCTAAAGCGCCCCCCTTAAATTACTGAATTATGTGAACTTTAACAAGGAGTGAGTTTCAGGAAGTGAAATCTCAAGACCAGCTTCGGTCAATACGATATCTTTCCGTCCGTCAACATTGTTGTTCTGTACATTAGTGATAATCTGCGTGTCTCTCGACGTGCCATTAGCAGCTAATGGACGATAAGCTACGTTCTTTAGGTCAACCATAACAGCATAGTCTTCCCACATTCCTCTAAATAGAGGCTGCTCAACAAAATGCAAATCACCGTAAAGAGTATTTACTTTAGTTACATTATGTCCGAAAGAACCTTTGATGTTTTGGATATCTAAACCATAACCATTTGAACCACCGCTAGTAGTAGCTGTGTGTCCAAGTGCCATAGTATTACCTAAGAATGAACTACCGCCAAGCTTATTAAAGTATGAAAGAACTTTACGAGAAGCAAGAACTAGCTTGTTACCGCTATTTCCTGATTCAGGTGAGAACACATCTTCCATAGCATCAATAAAGTCATCATAAGAAGATGAAGCGTAAGTAAAGTGTTTAATTTTACCATAAGCTTCTGTATAAGGTACAATACCCCATGTTCTTCTTACTGGGCCTCCAACGCTAGAATCGTCAGATCCTACACCGAAAAGCATTGCATGCTCTAAGTCCATCTTGTGTTCCATTAGTTTCTCTTGCCATACTCGCTTATACTCATTAGATACACCACGATAGCGGGTAGCTAATGAAGTTCCACTAAAGAGAGAGATAGCAGTTTTAAAAATCTGCGTATAGCCTTCTCTATCGTAAAACTCGTCTTTCCATCCTTCAGGATCAGTTGAACCTTCAGCAAAAGCTGAACCAACAACTTGACCTTTAAAACCAGCATCTATACGTAGTAAACCAGCATTATCAGGCGTTAATTGCCCGTTAACACTAGCAGTTGGCACGTACATTGCTTTGATAAATGTCGCATTAATTTGAGCATAAGTAGCGTTAGTAGTTAAGTCTGGGTCAGCGCTTATTTTATAATAAGCAACCACAGGAACATCACCACCATCGCTTGCGTTTGCATCATACTCTGCAGCAATTGCTACAATCTGGTCTTTTAAAAGGAATCCAGGTTGTGTAGCACTTGTTACTTCGCGACCATATGAGTCGTAAAGACAGTCAACTTGAAGGCCAGTAACATTCCATGTATCTGCATGATTAAATGCTTGTGTAACCTTATTAGTCTTTACTTTAAAGTTTCTACGTTGCCACTGATGACGCTGCTCTAAAAATTTAAAAACAGGATCGTCAGTAGGCTTTTTAGCTACTTTAGACAAATATGTGAAGAATGGAGACTGCTTAGGAGCGAGTTCAGCAACTCTGTCCCCAAAGTTAAACATCCGTCTGGAATGATCAACTGAGGAACTATTCATACCACCACCGCTGGTAGTGCTAAATACGTTTGCCATAATTTACTCCAATTAGTTTCCGTTTAATTAATTAAAAGGGTTTTGTTTATCAAAGTCTCCAATCATGCTATCCATGATACGGTCTTCAATAGAACCCTCGTTTTGTCTATTTTGAGAAGGCATCACACCCATAGAAGGAGGTACTTGCTGAGCTCTTTTAACTTGTTGAAATTCCCTAGAAGGAATCGCAGGTTGAGTTGAACTCGTAAGTCCTTTATCTACAGAATACAATTTCCAAAGATTATCAATGTTTATAGAATTAGGGTCAGACATAACTCTAACAAAATCATCAGCTGTTTGTGAATCAACATTATATTGAGACATAACATGAGTCTTGACATTGTTAACTTGTTCTGCTGTCTTAGCCTCTGCTTCACGACGCTGAATATCTGCTTGACGTTCATTCTTCATCTGTTCGCGTTCGTCTTTTAAAACCGCCATTTGATATTCAAACTGCATATTCTTATAATCATCCATTTCATCACGCCATTGTTGCTCAGCTTGAACAAACCTGGCGCTTTCAGAAGATGGATCAGACATTGCATCATCCATGTTAAAATTGTATGGTTTTTGTGGCTTCTCTGGTGGGTCTGGGAACGACTCTTCTACAGCTTCTTCTTGCACAGCTTCAGGCTGGGGTTGAGGTTGAGTTTGTTGTGCAGCTAAACTATTAAACTGTTGCTGCAACTGTTCTTTCTCATTTCTCAACTTATCAGCTTGAGATTGCCAATATTGATATCGTACTTCATCGTTACTTTGGTTAACTTCAACAGATGGTTCTTCTTGGGGTTGTTCGGGATTTGCAATTTCCTCTTCAACACTGTCAAAGGCTTCTGCTACGGAACCTTCCGCACCACCAAAAATGACGTCATCAACTAAAGAGCCCTCATCTTGCAAATCTACCGAGCGTGGTTCTTCCACAGCTGGTGCATCTACTTGAGGGGTATCTAGTACTTGCTCTTCTGTCATTATTTATCCTATTCTTTAGATTGCTTCTTCTTAGGGCTTGAAGAAGGTGAATCTGGTTTTGAGGCTTCTGAAACCTCTTTTTTTACTTGCCCTAAAGCGTCATCTAGGCGTTTCTCAAAAAGAGTGCCAGACATTTTAGCCCTATTCTCAGTTCCCTTCAAATTGGACTTCGTTTTTTCGATTTCGGCTTTCATTTTGGCGTGATATACTTCACGCTCTCTCGTTTGCAAGTCTCCTTGCATAGCTTTTATAGTTTCAGTTGCTTGTTCTAATTGAGACTGCAACTGTTGTATTAAATCTGTTCTTTGCATTACGCCTTCCATATCGAATACTTCTGTTTTCTTCAATACTTCTTGCTTATCAATAATACCTTTCTCAAAGGCATCCATATACATTTCAAGCTGTGCCATTCTATTTGTTGGTAAGGTAGAGCCTGTAACGACTACTACGTCATATTTACCAACGGTAATATCATTAACAACTTTTATTTCTTGAGTCTTATCATCATACAGTCTTTTATTAATAACATAATCACTTATACTGTTATTTGGCTGTATTAATCTAAATACTTTTTGAGTAGTATAAAGCTGTTGCATCATTGGAATAGCTATCATGCCAAGTCTGTTAAGACCAGCTTCAATGTCCGCAAGTTTACTTTTCATTTTGCGTTGACCAAACTCATCAAGACTTACTGTTGCTTTATATGTATGAGGAGCAACTGAAGAGTTACCCATAGTCATTTCATATAATCCTAATTGATGGTCTATGTCATTTTTAGCTGTTTGCTCATTTGAATACAGTTCGTTCGGCAAGGGAGTTGGCTGAACTGGTGTTGGCTGCCCCTGATCAAAATCAACCTCGATGGCTACTCCAGGCTGGGCCCATTTCTGCTCAAACTCCCTCATATCTACCGAACCTGATGGTATTAAAATTTTTGTGTTTGTGCTTGTAGTAGCATGGGCGATAATAAGGCTTCTCGTCTTATTGATATATTCCTGCATACCTTTGACCATACGAACATCTGACATGGGATAGGGGGTTCTGGTATGTTGATTCATAAAGAATACAATAGGATACTTATCTATAGGGAGGATACGAGAATAAAGATGCTTATCGCCCATAATTACACATTGTTTAATTCTTCTAGTTGGGACTGTAACAACTTGTATCATTTCGTTTTCCAATAAATCAGCAAAAGTAATTTGTTGTATCTCTGGTTTTTCTGGAAGTTCTAAATTTCCTTCTTCCCTTCCTTGAGCTAATTGTTGCTCATATTGCTGACTTAATTGCTGTATTAATAGCTTTGCCTGCTCAGCTTCTGTTATAATGTTTCCATTTATTACCCAAGCTGGTTGCTGTAGATATTCTTTATATTCTTCTTCGTCAAGTAAATCTTCATCGCCAGTAAACGTTTCAAAAACCCTGTAATAATCAATCATCAAAGGATAGTATCTTTCATACCCTCTAATGTATTCATCGCTTTCACCAAAATTAACTATTGTTTGAGTTCCTGGCTCTTCTGGGAAACTCATTTGACCATCATCTTCACGACCTGTTACTGGCCTATCTGTTTGATGAGTTTCTGTTGATGCATTTTTTATAGCTTTTTTATACATAGGGTACAAAGCTTTTGCTTGGTCTTTAGTATAAAGTCTTGATATAATAATATTCTCTGCGTCATCCGCAAATGGATGTCTAGAATTAGGGTCTATGTAAATATCAAGAGGGTCTACATCGTGAATACAAACCTCACCTTTACCCATATCCATCATTGGGTCTACGTAGACCAAAGCTGCTCCCATACCAGTTACATAGTAATCATCAACAACTCTTCTCATCATTGTATTACCTTCTGATATCTGCCAGATATACTCTAATAATCCATTCATAGCCTGGGCTACTTGATTATCACTGTCTTCTCTGGGGGATACTCTAAATTGAGGCTTGTTTGCAGTTATAAGTGCTTTTGCTGCTTCTACTGCTGGGTGGATACGGTTAACGACTAGTGGAGCTTGACCTCTTTCTTCTAGAACACGCTTTTGGTCAGATGTCCACTGCTTACCAAGTCTAAATTCTTTGTCTTCTTGAGCATGATTTGCCCAAGTTTCACGCTTTTCGGAGTATGTTTTAAACAAATCCTGCGTTTCATCAACGAGTTTTTTGCCTGTTTTCTGTGATTTTGAAGAGTAAGCCATCATTAAAACTTAATATTTATAATGTTAACCAGTCAAGTAGTTTATTGCTTTTTATTTCAAGTACTTCTTTAGGGTCAAAATCATCCTTTTTTACCCTACAAGGCTTAGCTCCTTCAAGCGCAGTCCAAACTGCATCCATAATATCATCATTCTTACCCCTAGGATAAGATAGAAACTCTTGTTGAGCTGTGAGGTCTTGAGTCCTAAAATAAAACTCGCCTTTAGCAAAGACTGGTACTAATGATAACAATCTTTCGCTCTTTCGGTTCCGTGGTTTTACACCTTTTTCTAATCCAGGTATATATAAGTTCTTTTCAAGCATCAATGCTCTGGTTGCACTACGTAGTGCTTCTTGATATGCTACTGTCTCTATTTTCATCCTCTTTGGACGATACTTTTCAAATATGTCGATAATTTTCTGAGGTTGTCTCGCAGGGTCGAGTCTTTCTCTAAAAATGTCAACAATGTACTTATTATTGTCAGCATCAATACCAATGGTAGCAATAACAAAATAGTCAGCACGGGCACTAAGACTAGATGCAGGATCAACTCCAGTGTAGAGTTCGACTGGTATAATTTTCTTTTCATCGGCTACCTCTCGTGTTAAACATGGTTGTCCATTAATTCTTTCATAGTCATAATGGTGTAATTGTATATAGTCAGGTTTAAAAGGAGCGTCGTCAGGAGATTGAGCAATATTCATGTATTCTTGATAGAATCCATTTATATTTCCCACACTCTCAAACTCGCTCTTTATTTGCATTATTCTATCTTTAGGAAAACGTTGTGGCCATATACTATTTTCATCATCATCCCAGATGCTATACCACAAGGTTTGCCAAGCGGGGCTGTCTTTAGCCCAATAAAGAAAGCAGTCTTCAGATATAACGGTTCCAATCATTATTATCCTACCCTCATCAGACAATGAAGGTATTACCGCTTCTGTCATCCATTTTCTATTTTTAGTCCTGGCTTCAGGAGTAAATGCATTTAACTCAGACTCAAAGTCGTCTACGATAATAACATTAGGTCTTGTATCACCCTCAATAAATCCACGAACCCTTTGCCCTGTACCCACCGCTACAATACGAGTACCATTCTTTAATATAATATCTGTACCAGTCCACCTTTTAGCTGTAGCAGAACTAAAATCACCATAGATTGCTTTAAAATTCTCACTATGCTCTAAATGGTATTTAATACGAGATAAAAAGTTTATTGACTGAGCTTGAGACTCAGAAACAATAACCATAAACAAATCATCTTCTGGTTTTTTATGCCCTATTTTGTACAACGGAAAGATAAGTGAGCACACTGTACTCTTAGCTGTTCCACGAGGTGCAGCAATAAGAACACGTTTAGTCTCATCATCTTTTAAATATTTATATATATCTCTATGAAACGGGGGCGTGTCTTTAGCTAATGCTTTTGGAAAGCAGTATTTACCAAACCAACCCATATCACGCTCGAACCCAATCTTTTCTTGTTGCAGAGCGTAAGCTGCTTCATAATCACTTTCTTTTTGTATATCTTGCTGTTCCGCTGTTAGTAGGCTTTCCATTATTTTTCTTCTTCTTGTACTTCTTGCTGTTCTGTTTTGATTTCTGCCTGTTGTAACCCATCAGTTACCTCCGTTTGTTTTGCTTTAAATAGTTTTTTCTTTTCTTGAATATCTGCAAGAGTTGTTTCTACAGTGGATGCTTCAATCTGCTGAGTTACTGTCATCTTACCTTTATTCTTCATATCGTTCATATCCATTAATTTATCTAAAACTGTCATGGCTACTTTGGGATCGCCATCCTTACCCATCTGCTCTCCATCCCAATCCATTACCTTGTCTAATACAGCAGCTAATGCTTTAGCTGTATCCATTTTACCAATAGGATATTTCTCAATAATCTTATCTAATTCATCTTTTACCATACTTTGAAAACCTTTTGTTTTAGTTATTTTGGTTATTTCATATCTTTTACTATAAGGAAGAGCACCAAAAGCCATATGAATAGCTTTCTTCTTGGTCATCTTTGGTTGGGCTAATAGATACGCTAACTTCTTATATTCATCTCTATTAATTAAATATTTACCACGATTGTTCTTTCCACTAATAGTATAATTGTTAATTCTGCCTTCAGAGATTACCTTACTATCAGTAGACCTTATAAATGACGGGCCCCATGGATACTTTACACTAAGCTTTCCATTTTTAGTCTCTGAACGCTTTAAACATACGGCCACTTCTCCATCAGAGGAGATGCCATACTCTCCCTCAGAAACTTCATAAGGGTGTTTATACGACAAACCCAGTTCATCCGCTTCTTTTCGTGAATAAACTGGGTATTCTTTCCCAGATACTAGTTCGTATCTCACAAATAAAGTTACTTGCCTCTTTTGTCGTACACACCACGTACAACCTTAGGGGCTTCAACCTTTACTTTCTTTGCAACTTTCTTTACAGCCTTAGCTGCTTTTTTTGCTTTAGCCATTATTGACTCCTTATCTTAAGTATTTGTTGTAAACTTCTACAAAATGCTCAGGATCACCTGCACCCAACTCTGTATTGTAGTATTTCTTCCAATAATCAGCTAAACCTTCTACGGTATTAGGCATTCTCTTTGGAACTCTCCAATACTTTAGTCTACAATGCACAATTCCTGCAGCAATATTCTTTTCTAAAATCTCTTCCCACTTCTTTTCATCAAAATCTTGCCAATGTTTTATATCTACCAAGCTAGCCTCAGCACATTTAGCCATTAATTTTGTACGATGCTTAAGATAATGGGCAAGATTATCTACAGCAGTAGCGGCTTCCACCTGAAAAAAGGAACGAGCAGGCCCATCCCCCATTTGACGTATGTATTCATAACGGCTTTCTACAATACCAGTTGCAAGAACTAGATTAACTGCATCTTCTGAGGCGTATTTGTCTCCCATTTTAGAGCAAACGTCCTCAATAAGACCCTTCATTTGTTTTAAACTAACCATCTTTTGTTTTTTCCTTATCTTTTTCAACTTCTTTAAGAGCACACCCTGCACAATAGTATACATCATTCATAACTACTGTTGCAGGCTTATCACAATCTATGCAATGTCTAGGATGAGGCATTTTCTAACCTTGCTTCCTTCCTTGCTCTTCTAAGTTGAGCTTTATATTGTTTAATCTTTTCGGTCATTTGTCTCTTTAATCTTTTTCTTTGTTTTGCTTCCTTATTAGGCATTTTTTCCGTTAATCCTGCCCTTCAAATATGCTAAATCATCAGTAACATCATTGAGTTCACGGACTATGTCTTCTCTATGACGCTGACTTATGTCGTCAGATTTGTTCCATCTGTCTAACATTTTTAGCACTATGCCTTCTACGTTCTCTATTGTGGACTCCATTTTACCAATATCCACTCTAATCTGGTCTAAATCCTCGTTTTGAGCTTTTTGGCTTCTTATCAAATTCATTATCATCATAACGAACAGGGATACTATGACTCCAATAGCACCATATTCTGCGTATGTTTCCATCATATTTTCTTACCTTCGTTGTTTGGGTATCATTTGTGTACCAGTTAGAAAGGGGTTTCATTTGGATCAGCTTCGCTACCCTGAGCATAAAGCTCTTGCCCTTTCTTCCAAGTATTGTACAGATCAACCACGTTGTCATAGTGCTTTTTCTGTTTTTCTTTCTTCATAAACCCTGTTATTTCAGCCATTTCAGAGTATAACTTTTGATAATCGAGTTTTCCATTATCTTTAATATAGCTGTTAATATACGTATTATTCAAGGATTTTAACCAAAAGCTTATCGTTAGAGTTTACAAAAAAATACGCTTATAATTTATATACAATTATTTATATAAATCAATAATCAAGTATTAGGTGACACTACTCATGGTAAGTTTGTGTATATCAAGACTTGCAAAAACTACAGAATTTTTTCAAAAAAAAATTTTAGATCAGTGCTACTTATCCCATACCCTAAAACATGAAAAATTTATTTTAGATTGGGAATACGTGATATACAGGTTGCTACACCCCATCGAAATTCACGGGGTGGGTTGCCTCTCCCGTTGAATTTGCTGTGGTGTTACAGCAAGTTCTGCCCCCTGCTCATCCCTGCAGGATGTACTTGCAGAATGTATATATCTATTCCATAGTTATACATTCTTCCGATAATCTCACATTGGAGTGTACCAATATGACACTATCTACAGTAGTTGATAAGGCTACCTTCTCAAATACTGCAAGTGGCACAGTCATTACCCATCCCAAGTCTGGGAAGGCTATTGACTTTGAGGTAAACCGTGATAAAGATAACAGTGTTATCTACACGACTAACCTCAAAGCTGTCACTCAACAAGTAGACCGCACCTTTCCAGCAGTATTAACTGCTGATAAAGTCGCGTCAATTGCTCAAGCTTCCAAGAAGCTCAAGCAACCGCTACAAGTTGAGGACAACTGTGACTACAGACTGTCAGGTGAACCAGTCGAGTTCGAAGCTAACGCCGAACTAGACCTACCTGCCAGTATGCAGGCTACGTACAAGCCTATCGTCTCCAGAGACGCTATAAGCTTCTAGTAGCGACAGATAACCTAGCTCGTTGAGCAAGCAGTGGCACTGCTAGGTTATCTTTTTTTATTGCGTGTAACTATATAGGATGCGTATATTATGTATGTATACGTTAGTACACGTCTGACAATATTTATATAACTAATTAATAGTAGCAACTGCCAGCGGAAGTTAACTTAAGATGCTGATTGCAGGGTAATCACGTGGCTGAGAATTATGTCTTGCTGTGGCATAAACGGAGTATTACCAGCTACTATTAATTATGATCATTAACTAATGTTAATAGAATAGGGAGCAAATTATGAATAAAGAAATCATAATTAGTAATTATCGTAAGGGTAAACAAGCCATGCAAATGGTTGTTATCCAGAGACCATCAGGTGTGAAGAATAGAAAAGGTGAACCTGGGGTAATTAGTACAACAGTCCATCGTAAAGCTAATGGTAAGAAAGTATGAAAAAGGATTACATAGAAATAGCATTACGATGGTTCATCATATTAAATGCTTTAGCAATCTATCATTTGATTGTTGGAGCATTAGCAATTCACATTAATAACTGTTAAACAAATAATGTAAGTCCTATGGTAGGGAAGGGGTTTCCTACCTTAGGCGTTTATTAAACTTAGGGAGGTGTTTATGGCACCAATGCCAAGAGGGTTAAGCGTAGAAAACCTTAAAAACCGTACACAACGAGGTATGAAGTCAAAGAATGAGCGTGAAATAGTAACATTATCTGTTTATGCGTCTTTAAATACAGGATGGGTAGATGGTCAAGGTAAGCTACATAAATTAACACCAGGTGGAGCTGGTGAGAAACGGATGCAAGCTTTGTTAAGCAGAGCTGAATCCAAAAAGCGTATCAAAAAGATACAGAAATGGAGTAAAAAATGAATCCAAGGAGAATATAATGAGTTATTATGACACTACTCACTTGAGAGCTCAATTGTCAAAACAGGCTTACAAAGAGCAATATAGATTGTTCTTACTTAAAAACTGTAGGCAAGAAGTTGCAATATTAAAGATTGCAGAAGGAATGGCAAATGGTAAATTTAGTCCAAGTCAAATGTTACATAGACTAGAGGAATGTGGAAGAAACATACCTATTACATCTGTACGCAGAGCTATTTCTGATTTAACCAGAAATGGAGACCTTGTAAAAACAGACAAGCAAGTAATGGGTATCTATGGTAGAAAAGAATATGTATGGAGGCTAGTATGACACCGCATTTACATATTACTATCGTATCATTGTCTTTGTTAGCATTGATCAGCTTTTATATAGCATGGTCAATGTATAAATTGCGTGAATTAAAACAACATATTGACGCAATACATGATTTTGTAAGATTCAAATCAGAACTAGAGTTAGCTAGAGGTAATCCAAGTAAAGCAATTAGTTTATACAGGGATTATATCGAAGGTGACGCATGAGTGATGATGTAGAATGCTGTCAAGAGTGCAGCTACTGGGAAAGCAGAGCTGAAATCAACACAGAAAACGAAATCAAAATGAAAGTAAAAAAGATTGAGGGAGATACTATAATAGCAGTACCAAAATTAAACATACAAACTAATAAACCTGCTGGTGGAACACATAAAGCCAGCAGAGGCTTGGATGTGGAAAGAAAACTTGGTATAATAAAGGCTATCATTAGAAAAAGTCGTGGTTGGCTAAATCTCCCTCGATGATTTAACATTAGGGTTAAACACAACTAATATTAACAAGGTAGTATTGGTTATAAACACATAATAACAGTTTAGCCCTAAAAATTAGGCTACATATCATAAAACTCATAGATTAACTCCTATTTGTTTATACGAAGAGTATGTTAATTAACACTTCACATCTCATTATGTAGCCTATAATTTTCATAAAGGGGCAGTCATTCTAAATGCTGTATAGTGAAATTCACAGCGTCTGATTGCCCCCTCTCTCCAAGGAGTATATTATGATGGATATTTCAATGAATACTTTAGTTGTTACAACTAAGTATTATAAGGGGATTGTAGATGGAGTAAAATTTATTTATGATCCAGAAAACGCACTAAGTTCAGAAAAATGGACATTTGGCTATGATGATAATGACACAAATGACCCAGAATATGAGAAACATCAAAGATTATGGGAAAATAAAGCCAAAAGACGCATTATGGATTTAGTAGCAGCAACGACCAAATGGTCAGAACTAGAAAAGGAGGAGTCGGATGACTCAAATTGAATGGTGTATGTTAGCAATAGGATTCTGCTTCGGTGGAATATTTACAACTCTATATTTCGCATACCCGCTTAGAAAGCTTAAAAGACAAGTTTATAAGCTAAGAGGTCAAGTTTATTATTGGACAAGACAGATGCCAGTAACCGCTAAACGTGGACGACCTGCTAAATCAAAATCTGTTAAATAACCCTAACGTACGGAGGTTAATATGCCAGGAACTAGTGCACCAACTGCACCGACAGTAACTGTCATGTCCTTTCACAATGGTGGAAGGCTTAGGGACATGCAAGGGAATACCCCATCTGAGTTAGCTCAGACTATGGATATCTCTCTTGATGGTGTCGCTATATACGTAGATGATGCTGAAGCCAAGGCTTCTACACCGTTACGAGCTGGACAAGTTGTTTCTTTCCAAAAGAGCAAAGTGTCATCAGGTAGCAAGTAACAAGCACGTCTGCTAAGAGTATGTACTCGCAAGGTAATGTATCAACCAATACCAATAAGGGCCTTGCAGTCATACTTTAATTAATCAATCTTAAATCTAATAATAAAAGGAGATACATATGCTGTATTTTAAAAGTATATTGCCTCCAAGGATAGCTGACGTTGTATCATGTAACAATATTGCAATAGATACTAAAAGCGTTTCTTATGAGAATCGTATTAAAACGTTTTTCTTAAGAGTCTTTGGAAAAGATAAAGGCTTTATTGAAGATGAGGCATACTGGTCACTACTATGGAAAATGTTAAGTGACCCTAACAATCGTTATGGCATAGTTGCTATTGATGGATATTCTGATGATCCATTGGGCAAAGAAGACTATGCTTTAATATTAAATATGAAAGAACCTAGATTACGTGCTAGAAACATACATAATCTGGGTACTATATATATGAAGTTTGATACTGATGGTAAAACATCGTATTACAATTCAACTACAGATTACTTTGATTTTTTAAATCAAGTACCTGCAAGACATCCTCATATATCAAATGGAGAACCTTGTCTAGGTAATTATTCTACTAGACTAAGTAAATCTCAATATGAAGGTAATCCGCTTATGTGGTTAAAAGACATAAATCAATTCTTAAACACCTGGAATGCTAATTCTGCGTATTATAACCTTAATACCACTCCAGAGAAAATGATATTTTATCCACGAAATATTAAACTTAAACCAAGAGAAATGTCTAGTTATAAGTATTTTGGCATTCTTAATAGTGTACAAAGCGATCATCGAACTTTTGCACTAGAGGCTTTAAGAGATGAGCTTATATGGAAAGTAAAATCAACAGATAGAAGGTCAGAGTTTGCAGTAGCTGGATTTGTAGCATCATTGTGTGGTGATATGTATGATAAATTTGCAGGGAACAGTACTGATGTTTATAAAAATAGTAAACATGCAGAATATATTGAAGACTTTAGAATCAATACGGGTAAAGTTTCTAGATTAGATAGTATCGGATGGGATATAATTAATACAGGAATAAACGTACAAAATGAACAGCCTAGAATGATAGTAAGGTCGGATAATGGTTATATAAAGTTTGTTCAACTTAGCAGTGCTTATCTTAATTATCTTACTAGCACTTATTTTGCTGAAGCTCGTTCTGCAATGAAATCAATGGGTTATACAATAGATTATATTATTAAAAGCCCAATTGCTGCAACAAACATACAAAAATACATAATAGAGATAGCACCTATTATATTAGAGAAATATGTAAAAGAGTATGTACCGATTATTATTGAGCAAAATAAAGTTCTAGCGGATTTAACTGTTAAAAATAAAACAAAACGCAGATTAACATGTCATAATCCAGAGATTTATGATGCTGATTTAAATCCAGATACAGTTCATGCAATAGAAACCATATTAAAAGATTATTTTGATCATTACAATAATATCAAAAGAAATCTTAAAAGAACATTCAAAAGTATTCTAGATGAGAAATTTTCATCTCTTGACGTTGATGCAATATACGATAAAAAGACTGAAGAAGTTTTTGAGGTTAATGCATATCCAAAAGCATATGGAAGACCAGGTTCTTTTGATAATGTAGGTTATTACATGCAACATCAAGGTATTTATGATGACGATAGATATAAAAAGCATCTTAAAACATTAGGTATAGAACAATATCCTAAAACGTTTAAAGAACTTATTGTCACTTATGAAAATCTTAAACATAAAGTACATGTAGAAATGTTAACTGCAAAGCAAGAAACACTAAACAAACAAATAATAAAAGAAGGAGGTATGTTGCATTATGGAAGTAAAGCTAATAATACCGAAGAAGATAGCACACAAGTACCGCTATCTTTTGACTAGATTCAAAAACACAGAATGGTCAGGCCCAGCATTTTATCGTATTAAAACTAATGATAATGGGTTTCCAGAAGAGTTTAAAATAGTACATTTCCATCCATTAGACTTAGGTCATGGAACGGCTACTGATTTTGACGCTGGAGATGTGGCATCCATTCTTAAAGAAACTTATCAAAAGTATCCATCTCTAAAGCATTGCTATATGGGACTGATACACAGCCATCATACAATGGGTGCATTTCTGTCAAGTACAGATAAAGACACTATATTAGAAATGGCTCCAACAGAAGGTTTCTACGCTAGTTTAGTCGTAGCAAGTCAAGGTAAAGCAACTGAAGCCTTTGGTTTTAGTTATGTAGATCAATATGGACAAGCACATGCTATGATAATTGACGAAGATAAAATTGATATACAACTACCAGAGTATAAAGTGGAAGATGACTGGATAGAGCAAGCAGATACAATTGAAAAGAATAAACCAGTACCACTTAATAATGTTGGAAAACAAACTCAAATATGGCGTCATAATCAAAACACTCAAACAGCAACCGAAATACGTTTAGCTAAATATTCTAAATCTAAACAAAATAAGATAAGCAAAGTCTTAGATAAGTATGAAGATGGCAAGCTTAATGAAGTTGATGCAGAAGCTAAGCTAGAACGTTTAGGTTGTAATGAAGTAGACATAATATTCTTTATGGATGATGCAAGTAAAACTCAAGCGTATAACTATGGATATAGCTACGGAGGTTACTATGGAGGATACTAGGTTCTTACGCAATAAAGACCTTATCCCTCAGGGTAAGCTTAACAAGATAGCTATTATAGGACTAGGAGGTATCGGCTCACAGCTGGTACCTCTATTGTCTATTATGGGTTTTAAAAATATTGTAGGTTATGACTACGATACACTTGAAGAACATAACTTGAGTACAACATTGTATCCTCAAACAGCTCTTGGGGTAAGCAAAGCTGAAATAGCAGGAAATACATCTAAACTATATGCTGTAAATCCTGATGGTATGAAGTTTCACAACGAACCATATACTGAAAAAAGCCCTGCTTTCCCAAAAATGATTGTTTGTACAGACAATATGGAATCAAGACTGGTAGCTTACAATAAATGGCTAGAACAACCTAATAGGCAACTATTTTTAGATTTGCGTATGGGTGCTATGGCTATGGAAATTGTTACAACAACTAAAGAACATGATAACTACTTAGATACCTGGGCTCCAACACACGAAATAGGTGAAGAGCCTTGTACAATGAAGCATACTATCTTTACAGCTTCAATTGTAGGTGGATTAGGAGTTGATCAGGTCTTTAATGTTGTTGCAAAAAGAGCTTATTATCAGTATATTTGGTTAGGCTTAATGCCTCTACAAATACGAACAGACAACTTAGTAACTAAAGGATAATTATGGACATTAAAGTAAGAAAAGTGTCTACTGATTGGTCTAAATTGCCTCATGGGCTGACTTGGTATTTTATCGGTCAGCCCAAAACGGGCAAGACTACACAGGCTAGTAAGTGGAGCGATAAAGGTTCTAAAGGTGTATTATTAATTGATACAGATTTAGGATCAGACTTTGTTAATGAAGCTAATACTGTTACAGTTACATCTTTAAATACTCCTACTAGACCTCAAATGGTTGATGGTAAGCAAGTAACTAAAGGTGGCAAACCTGTAATAGAAGCTGTCCCTCACGATGAGCGGGGGTATTACCATAGAACTGGTGATGAAACTGGTGAGCCAATGGAAGTATATTCTATGATAGAAGTATATTTCTGGCTTAAAGAAAACCTAAAATCCCTTCCATACGATACAATCGTTATCGATACTATAGACCACGTTAACAGATGGATAGAAGCAGAAGTTTGTGACGAACGTGGACAAGCCGCTATGGGCGAAGGTGCATCATGGGGTGCAGACTGGGCTCAAGCAAGAAAGAAAAATCTTGATATCGTCAAGAAATTTCAAACATTATGCAAGCAACTAGGTAGAAACCTAGTATTAATATCGCATGCAAAAACAACTGTCATAACAGATGGAAAAAGTCAGTTAGGGCCAGAGTTACCACGTGGTCTCTCTTATGCTTTAACTGCATCAGCAGATGTGATAGGGTACGCTACAGCTAGTAAAGAAGATGGAAAATTCTATGTTTCTTTTAAAGCTTATGATGAAAGAACTGTAGGCAGTAGGCTAAAGCCACTTGCTCAGAAAGTTCTTGATTTTGATTATGGTAGCGTAATGAATGAAATCCTAAAATACAAAGAACAGGAGTAAAATATGCCGTTTAGAGGTATGAATCCAGTAGCAGATGCTAAGCCAGAATTTACTGGTACACCAAACTGGCTTGGCTTTCAAGAAGTAGCTATGACTGACGTCTTAGATAGAACAAGTGAGTTCGAAAACTTAGATATGTTTGTTGAAATACATTTTAAGAATGGGAACTCAGAATATCCGTATAAATATGCTTTGCTAGGGACTTTTGATAAAGACCCGCAGGGTAATATTAGCGGAGATAGTGGTCTATTAAAGCGCATAGTCTATCTTTGCGATGCTTTAGGATGGAAAGGTGGAGTTAATAAAGAAGGTGAATGGGTTGATGAAAACGATAAGAAAATCGATGACATCGCTGGTTACCTTAACCTTAACTTTACTGCTGCTAACTACGGACTTAAAGGAGATGATGTTGATCATGAGAAATATTATATTTTTGTTTATAAGAAATTAAACAAGAAAGATAATAAAGCTTATACAACTGTATGTCCTAAAATAGCCCAAAACGAAGATAGGTCAAAAGCTGATTTAGAAAGCTATGTTGACTGGATGAAGGCTAATAAGTACATCGTAGAACACAATGAGAAAGCACCAGAAAATGATGTTTCCAATGGTACCGCTGCCAATGGATCACCATTTGACAAATTCTAGTGCAACTCTATCACGAAATAGCAATAGGTAGCCCTCGTAACAGAGGGCTACTTATTCCAGAAGAACAAGTTATAGACGTTTTACTTAAAAAAGGTAGAAACGAAGCTGTATACAAAAGTCTATATTTATATGACGAAGAAGGCAAAGAGTATCATAAAATTAAAAAGACATTTAAGGACTTTTTAGGCAAAAGATACATAAGAAATGTACTTATAGACATAGATAAAAGCCAAAATACAGATGATTATACACTTAATAAAACAAAAAGTGTATTGTTTGAATTAGAAGAACTTGGAGTACAGCAACGTTCTTACCAAATCTATTTTAGCGGAACTGGATATCATATAGAAATAAGTGAAGAAGTATTTAATTATCCTCAAGGGGATAATGACTTACCATTTATTGTAAAAGAAACAATGAATAATTTATTCAGTGACATAGATTTAGCTGTATACAATAGAACGTCAATATATAGATGCGAAAATACTCTTAATCAAAAATCAAATCTATATAAAATACCATTAAGCCATGAGCAATTGCAAATATGCACAGCTCAGGATATAATGAAAAATGCACAAAGTCAATCAAGCATAGCATTAGATCCTATATGGGGAGATGGTGAATTAGAAGATAAGGTAATACGAGAAATACCGAAAGTAAGAATACTGCAATCAAATGCAGAACCTACCAATATAGTTCCATGTGTTCAAAAGATGTATAAACTTGGCCCCGAAGAAGGATCAAGAAATAATACTTTGATGCGAATAGCATCCCATTTCTTTAGACATGGAATACCAAGTGAAGCTGCAAAGGCTGCACTACTACATTGGAACAACAATCAATTACAAGACAGTGTAATAATTAAAAAAGTAGAAGACACATATAGCGGTGGATATAAATACGGATGTAAAGATGTGTTAATGGAAAAACATTGTCAACCTAATTGTATTCATTACAAACGTAAAGATTATCTCGTAGATGTTAAGAGTAGTGACGAACTACAAACAGAGCTAGCATCACGGCTAGAAACAGATTTTTCTGGACGTGTTATAGATTTAGCTAAGTTATTTGGAGTAGAAGATAAAGACGCAACAATATATCCAGGTGAATTAGTAACTATATTTGGCTCTACAGGTGCTAATAAAACAGCTTTAGCACAAAACATAGTATTAGGGTACAATGCTGAAGACGATGAAATTAAAAGAGAAGCACAAGTACCTACACTATTCTTATCATTAGAATTATCTGGATTTGTAATGCACAGACGAAATCTGCAGATAGTATCAGGGACGAGTAAAGATGAAGTTGTTAAAAACTATCAAAAATTATATGAATATCACAAAGAAGAACTAAGTCATATAATTATGCAATCGGTAAGCCCTACAATACAACAAATACAAGAAAAGATAAAGCAATTACAGCCTAAATGCGTTGTAATAGACTATATAGACCTAGTAGATGTTCCCTACAATAAACGTGGAGAATACGAAAAGCTAAACTATATCAGTCACAGCTTATCTAATATAGCGGTAAATGATGACATTATTATAATACAGATATCACAAGTATCTAGAGATTATTCTCGTAATCAAATAATGGACTTATATGCTGCTAAAGGTAGTGGTGCAATAGAAAACGCATCACGAAAGGTTATAGGTATTACTGGTTCATCAGAAACAGCAGATAAAAAGATGAGCATTTACAAAAATAGTGACGGTGATCTATTTGAAGTTGAACTACAATGGACACCATCATTCCGTTTAAAGAAAAAGCCTACCATGTATAGCCACGCACTTGGCGGTAGGTTTACAATCCAGGAGTAACAATGGTAGTAAACAGAAGCACAACTGATCTCATTGGTGAGTTAATCGAGGTTGAGCAAGAACTTGCTATAACACAAGATTCAGAACGACACGATGAGTTACAGGAGCAACAAACAAAACTCCAAACACAAGTTAAGCACAAAATACAAAACATAGATTATTTTATGGTTGAGCTTAACAAAAGAGAGCATTTAGTTGACGCAGAAATAGAAGCGCTAAAAGACGAAATAGAAAGACTAAAAACAAGAAGGAAAGGACTAGAACGAACACAGACCTTTTTCAATAAACAGCTATTACCTGCCGTAATAGAAGAAGTTGGAAATGAAGACGGTGTATACGAAACTGCAACATCTAGATACAAACTCTATGAAACGTTTGGCCCAGTTGAAATTGATGCACATACTATATCTAACGATTTTAAGAAAGTTGAAATAGTTGAGAAATTAGATAAAGTAAAAGCTCGAAAAGCAGCAATAGATGCATTTAAAGCTGGTCAAGATATGCCACCAGGCATTGATATTGGTAAAGTTAAGAGAGTAAAGCGTACTTAGTAAAACTATTTGTATGTTACAAAATCTTAACAGTAAATTATATAGGGCTCAGTTGTCCTGTGTTGACATCCTTTTGGATAAACATAAGCAGGCAGTGAGTAAAAACACCAACGCTGAGCCCTTATAATTATGAAGTATGATAAAGAAATGTTTAAAGAGGTGTTAGAGCCTCATCATCGTACTTATTGGAAGATTGCTTACACAAAGCTACAGAGGAAAATGCAAAGCCTCAAATCCTCCCTTAAGAAACGATCCGAAGACAATAACGTATTATTTAAAATTGATATGGAAGAACTTCGGAAGATGTTTTATGAATCATACGGTAAAGGTTGTCGTTACTGTGATAAAAAAATGACATTACGCAATATGGTATGTGATCATATTATACCTCTTGCTAAGAACGGTGACAGTACAGTAGACAATCTGCAGCTTATATGTAAGAGCTGCAATACTAGAAAAGGCCCATTAGATGAGAAAGATTTTATCGAACTTATGTTATGGGTAGAAACACTTAAAAATGAAACAAAAGAATATGTGCTAAGAAAATTAGCAAAAGGAGGACGTTACTAATGAAAGTAACTAAAGAACAAGCAAAGATTATATTAACAGCTTTACAAAACCATAGTGCAGAAGCTTATATTAATGGAAACAACGATGAAATGTTAGAGTCTCAAGATATAATAAAAACAATAGAAGAAGAAATGAGTGAAGGAGACGACACCCAAGGTGTCGGTGTTGGCTCCGAAACGGGAATAGAAAGAGATTATTATAACCAAGGTAAACCTGACTGTGAGGTGTGCGATGATTAATAACCATTATTTTATTGACGAAGAAACAGGTGAAGCTGAAAGTTATAAAGACTATATAAAAGAACTACAAGGTGAGCATGCAAATTTAGAGTTAAAGAAAAAAAGAGGGTATAGAGAATATTGGGAAGGACAAGTTGATGGAGTTTGGTTTATATTTACTCCAAGTTTGTTAGGAGAAGTTCATAAAATAGAATATGTAGTTCCAGAAGACCCAACAGTCAAAGAAAAAATAAACAATAAAAAATGGGCAAAAGCAGCCTATTGGCGTATTATAAATTCAGTTAAGTATGGTAGAAAATGGGAAAAGCATAGACCAACTTCATTTTTAAATGAAAAAGGTCGTCATAAAATAAAATGGGATGATAAAAATCACATTTTAACAATTAAAAATGATTATGGAAAGATAAAAGATGAACAATAAACAAGTAATGAAAAATAAAATTAAGCATTTAGAGAATGCATTAATTGAAGCAGACTTTACATTCCAGGCAATGGAATTAAAAATGAGAGAACTGCAAGAAAAAATAAACAAATACAAAATCACCGATGATCCAAAACATCTTATCCAGAACAATGACCTTATTATCGAGCTTATCCAAAAGAGATTAGACATTGGTGCACAAAGATACGGTCAAAACGTACCTATACTACCAGAAGACGACATCACAAGGGACAATTTTTACGAAGCAGTTGAAGAAGCGCTAGATTTATGCGTATATTTAACTGCTTTTATGTTAAGATTGATGAAAGAAAAAGAGAATTTAGAAATTGAAAGAAACAAATCTAAAAAAAATAGCACAAAATGAGTGTGCTAATTGGAGTCTTGGTAACTGCATTGGCTGTGATGTATATATTGACACAGGATATTTAGAAAGAAACAACTGGACACCAGTATTCTTATCTATAAAATCCAAAAAAGCAGACAAGCCTTGTACAGTTGACAAGGGTTGCGAGTATTTTAATAACTTCGTTGTCAAATAAGCTGCTGTACTAACTCTAGTTTTATTCTTTTTCCTAGAGAGTAGCTTATGTCTCAAAAGGGCTCAGTTTTATTTATTTTCCTGAGCCCTATC
>Ga0209645_1000338_pt1 | contig 25112 bp, 6 predicted proteins | sample ETNvirenome_6_30_FD_184070 | JGI IMG/M metagenome (GOLD analysis project Ga0209645, IMG submission 184070) | Marine viral communities from the Pacific Ocean - ETNP_6_30 (SPAdes) (version 2) | ecosystem: Environmental > Aquatic > Marine > Oceanic | place: Pacific Ocean | collected 2013-06-19
GCAATGTACAAGTGTATAGCATACGCAATATTATCAACTAGAGCTAATATTCCTGAATATATAATTAGAAGATATAAAAAAGAAAGATTTGCAGAAACTAGAAAAGCAAAACTTAGATTATCAAATATAAAATTAGAAGAAATAACTCAAATATTTAGAGGTAAATCAAAACAAATAAAACATTAATTAAATGCCAGAGTTAAAAAATAATTTTACCGGTGGTAAAATGAATAAAGACCTTGATGAAAGGTTAGTGCCAAGAGGTCAATATAGAGATGCTTGGAACGTACAAGTTTCTACTACCGATGAATCTGACATAGGTTCTTTACAAAATATTTTAGGTAATGCAATAGTAAATAACAACGTTATTCCTGCAGACTCTGTTTGTGTTGGTAGTGTTATAGACGAAAAAAATAATATTTTATATTTACTTTTAGCTTCTCAAAATAGAAATTTAATTATTAGCTGGGATAGTGTTACACAGCAAATAACACCTGTTTTTGTTGATAGTAATAATATATTACAATACGATAAAACAAGGTTGATTACCGGTATCAATATTGTTGACGATATGTTATTTTGGACTGATAATTTTTCAGAACCAAAAAGAATAAACATACCAAGGTCTATAGAAGGAACTCATCCATCGGGTAATTTACATACTAGATTAATAGTTCCAGAAAGAGGTATTAATATTACAACTGGTGGTAGTGGTATTCCGATTGTAGAAGAAAACGTAACAGTAATAAAAAAAGGACCTAAAGTACCACCTGTGCTAAGATTAGAAAGTAGTGGTTCTACTTCTATAAAGCTTTACTGTGGCCAACCTTATCCTGTGCCTTTTAGTCCTAATGTTAGTGGTGTAGGAGTTGCTGTTGGTTCAGATATTGATATATATGTTAAAAATTTAATAGATGGTTATTATGGTAACGTGCTTCATGATTACTATAAAGTAGGTGACACTCTATATTTAAAAGCAGTTAGAGAAACTCCTACTGGTACAGATCCAGATTTAGAAGATAAATGGAGTAAAGGTATTGATAATGATCACGATATAAAACTTACAATATTTCAAATAGATAATACTGATAGAAGAGCTTCTGTAGGTTATCATACTAGAATAAGCTGTACTATCGAAAGCTTAACTGGTAACTTATACAGTGATATATACACCGTAACAAATCTATCAGAGCCAGAATTAATTTTTGAAAAAAAGTTTCCGCGTTTTGCAACTAGATGGAAATACTCTGACGGTGAATACTCTTCTTTTTCACCATTTTCACAAATAGCTTTTTCACCAGGTAGCTTTAGTTATCATCCTACAAAAGGTTTTAACCTAGGTATGGTAAATACTTTATACGCCGCTCACGTAGAGCAGTTTATACCTCAAGATGTACCAGATGATGTAGTTGCTGTTGATATATTATATAGAGAAGCTGGTTCGCCTGTTATATATGTTGTTGATACTATAAGAAAAAACGATCCTCTTATACCTGGTTTTGCTTTTAATTATTGGAACTCTAAATATGATTATAACACTTTTGTTCCTTCTGGTACACTTCGTGAAGACTTAGGTTTTAAAGGAACTTATAAAATAACTAGTGATACTATTTCTAAAGCTATATCAGAAAATCAAAATCAAAGACATTGGGACAATGTGCCTAGAAAAGCTTTAGCACAAGAAATAGTTGGTAATAGATTAGTTTATGGTAATTATATTCAAAACTATAATTTATATCCAGGTATAGATGAATCTTTACCTTACAAAGCTTCTTTTGAGTTAAACATAGAAGATTATAATAAAAAAGAGTTTCAGCTACCAAGAGGTAGTTATTACGATTCTTTACCTTCGATAAAATCTTTAAGAACATATCAAGTAGGTATTGTTTATGAAGATGATTATGGTAGACAAACACCGGTATTAACAAGCGAAAGCGGTGTAATAAAAACTAATAAAAATATAGCTAAAAAACAACATAGGCTAACTATTAGACCTTTAACTGATGCTCCTGATTGGGCTACAAGTTTTAAATATTTTATAAAAGAAACTTCTAGTGAGTATTATAATTTAGCTATGGATAGAGTTTTTGACGCTGAAGACGGTAATGTTTGGTTATCTTTTCCTTCTTCAGATAGGGCTAAAGTAGATGAAGAAACTTATTTAATACTTAAAAAAGATGCTTATGGCGCTTTTGTACAAGAAAAAGCTAGATATAAAATATTATCTGTAAAAAACGAAGCACCAGATTTTATAAAACTACAAGCTTCAGGTCTTGATACGGTGTCTTATAACAACGTAGTAAATAGTAATTTTTTATCAACAGGTTTGTTTGCTAGTAGCTCAAGTGTTCCTGTTAAAAACGCTAAGGTGTTTGAAATAGATGGTGATAGACATATTGAGTTTATAGAATTATCTGCTGTTTTTGCGCAAAAGAGAGCAGAAAAAACTATAGCATCTACAGAACCACTAACTCTTGGTCAAGAAGATATTCAAATTAGTTTAAGAATAATAAATGAAAGTAATACTCAATACAACGGAAGATCTCAATGGTACAAAGTAGATAAAGTTTTTAATAGTAACATTAGTTCTGGTTTTGAATTTACAATGGAAAAACCTTTTGAAGAAGATATAGAATTTTCTTATGTGCTTGACGGAGGTGATGTTTCAGAGCTTTTTGACGAAACACAAATAGTTTTTAGACAAGAAAACGAAGAACACAAATCTTGGTTTGATGGTAGATTTTTTGTTAAAATAGAAAGAGATTTAACTGTAGATAACAAAGTTATATCAACACCAACAAAAAACTGGATTAAAGTTGCTCAAAACCGTTTGTATTATATACACTCTGGAGAAGGAAAACAATTAGAAAGATTAAAAACAAATACTCAAGACACTAGATACCCTGGTAAAAATACTAACACTAGCCCTTATAATGATTTTAATGGAGATTATGAGCTTTATGGAGCTGCGGATTCAGTTTTTCAAACTAGAATAGCAGACGCAACTAATCAAATATATGATCCAACTGACCCTAGTTATGGAGCTAGTCAAAAACGTTTAGAAGCTTTAATACCACAAGTTGGTGTTGCGATTGATTATAGCGGCGAAAAGTTTTATACGCCAACTAATAATCAAGAAAGAGCTTACGATATACTTGAGCACTATATTGGTAATAATCAATTTGATCCTACAACTGGTGTTTTTACGCCTACGATTAACGTAAATCCTTACATACAAGAAAGCTTTTGGTTTATAGATAGAGCTTATTATATAAGAAATAACACTACTAGGGAGTTCTCTCCAGGTAGTGCGCTAAATGGTAGAGGTGGTATAGAGCAAGACGAAACCCATGTTGGTGGAAATGCTACTGGTAATTATTATTTGACTGGTTCTTCTTATGATAATGATAGAATGCCTGGTATGCGGTTAAACGAAGATGAATCACCTAGAACTATTACTATTTCTTTTACAGAAATACTAGATCCTAGTTTTAATGGAAAAATAGGTACTGCACACGAGTTTAGTCTTAACAACCATCCAGATCAAAAAGATTTTGCACAAAGACTAAGGCCTGGTACTAAAGTTAAGTTTTCCGACGATCAAACCGCAGAAGATGGTGGTCCTGTTATGCGTACTATAGAAAAGGTTGAAGGACCTTTTTCTATAATTACCGCTTCAGTCCCAAGTGGATTTACAGAAAATGCTAAAGACCCTTGGGCTTTAAGACTTACTTGGCATATAACATTTAAAGAACACTTTGGTAATCCTGTTTATAACACTAAAGGATATAATCCTTTGTATACATTAAAAGATGTAAATATTCAACAAGATGATGGTACTTTTAAAATATGTCCTGAAACAGATTGCACTGGTGGTGCTACATATCCTTGGGCAATAGCAGGTGGAACAGGTACAGCTTCAGCTCATTCAACTGATAATGACAACGTAGCTGCTGACGCAAATCCTACTATAATGGAAATTTATGAGGATCAATATTCAATAGGTGATAGTGAAAAAGTAATAGCTGAAAGTCCTGTTATATGGGAAACAGAACCTAAACAAGATACTGATATAGATCTTTATTACGAAGCTAGCGGATCATATCCTGTTAATATAATAAACTCTACTACACAACCAGTTCGTCCAGGTGCTATAGTTAAAGTGTCAGAATCAAATCCTGATTATTTTAATAATGATGTTGATGGTAATGGGGATACTTGGCTTGATAGAAACGATTTGAATACAGGTGTAGGTAAAGACGCTATAGTACAAAGCATAGATTTTAGTTTAAACGTTAATCTAGGTAATACGGCAAACATTGGTAATCTAATAAGAATAGAGGAAGGTACTATATTAGACATTATTTTTAAAGGTACTAAAATACAAGTTGTTGTTGAAGAAGATATAAATGATACTACTTATACTGCTGATAATTCAATTAGAATAGCAGCAGATTTTCATAGTAATTTAGTTTCTTTAGACTGGTTTAATTGTTATATTTTTGGAGAAGACATAGGTGTTGAATCTGATAGAATACGTGATGACTTTAATCAAGTTACTATAGATAATGGACCTAAAGTATCTACAACTGTAATTGAAGGCAGGTATAAAGAAGAAAGAAGAAAAAATGGTTTAATTTTTTCAGGCATTTATAATTCTATGTCTGGTGTAAATAATTTAAATCAGTTTATATTAGGTGAAAATAACATTAAAGAACTAAACCCTAGTTATGGTAGTATACAAAAACTACATACTAGAGATACAGATTTAATAACTCTTTGCGAAAATAAAGTATTAAAAATATTAGCAAATAAAGACGCTTTATTTAACGCTGACGGTAATTTAAATCTAACATCCTCTAAAAACGTATTAGGACAAGCGGTTCCTTTTGTTGGTGAATATGGTATATCTAAAAATCCAGAATCATTTGCCTCAGAGTCTTATAGAGCGTATTTTACAGACGCTAAAAGAGGTGCTGTAATAAGATTATCAAGAGATGGATTATCACCAATATCAGATTTTGGCATGCGTAATTGGTTTGCTGATTATTTTGTTCAAGACGAAAGAACTATGCTTGATGCTGGTGCGGACAAAGGTTATGTATTTGGTAGCTATGATACAAAGAAAAAACATTACAACGTTACTTTTTCTGATTTAACAGTTTCATTTAGCGAAGATGCTAAAGGTTGGGTAAGTTTTAAATCTATTGGTCCTAGATTAAAACAATATGATGAAACTATTGTAAATACTAGCTCTAATTATCCAATTGATTTTGCTGGTTTTAGTTTAAATAATAAATATTACACTTTCAGAGATGGTGGTCTTTATCAACACTATTTAGATAACCAAAATTATAATAATTTTTATGGTTTTCAATTTAATTCTTCTGTTAACTTAGTTTTAAACGATTCGCCTGAAATAGTAAAATCTTTTAATACTTTAAATTATGAAGGTAGTGAGTCCAGAATAGAACAAATAACAACAGCTACTGTTAATAACGTTGTTTATAATGATCAAGAATATTATAATCTTGTAGCAAGAGACGGTTGGTTTGTAAACTCAATAGTTACTGATCGAGGAAAGTCTACCGAGCAACATGGTTCGGTTAATGAGTTTATAGAAAAAGAAGGTAAGTGGTTTAATTACATTAAAGGTGAAACTACTAACATAAACAATATAGATCCATCAGAAACGAGTTTACAAGGCATTGGTTTGCCAAATGCTATCTCAACACCAACAACAATCTATGGCTGTACTGATCCAAATGCTACAAATTATAATTCAGCTGCAAATATTGACGATGGTTCATGTGTTTTGTGTGTGTTTGGTTGTACAAATTCAGCTGCTGGTAATTTTAATGTTTTTGCTACATGTGACGATGGAAGTTGTGCGTTTTTTGGTTGTACAAATACAGGCGCGTTTAACTATCAACCAAGTGCTACTGTAGACGATGGTAGTTGCTCTGGTTATTTTTATGGTTGTTTAGATCCAAACGCTACAAACTACAACTCAATGGCAAATACTTGGTGTAGTAGTAACACTTTTGATTTTAACGCTTTAAATAACTGGACACAGACTATTATGGATGGTGGCGCTATTGGTGGTAGCGCTAGCGATAATTGTTGTATTTATCCAATTCCAGGCTGTACAGACCCACTAGCAACTAATTACGATCCAGGCGCTGACACTGACGATAACAGCTGTAGTTATGCTGGTATTGGTTGTCCAGATCCTATGGCTTGTGATTATTATAATGGTTTTACAGGCTGTATAAACGATCCAGATGGTGTTCAAGGTACTGGAGATGAGTTTTATGAAGCTGGTAACACAAGCTGTTGTACATACTGTCAATATGGTTGTATGGATAATACAGCTACTAATTATTCTGGCCCTGGTAATACTAATGGTCTTCCAATTACAGACACGCCTTGCGATGGTAGCGCTGCGTCTGATGCTCAAGGAGCTACTTGTATAGCTGGTAAAACCGGTATTAACTGTTGTTGTGATGGGGTTACTGGTATTAACACTGGTTGTATGGACGCTACTGCTGTTAATTATAATCCAGCGGCAACGCAGTCTGATGGATCATGTTGTTATGCTGGATGCGGGGTTCCTTCTCATAATCCAGGTCCTCAACCAGATGTTAATGGTTATTGTGTTGTAGGATTTGGGCTAACTAACTCGTTATATAATCATAATGGATATATAGGTATTGGTAATTCTAGTAATTATATTGGCGCTAGCTATGTTGGTATATGTGATCCAGCTAACGGTATTACTCAAGGTTGTGGTAAATGTGTAGTTGGTGCTGGTTTAGATTTAAATGGAAACACAATATGTGGAGGATTAATAGGTAATTCGACTTGCGGTAATCAATACATAAATTACGATCCCGCTTTACACGCAGACTGTTTTGGTACAGACTTTGACTGTATAGGTGTGCAAAATGGAAGTGATGTTTCTTGTTGTGTTGATAGTGTTTATGGCTGTATGGATCCAAATGCAGACAACTATGATCCAAACGCAACTGCTGATGATGGTAATTGTCAGTACCCACCAGAGTGTTGTGATACTAACACTTCTTGTAATTACGCTGTAAACGGTGTTACTACACCTGGTAACGTTACAGCTGATCCAAATCAATGTTCTAATAATTTTGGAAATTGTGACTATCAATCATGCCAAGGTTGTGTTGATCCTACTATTGGTTTTCGTGCAGGAAGAACAGTAATTGGTGCTAATAGCTTGTATAATGGTCAATATGCTTGTAGAGGATCAAGTTACTCTGCTGGTCTTCAAACAGCAAATCTATGGTATTATACTCCAGCACAAGGTGGTGCTGCTATAGCTGTTTGTTCTAAAGATGGAACATTAGATTCTATTTCTAGTATTGATGGTAGTGACAATAGAGACGGTTGGTTAGCAGAAAATTATTGCCCTGATTGTGATTTACCTGCTTTTTGGGGTGGTGTAATGCAGCACAATCCTAATAATCTACCACTTGGAACAAATTGTAATTATTCTGGTTCTGGTTGTACTGATGGTGGCCAATATGATCCCAGCGAATATGGTATTACTCATACGTATGTGAATCAAGCAGCTATTGATATACAAACTACTTTTAACAATGCAATGGGACCAAGTCCAACTTGGGGACTAAGTCCTAGCTGGCCTACTACACCAGCAATTGGTTATCAGTATGGTTCTATAACGCCTGGTCAAGCAGCTGCAAATTATGATCCGTTTGCAAGTGTTGATGACGGTTCATGTTATCCTGTCATTCGTGGTTGTTTAGATAACACTCAATTTAATTATGGTGCTTCTTGTCTAAATCAGAATTACGCTTGGGGTTGGGGTGATCCAAATACAAATCCTCTTTTACCACCTTTTGATCCAAACCAATTTGGTACTCAACCTTTCTTAGATGCTAATGTAAATGAGCAAACATGTTGTCTTCCAGAAGTATATGGATGTACAGATAATACAGCTAATAGATTTACTCATGATGATCAATCTGTAGGTAGTACTTCAGGGCCAAAAGACTCTGTGATGTATGGTGGTATGGGTTATAATGGAAGCTTCTTTAACAATACAGGTAGTTTAAATGACGCGGGTTACATATTGGCGTATACATTTAAAGGTCAATACACTGGCTGGCAAGATGCAATAGGAGCTTTTAATTATGATCCAGCTAGCCCTGCTAATACTTTGCAACCAGGTTTTTTCTCTCCTGATTTAAACGTAGAACCTGGACTTAGTAGTCTTGCTATTAATGGTAATACTGTTATGTCTGTTCTGCCAGCTGGCTTTGATCATACTAGCCCAAGTGATATTTCTTATTACGCTGGCAGTGGTAATGAAACTGGTTGTTGTTATATGGCTGGTTGTTTAGACCCAACAGCTTTTAATTATGATTATGGTAGAAAATATACATCAGATGATCCTAGCTCTATACAAAATACGCCTGCAGGAAGAGTTGAAGCTCAAAACGCTGGTATTGCTGGAGGTACGGGTACAGAAAAGCTTAATTATTTCTTTGAAGGAGAAACTCTTAACACAACTTGTGTAGATTGTACCAATGCAACTGGTTTAAGTATTGATCCTAATAACATACTTGATATTGAACAGCATACTGTTTGCGCGGATTGTGCTGGTGTGCCAGCAACTGCTTATCACGTAGATATAGAAACTGGATTAGCGCCAACGTCAAGCACTACGCTTTCTGTATTGTCTGCTTATAAAGTACAAGAATATGCTAATAAAGATTGTTGTTGTTATATATCAGGTTGTATGGACGACACTGATCCTAATTATAATCCAGCGGCTTGTTCAAGTGATCCAAGCGCATGTTCAGGTATTCCATTCTAAGCGTTTAAAATATATTAATAATACAAATAAAAATATATGTCATATAATATAGGTGATCCAGGTCCTGCTGGTGGTTTCATATTTGCAACACCACAAACGCCTGGTAACAATACTGGTTTTTATTTTGAGGCAGGGCCTCACGATCTTGCTATTTCGCAAATGCCTTCTGGTAGTTATGGTTATGTTTGCTCTACTGGTAATACTTGGCAGCCATTACCTAACCCTGGAGTAACAGCTGGTGTACCTTTTGTTAGTACCGCTGCTGAGTTTGGCTGGATGAAAGCTGTTATACCTACGATTGTAGCTATACCTTCTGTACCAACAGCAACAGGAGCTGATGTTGGTGATGGTAAAAATAATACTGTAAATTTATTAAATCCTCCACCAAACGTACAAGCTATTTTTTATCAATCAGCTGCTGAGTTATGTGACAATTATTCTACCGTAGGTGTTGATCCAGTTAGTGGTGATGGTCCTATAGATTATAAAGACTGGTTTTTACCTTCTGCTAGAGAAGCTAGATTAATGATGACAAATATTGGTCCGAACACACAATATAATCAAGCTGTAAAACTTTTGGGACCAGGTGTTGTTGCTGGTAATACTACATATCCTAACACTAATAAATATTGGACATCAACAGCCGATCATACAGGTGGCCTTATAAAAGCTAGAATAGTAGATTCATTAACAGGTATAACGACAAATGCCACAAGGTGTCATTTATATAGTGTTCGACCAGTTAGAATGTTTGCGTATGAAAATTATGAAAGAGAATATCGTTGTCCTGGTGATGCTGGTGGCTCGGTATGTATAAGTGTTCCTCTTGGTTCTACCTTACCACCTTTAAATGCTTTTCAAACAATGCAAGATTGTAACACCGCTTTACAAAACGGTGACTGTGGTGGTGGGCCAGATCCTTGTATACCTAATGAAGCTGATTGCTATAATTATAGAGATGGTATTGGTGGTGTTAATATGCAATACACGCCAAGGCTTACGCCTATATACACGCCTGGTTTAAGTGGTTCAGGTGCTCAAAGCAATATTGCTCCAGATGATAACAAAGGTAATAGTTATCGAATATCAACTGATCATTTAAACATATTTAATCAACAAGTTACAAGTTCTCTTACAGCTCACCAATGGATTAAGAAGTTTTTTAATACTATTACAGCATCAGGCGAAGAAATAGGCGAAAATCAAAGCTGGGATTCTGTTATAGGTTTACCTTGGTTTACTTTAAATTTTTCTAAAGTTGACGCGGTTGGTAATGAAATAGATATTAATCAATTTAAAGCGCAAAATGGAAGTGGTTATTTAATAAAAATATGGGACAAAAAGAAAAGGCTTTTAGGTTCTTGGTTATATGATAATTGTCAAGTTATGGTTGAAACTACTAAATATAGGCAAGAAGCGTTTCAAGGCCAAAATCCCGGTGCAATTAGAAATGACATAGATGATCAATGTAATAATTTTCCCGAATTATGCAGCTCTAAAAAGCTTAGAGTACTTTTTACAGTAAATGGTGGTAAGCTTCCTCAAATGATAGATGGACACCATGAACACGGTAAAAACTATAAAATAATTCAATATGGTTATTCAGAAAGAAATAGCTATTTATCTGCAGATGTAGGTTATGGCTCTCACCACACATCAAACGTTAATCTTGGTTCTCAAGGCGGCCCGATGTCTTCAATAGGCACTCCTTCATCTCCTATAAACTTAACCTCTTTAGGAATTAGTAACGCTAGTGCACTAGGTTTAACTGATTATGTTTCAACAGGACTTTGGATCCCTTCTTTTGGTCATAAAAACGAAGATTATGCAGTGCCTTTTAGTGCTAGTGGATCATTTAACCCAAATTTTTTAACAAATTCTTACGCGTATATACTAATAAAATGTGATTATTTTGATAATTCACAGCATGGTTATGCTCACATGAATGGCCCAAATACAGATGAGTTTCACATGAATATAATTTGCGACGAAACTCATGGCGAATGGTGTGGCTCGTTTTTAAACGAAATACCAAAACATAACGCTAAATGCGGTCAATCATACTCGTGGCAAGCGGCAGGTCTAGCTAGTTTTCCACCTACTTCATCTTATGCTACAGGTGGTAAAATAAAAAGAGTAACAAATAATTGTAGAAATCATGGTATGATTGGTAATCGAGCTTTGAACCATACTGCCCATGGCACAAACCTTACTGGTCCTTTTCCTTATAGTTTAAATGCTCAGTTAAATTATCCTGTTGGATGTATTGATCAAGATCCAACAAACCCTTGTTTTCATCAATCATTTAGTAGTATAAATTTTCATCCTTGGTTTGCTCAATTTAAACCAGGTGATGGTAGTGTACCTGGCGGTAGCTCAACATGGACAAATGTTACATGGTACAACAGTGTACACGATTTTGTTTTTGATAATCAAGCTACACGTTCAAATCCAGCAACAATGGAGTGTAGACATTTAACTTGGAGTGGTACTAATTCCACTGATAGCGGTACAGAATCAGATCCAGGTGGTAGAGGTGAAAACGGTGAATATGTAATAACTGAGTTTAATATAAATGAAAACCATATAACTGAAGATGGTAGCATAAAACAATTAAGTATTGTTGGAGATGCTTTCGCTACTTTTTCATTGACTATTACTACAAACGATGCTACTGTTAAGTATTATAATTTTTCATCTGATACTTTTACCACAACATATAACAAGCTTTCTTTTGAAAAACTTAATGCTAGTGGTTTATATCAAAAAAATATAATTTTTCCAGCTTCGACTAGTAATGTTGTTTATAGCATAAGATTACAAGCAGAGCCTCATTTTGATACAGAATTACAATTAAATAGTGTTTTATCTAAAATAAGCCAGACAAAGAAAATATATCAGTACGCTAAAAAGAAAATTACTTTTACTAGCTCTTCTGAAACAAGCAGTTCTGTTCTTACTTTCCCAACAGACGTAGAAGTTGATAGTTCTCCTTCTTTAGTAACTATAGATAATAAAAAAGTAAAAAGCAACGTTAATGCTAACTCTGGTGTAGAAAAATCTTTGTCATGGACATATAGTGTTGGTAAAGATAAAAGAATTATTATAAAAAGACAACCTTTAATAACAGACTTTGAGTCTAAAGGAACACAAATTGTCAACGGCGTAGTAGATGTTAGTGATGCTAATGATGGTAAAATAGTTACGCTATATAGTGTTGAAAATTTGCTTGTAGGTGATACTATTACAGGTGTTAGTTCTGGTAGTATAATTGGATCACCTGTTATTACCGCTATAGATTTTACTAATAAACAAATAACAATTGACGTTGGTCAAAACTTTGCTCCAGATATAACTTTAACTTTTACAAATACAGGTGTAGGCGCTACAAGAAGATTTAGCAACACTGAATATAGTTTAAACAATTTAAAAGCTACATTAAACAACTTAACAACAACTGTTACCTCTGATGTTTCTAACAGCGCTACTGTTCCTGTTAATAGTATATCTGGTATAACACCTAAAGCATTAGAAAAAACTGTTAATAATACTTTTGTATCAACTACTAAAATAGCTTTTAATGACAATGTTGATGATTTAGCCGTAGGACAAACTTTAGTTGAAGGTAAAAATTTAGCTGGCCAGTCTATAGTTGGGGCGCCTACTATTGTAAAAATATTAGAAGCAGATAACGCTGTTATTCTTTCTTCACCTCAAACATTTAGACAAGGTACTAAGTTAACTTTTGCAAGTACTTTTGTAGAATCAAGCTCAATTGATGTAAACAATAGACCTTATGTTGAAAGAATAGAAGGCTCTAGTATAATACTAAGTAGCAGCCAAAACTTTACGCAAGGACAAACGCTAACGTTTACCGGTAGCAGTAACTCCGTTACAATAACAGCTAATATTGTTTTAAAATCTATAGGTGAAAACGATGTTACAGCAACTTTAAAACTAGATAACATACTTAAAATATCATAATATGCTAGAACTACAATTTACAGGCCAATTAAATAGCTCACTACAAATCGGTGATATAGTTTATTATTTACCAGTAACAAATACCGCTAATTTTAACGTGTCTAATACAAGTTCGGCTATTGAATTAGGACCAGTAATAGAAATAGTTAGAAATAATTTTAACGAATTTATAATAAGAGTAGACTCTTCAGCTGCACAACCACCTAATAATAGTTTTTTTATGTTTTCTAAAGACAATAGAGTAAACATAGCTAGTGTGTTAGGTTATCACGCAGAAGTACAGTTTGTAAACAACTCTAATAAAAAAGCAGAAATGTTTAGCGTAGGCTCTATAGTACAGCTAAATAGTAAATAAAAGCTAAAAAGTGTAACTATAATAAAAAAATATAATATGAAAAAAAGAAAATCATTTGCTCTTAAAAAATCTCCTCTTAGAGCTATTCCTTTAGGCGTAGCTATTATAGGTGGCCTTGCTTCAACAGCTCTTGCTACTAGAGGATTTACAGGTAAAGATAATTATGATACTCAAATATCTGAGAAAAGAAGGAATGTAAACCAGCTTATTCGTGATTTTTCTAATTTATCTACAGCAAATTTATCGGCAAAAGTAGAAAATCCTTTTCAAGACATAGACACTAAGTTTGAAAATCCTTTTGAAGATATGGTAGGTGTTGATACAACAGCTACTGATATTTCTAACGAACAGTTTCAACAAAGCTTAGCAACAACACTAGATAGAATGCAAGAAATGGGTATGATAAACGCACAACAACTCGCTAATGCTAAATTAAAACAAGAGCAAAATACAAGGGCTATTTTAGCGCAACAAGTACAACAAGCAAATATATTAAGAGCTAAAGGCGCTGCTGATGTTCAAAAAATGGAAGCACAAGCAGAGCTACAAAAAGCGCAAGGCGCGTTTACCGCTGAACAAATGAGAATACAAGGTGCTGTTGATGCTAGAAACTTACAGTATCAAAAAACACAAGGAATGTTAGCTTTAGAAGCGGGTCAATTAGATAGTTTAAGATCTGCTCAAATAGCTGATAAAAATTGGTTTGAAAGAACATTTGGATAAAATTAAAAAATATGGCTAAAAAAACAACAACAGGTGGAGTAGTAGACATAGCTGCTTTAGGTAGAATAGGTCAATCTATAAATAAGCCTAAAGAAGAAAATAAAGGTAAAGGTATAGATAAATTTTTGCAGTTTGCTGGTCAAGTTGCTATAAATTTGTTTTCTAATGCTTTTAAAGAAAAACAAGCTGTGAACGCTCAAAATAGAAGCATTACTTCAAAAGTTAAAACAGATCTTTCAGATGCTTCTAGTTCGATGACTAATTTAGATCCATATTTAACTAGTCTTGGTGACAAGTTAAATGCAACTACTAAAGAAATAATAGGGCCTTTTTCAGGCGTAAGAGATCTTGTTGATCCTGATAGAGTTGACAAAGGTTATGATGATAGAAATAAAATTTTATCAGAGTATAATAATGTCAAGTCAACTATTCAACAATGGTTAAAATTAGGCGAGCAACATCATAATATTTTTTTTAATAAACAAATTCCTGACACAAAAGGTAATACATACAAAGCTATATTTGATCAAAGCGCTTCGTCTGACGTACTAAACATAACACAAGCTAACGCACAAGGTTTTTTAAATAAACATATAGAGTTTAAAGAGGGTAAGGCGTATATAAAACAAGGTTGGTTAGATTTATACGAACAAGGAAAAAAAGTTGATGGTGGTGGGCCTTTTGGGTATGAACAAGCTGATATTGATAGTTTTACCGAAAGAGAAAAAAATAATACTTTATCTAGCGAAGAATCTGAGTTAGTAGAATTAAAAGATATAAAATTTGCTAATTACAATACCTCTTCTATGTTTAATGCTGTTGTTGATGATATAATTGGTGGTGTTGGTGAAGAAGCAATAGACGGGCCTTACAATCCTATTATACATGGGGCTAACATGAGAAGAAAAGCTTCTGCAGGTGTAGAAGATCTAACACCAAATCAACTTAAAAGTTATTTTTTTAGCGGAAAAGGTCTTTCTAATTATTTTGCAGGTCCTGTTGACTCTGCAGCAAAACCTATAGATTTTTTTATTGAAGACCCTAGAATTGGGCGAGATCCAGCACGCTCACCTAAATTTGAAATTATGTTAGACATTGATCTTGATGGTACAAAAGAAAAGTTTACAGGAACAAGAGATTGGCTTTATAAACAGGTTACAGACAAAAACAGCGGTTTTGGTGATATTGAAGGTGTTTATCGTATTTATCCTGCGGAAATTCAAGCAATTGAAGAAGTTAGAGATCGCATAACTTATTATGAGGGTTCTCAAGATAACAGTGCTAGATATATTTTTGACATGGAAAGTATTGTAAGCCAATTTAATGCCGAACAACTAAAAAAATATACAGAGTACAAGCAAGGCGTTATAGAACAGTTAAAATCAGAGCTTAATTTTGAAGATGCTAGAATGAAAAATACAATAATAGACTATGCGGCTATAGAAGGTAAAATAAGGCACGATCTTATATGGAGTCAATCACCTAAAAATATAAATAGCCCTAATTACGTAAAACCAAAAAGCGAAAGTACATTTACACCAACTTTTGATGAAAGAGCTTCAACAAGTAATATGAACGCAATATTAGCTTTATCTAAAAAAGAAAAAATAAACTTTGATGAAGATATAAAGTTTAATTTTATGCCTGCAAGTGATGATCTAGAGCTTCGTTTTGATGAAACAACAAATGAGGTGATTTTAAGTCAAAAGAAGTTATATAAAGATCAAACTTCAGTAATTACTTTAGGTAAAGCAAATATAACAGATAAAAATAAATTAAAAGGTTTATTATACGAATACACAGGAACACTAACTCAAGATAGAAGATAATATGATTAGATTTAACAACGAGCTACAACCTGAAAATACTTCTGAACAAGACAATACTATTGTTGGTAATGTAAGACCAGTAGAGGTTATTGAAGATAATCAACAAGATATACAATCTATTTTACCCACACAACAAGAAATAGAAGAGTTTGATAGAAGGGCTTTTGAAATAAGAAAACAAAATATTGAAGGTCAAAAAACATATTTAAGAGAAAAAGCAATAAAAAATAAAACAGGTCTTTTACCGTCTAGGTACCCTTCTTTACAAGTTGGTACTAAAAAAATAAAAAAACGAGTACTTGATCCTACAGAAATAACAGGTAGTAAAATTATAGATGTTGAAGAACCTATTTATGAGCGTGTTGACTTGCAAAAAATGGAGGAAATAACAGCTGCTGTTAGCTTTGAATATAAAAATATTTTTAATAGCTTAATGTCAGATGAATTTGAAACTCTTAAAACTTTTTCTGACGATCCTTTTACAAATAAAGATCAATTAAAAAAATATCACAACAATGTTTTTTTAAAAATACAAGAACAATATCCAGGCTTAAGCAAGAGTGATTTTATGAATATATCCCAACCTAAATTGAACCAAGGGATTTTTATGAAATCTTTAAATGAAATTAGCGCTAGGTTTATGGAACAAGACGATGCTGAAAACTTGGTTGGCGCAACAACACTAGATGAAAATATTTATAAGAAAATATTTAATTTAACTAGTCAAAATTTTAGCGAAAAAGAATTACAAAAAGCAAAATATGTTGCTGAAATAAGAAAAGCAAATAAAGAACTAAAAGTTTTAAGAGATGAAGGAGGAGATATTATGAAAATAAACTCCTTAGAATCTTTAATAAGAAAACGTAAAAGTGATATAGAAAAATTAGCTACAATAGAAGGATCTTTTGCTGGCGAGTATACGGGTATGTTTGCAACTGACGAAGACACTAAAGATAAAAAACTTGCTAGCGCTCGTTTTGATTTAGATGATGAAACAACAAAATATCGTAAACAAAAAATAGAAGAAAGTAAAGAAAATTTTAAAGGAAGCATAGATATAGAGCTACAAGAACAAAAATTAGCAGATCCAAAATTAAGTGATCTTGAAGCTCACGAGCTTTTGTATAAAGCAAAAGCTTACAACTTGCAACAATTATGGGTTGCTGGTAATACACAAACAATTAATTTAAAGTTTAGTATTAATGAAGATCGAGATCTATACAACAAGCTTATTGAGCAAGGTTTTGATATAAAAAAAGATGATGAATCAAGCGTTGTTAATGTTGACGTGCCTATTAAAACATTATTTGACGCTGGTTATGATGGTAGAGATTTTACTGGTGGAGAAAAAGGTGTAGGCGTTGTAATGAGTAAAAATATTAAAAAAGAAGATATTGAAAGGTTGTTAAATTATGAAGCTGCTATATATAGAAATAAAGCTGAGCTAGAGTCTTTACACGAGATAATATATATAAACAATGATCCTGTAACTTTTGATAGAGGTGGTCTAGGTGGTTCGTTTGTTAGATCCACAATAACATCTGTTGCAACTCATTTTACAGACATGAGCCCTGTAGAAGCAGATAAGCTAGCTTCTTTAGGACCTGGTTCAACTGAGTCTAAAATGTTAGATGAGTTTCAAAGATTAGGTTCTACTTATAATGATTTTTATAAAGATGAAATAGCTTCTGGTAAAGTTGATGCGATAGATTTTACTGACAAAGAGTTAAAAGCTATAGAAAAAACTTTTGCAGAAGAAGTTGGTGAAGGATTTGGACACTTTGTACCTATGCTTATAGAACTTGGTATTATATCTTCTGGCGTTGGTGCTAGTTTAAGAGCTACTGGTCTTGCAAGAACTTTAGCAAGCATGAAAAACGCTACTGGTTATAAAAAAGCGCAATATCATGCTATTATGACGATGATTGAAGAGGGTAAAATGTTCGTTGCTGGTTTTCAACCTGGTGCTGGTGCTGGTTTTTACGCTGGTGGTCAATTAACTTCTGGCGTTACACCTTTTAAAAAACGATTTAAATGGCTAGATCCTTTGTTTCAAAAAGTTGTAAAAGGTGGGCCTGTCGGTGCTGCTTCATCGCAAATAGCTTTTAACTTAGAAACGGCTATACAAGATTTGTTAGGTAACGAAGATTTTAAATCAGCTTTTGATCAACATTATGGTGATTTAACATTTAAAGATATAATAGTAGAATCTATAGTTTTTAGTATTGCTGGCGCAACTCATGTTAAGAAGACGGACTTTATGACAACGAGAAGAAAAATACAAGCTGTGCAGGAACTAGATACTAAAATGAAAGAGTTAATAAAAAACCCAACCGGTAAACTTGGTAAAGAAGGTGTTGACAGAGCTTTAGAAACTGCTTTTACAACAGATGTTGATGGTAAAATAGTTCGTACTCGTCCAAAAGGATATGAAATGATGAGTAAAAAACAACAGGCTAAGTGGGAAGCTTTAAACGAAGCAAAGAAAAGAATAGATCAAATGATTAGAGTTGAAGCAACTTCTATACAACTTGATCCAAATAATAAAGATTTTGAGTCTAATGTAGATAAAATGTTTACTCAACCTATGAATAAAACAATAAAATCTGTTAATCCAGGATTTGAAGGTTTTAAAGTTGAATTTACAAATAATTCAAAAGATAGCAGGTTTACTGAAATAGGTGCTGATGGCGCTGCTTTTATACCAGGCAAAGCAGGCAAACCAGGCACTGCTTTGTTTTTAAAAAGCAAATTTACTCCAGAAAAACTATCACATGAAGTTTTAGGACACGCTGGTCTTGAGTCTTATTTTAATCGTAATCCACAAGCAGAAGTTAAATTTAAAGAAAATATATCTAAACTTTTTGAAAAGTTTGATTTTCAAGCATATGATGGTACACCTCTTGGTGAGTTTATAAAGAAAGAATATAGTAAAGAAATTGGTAAAGATAAGACTGTGGAGCCTAGAGAATTCTTTGCTTATATGTTTGAGTTATTAACAGATCCAAAAATATATTATCAAAAAGTAGCACCAACATTTTTAAAAGAAGCTAAACAAGAAATGTTATCTATATTTGAAGAAGCTACCGGTATAAAGCCAAAAATTAGAAACGCAAAACAATTTGTAGATTTTGTAGGTAGATTATCTATAGACGCAAGAAGAGGTTTAAATATTCAAACTAAAGTAGCAAGGCTTGCTGATTTAGACGATATTAGTTTTCTTGGCATTGAATTTGTTGAAAATAATAAGAAAAGAACAGAGGCTCAAGCAATGGGTTCTAAAGATTTAAAAGCTGATAAAGCTAAATTAGTAGAACAAAATATTGAACTTGGTAAGACTAAACCAGAAGGTTGGAGAGAAAAAATGGATAAAAATGTTGCTAAGATAAAAAATCTTAATAAAAACATTGAAATATCTGAAAGCAATGCTAAGGAAATAGCTAAATATAAAGAAAGAGAAGCTAAAGGTATTGATCCGTCTATACAGTTTCAAAAACTTAGAGAAAATAATATAGGTATATTAAATGAGTTTGTAAATAAAAACTATAAAGATGTACCTGGTTCTGACTTAACAAAAGCTGAGTTTAAAAATTACGTTGAAAATAATGAGTTTTTAAAAATAATTAATAGTTACAATGTAGATTCTGGTGTTCCATTTGGGGCGTATTTAAAACAAAATATAAGACTTAGAACTGGTAATATATTAAAAGCTTTAGGCGTTGATATGACGTCTAAAATAAAAACAGTTTCTTTAGATGTTCCAGAGGCAATGCAACTTGAAACAGGTACAACCGCAGAAAGAGCTCAAGAAGCCGGCGGAACAAAAGGTATTGAATTAGTTTATGAACTACCAATTAAACAAAAAACTATAGAGGCTATAACAAACAAAATAGAAAGTTTAGATCTTGAAAAACTTGATTATAAAACTTTAAAAGATCAAGCTCCAGCAGCCACTAAAGAAATGTTTGGTAAATCTAATAAAAATAAAGCTAAGTTTATTGCTGAAAACTGGAAAACAATATATGATTTATTACCACAAAACACTTCTCAAATTACAGGTAAAGCTACTGGTATAGAAAATAGTATATTAAAAGATTTTTACAAAAAAGGTGAAAGAGTAAAAATGGCTAAAACAGGAAGCAAACAAGGTTTAGCTATTCAAGAAAAAATACCTATGACTAAAACTGAGTTTTTAAATAAACTTGGCATTAGAGAAAAACTTGATGGTACTATAGATATTAGTAGTATGAATAGAAATATTAAAACATCTACAATACCAGCTATAATAAACCAAACAGGTAAAGCTATAACAAACCAAGTTGTAAGAACAGGGTTAAAAGAAAACCCATCTTATAATTTTAAGGTTAATGTAGAAACACTAGCAAATCAAATTGGTTCTGGAAAATCAGAAGCATTAGCTAGTAAATTAATAAAAAACTTTTCTGAAAAGTTTGATTTACCTCTTGAAAAAACTCAAGATATATTTTTAAACTACGCTATAGGAAGCAAGCTGCTTGTAGAAAAGAAATATAGAAATTTCTTAGACAAATTTAAAGATTATGAATTCTTTTCTGACCCAAAACAAGCTGCGTTATGGTCCGCTGTTGAAGTTCAAGGATTAAAAGGTAAAACTACAGCTACTAAATTTATGGGTGACTTTAATACCTATTGGGATAATTTTAAAGGTAAACTACCAGTTGGTATAACTACTAAAAACATAAAAGCTTTAAAGCCAAAAGCTTTTTATACTGAATCTAAAGGAAATGTATTTGTTGAAGTTGAAAGGTTGAACAAGCACGTGGATTTATCTGTTGAGTTTGCTAAAATGCTACCTAAAGGTTTTGAAAAAAGTTTAAAGTTATTTGATGAGTTAATAGGTCTTCATCAAAGAGTTACAATGGAGAAAGAGGGTAGATACGCTAAATTTGAACCTGCAGTAGACGCTATAACAGGTAAAAAAGTACGCGAAATTGAAGGCGATCTTAAAGGTTTTATAGTGGATTCTAGAGATGGTAGCCCCATAACAAATCAACCATTTACAAGAGGTAGAGAAAGAGCGTTGGAAAACTTAGGAAAAAATGTTAGTGACTTATGGAAAGGTATTGAAATTAAATTCAAGTCAGCATCAGCTCAAGAAGCTGGACAAAGGGCTATAGCTAAAGCAAAAACATTTGAAGAACAATTAAAAATAGCAGAAAAATACTTTTTTCAATTAGATAATAAAACTAAAGAAGATATTTATTTTGCTGTTGAAGCTACAAAACAAGAGTTTATAGAGGCTGGAAAAACAAAACAAGAAAAGCTAGATAGAATAGAGTGGATGTATAACGTTGCTAGAAGCAATACCAACATGCGTTTAGGTGTTAGGCAACTTGTTCCTGTTAAGTACGTGCTGTTCCCAGAGGGACCGGTAACAGGTGAAAAGATTAAATTAGAACACTTAAAAGCTATGGTTACTCAATCTATTCAAACTGCTAATTTAGTTGCATCTGGCACATTTAAAAAAGGCGGTAAAGAAGCAACATCTGATTTCTTGGGAATAACATCAACAAAAGATTTACTTGATATTGTTGACAAAAAAGGTGGCTTAACAAATACTTCTGGCTTGTATAGAATGTCACTTTTAAATCCAGATATATTATCACAATACAAATCTGTTGAAAGTGGTTTTAAAAAAACATTGCTTGATGACATAAGATTAAAATTCCAAAAAGAAGTTGGTCTTAAAAAGTTCAAAGAACTACAAAAAGCAAATAAAGGTGTTGAAAAACGTATGACTGAACAATTAGCTGAAGCTGGTTTTGCGTCTAAAGATCTTACTCGTGGTGAAAAAGAAAGAAGAATTAAAATTATTGACAATGCTATTAGATCTGGTAGAGATAAGAAGGCAAGCAGAAGAGGTATGTCAACTTTTGATTTTGATGAAACACTAATAGACAAAGGTAAAAACTTTATAGTAGCAACAAAAGGCAAAGACGTTGTAAAAATTAGTTCTGGTAAGTGGCCTATTGATGGGCCAAAGTACGCGGAGCAAGGTTATAAGTTTGATTTTAAAGATTTTGTAAATGTAAGAGGTGGCGTTGACGGCCCATTATTACAAAAAATGCGTAATCAAATTAAAAAGTTTGGTCCTGAAAATGTATTTGTATTAACAGCTAGACCACCTGAAAGCGCAACAGCAATACATGCTTGGTTAAAATCTAAAGGTATTAATATAGACATAAAAAACATTACAGGTTTAGGTAATAGCACTGGTGAAGCAAAAGCTATGTGGATGCTTGAAAAGTTTTCAGAAGGCTATAACGATATGTATTTTGTTGATGACGCTTTACCTAACGTAAAAGCTGTTAAAAATGCTTTAGAACAACTAGATATTAAATCTAAAGTTAGACAAGCTTTTGCAAGTAAAGATTTAGGTAAAGAAGTTAACGATATAATGGAGTATTCGCTAGGTATTGAAGCCAAAAAAGTATTTAGTAAAGCAGAAGGAAAGGTTAGAGGTAAAGACGCTAAAAGAAGAAGATTTTTTTTACCAGACAGCGCTGCTGATTTTGAGCTTTTAATAGAGCCGTTATATGGTAAAGGTAAAAGAGGTATTGAAAATAAAAAGTGGTTTGAAGAAAACCTTATAAATCCTTTTGAAAAGGGTATTGATAGTTATAATACAGCTAGACAAACTGCAAAAAACGATTACATGTCTCTTCGTAAGCAGAACAAAGATGTAGTTAAACAATTGCCTAAAGAAGTAGAAGGAACTAGCTTTACACACGATATGGCTATGAGAATTTATTTGTGGAATAAAGCTGGATATACAATACCTGATTTGGCAAAAACAACAGAAGCTAGACTTGTTGAATATGTGCAAAATAATCCAAAGCTAAAAGCTTATGCTGAACAATTTGCTAAAATAACAAAACAAGAAAAAGGTTTAAAAGAACCTAGTAGCGACTGGTGGGCAGAAACAATGGCTGGAGAAGTTACAAACATAGATAGAGGCGTTAGTAGAAAACAATATCTTCAAGAGTTTATAGACATTAAAAACGAAGTTTTTTCTGAAAAAAATTTAAATAAAATGGAGTCTAAACTAGGTAGCGATTGGAGACAAAACACTGAAGACATACTTGATCGTATGGAAACTGGTAGAACTAGATCGTTAACTCTAGACAGAGGTAGTTCTATGATGATGAATTATCTAAACGGTGGTGTTGGTACGATTATGAACTTTAATACTAGATCTGCTTTATTACAAACAATAAGTACGATTAACTTTCTTAACATGCGAGAAAATAATCCTGTTGCTGCAGCTATGGCTATGGCTAATACTAGGCAGTTTGTAAAAGACTTTATGTTTATAATGAACTCCGACATGTTAAAACAAAGAAGAGATGGTTTAGCTATAAATGTTACTGAAGCTGAACTAGCTTCCGCGGCTGCAACATCTAAAAACCCTGTTAACTCTATGATAGCAAAGATATTAAAAGTTGGTTATACACCTACTAAACTTGCTGATAGTTTTGCAATATCATTTGGAGGAGCAACTTACTATCGTAATAGAATTAAAATGTATGAAAAACAAGGTTTAACAACTAGAGAGGCTGAAAAAAAGGCGTTTATAGATTTTCAAAAATTATCAGAAAGAACACAGCAGTCATCTAGACCAGACTTATTATCTAAACAACAAACATCTTTAGTTGGTAGAATTATACTACCGTTTGCAAATACGCCTATGCAGATGAATAGAAGAGGTATGAAAGATATACTTGATATATCTAAGGGTAGATATAAAAACGTTGCAGAATTATCAGAAAAAATGGGTAGAATAACTTATTATATGGGTGCTCAAGTAGCAATATTTGCTGGGCTTCAATCAGCGTTGTTTGCAATGATGTTAAACGACGAAGACGTTTCTGAAGATAAAATAATTAAAACTAAAGAATATACTTTAAACACAATTAGTGATTCGTTTTTAAGAGGTATGGGTATACAGGGTGCTATTGCTTCTGGTTTTAAAAACGCAACTATTAAGTATATGGAGCAAAGTAAAAAGAAACAATTTACAGCAGACTACAGTGAGGTTGGTGAAGCCTTGTTAAACATATCACCACCAATAGGCTCTAAGTTTGGTAGATTAGATGCGGCTGGAGAAAGATTAAAGTGGGCTAGAATTAAAAAACAAAAACCAGGGCTTGAGTTTGGTAATCCTTATTTAGAAGCGGGTTTATTAACTATAGAGTCTATTACTAATGCACCTGTATATTCACCATATCAAAACGCTCTTAATATTCAACACGCGTTGAGTAATGATTATGAAAACTGGCAGCGAGCTCATATGTTACTTGGTTTTACACCTTATAACGTTGGTATTGAAAAAGAAAAGAAAAAAGAAGAAAAGAAACAGAAAGGTGTTGTAGAAATCGAAAGAAAAGAGTTAAAACGAAAAATAATTGAGTGATTATATACAAAAAAGCATCATGGTAAAAAGAATTATAATATTGTTAATAGTTGTTTTAACAGCTTGTTCAGCACCAAAAAGTTGTTGTGCGCAAGAATTAGATGTTAAAAAACTATTAAAGTTTTCTACGTTTTATGCTGCTATTAACGGTGGTACATCATTATCTGATGTAAAAGTATTTTCAGTTGATAATAAACTATCAACTACAACTATATCTACGCCTTACGATTATAATTTTACGGTTGGTCTTCGTAAAATAGCTAGATTTGGTTATGAAAATAAAGCTAATACGTTTTATGACGGTACTGAAACTAATTATAGCGATGCTGCTACAGTTGGTAAAGTTAGAGGTTTAGAATACTTATTTGAAGTAGATTATAAAAGACAAGAAGGTGTTGATTATATGGATCAACATCATTTTATACGCTGGAGCTCTGATGATGGATGTGATAGTGAAGTTTGTATAAACTTTTTTGCTTTAAAGTTTGAATATTTACAAGATGGTTTTGCAGACGTAGAATATTTTGAAGCGTCAGAAAGATATAGATATAGAAAACATAAAAATTTATCTTGGAACGTTGGTATGGTTCATAGACTAGCAGAGCCATATGGTTATGATCCTTTAGCTGAATTAATGTTATCAAATGGTAATTTACATTATACTTATTTAGCAATACAAGAAGGTTATACTATAGATGTCGCTAACGATCAATACTTTGATCCTAACGGCACTTTAGTTGCTACGAGTCCTGAGGTATGGGAAGCAGTTGTAATACCAGGAGTGATCTCTGATTACGTAGCAAAAAAACGTAACGAACTAGACAGAATTATACAACACTCTATTGTTGTTGGTTTTGATTATTATAAATATACAAAGAAAAATTGGTTGCATGTATGGGG
>Ga0209645_1000339_pt1 | contig 25047 bp, 11 predicted proteins | sample ETNvirenome_6_30_FD_184070 | JGI IMG/M metagenome (GOLD analysis project Ga0209645, IMG submission 184070) | Marine viral communities from the Pacific Ocean - ETNP_6_30 (SPAdes) (version 2) | ecosystem: Environmental > Aquatic > Marine > Oceanic | place: Pacific Ocean | collected 2013-06-19
GCAAACGGACCCTTTGATGCTGCGTAGAAGAAGTCATGATAGTGAATTGTCTCAAAGTGCTCAGGGATGTTGTTGAGTGATGCTTTGTTGACAGGCGAGTCGGCTGCACCTGTGGCGCTATAGAACGAACGACTGCTGTTATCTGAGTAATATGTGTATGGACGACCGAGATTCGGATGCCACATGCACAGGAATGCATCAGGTGTATGCAACGAGTTGGTATCTCGTGTGCCTGCAAACGTCTGAGCAAGGGTGCGTGTAGCAATGCTCGATTCAGAATCCTTGAACACCTCGCCTGCCTTTCTGTTATCGTATGGGCCACTAAGTCGTAGGACTGTACCTGCGGTAAGGTTGGTGAAGAACAGGTTGGCTGTCGATACGCCTTCAAACGTCGTTGCCGCAGCCAGTGTAGCGTGTGCCAATGTGCCAGTGCGGTTTGTGTACGTAGCCGTACGACGCTCACCATCAGCATCGATGTATTCCAATACTTCACCATAGTATGGCTCGACAGGGAACAACTCGTTGCTGTCGACCGTAACAGTCTGTGCACTGGCGTCAAACGAAATGACAACGCAACTTGGGTTCAGGCTACGAGCACGATAGTGCTCGCCATAGATGTCAGGGTAGATTGTTGAGAAACCTGCGAGCGTAATCTGTGCACCAACTGCACCGAACGCAGGTCGATTGAGTTGGTAGTAGTGGTCGGGTGTATGCCACTCAAGGAACTTGAACTCATCAGCCGCACTGTTCCGTGCACCGTCTTTGTGCAACTGTGCCCACCATGGTACGGTGGTCGTCATACCCGGTGTTGTTTGAATGAACATGTTCGGTCGATACGGCAGGCTGCGACGTGTGAACGCAGGTGACGCAGTCTCGTCAACACCAAGCGGGTTGTACAATCCCAGCGTAGGTATGTTTGTAAATTGACTTCCCGCATCAGGTTCCAAGTCAAGTATGACTTCGTTGATGATGATTTCACAACCTCTTACATCGGCCATCGTTGCTTCGGCAAGGACAAGCGTCATTGCACCAAGGTTGGATTTGTCATGCTCTATAGCGATGACAGTGTTGACTTGTTGCCCTGTTAATTCAGTTACCTTCGTACCTGACTCGGATGGGGCTTTGGTTGCATCGCTGTGATTGAGATGGTAACCAGTAATCTGTTGTGAGAACACGTTCGGCTGAATGATAATCTGATACGCTCCGACTTCCATTGGGTCAGGGAAGTGGTTGTCAAGCGTGTACGTTCCCGCTGCTTCCAATACAATTGAATGACCGCCCTCTGAGTTGGTTGTACCAGCCTGTCCATTCGATGCAGCGATACCATAACCATCGTACTTGACCTTCGTCTCGGTCATGAGCGTAAACGCACCACCGTGAATATCAGATGGTGCAAATGCTGCCGTTGGTCCACTGAACCATACAAGCGGGTCACGTCCCGGTGCGTTGTTGACTACTTCGCCATCGCCCAAGTAAGCATCTTCAAACGGCTTATTTGATGCACTTCGACAAGCAAGGTGTAAATCGTACATTCGTTGATAAGCAGGGTGAGCGTAATGACCGGGTAGCAATGCCATTGTCGGCGTGACGTAATGGTGACCCATACGAGGGATTGGCATAGGTGTCATCTTTGGCGCAGTCAGTTGTGTGTAAGGAGTCGTAGTGATGCTTGACCAGTCGATGTTTGGCATGTCAGGGCTTGAGCCACTGTACTCACTGTGGTCACGCAACCGACGCGATGCAAAGAAGCGAGTACTACCCGCAGGCATGAAATACGAAGGTACAACTTTGAGGCCAGTCTTGCCTGTGACAAACGATACAAAGTCAGGAGATACAACAACATCAGTGAATTTGTTTGTACCTGTATTCTCGTACGATGCAAGAACACCCTTGTTTGTCGTCGGGTCATAGACTCGCAAAAACCAACGACCACCGCTTTGTTCGCTGGCTACTTTCCAAACAGCCGGTTCAGGTGTTGACCCGACGTCGATTTCATCGCCTGACAGTGAAGTAAAAGACAACTCATCAACATCGTCACGGTGCGTCATTGTCACACCCATTCGTGTGATGTGGAATTGTAGTGAACGGTCATGTGGCTCGTAGGCTGTCTCAAGTGGGTTGTTGTTTGTGTGGTCTGACCAACCTTCAACAGAAGAGTCAGGAGAGCCGAGTCGTGTTGCACTCTTTGTCGTAGAGATGTCGGTACCATCTTGGCTTAGATGCTCCCATCCGTTATTCTCCCACGTAGGCCAAGCACGTGGTCCGGGCTGAGCGTTGTTGAACATGTCCGTAATCGCCTGCTGAGGCTGTGATGGATGTTGCATACCACCGCTACCCATCGTTTCGTTCTGATAGCCTTGTATACGGTCAAAACTCGGTCGAACAATGATGTTGCCCGGAATGTCATCAGGGTCAGGTAGTCGTATTTTCAAGTTGGGCGAGACACCTGAACCTGCAAGTGCAGGTGACAAGCCTTCTATTTCTCTGTCACTCAGATGTCTGAAATCAAGAATGACTGTTCCAAGGGGACTGCCACCTGCGATTCTGTGCTCTTGTCCAGTATCATCAACAACCTGTAGGCTTTGGAATTGAATCTCTTCGTTTGGAATAAGCAGTGCATCTTCTATCTTTGTGGCGAATTGGTTTTGCTCAGCCAGTTGTGGGTGTGACAACTCCTGTGCCTGAATAATTGGGAACATCGCACCGTTCGTTGTTTCAAACGAAAATCGATTGTTTCCAAGTATCTTCTCCCCGACCTTCTTGTAGGCTCCGCCATCCTTTCTATAGACCCACGGTACCATACCAAGACCCCGTGCGTTGACCGCAGGCATGGTAAGGTTACCGCCGTCCATACGCTTCCATACAACGTGTTCTTCGTTGAAGTTACGAGCAGGGTGTTGTGTTTTGTAGAATTTGTAAATGCCAGTGCCTGTAGCACTGTATTGTGTTAGTGATGTAATACCTTGACAAGTCACGCCGTATGTGGCAGTATCTTCGTGGAACTGACTCGCAGTGACCTTTGACTCGTCCCAAAACAAATCACCAGTAGGGCTTTGACACGGGTCAGCACGCTCAATGTGTGCTGCTGATGTAACACGGCTGTGCCAGTACGTTTCCGTGCCAACAGCAGGGTATGAGGCCGTTTGTGGGTAAGAACTTACATCGGCCAACATCATTGCTTCAACGTGCGGACCTGCTGTAGCGGGACCAACGTATCGGTCACGGTTGTGTACCTTCGCAGTGTCCCATTGCGTTGTACCTGCGTGCGTGATGTTTCCACCTCGTTTGAGGTCAAGCCAGTCACCTGCACAAAGAATACCATCACGGTCAGCCTTTGCAATCAAAGGCATCTCACTTTCGTGCGTGATAGCAATCAAATGGCGTGAGGCCAAACCGACTTCACAAGATTGCTCGTACACGCTTGCAGGCATCGAGTCAGCACCAACAGGTGAACTACCTGACAAGCAAGATTCGGCTGCTCCGTATGGATTGAATCCGAGGAACGGGTGCCACGCACCCTTACCAGCAGGGAACTTGGTGCTACCGATTTGAGTACCGTTGTACGAGTTAAGATACGAGTATGCTTCACCTGACCAACCGACTGCCCCAATTGGTTTGGTTCTGTCGACAGCATCGACATATCCACTGTAGTGAACCTGTGTCATGTGGTCACGGGCTTCTGAGGTGTTGTTGTAACGGTGCGTACCTGCTTTTGTCCATACATAAATTTTAACAGCACCTGCTCCTAATCCGTTGATGGTTGATGCTGTAACAGCAGCCTTTGTTGTCGGGTCAACAATGTTTGTCGTTGTTGTTAGATTTTTGCCGAGTGTGAATACCGCCGCTGCATACGATGAGTATGATGCAAAGCCAATGTTTGAACCTCCGTCTGTAATACGCAGCCAACCGTATTGAGGCAATGTAGTAGGAATAGATGCAGTTGCCTGTAGTGTAGCAGCAGCGCCACTTTCGGCAGTATACCCACCAGTAGCCATCGTTAGTTCAACCCAGCCGTATCGGTCTTGCTTGGATGCAGTTTGGAACGAAGGTAAGAACGTCCCACCAATTGCCTTGAGTGGGTCTGTTCCGGGGAATGTATTGACACCTGCTGAAACAATTGCAGCAAGTTCCTCAGCGTTTTGTGCACGAGTAGCGTCGATAACAACGTAATCTGCGTCGCTTGTCATGTTTGTGTCGCCTCCGAATGTGCTCAAGTAAGCAGTTCCTAACAAAGACGACACACGGAATACTGTAGGGTTTTGCTGAGCGTTTGAGCCAGTCGATATACGCTGAGTTGATACTGGGTGCTTTGGGTTGCGTTCGATGTGGTTGTCAAGGAAGTGACCGCCGGGATGGTAGCCTCCGTCCATGTGCCAAACGCACGAGCGAGCGAGCGTTGTGGCGAGACCTGATGCGCCCATTGCAACACCTGCATAATTCGTAAACACATATGACATTGGGTGGGCATGAGCAGGCGGATTTGTTGCAGTCATTTGCGTGTCATAAAACAACCCTTGCCCTGCTGTCTGAGCAAACAATGTGCTGTTGGGTTGACCCTTTGATGGTTCCCAGTTCATAACATAGTTGTAGCCTTGCACGTTGCCTTTCTGATACTCGGCAGTAGGTGGCAAGTGAGCACTGAATCCATTACGACTGGCGGCACCGTGTGCAATTTCGTTGGGTAAGTTTTTGCCAGTAGGCACAGCACTGTAGCCGTTTCCTCCAGTGACTATGCTTGACAACTGCGGCTCATGCGCTGCAAAGTTATGAGGCACGCTTTGACCGGGTCCAAAAATCATGTACGTTGTGTGGTCGGTTGCATCACCCGTTGCAGTGTAACGAGCGTGTGGGTGTGAGAATCGGAGAACAATTGGACTTGGACGCTGACAGCGAACAGTGGTTGAACTGTCTGTATACGTTACGCCAGTGCTTGAAGCGTTTGTGCTATTACCTGCATCCAAATCAAATGACAGCATGGCATCTTGATTGAAGAAAGGCATACTGTTGCGACCTTCGTGTTGGTCGAGATATGGTGTTCCGGGGAACATGGCGAGCATTGCGTTTGCATCAAGCAAAGCGTATGAGCCTGCTATCTCACCCACGTTTTGTAATCCAGTCGAGCCTGTTGGTCCGCCTGAGTATGGATGTTCATAAAACTCACTGTAGTCGTTTTGTGTACCGTCATTGACATCGAGCGTTACACCTGAAAACCCACCACCAAAGTATAGCGGCACCCAGTGGTCAGGGCTATCATGTGCGCCTCGGAAGTGCAAGAACGGCTCGCCGTGGTGACTACCTGCTCGACGAATGCCTCCTACTTCCGAAGAGTATTCTATAGAACCTTGTCTTACAAGGATGTCGCTGTTAGCAATTGTCCCACTCCACTGTGCTAAATCGGCTACAAACTCAAGTTCAGTCGTTGATGTTGAGCCGGGTTTGCTTGATACAATACCCGACTCTTCACTACCAAGCCATACCGTAATTTTTTCAGCCCAACTATCTGTATCAGTCGATGCAGGCGTAGTGATGAGATACAGATATTGACTTGAAGGCAACGTAATGACTGTACTGCTCGTATTGTGAACGTTAATCATAGGACTGTTGACGCATGGTATAACACGGTCGCCTGCTGTTCTATAGAACGTATTACCTCGTAGATTTTGTTTCCAATCAATTGTATCAACAACATTGTTTGCACTATCGACAAGAACAGGCGTTGCCGTGTTTGCGTTTGTGCCACGATACTTTGTAGTGATGTGAAGGACAGTTTTTGGAATGTAGCCAACGTCAAGTCGTGTTCCTTCACTAAGTTCACTTGTTGATAATCCGCCTAAGTGGTCAGTGCCGGTTGCTTGAACGGAAGCCCCTGCTTGGAATCCCCAATCTTTCTCACGGCTGACTTCAAACAGTTTGCGTAGCGGAATGATTCGCTTTGATGTCGAATGTGATTTGACACGAATGGCTGTAGGAGATACACCCCATTCGCCAAGTGTGCGACCGTCGGGTGCAAGCATGTGCGTACAGTCGAATGTGGTTTTGTTGACATCCTCACTGTTCGGGTCGTCCATAGTCAAAGCAAACTCAACAGCCGCAGCCATGACTTCGTCTGTCAATACAGACGTAAACGACATGCGTGGACAGATAATTCGTGTGACGCCTGAACCATACGCTGACGTGTTGCCTTCGACATTGTACAAGTAATGAACGCCTGATGCGCCTGCCTTACCGTAATTAGAACGACTCTGATAATACAGTGGCTCGCCGTTGTTACCTGCACCTGCAACGTCGTTAAGTTGAATCATACCCTTGTCAGGAAACCCAAGATAGCCCAAGATGTCGGGATGATTCAACGTGCTACCTGTATCATAAGGAGCCGTGAATGTAATCTTGAGAGCATCAGCACCACTTACTGTAACAACTTGGACAGTCGCCGATATGCCAGTCGCAGGTGACGGATAATTATTCCACAGATTGCCTTTGAACTTCTTCTTCGTTCCGCCCGTAAACTCTCCGCACACGTCGCCTTCTCCGAACATGTGCTTACCGATGGTAAATCCACCTTGCCCGACATCACGGTCATCAAAGTGAATGACAGTCTCGTCGTCAAGTGTTGACGGTAGTACAGTCAAGTCGTTTGCAAACGGCTGACCGTGTTGTCGATATACCATACGAATGGTGTGGTTTTTGCCACGATGGTCAACAAAGCGAATGCCGTACAGTTGACCGTTTCCGATATTGTCCGTACGAATCTCTTCATCCGGTATGTAGCCGCCAGTTGATGTAGCATCGACTGTTCCGTGCTGAGCAAATGCAGCGACGTTGTTACCATAGATGTGCTCAAAGCGAGTATCTTGTTGGTCACGACCGAATCCCCAGTTACCTGCATCGGGCGCCCATCCGGGTATACCTGATTGCGTCAAGCCGCCGAAGTTGATGCGAGCACGTGCAGGTGTACCTATACGCAGTCCATCGATGAGTTGAGAGGCAGGGCTTTTCGCCTCAAACGATTCGTCAATGATTGTGTTAGAGTTGCGACCTGATGCTATTTCACTGGTAGATGAAGCCATGTTGCTTGATGTGCCTGTGGTTTCAGGCCCGAACTCAAGGTTGTTTCTAAATGGCTCATCCGTCTCATCGGGCGGAAGATATTCTTTGAGCGTGGTGATTGGTGCGAATGGTCGACCAAAGCGATTGATTGGCATTGGCGCAGGGTGCATGTTTTCGCCCGTCATTTCGTCAGGCTGGCACCAGTAGTTACGGAATCGACCGCCGTGACCAATCAAGAACTGCGGTCGATACGACAACTGACCACGTGCGTTGTCAAGCCACACACAGAAATTGCGACCTGACGCACCGGGTATTGTGCTGTGAATAATGATACTGAATCCCGATTTACCACCTGAATCCGATACAACTCGACCAAGGTGAGCACGCATGTAACCCATGTGCGTGCCTCGGTCGTGCGAAGCAAACGCTCGCTCTTTGTCCCAAAACGGAGAGGGGTCATGCGTGCTCCCTGTCGCAGCGAAGCCTGCGTTGAGATGAGCAGCAGTAGGGTCAGTGATACCGTTTGTTACGTCAGCCTGATTTGCTACGCGTGACAAGCCAAATCGTTCGCTCTCACCAAAGTACTGGTCGGCAGGCTTTCGCGCATGCGTCCTTCCGTTTGGTGCGCCTGCTTGATTTATCAGACGAACAATCTCACGAGCAGCAGCCTCGATGTTGCGAATACCGTCTTTCATTCCAATTTCGCCAAAATCAATCGTGAGACGTCGAACAAAGTCCATGTCAGACCAGTGAGGCAAATGCTGTAAGCGAGATTCTTCATGCGTTGACAAATCAAGCGATGTTGTACGAATACCCTTGAGTGCTAAGAATACTGGAATGCATCGTGTCCCGTCAGGCGTGTCAAAGAACGTTGCAGTCTCAGTAGTAGTCGTGTTGATTTGTCGATGCTCACTGACAGCGCTATCCTTTGAGTCGCTTCTTACTGCGGGATTTGTGCGAATTTGTATTCCGTCAGTATCAGGGTCACTTGGTGTGTGACCATGATAACCAGTAGCGTGTGTGCTTAAATCAACGTTTAGATTCCATGTCGACTTGTGTGCCATCGCTGCTTCCATAAACTCAGACTGAGTGGTTGACGCAAGTGATTTGTTTTGTGACGGGAACCCATTAGCAACATCCAGCCCTGTACCTGCTCCCGCACTTTGATTGTTGATTGTGCCTGAGGACACTGGTTCGTTACCGATTGTTGCAGCCTGTGGGCTTGACTGTACTTGCATCCACAGGTCTTGGAATGCAATGAACTCACGGTCGTGTGCTACATCGTATAACAATACACGAGCATGCTCCTCAGTCGATTGGTAGGGGTCAATATATGCTACAGTAGGTGCATTTGCCGCATCCAGTCCTAACGCCTCATAGTTTAATTCAATCGTTTTGTTGACGTGCTGAACAAAGTTACGTGCGGTTTCAATACATGAATTACCAATCAAGAAGTTCTCCATCGCTATGCTTTCACGTGGCGTCGTAGCAAAGTCACCTTCGCCTTCTAAAAATCCACTCCATACCTCAGCCTCGTTGAGCGTTCCTCGACTTTTGCAGAACAATCCCTCGATTGCGTGAGGATTTGTGTAGTGCATGTTCATCCAAATTGTGTCACCTGCTCGCAGCCCACCGTTGCAGTACGGATTTGCCCAAGCCGTGTTCAGGAATGCGTCTTCTTTGACCTCAGGATAAACGCCTGAGGGTGCGTGCATGTCCCATAGGATGATTTCATCTCCGATTTGTGGAGAGAACCCTGCGTCAATGTTGTTGAGAACAATTGCGCCTGTTGTAGTATTGATTGTGTCATAGTGAGCGAATTTATACGCTGTTCCGTTCCACCACGCAATTCTGTATTTGTAATTGGATGCATGTGCATTGCTCTTTGGAAAGTCGCTTATATCAGTTAAATGCAGTGTGCTACTAAGATATGCCTGATTGTTCGTAGAACGAGCACGCTTGTTCTTGATACGCTTAAGATGCGGATTTGCACGTGGACCTGCACGGAACTCGACAGCACTGACATATTGTTTCATACCATAGTCCACGTTGCCTCCTTGTGTCATCACGTTTGCACGGTCGTAGTAGTAGGGTCGACGAGCCTCAAACCCTGCACTGTCAACCAGCGGGTTGTCAGCAATCGACGGATAATTCATGTCTTGAAAGCCCGAAGCAGGGATAATTGAAACACCAACTGACAGTTCTTGCAAAAAGTTTTTGCTGAACGCCCAGTTGTCGTCAGCAGTTGTGCTACCCGCTACTTCAAGATAGCCACTTGTGTTGCGAGTGTCGTATAACACCCACTCGCCTGACGGCAAGAATGCACGACGATAACGCAACGCACCATCAATTGATGCAACGGTAACAGGCGCAGCCGTAGCAATTGGGAAGACTTTGTAGTCTTGAACATAGATGCGTCTGTTGCCGGAGTCGTATGGCTGACTTACAACAGTTCCTCGGCGGTGTGAATTTGTTTTGATTGATGTCGAAAATGCACTGTTGACTGCTGGGTCTTCGGGTGCAACAGATGGTGCACGGCGTCCAACAGGATTGGGTGCCCATGTTGGAGCAGCGTACGTTGCATCAAGGTGTAATTTCATGCTGTTATCAGGTCCGGGGAAGATGCCTTCGTCCTCATTTTCAAAGAAAAAGTCATCGAAAAGAGGTATCTCGACCATTGCACGTGTACTTGCGTATTGCGTACCGAGTTGGTAATCGTGCTGAACAGTGTCGAGTGTTTGAAACAATCTGTCATTGATAGTTGTCCCATCGTTACACATCGACCCTTCGTTGAACTGGTCGTCAACCTCAAGAACTGAACCCGCTTTCAACCCAGTTGCGGTTAGCCAAGCGCTGAAAGAATCGCTTTCAGACCCATCAGTAAGTACAAACTTACCACTACCAGTATGACCCGTTCCCGAAGAGAACGTGAACTTCGTTCCGTCCTTGCTTGTGTATTCGGCTGAGGCATACTTTGTCGCACTATCACCTGACTCCACAGGCACTCCAAAATATATTCGACCGACCTTTGGAAAACAGTATGTGCCCCACGAAGCAAGCGCTGCCGATTTGTTATTGAGAGGGGCTACTGAAACGGTTGTACTGGTTGTTGCCGACACTCGGACTGAGCAGTCTCGGCGTGTTGACCAACCGAGTCGAGCCGTTGGTGAAGGGTTGTAGGTTGGCTTCGTGTTGATAGCGCCCTGCCCTGCGCCTCCGAGTGTTACTGTAACGACTGGCGAACCGGGCATAGTCTCCTTGACGATGAATGAATCAGGTGCTCCGTCGCCCTTGACACTGATTGAGTTGGCAGCCAAGTCAGCCCCAAGCCCGTGTGCTCGGAGGACTGAGGTGCCTGCGTCACCGTCAGACATTGTGAGCGCACGACCACGTCCCATGAGATAGTGAATTTCAAACTGGTTGGCTCGGACGAGTGTTCCGTCACCTGTTGTAAACAATTTAGCCAGTTGTGTGAATCGACTGCGGTCGGACGGTTGTACAACAAATTCGACGAAGTTCCTGTCGGTTCGATGCGATATGATGTCGAACACTTCGTGAACAGCGCTACTTTGTGAAACGGTGCCGATTGCATTTTTGCGTGGTTGGTAAAACAACTCTTCGTTGTCAACAACAGCCTGTGTACTACCTGACGCTAACGTAATCGACGTACTCGTCGAACTATTGATTGTGCCGAGCAATACCCCATTAAGGCTATACACCTTCGTACCTGCTCCAAAGAAGTTGGTAGCATTTGCACCATCGACGTTTATCGTTGTTGTTCCCGAAGAATAACCACTTCCGTTGTTGACAAATACGCCTGTACTCTGCCGAGTAGCACCTTGTTTGCCTTGCACGAGGTAGCCATCTGTATTAACGTCGAAGTTATCACTGGTGTTGCCTGACGGTGTAATGACAATTCGGTTGAATACAGAATCACGTGTAGTGTTGCTTGCACGAGGTGAAAGAACACGACGTGGGTTAAGTTGCGGTGAATCTGAACTATGAAGAGGAAGATAATTATCAGGGCACATTGTAAAATCAAGAGCACGTTCAGTCTGATAGCCTTCTTCATCGTCGCCATTCAATTCACCTTCTTTGAACAGCATCTGACTGTTGTTGAGCATGCGAATCACTCCGCCTGCTGAATGTAGTTGAGCAGTGCCTGCTTCCACGTCTGTATGAATTAAGTCAATGATTCGTGTACCTGAGGTAACTTCTTCGGCTACATCAGGATATGTGCTTTCAACAAGCAAAGCCCCTCCATTGAGATGTACATTGACGATAGCGTTGGCAGTTGCTGCTGTTCGGAATGCTGATGTGGCTGCGGACCCGAATGTAAGAGTGTTCGCACTGTGGCTGATTGTTGCAACGATTGAGTTTACCCCCGCAACCTCTCCGTCTATAGAAATAAAGTCAGCGGGTATTTTCTGACCGTTAGCACCAAATTGCTTGACCGAAGAAAACGTCAACACAGTTCCGCTACCGCCAATCCCTGTCGTCAGCCGTGCGGTTGCAGCGTGTTTGATGCCACGCCCAGTAATGTCAACTGCGTTGTATTTGACTTGGACGAGTGTAGGTCGATTGTATGTAGCAAGAGACGGTACTTCCAGTATAGCCGTTCTCGTTTCTTTTGAGGGAGTCATGTGACGAATGTGTTCGTCGCTATTGTCTTCGGGAATCGAATCAGGTCCTGAACGTAACAAGAATGGAGACACGTCAAACAGTCCACCAATTGCTAACAACCCTCGCTTGGTATCGGATATACCAGCCATACCGTTTTCAACAACTTGCGTAGGCGTATCGGTGTAGCGTGTAGACGTAATCGAGAATGGACCTGTAACATCATAAAATGAAACAACCGAGTTTGCAGGCGCAGCGTCACGCACGTTTGCATACTGTGGACCGAACGTAGCCGTCATAACAGATGCCGAGCCGTCGATATTTTGCTCAACTTCTGAATTGATAGGTTTGGGAAGCATACCAATGTAAGGATGGCTTTTCACGTGATTGAGAATGTGGCGACCAGTATGACCTGCTGTAAAGTCCGCACCCATGTTGGTTGTTGCTGAGTATTTCATGTAGGGGTCATCAGCAATTGCCATTCGTGTTGAGAACACAATACCATGATTTTCAAAGTCACTTTCATCAATGACGACCTGACCTTGTCTGTTTGAGAATTGCGTACCCGTACCTATGCCTTGATTGCCAGTACCGCTATCAACAAGACAGTCACCGATGACAATCACTGCATCGCTTGCACTGTGTGCCATGAGCAACCCACGGCGCCCAGTAGAGGCGTTTGAATCAAAGTCAAGGTGTATGCTTTCGACTGTAATTGTACCAGCACTCGCATCGACGTTTGTTAGTCGTACACGTTCGGGGGCTTCTCTATTCGCAACACCTGTAGTGCGGTTATAGCCGAGTGGGTTAATAAGTAAGTTAAAAGATACTTGTGGAATTGCAATTGTGCTTTCTGAGTTGGCTGCATTTTTTGTCACGGTGTAATTACCTGCCGAGTATGCAGTCGAAGTCAAGTCAATTGATGTAATACCACTCTTGCCTGTCAGTGTATCAATGAGCGACTGGGCTTCTGTTGTTCCGATTGTAATGGTCGAATTAGCCGACGTCGATGCTGAGAGTGAAGGCAATGTAAGAATGGTTGAAATCGGCTCAATCGGTTCTTCAAATCGCCACAGGCCAAGTGTCGAATCGGTTGAAACTGGTGCGTATGGGTCAATGCTGCTGTCATGTGCACCTCGTGCCCAATGAATCGCCTCAATCGTTCCACGGAATTCACCACCCTGTCCACCAACAAAGACTTGCGTTGGATAAAGAACAAGTTCGTGGTCTGACTCCAGCGTCTTTGTAGCAACAACATCCCCATTAATTCGCAGTGAAAGATGGCGCTTGTCAAAGACGACTGCGACCTGCAATAATTCTCGATGTCCATCATGGACGGCGGCGTTGTCAGACTTGCTACCATCCAGTGCATCGTAAGCATCGTGTAAGTCGAGTGCTGCACGTGGATAAAGAACACCGTCATAATGTGATACTGTGCCATCAGGTTTGGTAATAGCACGTGCACTGCTCAGTGTAATTGTATTCTCGTTACCTGTGCTCTTGCTTCGCAATTTCACTTGAACGGTAGCGGGTGCACTACTTGATGGGGCGCCCACAACAAGTCGCATAACGTGTTCGTATTCGTACACAATACCCCCCGAATCAGGAATGACCCATGATTCTAACGTAAAAGAATCGAGAATGCTCGGTATGGTTAATTTGTCTGTAGGAGTACCCGATTGAAAATTACCCGCATCCTGTGAGAAACTTTGCATGGGGATGACAACAGCATCCGATATACCGTTGAATCGCATGGCATATGTGGAATCCGCTGAAACAACCAAATCAAACACCTGCCACTTTGTGCACCATAATCAAATCAAGGTCTGCCACGTAGTAGTTTAAGGCAGCCTCCTTGCGTAAATGAAAGTTTTCAGGCAACACGTAAATGCCGTTTATGCCCACCCGGTCAGATGCTTCTCCTGTCAATGCATCACCAATGCCAACCGCTATTTCCTTGAAACCATCGTATAGGTCACCCAAACCGATTGGGTCAAGTACAAACTCAATAATATCGTCCGCTGCTCCCAGTACCTCGTCAAGAAAGTTTACATCGTTTGAATCTTCTGCCTCACCCAATATGTCTTGTCCACTTCTTGAAGTGGCCGATGGTGATAACATAGGCTGTGAAGAAGGTAATATGTTTGCCTCGGATGTCTTCTGAGATGCTTTGACTTTGCGCCCATACGTGGTGAAAAAGTTGCGAACTTCGGGCGTGACTGCATTTGACTGAATAAGTGAATCGTACGGTATTTGAATACCTCTTAGTAAATCATCTGAGTTACTGGCGTTTGCAAAAAGCCCCATGAGCGTCTGTGCCTTGTCACCTGCACTCATCAAATTGCCTTGTGTCTTTTTATTAGCCATAGTTGTTATTGTATCAGTCAATGTGTCGTATCGACCTACGACGTTGTAACCAAAGCCTGCTCTTTGATTGGTGAATTTTTGTGTAACAAGGAGCACAGCGTCATTGTATTGTGAAACAGTTACGTCGGCAACATCAGTCACACGTTTACCCCCAACGGTATCGACCCCTTCTGAAAGATTCGTGATGTTTGTCGTCAATTCCAAAGCGTCTTTAACAACAAGTGCGATGGTTTTGGCAGGGTTGCCATTGTCAGGGTTTGTATCAATACCACCAACTGGTACGTCGATGATGACATCCCCGTTCTCTATCAAATTGTGACCTGAGCGTACACTCGCAGTACCTGAGCCACCTGCACGATTTGAGGTCGTAGAACCATCCATAATCAATTTGATAACATGCCCAGTGTCATTTGTCGCCGACGCAACGGGGACGTACACAGCCTTGCTTGCAAAGGGAGACGATTTGACAACAACCAAATCTCCTGTTTTGAGTTCACGTGTAAGTCCGCCTCCTGTAAGTGTGAGGTCAAACTTGTATACGCTACCAACAGTGTTTACTTTCATACTTTCGCTCACTGCTTTTGTTCCAACCTGACCAAAGTTATCGAAAATTGCTGTAGCGGCACTTGCATCAACCATCGCTTGAAATACGTTACTTCTTGGAATTGTAATTGATATACTTGTAGCACCGGCTGCATAATTTCCAAAAGAAGTAAACCGCAAATCAGACGGCTCAAAATGATGGACAACCTTGTCTGTAGGGTATGATGCAAAGGAAAGTATGTTTTGAAGAGGACGCCCAGTCGACTCAAAAGTGCCCCTATCATCTTCCAGTATCAGTGACAGGTTCATTTCCATGGCTGCCATGTTCGTATCAAGACCAACTCGCTGAGAGTTTGAGAACGGGACTGGGAAAGCGTGCAACTTACGATGCACTGCCATAGTAATCTCCTCAGCCTGAACAGGTATAGTGAACTGATTGTCGCCAAACATCAAACGAACTGGTAACGACATCTTTTCACCTCATAGTAACGAGTCAACTGCAATCAGTTTCATCGTAAAGTTGTACAAGCGCTCTTGTGCGTCGTGCATGGTAACAAAATCTGTGACCACTGCTTTGATACCATTTGTGCGGTGCTTGCGTGCACTTGGATTAAATGGACGAGATGCGTGTATACTGTTTGCAGTAGCAACCTTATCTGCTGTATCTTGGTCTCCATATGTTGTAAAAAAGTTACGCTGTGCCACGTTACCGTCAAGTAAATCAAGCCCAAATGTCGCTAAACTATCATACGGTATCTGAATGCCAGTAATGTAATCGCCTGAGTCTAAAATGTCATCGGGTCTTTGGTCAAGGTATTTGTTAGTGAATCGTATAACAAAATCAAGTACTTTACCAGCCATCGTATCTGTTTCATTTTGCTGAAAGTTTTGACTGTTCGTAACGATACCAAGAATGTCCTGTACCTTATCGCCAGCGGACTTAACCTTGTTCCCTGTCTTACCGCCCGTGAAAGGGTTGATGACAGGTCGAATGTTTGCAGGTATATCAGTAGGTATCTCCCCCAATGTCCCCAAATCAAAGGCATGCTTCTGTGTGATTTTGATGGTCGTATCGAACCCATAGCCATTTGCTACCAATTCCGCTGAGAAAACGTCTGACAATTGCCCACTACCGACAGCCAAATCAATATCGCTTATTCTTCCTACGGACGTAGCGGATGTACTTTGGATAGCCTGAGAAATGATGTAAGCCAAAACCTCTCCCGGTGACGAGGCTGTGCCGACAGAACGAGCCGAGCCGTCGGCAAAGTTTGGTGGGTTCTCGTCAAACATGTGCTTGATTGGTATAGCGACGATAGGAGGGTCAGTCGCTTTGTTGTAAATACCTCGCCCAGTGCGTGTCAAAATTTGTATTGTTTTGCTGTTAATGTTGGTTGATGCTGAAACGCCTGCGAACGGTGTGAACTTAATACTATTTGATGTAACTGAACGAACGTAGCCCAAGAGTGTGCTATCATCGACTGCAAGTCCAAACGCCGTATCGTCTAAGTCATCAGGGGTCTCAAACCATGTGCGTGGGTCGCCTGATGCAATTGAGATAGTGAGTGTGCCATCACTGTTCGCACTAATTGCACTGCTACTCGCAGTTGTCAAGTCAGTGTTGCGTGTCTCCATGCGTGGATATGCAAACGGTTCTTTGACTGAGCCACTTCGCTTTGTATCAAAGATGAATTTGACATAATTACCGCCCGGAGGAGTTGCATTCCCCAATGATATGCGATAAGCGTTAGGTAGAATGAAATAACGATTGTGAAGCCTTGCCAAGAAATTTGCTTGCCCTTGGTCTGCGTCCGTTGTCGGCGGAGTCGTCGGTATTACTGGTCGCTGACCAAAAGGGTTGAACGCTGAACCACCGATACGAAAGCCACTCGATGCAGCGTTTGAAATCGGTGGAAAAACCTCAGGTGCACCGCCTTGACCGCTACCCGAATCGGGAGGAGAAAAAGGAGGTGTATCGCCTCCAAACTCAATTGTAGCCGACGCTTTGGCGCTTTCTTCCTGTCCGGGTTCATCGGCAAACACACCTTGTAGTTCGATTTCGACGGTTGCCATATTCAAATCGACACCTGCGTTGAAACCACCTGTAAACGGTATGGGGAATGCTTGGAATATACGGTGTATTTTCATATCCATTGTTTGAACATCAAGGTCGATACGGTTCCCATTCTCCTGTACGAGACGAATAGGAACACGTTGTGTCAAATCAGACACCTCGATTTAGTCCTGACGTGGACAGCGGACCGCCCATCTTTGCTCGCAGTTCTTTTGTAACCATCTCGCTGATTTCACGTGCCAGCGCTCGCTTATCGCTTCGGTCGGTCACTCCGCTAACGTCGATACGAAGCGTATTGATGGTAACATTCTGACTCATTCCAACAGACTCGGCTGGCTGAGATTGTGCGGGGGTAGGGGAATTCGCAACCCGTGCGTTTGTTGTAGCCGTCGTCCGTTCCGCCTCAAGCGCTTCTGTGATTGGTTGTGCAGGCTGTACGTTACTCATCTGTCGCAGCGACTCACGAAGACTGTCTGTGGTTGAATGAGCAGCATTCATGACCTTGTTAAACTCTTGAATCTCTTCACGTAGCGAGCGCATGTTGTTGCGTGACTTTTCGCTAAACTCGGAGAATCGCTTCATCGATTCCATTGTACCTGTGTCAATTTTTTCGTCAACCATTGTTCTCACTCCAAAGGCGGGATGATGTCATATCCCAAGTAAATACTGTCACGTTGCTCAGGGTTGTCATGCTGTTGCATGACGGTAGCCCATGTGAGGAGTTGGATTGCGTCTTGCGGGTCAAGTTGTCTCACCTTGTTCAGTGTCATGGAGTAGTGGGTCATCAATAGATATTCTGCTGCTTGTTGTTGTATGCGAGGCCAGTCATCGGGTTTACGTCCATTAACGTAGTCCCTTATTCGTCCGACCTCGCTCGTTGAAAATTTAGCCAACTCACCACCTCGGATGGACTTGGTAGCATCTTTGCTATTTCAGCGCCATCCTCGGCTGACAGTTGGCTGAAATCTATAGAAGGTGTTGCTGTGACCCATCGGCGGAATGCTTCTTGCCAGTAATCTTCAAGTTGCGGGTCGCTACTCAGGAAAATAGGTGACATAGACTGCACGTCAAAAAACGTGGGTTTGGCTACCTCTATTGTCACTTCGTCTCCGTCAATCTCCATTATCACTCTCTTCGGTGTTGTCATCCAACTCACTCACTGTTTCGGTTGAAGCAGCCTCTTCTGAGGGGGCTTCTTGCTCAGCCTCATGTGGCTCGCTGGGAGCGACATGTTCGCCGAACGGGTCATCTGAGACCTTACCGGCCTCAGGATTGAATACTTCCTCTTCCTCTTCGACAACGACAGCAATTTCGTTGCGGGGATGAAGTGCTATAGCATGTTTCATTGGCATGGCTATCACTCAACAATGGAAAAGGGTGTCGGTGCTAATCACCTTGATATTCTTAGGATGAATCATGATTTTGGAGTGCAGTAGCCCTTTGTCGTCGGGCACTGGGATTGGAGCGTCTGTAATCACGTAGTCGTCACAAATGATACGCATCTGTTGTTGACTGCCTGTCGAGCCTGTGGACGGCTTTGTAAACACCATCTCAATGATGCTGCCAGTTGAGCCGCCTGTACCTGATACCTCACGATGTGTACGAAGTTCGTGGAAAAGAAGTGAATCGCGTATGATAACGTCCATTTCAAGTTCAAATTCCTCGCGCCCTTCACGAATAATCGAAGCGTTGCGTGTGCCACCGTAGGGCACTTGCTTGAGCGAACGGTTGTTGCTGTCAACTGATTCGGCTACAGGTGTCCCGCCCATGGTGTGGAATATCTCGACACCTGTCTTACCTCGCAACTCAAATGTCGAGATGAAGCCGATGTCTTGACCGAAGGCTGTGATTGTGCCGTTGTAAAACATGAATGGCTTCTCAGAACCTGACGCTATGCCTGCTTCCTTTCGACCCGCTGCGTCAGTCGCCGTGTTTTGGAACAGACGGTGAGCACGGTATCTGTCACCGGGGTTGGATGACTCAAGGCGACCTGTGTCTGTGTAACACGACAGTGCGTCGAAGATACATCTGTACTTGACCTCAGCATCGACAGTTGCATTCAATTCGTACTCAACAATCTTGCACCCACGGAACACACGCGTCAGTTGCTTACTGTCTGTGCTTGAGCCGGGTGCGTTGCTGTTTTCATTACTATGTGAGCCAACGTCACGGTTGCGAATGCTGTGCTCGATACAGAACGAAGGAAGTGTGTCACCTGAAAACAAAAGGCGGCGTGTCGGATTGACAATTGTGTTGTCTGACGCCACGTGTGGGCTACCAGTCAGTGTTGTACCGTTGAAACGGAAGCCAAAGATTGAATCTGTATTGATGTGTTCAAATTGGAATGGGTCATCGACGAACAGGCGAACACCACTGCTCAATGCTTCTATCGCTATGACTCGCCTAAACTCACTGGTCTCTGTTTCTTCAAAATGTTCCGAGTCGGATGTGAGTGTAGATGTAGAGGCAGGCGGCCAAAACTTATCGTCAGATGCGCCTGTATCGGGTGCATCGTAACCGATGACTGGTACGCGTGTTGTATCACGGATGAGGATGTAGTCACCGATTGCAATCGTGATGTCGTTGAATGTTGTGCTTAACACATCCACATACGTTTGACCCACCGTAACCTTTGTCCCTGATTTGATTGTACCACCATGATTCAATCCCGCACTTGTCAAACTTGCTACTGACGTATGTGCATCAATTGCTTCTCGACCAAGACTGTAATACAGCCATCGTGGATTGTTCAGTGGCATTTCTAACTGTGCACCTTGATGGAACACACGTCCTGTCTGCTGGATTGCAGCCTGACGCCCTAATCCAATGACGTGGTGTCTGTGCATCGTGACTTTTGTGTCAGGTAGTTTCATGTGTGATGCAAGGCCAATAAACTGGTCGATTTGCGAAAACTCACTTGAAGATGCTGCACTATCGTTGTGAGCAAACGTCGAGCCACTTGCAAGTGTAGGCATGCCCGTTGAGTGGATAAGCATGGCATCACCCGTCGAACTTGCGAGTGTCGTTGTTGTAAATCGTGGCACCACTTTCAATTTTGTAGCGTTGCTCTCAACAGTGTGGTCAACAATTGTAAACACTTTCTGACTAAATCCGTCGGCATGAACTGATGTGTATGTACCTGTGCCGCCTGACACTTTGTGGAACGAAATCTTCTGACCAATCAGCATACCGACAGGCACTTTGAGAATAGCCTTACCATTTTCAAATATCGTGCTATGGTTGCTGTGACCCGTTTCAGTAAACGTAATTGTGTTGAAATCAGGCGTGCTTGAACTGTACGTTGTGTCAAAGTGGCATGGCTCGCCGTGCTCAATGAAGATACCAGTCTCGTGCCCCATGAGGACTTCCGAGACGTCTCCTTTGTATGCCTGACTTACCATCGTATCACCTATGCTATTGACTCAGCGAGAGTCACCACTTCTACTTGAAACGTATGCCTGAAAAGGCGCTTGGTACGGTCGCTGAGGTCCGTACGTGTCTTGAACACCATGCGGTCGTAGTTGGTCGCATCACCCTTGCGAGCAGCGTGAATGAGGCGACGAATCTCGTTCTCAAGGAGTTGCAGGTGTGAACGGCTCTTGGCCGTGCGTACGTCGACTGTAATGTTGATACGGGTCGTGACGAAGTTGTACAGAAGGTCAGGGACTTCTTCGTTGTGTGCTGTCTCGTACACGAGCACGAAGTCCGAACGCTGTAGGTCTTGGCGCTTACCACGCTCAGGTGAGATTGTAGCAATGTCAGCAATGACAGGCTTGATGTTGCCCGTGTTGGCTCGGTTCCACCCTTCCAACTTTTCGATAACGACGTCGAGTGCTTCCTTCATGCTCATCACTCAAAGACAACTATCTCCTTGTATCTGTTCAAGATTGCGTTGGCTTCTTCTTTGAACATCTGAATCTTCTGTGCAAGCGGTACGTTCTGACTGCCCTCAGGGATGAGAACAGAACGGTCGTCAGCCATGAGCAGGTCGACAGCGACCAACTTTGTAGCAGCCTCTTCGATGGCCTTTTCCAAGTATCGCTCGCCGTAAATGTACGAAACCTTGACAGCGTTGTGCTCAAAAAACGGGTATGAGTTGTTGAAGTAAATCATACCGATTTCGTGGTCAATCCACCAGTCCTTGAGACGGGCTTGGTCGCCGCCTGCATCTGAGAACGCACCAATGTCGGATTTGAATTGGTGTTGAGTGATTGTATAGTTGGTTGCTTGAACAGGCTCAGTATTCATCCAGTGAACGTCAAGCAACTGTGTTGAGTTCTTACTTGTATAACCAAACAACGCAGTTGTTTGTCCGTCAGCAACTGCAACCGCTACACCATAGTCAGCAAAGGCACTTGTGTCACCCGAAGCAACTGTCCATATCGCACCTGCTTGAGCATACGTCATAGTTCCTGTAACAGCCGTTGTCTGACTAATTGAGATACCTGTCGTAGCGTCTGTAGCAATTGTAGCAGATTCGCCACCTTTGGTTTGGCGCATGCTTGTAATCTTCAATTTGCCATTACCGTAATCGGAATTGGCAGTTGCCAAAAATTCATTGTTGACGTTGACAGACTGCGTGCCGCCTGCTACGGGTAGCGTAAATGCTGCGCCATCAATATCGTGTTCCTTTGTGCCCCCTACCTGCGTCTCAGTCAGCGGTATAGCACTGCGATTCGTGCGGTCCTCTTTGTTGATGAGGTCGGCAAGACTTTGTGCGGTTGATACCTTGTCGAAACGGTCGTCCCAATTTGTAGTTCCCGTTCCTACAACTAATTGACCAAAGCCTCCGCCTCCGGGCGAAACAGCGATTCGTTTACCACTCAGTGCGGTGTAATCAGCGATTTCAACACGCGCCTCAGCACTGCATATCTCACGGTAGTCGTCACCCTGCCACAGTTCAATACGGAGCATCTGTTGCACGTTGCGGAACAACAGTGGGGTACTACCAACGTAGTCGACATAGTATCGCCGACGATAAGGCTTGTAGGTATCGAAGTTGATGTATTCAGCAATGACAAGGCTCGGTCGCCAAGCATTGTGAGTGACGTTGTCGATGCGGTCTTGTATCTCTTTGATACGTTGCTCGACGTGTGATTTTGTGACGCCTCGCGTCTTCCCGTTGGTAAACGAGGCAGTGTTTTGGACATAGCCGTTGTCCGCTGTTTCATACAAGCCGGGATTGATTGCTGACGAAAATGCCAACTTTACCCCACTTGTAGTCGATGTGATTGCAGTGATTGTCTGTTCGACGCCCATTGGGTCAGCATCACTGTAAATCAGAATTGTGTCGCCCACTGAGAAGCCAGTGTTTCTGTAGTCGGCACCAGTGACAAAGACTGCGTTTGCTTCCGCATTTGCTGACATCAATACGGCTTCTTGCGGTCCGATGCCAAGCAAATCAGCGACTTTCTGTGCAGTCGTGTAAACGATTTCTTCGGGGTTGAGAGGGCGTGTTTCCGCTTCACCGGGTGAGAATACTACTGGCATGCGTCATCCCCTCATCTCCCACAGATACTTCTCCGTCATAGACCTTGCCACCAAAGACGGTCTTGAACCGACTTCATAAGCACGTCTCCAATGTACATCGGGAATCCTGTGGCAACTGGTGCAGGTGGCTCGCCGTCATCATCGTCTTGTGCATCCAGTCTTGCTTGGAAAGCAGCCAACATTTCTGCCTGCTGTTCCTCAGTCAATCCCATATTCTCCATTGTTTGTCGAGCAGCCAAGTCTGTTCCTCTCAACTTCGGGTTTTGCCTTGAGTGAGGACTTAGGGGCGAATCTTCAATACCAAGGTTTTCCTCTATTCCAGTTTGTCTCAATTTGGCAGGGTCGATTGTCTTTTCAGATTCAACGAACTTCATACGTGGACCTTCGAGTGTTTCAATTTCTACGTACTCTCCTTGCTTGCGATTGAGTCCTCTGTCCGAGGCTCGTGGTGCACGTTCAGGCGGTGCGCCTCCCCGAATGTAGGATTCGACCTCACGCCGTTGGTCACGAATTTCTGATAACCTTCGTCGTAGTGAAGGGTTGGTTTCGACCATGTCTGCCAGTGCATTCTCTTGTGCGATGAGTTTAGTGAACTTCGCTCGCATTTCAGCCATGAGTCGTTGCTGTAGTGCTTCGTCTGTACCTGCTGTAACGTTCATCGCTGCTTGCTCAACAAGTTCAGATGGACTCATCTGAAACGCAGCAGTGCCCTGTTGCTGTTGCAATTGTTCGACAGCGTTGCGTAATCGCTGCTCGTCATCAGGACTCATACCCTGACGCTGTGCAGTCATGTCAATCAGGTTCGACAATTTTTCTTCGTCTGAGATACCTGTGACTTCCATGGCCGAAGGGTCAACCCGTTGCTTGAAGCCGGGGTCTTGTGTGACATCTCGACCTTCGCCGAAAACACGTTGCATAAATTCCTCTCTGCTCACGGTGTCGCCTTCTATGCCAGTCATACTGGCACTGCCACCTGCCTTGCCTTCGGACGTTTCATAGCCTGCTCCACCAAGTTGAAGACCCATGCGATTCATGTGGGCTATAATGTTGTCAATCAACGCGTCTTTGTTCAATTCATTCATTTGACCGAACTGACGAATCAATTCATTACGAACTTCTTCTTGTCCGCCTGAGCCGCGCCGAGAAACAATGTCGGCGTACTCTCGACCCAAAATTTCAGTCTGGAACTTATCAGGCGCTTTTGACATCATCGAGTTCAGATACGATTCAAGCGTCCTTGCTTCTTTCGGTCCTTTCTTTTTGCTACCCATGTATGGGTTTTGACCAGTATCGTCAACGACTCTTGTCTCACGACCGAATCCAACAATGCCTCCTTCGCCTGCTTCGGTCGCTATGTCTTTCTCACGACGGCCTGTTCGACTGCGGAATTTCTTGCTACGTGTATCTTTGATGTCAAAGGTAGCACGCTTAGCGCCCATACCTCGTCCGAGTGAAGGACCACGGTCTTTGTCTTCGCTGACACGCCTATTTTCAGGTGAAGGCGGAGGGGCTGTGCCCTTTGGCTCAAACACTCTATATCCTTCGGCAAGAGCCTGTGCACGTGCAGGGGTGTTACCCTGTGCAATAGCCCTGTCATAAATCTCTTGGCGCTTTTGTTTCATCGCCTCGGATTCTTCTGTGCCTACGACTGTTTTACCACCAAGTTGTTCTTCCAGTTCTTCTTCAAAACCTTCTTCCAACTTGGCACCTGTCCTACCAGTTGTCGGTGCTTCGACAGGAACGTTACGAAGTTCCTCAGCGGTTCGCTTTTCGCCTTCGGGCTTCTCGGTACGACGTTTGACTTCGTCTTTGATTTCGCCGCCCTTTCCACCGCTTAGAGCAGCGTTTAATTTATCCATGAGGTCTTTACGTGAGTTGTCATCACCGGGGGCTTTTCGTATACCTATCCACATGTTCATTCCTCCTTTGTTCCCAAGTTGAAGTCCATCTTTGTTCCGCATGTTCGACAATTGTCAACCCAACAGAAGTAGAGCATACCACACGATTTGCACCGTGTGCCTGAGCCGATGTTCAGAACGTCGCCTGCTTTTCGGTTGCGTATGCGTTGTTTGCTGACTACGCCTTCAAGGGGTTTGTCTTGGTTAAAGACAGAACCTGCCCCGTAGGACTCGGCCAGTCTTACGCCACGCTTCTCAAGTCGCTCGATTTCGTCGAGTCCAAGTGTCGCTGCATCCATCCTATCACCCTCAGTTCGTGGTGACAATCAGAAAAATGTTTCCCAAGATGGTGATGGGTTCAGCGCCTACAATAGTGTTTGAGCCTGCTGCCGCTGCAACATCGGTCGTCAGGGTAGTCGACATCGTCGACGTGTCCTGAAAGTCTCGTGGTGCGTATGGTCCTACGACTTTGGTCGTTTTCGCCATGAGGGTTCACCTCACGAGCGACGACCGATTGCCAAGAACGTTCCGCCTGCTGTTGCTCCGCCTGTACCAATAACCGTAATTGTTGTACCGCTTACTTGTGCTGTATCAGCCACCGTAACTGGTGGGGTGGTAGCCACAACACTTGCAGCGGAATTTACACCTGCAAAATCAATGCTTGCAAGCAAACTGCTCAAATCAATTGAAGTGTCAGCCGCTGCATAGGTACCTGTTACAATCATTCGGTCTCCAAAGTATGTTGGTCGTGGGTCAATTGTTACTGCCATTATTGTTCATCTCCTGTTGTTTCTGTTTCTTCTGCCACTGGTTCTTCGACCACGGGTTCTTCGACGACTGGCTCAGGGGCGGGAGGGTTGAGGATTAAGTCAACCATGCCCAGTAGTTTGGACTTGGTTGCATATCCCCCAACGGTTTCTCCACGTTCCTCAAGCCATGCAGTGATGTCCTTCTTGGTCCAACCTGAGTCGGGAAGTCCATCGTTGCCTGCGTCGACTGTGATACCTG
>Ga0209645_1000340_pt1 | contig 24990 bp, 38 predicted proteins | sample ETNvirenome_6_30_FD_184070 | JGI IMG/M metagenome (GOLD analysis project Ga0209645, IMG submission 184070) | Marine viral communities from the Pacific Ocean - ETNP_6_30 (SPAdes) (version 2) | ecosystem: Environmental > Aquatic > Marine > Oceanic | place: Pacific Ocean | collected 2013-06-19
TTGTTTTAACCCTGCCGGTGTTATTTCAGCTACTCGTGTTGAATAAGAATAAATATCGTTATCTATTCTTCTTAAATTTTGCTTATATCGTTCAAAATATGTAATCATAATAATATATATTTAATTAATAACTTTGGTAAAAATAATAAATAAATTTAATATAAACAAACTATAAAAGATTAAATTCATTACGCAACATTGCATTATAAGAAGATGTCTCTTGTTCTATTGCAGTATCTAAAAGACTATCTATACACTTTATACAATCATTTTTAACATCTTCAAATGTGTAAAATTTGTATTTTTCTTCAGTCAAATGGCGAAGCTGTGATTCAGACAATCTATTTTTTATATCATCTTCAAAATTTATATCCCAATCTTGAATAATTTTTTGTGCCTCTTCTAAATTCATATCGTATAAATGAGCATAATCAAATCCAATCCAATGTACTGGAACTTTTTCATTTATCTCTACATTCATTCCACACCCTATTAATGTAACCTCAGAAGGAATCCAATATTGTGGACAATGTCCTAACTCAATTCCTCTGTAATCTTCTTCAGGATGACAATAATCCACTAAATATATTTGATTATAAACAAACAATCCATCTTTATCCCTTTCTCCAGTTCTTACCTCTACATATTCCGGCACACCTATATAAGAAACCCAATGACTATTTCTTATTAATTTAAAACAATAATACACCCCTCTGTGATTAGAAACCAAATAATGTCTTTGTGTCTCTAATCTGTCTTCTTGTTTCTTTACTTTGTCTCTTAATTCTTGAATTTTATTTTCAATCGCTATATTTTTCATAATAAATAAATTTAAGTTAATAATTAATTTTTGAGCAAATTTAAAAGGTATGTAGTCAAGTTTTGTGACCATCTCTTTTTGCTTTGCAATATTAATTTATAAGTGTGCAAAGTAATTGCACAAAAAAACCCAGTTACTTGAACTGGGCATTTTAGATCTAAAAGTGTGTTTTTTTGTCTCAGGGAATTATTATAGCTTCAATCTTTAATTTTTCAGAACATTCTAAACCTTCAAAATATATTTCGTTTTCTGTTTGGCTATATACTTCTAAAATATTGTCGTGAATTTCTTGCTCAAGTTTGGCTAAGGTATCGTTAAATACTTCTCGTGCTTCTTCTTCTGTTTTAAAGTAATAAGAAGAATTGTAATCAAGTAATCCCTGATAATGATGTACTGCATATATAAACTTAATTTCATTAAATTTATGTTGTTTTAAAATTGCCTCGTGTTGTATTAGCATAGTGTTGTTTGTTTAATTATGTTGCAATATTGCGTTAAAATAACGAGAGTTGTAATTCCGGCTGACTCTCTGTTTTTTCTTTTTTGTTATCTATTTCTATTAATTCTTCTTCAGTCCAAACTTCTTCAGGGCTTAGCCATGGATATAATATACCGGTTTCTCTACAATCCTGAATCTGTTTTCTTTTTATTTCTAATCTTTCTTTTTTTCTTTTTATATATCCAGTTTCTACTTTTTCCCAAGCATTATCCATATGTTCTTCTGTGTAAATATCAGCTTGTTCAATATAATATGATTTTTCTTTAAACACTTTATTACATAGATTTACCTCTTCAATATTGTTTTCATAAATCATTTGTAAACGATACAAACACCAGTCATTCTGTACCCAATACTTTTTTTCAAACTGGATAGATTCTTTTTTATCTTCTCTTAGATATTCCATTATATCATCCTGATTCCTGAAGTTATTTATGTATCTATTATCTGTCATACTTCTTTCCATATGGTGTTCATATAGTTCAGGAATATCTGTTCTTTTTAACCAATTAAGATGGTTTTTTGGGTCTAAGTTTTTATGTGGTTTTGTGTTCACTTGTTTGTGATTAATTTTGCGAGGATTAGCCCTCTACTACGAAAAGCCCAGTATTTTCATACTGAGCCAATCGCAGAACAAACAAAAATTTGTTAGCCGATACGAGGAACGAAAAATGGTTCTTCTTTGGCTATGTTTGTAAAGTCGTGTACTACATCAAAAACTGAATAGTCATTTTTTAGCACAAGCTCCACCCATTCCGGAGCAGTTGCAAATACTATTTCGCATTGTTCCATTGGATTAATATTTTCATCTTTAAAGATGTTCATCATTGCTTGATAAGGCATTGTCAAGTATAATTTTAATATCGTTTCTTCTCTCTGTGTTCTGTACAGAATAGAATTAACATTGTCATTGATATAATTTAAATTTTTCATTTGTTAGAAGATTAATTTTGTGGAATTATTTCCGTTGTTGTAGATACTGGAACAAGTCCAGTATTTCGCCAATTAATGGCTCTTCAGTACAACTATATACTCTTTATGAAGTCGTTAAAATCCTCCTCTAAATCGCAAAAATCGTTTCTAAAATTACGTTGATATAGTAATGATGCTAACAATTCAGAGTTAAGATTCTTAACCTCATAGCCCATTTCATCAGCAATTTCAAACGCTTCACAGAGTGAAGGGTCATTCTCTTGCAAGTATTTAATCGCTTTATGATAATAGATTATATCTCGGTTTTCATCAAAAAATCCGGAGCCATCTAATTTATAATAAAGGTCATCAAAACACTTTATATCTTCATAATCAAACTCTGATAGATATTGCGTGACGTCTTCAAATCCTTCCGAAGAATCAAGAAAATCAACAATTTTTTCAACTTGTTCCTCTGTGTTGTCTTCTTGTTCTTCTTCTTGTTCTTCTGCCTGAATTATCGGCTTTCTGTTGTTTAAATAACTTTCTAAATCCTTTCCAGTCAATTGGACTGTTCTGGGGTTGTTTGGGTCGTGTATTATCGCCATTTGTTTGTTTTTAATTTTGTGCACTATTGCATTAATAATGTACAAAGATAATAAAAAAAATGAATAAAACAAGTATAATTAATAAAAAACTTTATTTGTTGATAAGTTTATATATCATTGTTAATAACTCTCTGAATATCAGTATTTTATGCCGGACTTCTTCGGTTGGTTTTGTTTGCGTTCGTTCGTGTTCGGTCTGTGGCTACTCGCAAAGGGAAGGTATGCGACCAACTGCGAGAACTGGGAGAAGGTCGGCAAAGGGTCAGAAGGAAGGGACAAAGGGACAACAACAACACCACCAGCAACGAACACCAGCCACACCAAAAGCCAAACGAACAGACCAAAAAGCAAAAGCCAAAACAACCGGCAGAAAAAAACAAAATCAGCAACCCCCCCCAACAAAAAATGTCGTTTTTCTAACGCAGTCGCAGTGCGTATAACGGGGTAGTACCCTCAACCCCTAATTATCTAATATATTTTTATTATCTTTACAAAAAAAAGATCATGGCATACGATAAAAGAATCTCACCTGCAAGCACTATCTCTGATAACGTAGACGGACTGTATGTAAAAGACGGAAGACTAATTAATGGTCGTCCTGACTTTATGGGTAAGTCTGGAATTGAAACAGCAGCTCTATATAGAAAACAAATGAAGAAGCAATATAAGATTGATTGTATCGCTGATGGAATTGAAAGAGCTAAGATGCGTATGGATGGTGATAAAGACATTTACGAATTTTAAAACTTCCCGTTGTTAGTTTGATTAGTAGTGGAGAGAGGACTGAAAAGTCCTCTTTTCTTTTATATATGTCGTGTTCATGACGGTTTATGTCGCTTTTATGTCGCTTTTATGACGGTTCCAAAACTTTAGGTAACTTGACTTAACTTATTGATTATTAATATATTATATTATTATTTCTTTTTTTATGTCGTATTTAAAATAAAAAGTAATAAAAAAAATATAAATAAAAAAAATAATTTTTTCCTCTGATTTGTTTTTGAGCCCCTTAAATTGGAAAGGCGACATATACAAATTGTTATTTATTTTTATATATTTGCATTAATCTAATTAAATTAAATACTATGTCAAACCCACAATTCATTAGCCCTACTACGTCTTATACTGCAAAGTCATTAAGCTTTGATGATGAGGGTAGGTCTAAGTTAATATCAGGAATTACTTCAATATCTAAAACAGTAAAAAGCACATTAGGTCCTTTAGGTAAAACTGTATTGTTAGAATCATCTAATCATACATCAGGTATGACCATAACAAAAGACGGAGTTACTGTAGCACGTGCTATTATGCTGGAAGACCCAATAGAGAATCTCGCTGTTCAGATGATGAAAGAGGCAGCGGACAGAACAGCTAATACAGCTGGAGATGGTACTACAACTGCTATTGTTTTAACAGAAGCTATTGTAAAAGCAGGACAAGAGTTTATAAAGCCAGAGAATAATACTACTGAGATTATAAGAAACATAAATAAAATATGTAAAGATATAATTTCATCATTAGAAAAAAATTCAAGAAAAGTAACTAAGAGTAGATTATTAGACGTAGCTTGTATATCAGCAAACAATGACAGCGAGATCGGTGGAATCATAGCTGATGCATATGACAAGGTTGGTATAAATGGAATAGTAACAGTTGAAAGGTCTAAATCATCAGAAACATATGCTGAGGTAACTAACGGAATAAAAGTTGATAGAGGTTATTCAACTCATTTATTTATTAATGACCACAAGAAAGATGAGTGTATACTTGAAGATGTAAAGATATTAGTTTGTGATGGAGAGATAAATAATATATTACAAATAGAGAATGTATTAAAACCAATAATTAATAACGGAGAAAAACTTTTAATTATTGCACCATGTTCTGTAAATGTTATAAACACACTTGCTGCTAACGTAGTTCGTAATGGATTAAAGTTTTGTAATATAGCACCACCATCATTTGGTTATAAGACTCAAGAGCTGATGCAAGATATTGCTTTGGCTGTAGGAGCTAAATACTTTAGCGAAAAGACTGGTGATGATTTAAGTTTGATTAGACCTGAGCATTTAGGTCATGCTGATAAAATTATTGCATCAAGAGACAATACAATAATTTTAAAAGAGAATACAGTATCAGATGAACTACAAAAAAGAATAGATGAGTTAGTAGAGGCCAGAGAGTCTGTAGAAAAAAACGTAGACAAGAAGTTTATTAATGAAAGAATAGCGAGTTTGGCGGGTTCAATAGGCTGTATATATGTTGGAGGATATAGCGATGTAGAACAAAAAGAAAAATTTGACCGAGTTGATGACTCGGTCTGTGCTGTCAGGTCAGCACTTGAAGAAGGAATTGTAGCTGGTGGAGGAATATCTTTATTAAGAGCAGGGATAATGCTTAATAAATATAAAAGTAAAGATGATAACATGGAGGTAGCTTTATTAATTTTAAGGTCTGCTTTGTTAGCCCCACTAAAACAAATATTGGAAAATGGAGGTAAAGAATATGATTCAATAATTAATCATATATTTGATATGCCTCATAATATTGGTTACGATTTAAAAAATGAAAAGTTTGGAGATATGTTTAAGATGGGTGTTATAGACCCGCTTAAAGTAACTAAGAACGCATTAATAAATGCAGTTAGTGTTTCTACTACGATACTAAGTACAAATGCGATTGTAACAAATAAAAGAGGATAATGATAGCAATAGGTAAAAATGTAATAATACAACCTATAGAAGAAGAGGTTAAAACGGATTCAGGTCTATTATTAACAGCTTCAGATGTAGATGAGTTTAGATATAAAAAAGCAAAAGTAATACAACCAGGAACAGATGTCCAGAATATTAAATCAGAAGACCTTATATATTTTGATAAGTCTGCTGGCTTTAGCCTTATGCTCAATAATACTACTTATACTGTTATTGCTGAGAGAGATATCGTTGTTGTTTTATAAATTTATTCATTTCCTTTATAGAATTTCTGTAAAGTTTGTCGGTATAAGACGCATCTTTACGAAATAAAGGGTTCAAGTGAGCTGTTTCAGAGATTTCTTCTCCATTTAATTTACGATATATGTTTCTGGCTATAGTTTTTCCTTTGTGTGATAGTTCATATAAGGTAGTATGTTTCCCATATCCTTTTCTCCATACTTGAATAAAGCCATCTCTAAGTAAATTATCAAATCTTTTTTCATTCCAAGACATAAGCTCTTCAAATTCTTTAAATTTAGTTTTATTAAAGTAGTCTTCGCTATATAAAAACAAGATCATGTCTATATCTGGCGTACCAATACCATACTTTGCCTTTACCCAATAGCGTATTACCCTCCAGTATTTAAGGTAATCGTGAGAATATTTCATTTAATTTAATTATTATCTTTGTAAAAATACAAAAATGGAAATAATAAAAGGGTCTCAAGAATATTTTGATTATTTAAACGAATATATCTTACCAAGCAGAGAAGTTGAAGATTATATCTTCACATTAGACGGTTTGATTATGATAGATATGTTAGATAGTGGGGACTTTATAACATATGATGATGCATATGTAGCGGCAAATATGGAAGAGCATGGTTATATTTTAGTAATACCAGAATAAATGAAATCACCTATAGACTTTAAAGATTTTGCTGCTAATCCTGTAACAGGATTACTTTTCTTTTGTTTGATTGCTATAGGATATTTGTATATTGACAATAAAACAACTTTAACAAATCAAATAAAAGCATTACAGGAGGAGGTTATTACTTTAAGAAGTGATTATAAAAAATTAAATGATAAATTTATAGAAACGTTACAGCAAATAAATGATTAGGTTTGAATATATATTGTTTTTTATTTTATTTTCTTGTAATCAGCCTGAACCTTTACCAGAAGCTGAAGATTTTAATGTTATTAACGTAGATAGTTTAGCAGATTTAACAATAGAAAAGGTAAATAACCAAAAAAAACAAAAAATCTTGCTGGAGCAAGATTTATGGAGGAAGAAAAGAGATATTAAAAAAATAGAAAAAAAATATACTGATAGTATTTACGAATTAAATAATTTAAAATTAATTACCTCAGACAGTATAGTTGTTGATTATAAGATAGTTGTAACTCAAGTAGTAGACTCTGTAAGAATCACTGTTTCTGATTCATTATGTAAAGTTTGTTTAGCCAGACAAGAGAAAAAAGAAAACAGTTTAGTAAGCAAGGCGTTTAGATGGCTACAAAAAAATATTGAAATTTAAGTATCTTTGTTTAAATAAAAATATTATGGCAAAAAAAGGCAGAACGAAAAGTAAAGGAAGTAAAATATGTGCAGCAGGTATTGCTTGGGCTAAAAGAACATTTGATACTTATCCAAGTGCTTATGCTAATATGGCCGCAAGTAAATATTGTAAAGACCCTAACTACGCAAAAAAATCAAAAGGAAAATGATAGATAAAAATAAGTTAAAACAAATAGCATCTGAATTAAAAAAAGCATCTGCTATGCATAAAGGTCAGGCTGCTAAAATTGACAAAATGCTTAAAAGCATAAAATCTAAGCCTAAGAAAAAGTAATGGCTGGAGCTTTAAAAAAATGGAGAGACCAAAAATGGGTTCGTATAGGAACTGATGGTAAAATAAAAGGACCATGCGGTACATCAAAAAATAAAAAAAAGCCAGACAGATGTCTGCCTTTAGCTAAAGCACGCTCTTTATCTAAAAGAGAATTAGCGGCTACAGCAAGAAAAAAGAAAAAGTCAAACAAAACAGTAGTTAGTAATACTAAAGCAGCAAAAGTTAGATCATAATGGCAACAAAAGGTAGAACAAAAAAAGGACAAATTAGAAGAACCACAGGTAAAGGTGGTAACTATAGGTCAACTAAATCTGGCGCAGGAATGACAGAAAAAGGAGTAAAGGCTTATAGAAGAGCTAATCCTGGAAGTAAATTACAAACAGCGGTAACAGAAAAGAACCCTACAGGTAAAAGAGCAGCAAGAAGAAAATCTTTTTGTGCTCGTATGAAAGGAATGAAGGGGCCATTAAAAGATAAAAAAGGAAGACCAACAAGAAAAGCTATGGCTTTAAGACGTTGGAGATGCTAAAAAATTAATTATTATATTTGCACTATGGCTAAAATGAATAAAAAAGATTACAACAATATCAACTTTAAAAATAAAGATGTTGATGTATTGTCTGATAAACAAAAAAGAATTGCAAGTCAAACTCCACCATTACACAAAATAACGGGTAGTGATTTTGCAGCATTAAGAAATAAAAAAAATAAAAACGCTTAACTATGCCGACAGTAAATTACAAGTGCCCAGATAGTGGTAAGAATATGAAAAAAACATTTCCCTATAATGCAGTAGGAAAAGCACAAGCAGCTGAGTTTGCAAAAACTATGGGAGGTAAAAAGAAGGACAATCCAGGATATGGAATGGAGAAGAAAATGAGTTCAGGTTATTAATTATTAAAAAATAAAAAAAATGAAACAAGGATATAACGCAAGATTAGATGAGTCTTTAGGTGGAAGACACAAAGGAAAACACTCACAGTCTATGAAAGACAGAAGAGACGAGTCTAAAGCAATGTCAAAAAAGATGTATGGTCACGCTTATGGAGCTGACAAAGGAATGTCATACAGACACACATCTTCTTGGAAAACTCACGACCATTTAAGATCATAAAAGATGCCAGGTCGTACTAAGAAAAAAGGAGCTTTTCCAGAAATAAAAAAAGGCAATCAAGGTAAATTTACATCGTGGGCAAAACGCAACGGTTTTAAAGATGCTTGTAGTGCAGCTTCATCTGTAATGAAAAATACTGATAAGTATTCAGAAAGCGTTGTTAAAATGGCTAACTATGCTAATAACTTTGGTTGTAAAAACAAAAGTTAAATACTAATTAAATATATTTTATTATGGCTAAAAAGAAAACCGCTAAGGGTAAAAGAAAGAATTTATTAAAAACTGACCCAGAGCAAAAACCAAATATTTCATACGAGCAAAAAATTGGAGCTGACCCTACAATTTCCGGGTTTAAAAAACCTAAAAATACAGAAGTTAAAGAAGAGGTTAAGCCAAAGGTTTATGTTACAAGTAGACCAAAAACTGCTTTTAATATGAGAAAGCGTTATGACCAAACTAATTAAAAACATGAAAGAAAAATTAATATCTTTGTATTACCATTTAAGATGTAATTGGAACGTATTACTTGACAAGCTATCTATTAAGGTTGACAAGTGTGCATATGACGAATGTAAATGCAAGATAGACTAAACAACAAGTCCAGAGGATTAGGAGATACTATAGCTAAGGTTACTAAAGCCACAGGTATAGATAAACTTGCTAATAATATGGCAAAGGCAATGGGAAAAGAAGACTGCGGTTGCGGTCAAAGAAGAGACACTCTTAATAGAGCGTTTCCATATAAAAGATAAAAGAGATTTTTAACCTCAAATAAAAAAACATGGCATACCCTAAAATTACCGTAAACACTGGTCTTGCATTAAGCATAATAGCCAGTGACACTTTACCAATCCCAGCACCAGATTTACCACAAATAACAGGAACAGCAGATACTGATGTTACTAATAAATTAAAAGATACTACTGCAAACTTTTCTACAGTAAATGTAGGGGATATAGTTTATAACACTACTGACAATACTTCAGGAGCAGTTACAGCAGTTGATTCAACTGATACAATTTCTTTTGCTACTGATCTATTTCCTGATGGTAATGAAACTTATATAATATTTACAGCAGGACCTGTAGGATTTAATGAAAGAATAGCATCTGGAGAAGGGTGTTTATTATATGTTGGAAGTAATGAAGCAAAGGCTGCAAATCAAGTAGCTTCACCTGTTGATGTAAAAGTAAAAACAACAGCTGGTAGTATTGTAACATTTACAAACTTTCCAGTAGGAGAATACTTACCAGTTCAAATAGTACAGCTTTTTAAAACTGGAACTACTAATTCAGCAGATAATAACTGTATAGCAATCTGGTAATATGATAACTCTTTCAGAAGATACAAAGTTTAGTTTAAGTCCAAAAAACTTTTTTACTATAGCTGTATTTATTGCTGGATTTGTTGGTATGTATTACAGTTTACAGGCAGATATTCAAGAGGCTAAAGAATTACCAGAGCCTTCTCAAGTTCCAGTAGAACAAATGATTCAAATCCAAAAAGAGCTAACATTTATAAAAACAGAAATGTTAGAAATGAAAGAAACATTAAACAGATTAGACGACAGAATTTATACGCTTAAAAATAAGTAATAAATGAGAGCAATAGAAAAAATTGTAATTCATTGCTCAGCTACTCCCCGAAACAAAGACTTCTCAGCAGAAGATATTAGAGACTGGCACGTCAAAGGAAATGGCTGGAGCGATATAGGATATCATTTTGTAATACGTTTAGATGGTACTATTGAATACGGAAGAATGGTAGATAGGTATGGCGCTCATGTTAAAAGCCATAACCTTAACAGTTTAGGTATCTGTTATATAGGAGGTATGGACAAAGAGATGAGTAAATGGGAAGACACCAGGACTGAAGAACAAAAAGAGTCTTTAATATTATTATTAAAAACTTTAAAAAAGTTTCACCCTAATGCTACAATATATGGACATAGAGATTTTTCAAGTAAAGAATGTCCAAGTTTTGATGCAAAAAAAGAATATAAAGATATATGAATATATGGAGTAAAATATTTGGATCAGCAGGATTAGAAGTTGCTGATAAAGTAAGTGAGGTGGTAGACAAGTTTGTTGAAACGCCTGACGAAAAAAAAGAATTTAAAAAACAAATGATGCAAGTTTTTGCTGACAGCGTAGCAGATGAGCAAAAAAATGTAACCGAAAGGTGGAAAAGCGATATGTCTTCTGATAGTCGTTTGTCTAAAACAGTAAGGCCAGCTGTATTAATTTTTTTAATTCTAAGTACAATCGTGCTTATTTTTATTGACTCAGGATTTATTAACTTTGTAGTTGACGATGAGTGGAAAGAATTATTAAAACTTTTACTTATGACAACGGTAGCCGCATACTTTGGTGGGCGCTCATACGAAAAAGGAACAAGGATAAAAAATAAATAAATGGCCAGAATAGTAAGTTATCCATTACAAAATGTAGTAGTTGGAACCGATAAGTGGATTGGTTCTGATATGGTTAACGATGGCAAAACAGTAAATTTTAGCGCAGATGCTGTTGCAATATTTCTAAACACCTTTAATAAAATAGAGGTAAACGCATTAAAATACCGTTTTCAGAACTGGAATACAGGAGAGACAAGAGAGCCGGGAACAATATCTTTTTCTACATCTGGCATAGGTGGTCCTGCTTTTAACACTATAAGTAGTTTTATGTTAAGTAAATTTCAATTAGCTTCTTTAATAGACGTATCCTCTTATTACTCAGTTCCTTTAGTTGGGTCTACTGTAGTAATATCACAAGCTGACGACCCTTCAAAGTTCGGTATATATTCTTGGAATAGCGCTACTCAAAATGCTCAAGAAACTAATTTTTTTGATATTGGAGTAACTAATCAGGCCAGCACAGGCAGCTTAATAGACAACAAAGATTATTTCATATCTTTGCTGACGTATGCATCAGCGAGTTCTGGAGACAAAAACTTTGTGTTTTCGCAAAACGTAGCATCAGCAACGTGGAATGTAACACATAACTTAAACAAATATCCTTCAGTAAGCGTTGTAAACAGTGCAAACATTACAGTTTATGGAGATGTAGATTATGATTCATTAAATTCAGTAACCATAACTTTTAATGCTGCACATACAGGAAAAGCATTTTTTAACTAAAACAAAAAACATGACAAAAAATATTTTAACACTATTAATTACATTATTTTCACTAACAGCTTCTGCTCAGTTTATGGTAACAAGTATGTTAAGTGAGCCAGCGGACGGAGAAGAAATGAGTTTAGATAATTTAACAGACAACATAGGGGTTATGTATTCTATGGATAAAATAAGTTTAGGAGTAATGATGAACGGAGAGGATTATGATTTAGTTGCCAGATATGCATTTGGTGATAAATTATTTGCTTATGGATTAGTTACAACTGAAGAAGAAAATGTTTCTTTAGGGGTAGGTTATGCATTAAATGTATGGAACGAACTATACATTGAGCCTTCTTATTTAATAGACTTAGAAAACGAAGATCAAGAGGGAGAACTTAAATTTAGTTTAACCTATAAATTTTAATAATATATAAAAAACAGAAAATATGGCTATCAATTTTTTACAAAACGTATCCCTTAATAATACTGAGCTACAAAATTTTAAAGTTCAAAATATTACAGGAACACTTCCTTCGGGTTTAGCAGGTGAGGGACAATTAATATACAAAACAGATACTAATGAATTATACCTTCACAAGGGTAGTAATTCGTGGGTAGATTTAGCGGCTGGAACTGTATCATCTGTTGGTATATCAAGTAACTACTTTACTGTTGGAAGTTCTCCAATAACAAGTAGTGGTACGATATCAGTTGATATGCCAAATTCTGGTGTTACAGCAAACACTTATACTCATGCTACTATAACAGTAAATGCTCAGGGTGTTGTTACTTCTGCCGCAAGTGGAACTGCAACATTAGGTGTTACTTCATTTACTAATGCAAACGGAACATTTATTTCAGCAGGTACAGTAAACTCGGCAGCCACAGGTGCTGTTACAATGGGTACTATTGACTTATCAGCAAGTGGTACACCAAGTAATACAACTTTCCTTAGAGGAGATAATGTTTGGGCAACACCAGCTGGAGCATATACTTCATGGAGCTTAGAGGCTGATTCAGGAACAGCAGTAGATATTACAGACGGTTTAAGAGTAGACTTTACTGGAGGAACAGGAATAAGTACAGCAGTTGCTTCAGCTACTCCAAATACACTGACTATTACAAATACGGGTGTTACTTCTGCGGTAGCAGGTTCAAACATTAGTGTATCAAGTGCTACAGGAGCGGTTACTATTGCTTATACTGGAGGTACAGGTTCTATGGATAGTTGGACTTTAGCAGGAGACAGTGGCTCTCAAAGTATTACTAATGGTAACACAGCTACATTTGTAGGGGGGACCGGTTTAACAACAGCTGCAAGTGCAACTGACGATTTAACTATTACTCTTGATGATACAGCTGTTACGCCAGGCTCTTATACTTTAGCAAGTATTACAGTTGACCAGCAAGGTCGTATTACTGCGGCATCCAGTGGTTCATCTGGCTCAATGTCTTCATGGACAATTCAGGGAGATTCTGGAAGCTCAACAGTAAGTAATGGCCAAACAGTAGATATTGCTGGAGGAACATATTTAACAAGTGCTGAATCATCAAGAACTGTAACTTTAAATCACGATGCTACATCAAGAAGTGACACAACAAGCACAGACAGTTTAGGTTCAGGAGGTTCATTTACAAAAGTTGACTCAATAACAACTAATGCAACAGGTCACGTTACTGCTATTAATGTTGAGACAGTAACAATAGGTTCTTTTGATAATTATGGTTCTTGGTCTTTAGCAGGTGACTCTGGATCAAACCAAACTATATCTTCTGGAAATACAGCAACTTTTACAGGAGGAACAGGTATATCAACAGAAGCTGGCACATCAACTGATGAGCTTACTATAACAAACACTGGGGTAACATCAGCAGTAGCAAGTACCGGAATTAGTGTAAGTGGAGCGACTGGTGCGGTAACATTTACCAATACAGGGGTAACTTCTATTGTGGCTGGAACTGGAATAAGCGTAAGTGGAGCGACAGGAGCTGTAACTGTAACTAATACTGTTACTAATACAGATGCTAATTATGCATTAAGCGTAGGAGCTGTTTCTTCTAACGAATCTACATTATCATTAGTTGGTTCATCTGGTGGTTCTACAACTACAGCTAAATTCTCAGGAACAACTAATGAAATTGAAATCACAACTCCTTCAACGGGTAATGGCGGGGATATTACCATTGGTTTACCAAGTGATGTAACAATAGGTAATGACTTAACTGTAACTGGAGAGTTAGTTGTGGATGGTACAGGTCAGTCTTCATTTGGAGGACAAGTAACAGTACCTGCAACACCATCAGCTTCTACAGATGCTGCTTCAAAAGGGTATGTATTATCACAAGTTGCAGGGGTTGGTTCATTTCAAGGAGGATATAATGCTAATACAAATTCACCAGCATTATCAGGAGCTGCAAACGTAGCCTTAAATCAAGGTGACTTCTATGTAGTTAGTGTGGCTGGTACTGCGTTCTTTAGTGAAAACCTTGAGCCGGGAGATTTAATATTTGCTAATTCAGCTATATCAGCAAGTTCATCACCAGCAAAATCAGATTATACTATTGTTATTGCAGACGAAAACATTGCAGGAGCAGGAGCGACAGACGGAGCTACAAATAAAGGGGTTGCAGGATTTGATTCAGCAAACTTTGGTGTAACAGCAAATGGATTTGTAACGATTGACAATTCAGGAGTTACTGCCGCTTCTTATGGTGGTGTAACTAAATCATTAAGCGCAACTGTTGATGCAAAAGGTTTTGTGACAGCAATGTCTGAAAACACAATAGCTATTACAGCATCACAAATTACTGACTTCTGTACTGCGGTAGCGAACTGTATAAATACAAATTATAACTTTAAGACTACAATTACAGGAACTTCTCCATATACTGTAAATCATAACTTAGGAACAAGAGATGTTATGGTGTATGTTTATGATAATGCTTCTCCATATGAGCAAACATATGTTGAGGTAGTTCATACTGATACTGATAATGTTACAATTAGTACAGCAGCTGATTTAGGATCAGATGTATTAAAAGTTCTTGTAGTAGAGGTACTATAATTACAATTACAAATACGAGTTATATTAAAAGAAATGTCTTTTAATATAATTCGTATATTTGTAAAAATTCCTATCAATGTCTATAAATTTTATCCAAACACTAAGTGTAAGCGGTGAAGCAACATTTACCGACACAAATGGCACTGTTGCTATTAGTGGGGGAAATATAAATTTAACTGACTCTGGAGGGGGAACGATGATAACATTAGATAGTTCATCTGGAGACGGAACTGTTAGGTGGGAAGACAATAATACTCAAAAGTGGGATATGGGTAGAGATAACACTAATAACAACTGGGTGTTATCAAATAGCGCAGGTCTTGGAAGTAGTGATGTTATATCTGTTGCTCATGCAACAGGAGTTGTAACTATTTCATCAGGAATAGTGACGTCTTCATCATCAACTATGGCAGGTATCAATTTGACCTCCGGTATTGCAATGGGTACTAATGCTATTACAGGAATGGCTGACCCATCATCAGCTCAAGATGCTGCAACAAAAGCATATGTTGATAGTCAAATTTCTGGTGTTCCGCAAGGAACAGTAACGTCTGTTGCTACTGGAACTGGATTAACAGGAGGAACTATCACGTCTTCTGGAACCATATCTGTTGACTCTTCTGTTGTATTAACTAATAACACGCAGACAATTTCAGGAGCCAAAACTATTTCTGACACTCTAACAATGAGTGCTGATATAGATTTTGAAAGCAGTAATGCTTCTATATTATTGGGAGCTTCAAGTACACTTCAGGTAGATGGTGATTCAGGAGTTGGAAAATATTTAAAAAGTGTTTCGGGAGGATTACAATGGACTGCCATAACTCAAAATGCTGGAACCGTTACCTCTGTAGGTATTACAGCTGGAACAGGAATTAGTGTTTCTGGCTCACCGATAACTTCTTCAGGAAGCATTACTGTAACTAACACTATTACTAATAATAATCAATTAACAAACGGAGCAGGATATACAACTAATACTGGTACTGTTACATCAATAGCAACTACTTCTCCTATTACTGGAGGAACAATAACGGGGTCAGGGACTATAGCTTTTGATTCAACAGCAGTTACCAGTTTAACGAATTTAAACACTACAGGTACTATTACAGATGGTGTTTGGAATAGTGATAGAAAATTTGACAAAACATCTACAACTGATTTTGATTATCAAGGAGATGTAGTTTATTGGACTTCTACAACTGTTGTACAAGGTAAAATATATGTGTATTCTGGAGGAGATTGGGTAGCAGCTGATGCTGATGCAGAGTCAACATCTAAAGGAACATTAGCTATTGCTTTAGGAAGTGGCTTGTCAAGCTCTGTTGGAATGTTAATTAGAGGAACCTATACCTTAAATACTGATCCAGGATCTGATGGAGATTTATTATATTTGAGCACAAATGCAGGAAATCCAACTACAGAGCCGCCAAGCGGTACAGGAAAAGTAGTAAGAATAATTGGCCAGCTAATTGATGGAACAAATGGGCAAATATGGTTTAATCCAGACTTTACATTTATAACACTTTCTTAAAATGTCTGCATCAAACGTAAACGGTATTGCTACAGACACGATATCACAAGTTAATGATATAGATTTTACAGCTATTTCTCAAATTAATGATGTAGATATGGCAGCAGCATTTAGCACAGATTATTCTCTTGAGTTAAATGGGAGTTCTCAATATGTAAATTTAGGAGACCAAACCTCTTCGGCATTAAATCCATCTCAAGCTTCTATTAATAGTAGCGGACTTACTTTAACAGCTTGGGTGTATATAGACACTCTTGGTACAGGAGGGGGTGATTTTATTTATGACTTAGGAAATTGTTGTACTAATAATTATTATGGATTAAAAATGGTGGTTAACGGAAATGGAGCGTTAGTTTTTCATGTTATGGGATTAAATCAAGGTTTTGCAGGCGCTGGTAGTAATAACAGAAATACTACAAGAACTGCAAACTCAACAATATCTACTGGACAGTGGTACCATTTAGCTATTGTTATACCATCAGGCAGTATGGGTTCTACACAAGATAGAGACGAATGGCTTATATATATTAACGGGTCAGCATATAGCGGAACTTATACAAGGTCTGGAAATCAAAATACTACTTTGGCTTACAATGGTAATTCAAGTTTAGGAGTTTGGAGACGAGCAAGTAATGTAAACTTTTTTGATGGTGAAATGAATAATTACGCAGTATTTTCTACAGCTTTAAATGCTACTAATATTGCGGCTATTTATAATTCAGGAGCACCTATAGATTTAAGCACAAATTCAGGTAATTATAATCAGTCAGCTAACTTAACTGCGTGGTGGAGGTTTAATGAAGGCACAGGAACTTCATACACTGATAGTTCAGGTAATGGATTTACAGGATCGGGTGTTGGCTCGCCTTCATTCAACACAAATGTTCCAACATAATTATATAAATAAATATTTATTATCTTTGTGTTTTATTAACCTTTAAATATAATTAAATGAAAAAATTAACTGATAACGAATTAACACTATTACAAGATTTACAAAAAGAATTTACCCAAGCAAAATTAGATTTAGGAAACACGCTTTTACAACAAAATAATCTAATGAATACGGTAAAAGAAATTAGAGAAAAATTTTCAGCTCAAGAAAAAGTTTTGATGGAAAAATACGGAGAAGATGTAACCATTAACTTAGAGTCTGGAGAAATTACTGATAAAGAATCTGAATTAAAAAAAGTAGAAACAGAGTAAAATAAAAATGTCGCAATATGGCTGAAATTAAAAATACGACTGCTTATCCTACAGTCACTCCAAATGCAAGTGATTTATTAATAGCAACGGATGTAAGTGACAACAATAAGACAGTAACCTTTTTAGTCAGCGACTTACTTGCTGCTGGAACCGTACTACAAGATTTACAATCCGTTTTAAATACAGGTAATACTGCTATTCAAAACATAAATCTTACTGGAACTATAAACCTCAGCGGAGTATTAAACTTTTCAGCTACGCAAGGTATTACAATAGCAAATGCTACTGGTACTGCTGGTCAGGTTTTAGCAAAAAATGCAACAAACACAGGAATGGTATGGACCAACCAAGTTGGTTCAACCCTTACCTGGCAAGAAGTTTTAGATAACGGAAATTCAGCGACATCAAACCCATCTTTAATTGGTGTATTAACTATTGACGATGGTGGTGTAACTGGACAAGGAGGATTGGCTTTAACGGGCACAACCACCTTAGTTGTAGACGGAACAACTACTTTTAGAAATCATGTTACATATGACGATGGAAGAGATGTTAATTTTTCTGCTACATCACAAATAAATGTAAATTCTACTTTTGGAACTGCTGGTCAGTTTTTAGCAGTAAATGCAGGTGCTACAGGAATGGAGTGGACATCAGCTCCTACACAAACAACACCAACTCTTTCAGCAGTATTAACAGCAGGTAATTCAACTGGTGGTATAACGATGAATTTTGTAGATTCGGATTTAAGTATGGATAGCGATTCTACAATTACTTCTGCCGCATCTGCTTCGTTTACTAATCACGCATCTTTTTCAGGAACCGGATTATCAAATACAACTTCTGGTATTAATTTAGCAGGTTCAGTAACTGCTGGTGTATCTGGTATAGGTCTTAATGGTCAGGTATTAACCTGTATCATTGATCCAGTAACCGGTGCCCAAACTGTAGGATGGGCAAGTGCAGGGGGTTCTCAAACACTACAAAGTGTTTTAAATAATGGAAATACAGCAAATGCTACTGGTGTTAACACTTCTTCAATTGCCATAACAGGAAACGCAACATCATCTGCTTCGGCAAGTAATGGTATTGTTGCTATCAATGACGGTATGTTATACCTTTTAGGTAATACAGAAATATATTTAGGGACTGATGTAGGAACAGCCGGACAGGCTTTAGTTTCTGGTGGACCAAACGCATTACCACAATGGGCAACTGTAGGTGGTGGTGGTTCAGGTACAGTAACTTCTGTCTCCGGAACAACTTTACCAATTCCTAATATTAGTAATTATATTAGTATTGGTACAAACCAAACAACACCAGCTCCTGTTATAAGCTCAAACTTAGTTACTGACGGTTCTATTACAGGAGGTCTTTCTACCGATTTTTATAATGCTTCTGGAGCATTTTCAGTTCCAGAAGGAGCAGATTGGGACTTTACAGTAACTAAAGCATCAACTGTTGTAACTGTTGAGTTGGGTGATAACTCGTCAACTCCAAGAACAACCTCATTTAGCTTAACAGAAGGTACCGGAATTGGCCTAACACAAGCAGGTAATGATGTTACAATAGCATATACAGGAAGCGCTGGTATTACATCTTTAGGATTAGCATCTTCTACATTAGACTTAACACAGACTGTACCTAACACAAATCCAGCTACTACTAATGGTAATATTGATATTAATTTATCATCAACAGCTGTTACTCCTGGTACTTATACTCTTGCTTCAGTAACTGTAGATGCTTATGGAAGAATAACTGGCGCTTCAAGCGGAAGTGATAATAACACTACTTATGATTTAGGTAGTGCGCAAGCAACTAATGATGTAAATATAAATCTTACTGGTTCTGACGGTTCTACTGACACTGTTAAGTTAGTAGCAGGTACCAACATTACACTTACAGATAATAGTTCTGGTCAAGTAACTATTGATGCAGCAAGTGCTGCTGGATTAACATCATTTGGAATAGCTACTGATCCATCCAGTACTGCGGGAACAGTAAATGTAACAAACAATACTATAACATTTACAGAGAAAGTAAATACCATAGATGGTGTTAATTATAATTACATAGCTCAAGATATTAGCGCAACTAATATATTGACCACTGGTTTAAGTGCAGATACATCAGCTTTAGATGCCTCAACAAAACTAACACACTTTTTAAGAGCCGATAATACATGGGCTGCACCAGCAGGTTCAGGTACAGTTACAAGTATAGGGTTGACATTAGGAACAGCCGGTACTGATATATCTGTATCAAATTCTCCAGTTACATCAAGCGGTAATATAACTTTAGACATTCCAACAGCATCGTCTGCAAACAGAGGGGCTTTATCAAGCGCAGACTGGTCTACATTTAACAGTAAAGAACCGGCTTTAACAAAAGGAAATTTAACAGAGAATAATTCTGCAATATTAACAATAACGAATGGATCAAATGCTGTAATAGGTTCTGGAACAAGTATAGAAGTAGCACAGGCTTCTAATTCAACAAGCGGATATTTATCTTCAACTGATTGGCAAACATTTAACGGTAAAACATCCAACACAGGAACGGTTACAAGTGTTGGTTTAAGTTATACAACAACGGGTGGTTCAGCTGCTGACGGTAATCCTGCTTTTGTGGTTACTGCATCTCCAGTTAGTACAAGTGGAACTATAGATATAGATGCTCAAGGTACTGCTGCTCAATATATAACTGGGCAAGGTAAATTAGCTACTCTTCCTTCTGCTGGAACAGGAACAGTAACTTCTGTATCAGCAGGAACTCTTGATGGCGTATCATTAACCATTACAAATCCTTCTACTACTCCATCATTATCAATAACTAATTCAGACAAAGGGTCTGACCAAAACATATTTAAAACTGTAGCGGTATCAGGTCAAAACAATATAGTGGCTGATGATAATGCAGACACCCTTACTTTTGCAGGAGGAACAGGTATTACTTTAACTACTGACTCAAACACAGATACATTAACAATATCTGCTGATAATAACGGAACAGTAACTCAGGTAGACACAGGCACATATTTAAACGGAGGTGCAATAACTACTTCAGGAACTATAAATCATGATAGTACAACAAGAACAAACACCACAAGCTCTTCTACGGTTGCGGTAGGTGGAAACCTTGTTGTTTTAGATTCAATTTCAAGTAACGCAACGGGGCACGTAACTGGCGTAAACACAAAAACTTTTACTTTACCAGAGGGATTTACAGGAGCTACTGGTGGTTCAGATGGAATAAGTGGATTTGTGCCGCAGCCATTAACAGCTACTGACGATCAAACAAAATATTTAAAAGGAGACGGAACTTGGAGTGTTAATGGATTAGTTACAAGTATTGTGGCTGGAACAGGAATATCGGTTTCTGGCGCTACAGGAAATGTAACTATAACCGCATCTAATAACGGAAGCGTTACCTCTGTTAATTTAACAGGAAACTCAGGGACAAGTACAGCAATAACAGGAAGCGGAACATTTGATATAGATGGTATAACTACTGCTTCTTCAGGCTCTACAACTAATCATTTTAATGGAATAAGCACAACTGCTAATAATTTTGATTTAGACATTAGTGGGTTTGCTATACCAGATGAAAATGAATATTGGTTCTATAGAGCTAATAGTGGAACCGGTACATCTGCGATGGGGTTACAAAAAAGTATTGTTTATGGATTTGACGATTCTTATAAGAGTTTAGCTGTAGCAAATGGAGAGGTTGGAAAAGAAGGATACACTTTAGTTTTAGGAGCTTCTAAATCTTCAAGAGCATATATATTTAATGCAGGTAATACCACATATAGATGGAGTGATGTAGATGCGGCAGGAACAACCGACTCATCCACAAACTCTATATTTATAGGTTCTTCTGCTGGTGCTGCGGCAGCAAGCAATACTGATAATATAGGTATCGGTTCAAACGCCTTATTAGTATCTACTAATGGGGCAAGCAATATAGCATTAGGAACAGATTCAGGAAAAGCATTACTTGCGGGAGCAAGAAATATTTTAATTGGTAAAAGCGCAGGGCAATCACTTGTAGCTGCTGATGACAATATAGCAATAGGAGACCTTTCTTTATCAACAGCAAATAGTGCAGATGCAGACCAAAATATTGCTTTAGGTAAAAACACATTATCTACATTAACGACAGGAGCAAGAAACATAGCTATAGGACATCAAGCACTTGCAGATGGGGTAGTGGTTCAAACAGATAATATATTCTTAGGGTATCAAGCAGGTATGGAAGCCTTTGGTGGAGCAGATATTGGTATTGGTTATCAAGCTCTTCTTTATGGATCAAACTCAACTCCAAATGTAAATACTAACGAAGAAACAGGAAGAGTAGCTATCGGATATAAAGCATTAGCAGGAGGCTCAGGAACTGCTGTGCAAGGGGTTGGAAACGTAGCTTTAGGAGGTCATGCAGGAGAGTTTAATGCGACATCAGTGGTTGGTGGTGCTGTTTACGTTGGTCATTATGCTGGTAATAATACCAATGGTATAACAACAACTGGATTTGGTCAAGTAGCAATAGGTAAAAATGCAATGAAGTTTACTGTAACAAGTCAGTCTATTGCAATAGGTTATCTTGCAATGGAAGATGCTGCTTCGCCAACAATAGGTGGTAATTCTCATGTTGCTATTGGTAAAGGCGCAATGCGTACTGCAACAGTAACTGGTAACAATAATATAGCTATTGGAACGGACGCAAATTCCAGCACTGCAAATGTTGTGTCGGATGTTATTGCATTAGGGTATCAATCAAAAGCTAAAGGTATGTGTACTATAGCTATAGGTTGTCAAGCTTCTGCTGGAGATAACGCTTCAAGCACAGATAGTATAGCTATTGGTAACGATGCTAACACAGCAGGAACTAAATCAATTTCTATAGGACGTAATGCTTCAACAACAGGAGCACAGTCAATAGCTATAGGTGATAACGCACAAGTTATTGATAATTACAGTGTTGCAATTGGAGCGGGCGCATCAACTAACGCAGCAAATCAACTTGCTTTTGGTACAGCAACGAACAACTTAGGTTCTATTGCAACACAAACTATAACTCCAAACAAAACTTGGGAGGTAAGAATAAATGGGGTCAACTACTTAATACCAATAGTAGCTGCGCCATAAATTAAATTAAATTGAATGAGAGTAGAATTAAATGAAGAGTCTATTAAACATATAAACCGCTTATTACAATCACTACCAATTAGTACACTATCTATAGTAGAGGAAATTACAGCGGAGATAAACAAAGGTTTAGTAGAAGATAAAAAATAAAATAAAATGGATATAAGAAAGATTTCCATTGGTTCTGATTATAAATCAGGTTCAATGCACTATATAGTTGGCCAGCCCGTTCTGGGAGGAGAATACAAAATACACTTAATACAAGCAAAAGAAGATAGTCAGTCTTATAAATTATGGGTAATTAAAAACGAAGAACTATTTGTTTGGAAAGAGTTTTTATACACACTACCTATAACCTTAGAGTATAATATAAATTTTTAATGAGGTCTATATATTCTTTTATTGTTGAGCCAGTTAACAATAGCAGGTATAACAATACAAAAAAATTAGGTAATGTAGAGTTGGTAACAAGTGTATCTGAAGAAGACCATGTATCTTCAAACAGATTAGCTGTCGTAAAAGAATTGCCTCTAAATTACACAGGAGAAGTAAATACAGGAGATACGTTGTTAGTTCATCATAATGTATTTAAGTTTTATAATGACATGAAAGGTAAAAGAAAAAGCGGTAAAAGTTATTTCAAAGAAAATTTATTTTTTATAGATGAAGATCAGTTTTTTATGTATAAAACCAACGATACCTGGAAGGCTCATGGAAAATATTGTTTTGTAAAACCAATACCTACAGAAGATTCTTTAATTTTAAAAAACACAAAATACGAGCCTTTACAAGGAATTATAAAGTATAATAATGAACAACTAAAAAAACTTGGAGTAAATATAGGTGATAGAGTAATTTTTACGCCAAATAGTGAATATGAATTTGAAGTAGAAGGTGAGTTACTTTATCGTATGTTTACAAACAATATAACAACAATATTAAATGAATAATAAAGAGCTTAAATTACAAATAATAGAGGCAGGTGAAAAAGCTGTAAAGCAATTAGTTAAGGTAGCTAAAGAAGAGATAATAAAGTATGATAAAGATGATGAGTTAGCTGCTGATAGATTAAAAAACGCAGCGGCAACTAAAAAGCTGTGCATTATGGATGCATTTGAAATAGTAAAAAGAATTGAAGAAGAAAGAAATTTATTAGAAGGAAAAGTTATAGAGTCTAAAAACAATACACCAAAAGGATTTGCAGAGTCACGATCAAAATAAATTATATAGGCTTTTACCTAATTTTGTTCCTTCAGGAATTATTAAAAGAAAAAATAAGGCAAAAACATGGGAATATGGATATAACGAAAAGTACGATGTAGTTGTTATATCAAAAGACGGAACTATAGGAGATGTTTATGAAATAAGCGGTGTTAGAATAGCTTTACCTGCTACTCCAAAGATACTATACAATTCCAGAGAAAAACAAAAAGACCAGTGTTGGAATCCCACATTATTACCTAAGCCATTAAAAAGAATACAGTCAATATTTCAATGGCATAACACTCCATCAGATTTTAAAAACGAATGGGTAGATTATATTGAAAAAGAATTTGATAAAAGAGAAGAAGGACTGTGGTTTATGAATAACGGTATACCTACATATATAACAGGAACTCATTATATGTATTTACAATGGACAAAAATAGATGTAGGTAATCCAGATTTTAGAGAAGCTAATAGAATATTTTATATATTTTGGGAAGCGTGTAAGGCAGATAAAAGAAGTTTTGGTATGTGTTATTTAAAAATTAGACGTTCAGGTTTTTCTTTTATGAGTTCTTGCGAAGGTGTAAATCAAGCTACAATAACAAGAGATGCTCGTATTGGTATACTTTCTAAAACAGGAGCTGATGCAAAAAAAATGTTTACTGACAAAGTTGTGCCTATATCTAACAACTACCCTTTCTTTTTTAAACCTATTCAGGATGGTATGGATAAGCCAAAAACAGAATTAGCATACAGGGTGCCAGCATCTAAGATTACTAAAAAAAATATGTACTTAACTGAACAAGATGAGTTAGAAGGACTTGACACAACTATTGACTGGAAAAACACTTCCGACAACTCATATGATGGTGAAAAGTTACAATACTTATTACATGATGAAAGTGGAAAATGGGAAAAGCCAGAAAATATTTTAAATAACTGGAGGGTAACTAAAACTTGTTTAAGATTAGGTAGTAAAATTATTGGAAAGTGTATGATGGGTTCTACTTCAAATGCTTTAGACAAAGGAGGTGCTAATTTTAAAAAATTGTATGAAGACTCAGACGCAACAAAAAGAAATCAAAATGGACAAACTAAATCTGGGCTATATAGTTTGTTTATTCCTATGGAATGGAACTTTGAAGGTTATATAGATAAATATGGTATGCCTGTATTAAAAACTCCTGAAAAACCAGTTAT
>Ga0209645_1000341_pt1 | contig 24972 bp, 36 predicted proteins | sample ETNvirenome_6_30_FD_184070 | JGI IMG/M metagenome (GOLD analysis project Ga0209645, IMG submission 184070) | Marine viral communities from the Pacific Ocean - ETNP_6_30 (SPAdes) (version 2) | ecosystem: Environmental > Aquatic > Marine > Oceanic | place: Pacific Ocean | collected 2013-06-19
AGCGTTCTACCTGTTTGACCGTTTGCTGCCGCTGCCATATAAGCTAATTGTAAAAAGTTTGCTCTAGTTGCTACGTTAGCATAAGCAGCTTCACCCATAAGTTGTCTTAAATCTGTTCCTGTTGCGTTTTCAAAATTAGCCGTAGCTAGTTCTATTTGTTCTTCGTCTCCTGATTTAAGGGCTATGTATAGTTCTCTAGCGTTGTTACCAGAACCTCTTAACGTACCGCCTGTTTCATCAGCACTGAAATATGTTAAAGGGTCACGATTACCGTTTAATGAAGCTATTTGGTCAAAGTTAGTTAATGCACTATTACCCATATTCATTAAAGAAGAAACAACCGTTGTCGGTGCTTTACTGGGGTCTTTAATACCTTCGTCTAACATCTCTATTGTTTTATTAGCAACGTTTAATGTTCCCATAACCGCTTGGTCTCTCGCAGTTATTTCTGCGTTAGTTTTTACAAGTTCGGTATACTGAGGGTCTTTATAAATATCAATACCTGTTGAACCACTACTACTAGCTAGTTTAGCAGGGTCTATCCAATTTTCACCTGCTATTACAAAACCAAAATCATTAGCGTCTTTATTATCAGGGTCTTTTATAAAAGTCTGACCTGTTTCTTTATCAAAATATCCTGGACGTATATCTACAACACCTGTTTTAGCTTTATTAGTATCTTGTAAGTTTAAGAATTGAAAAGCATCAGGTTCCACTTGTTTTTGTATAAAACTTGCTCGTCTTCCTTCTTTTGTTAATCTATCTGTTTCTTTAGCTCTGTTTAAAGCTACAGTGTTTTTTGCAAAATCTTTTGCACCTCTACCTAATTGACTAGCAGCTACAATATCAAAAATATCATCAAAACCAAAACCGTCTTTTTCTTCTTGTGGTCCAAATAAAGTATACGCGTCGGCTTGTGCTTTTTGTAATTTAGTTGGGTCTTCTACATCAGCCCCTATACTTTCTAAATAAGCTTCTCTGTTCATGGGTGCTTTTTGTTTACCACTAAACATAGAACCAATACCATCGAAAAGAAACGGTAGTAATGGTGCTACTTTTTCTAATGTATCTGGCTCAGGTGCCCGTCTAACAGGTGGACGAGCCGTTGGAAATCTCATTTGAGTCGGGGATAACTTAACAGGTGCTATACCTGCAATGCCGTTTTTACCTCCGAACGTTGGGAAAGGATTGTACTTAGCCATATAAACCTCCAAGACCCATGTTCATAGGTTGAACAAAGGGTTGCTGATTTTGAAAACTTGCAGGACCTTTGTTTTGATACCCACCCCCACCATAATTAGGATTTTGAGGAGGCTGCTTAAAATTCATAAGCCCACTACCCATAACTCCTGATGGAGTATAGTTAGAATTAGTAGTCGGTGCACCACCTGCATAACCGAAACCACCTGCCATAGGTCCAAGAGAAGCTGTAAGTGCTCCAACGTTTTGTAACGTTTGCATAGGTAAGTTGTATTGACCTACGAAGTTTTGGTAATTTAAGTCCATTAGTGACTGTTGTCTACCTCTACCTAGTCCACCCATACCCATCATTGATTGAATATCTTGTTGTTGTAGTTGCGGTAATAAACTCGCCATTCCGCCGTACTGACTACCAAAACCGCTTAACGCACCTGCGGCTTGTTGTCCTAACCCTGCTAAGCCTTGACCACCTTGTAAACCCATGCCGAATTGTTGTTGACCTAAAGCACCTAATTGTGAGCCTTGTTGTAGCTGACTAGCGAATCTTTGTTGGTCTATGTTAGATAATTGTTGACCTTGTTGTAATTGGTTAGCGAATCTTTGTTGGTCTAACATATTTAATTGTTGACCTCTTGCCATGGCATTATCTATCGCTGCTTGTTCAGATGCATTTAATGCTTGACCTGTTGCTAATTTAGCTTGTGCTTGTTGTGCTTCTAAACTTCCTAACTGTTGTGCTCTAGCTAATTGATTTTGAGCTTCTGTTGTAGAAAGGTCACCAAACTGTCTCCCTCTTGCTAATGCTGCTTGAGATTCTTGACCTGCTAATCCTGCTTCTTGACCTGCTAGATTACCTAACTGTGAAGCTCTACCTAATGCAGTTTGTGCTTCTTGACCTGCGAAACCACCTAGTTGTCCTGCTATATTGGATTGTAGTCCTGCAAGACCTGCTTGTCTTTGTTGTTGTGCTTCAAATGCTTGTTGTGCTCTATTAGCAGCATCAGAAAAACCACCACTACGGATAGCTCCTACTTGTTCTGCTGCTCCTCTTGCAACATTTTCTGCAAGTTCATCACGTCTCATTCGTGACCTAGAACCACCAAAAGCTCCTCTACTAACCGCTTCGTCTCTAAGACCCATATCACTTTTAGCTAAACCTTCTCTAACGTCTTTTAATGTTTGTTGTACTACATCTTCTTCGAAAGGATTATAAAAACTTGCTATACCTCTAGGGTCAAAACGACCTGTAGAACCATATCCTGTCTGTTCTGCTCTACCTAAAGTGCCTCTAGCCCCTGCAAAATTTGGTCTTGCTCTTAAAGTTTCTGCTCTAGCCCCTGCAAAACCAGCTCTAGCACCGCCAAACTGTGGTCTAGCTGAAGCTGTTTCAAGCCTAGCTAAGTTTAAGTTGGGTGCTCCTGCTCTTGTTAATTCTTGTGCTTCACTAAATGAAGGTACTCCACCTTGAAGATAACTTCTACCTGATTGACCGAACCTTGCTCCTTCTATAAGACCTCTACCTGATTGTCTTTGTTGTGCTCCTGCTAATAAATCTCTACCTGCTGTGTCGAATTGTGCTCCTCTAGTAAGGTCAGCACCTAAACCCGCTAGTCCTCTACCTTCTCTTAATCCTCTAGAAATTTCACGCTGCCCTCCAGCTAATCCTTCTCTAGATATTCCTGCGGCTTCGTCTAATAAATCTGCTTGTGCACCTAGATACGGTCTATAACTACCGATAGCTGAATCGGCAAGTTCCATACCATAAAGTTCTCTAGGGTCAAAATCAGCAACCCTTTGTCCTGTGTAAGTGAACGGACTTGAATCAGCTTCGCCTAAGTTTTGGAACTGTTGTCTTAAAAACTGTTGTGCAAAAGGAAATATATCCTGTTGTAAAAATTGCCCTATATAGGGGGCGGGGGCTTGACTGGAATATTCTTGTTCTTCTCTAGACGCCATATCTCTTATTTCCCATTTCGTTAAATTTATCTAAGACAGCAACTCCTTTAGCATGACTGCCGCCACCTGCCGCATCTACTGCAGCTTTTGATAACATATATTCTCCATTACTTGCCATAACAGGAATTAAATCATCTTTTGGACCACCTGGACCGTTCATAGGACCTCCGTTAGGCATGAACATTGGTCTTTCTAATACTTTACCATTAGCTGCAAAGTCAACTATAGAACCGCCAATAGGTGATATGTTTTGTAACTGGTTTCTTCTTCTTGCTGCGTTTCCTGGAAGTGTTCGTGTACTAACTAAACTGCCTTTAGGCTCAGGCATATCTACTAATAATGCTGTTAAGACCTGTCCTAAAGCTCCAATACCTGCATTAAATAATGCAGGATTAGCTTCAGCAAAATTTTCTACACCTATTTTTGCATTTTCAAACATTCCCGTAGGCACTTGTTCTAAAGGAACATCAGGAGTTATATCAGGAACTAAATCTGTAGGATTAACTTTTAGTTGCTCTACCATTACGTCAGCTAAATCAGGTTCTTCAATGTTTGTAAAATCTATTATTTCTGCTTTACTTGGACGGTCAGGCATATTTGTTATCATGTCTTTTAATTTTTCTAAATCATCTGCGTTTGATAGTAAGGCACCTATTCCCCCTCCATTCGCTTTATAGTCAACTTTTCCTCCGAAAGCAAGACCAGTAATCCCTAATTCTTCAGGGCTTACCCCTGCTTGTTGTAATATAGCTAGTAATTGAGCTTCTTGGTCTAGTTCAGGTTCAGCCATATTTTCATATTCGAAATCGCCAAAAGTATTTAACTCACTTCCTTGAACTGGTGTAAACCCTCCACCTTCTCCAGGTTGTAGTGTTGGAGCTGTTCCACTTCCAATAGCTGCTTTAGGGTCTTTTTGTCTATTAGACTGAATTTTTCCTGCTAAAAGCGTTCCTCCTACTATTGCTGTTGCTACCCATGCCATGCTATATGCTCCTTATTTGGTCGATAAGTTTATCTATTTGTTTTGTATCGACTGGTAAAAATTCTTTTTCAAAATCTTTAGCAATACATTCTTCTTCTACTTCTGCTAAAGTTAATTTATCTGTGCAATGTACAGTTACCCAGACACATTCTTCATGTATGTATAAAAGTCTTTTTGTTCCTGAGTCAGTTATTCCGTGATACGGAGCTTCTATAGTTTCTGTTCCTTTTTCGCTATACACAGAACACTTGCCTTTCATTACAAAAAACGGATGGTTTTGATTATGTATTTTAGTTGCTATAACCATTCCCTTAGGCATAGTAATAGCTCTTACATATTGACCGTCTGCAAAGCTATGCTTAACGTAGCCTTCTTCATATCCTTGATAAGCAGGTAAATCTTTATCTTGATTAATTTCTGTTGCGTAGTCTGCTAAAGCTTTTTCAAATTGTTTTACTTTATTTTGAAAATTAAGTTTATTTTCTTTATGTTCTATGAACTCACAAACATCTGTGTATGTAAAGTTATCAGTTGTTTTTAATTCAGTTAAAGCCATTAGAAACGGCTCCTCGATTTTATTTTCTTTCCCTTAGACGTGTATATGTAGAAGTCCGAACGGCTCCCTTTTTTCTTCAGATATGTTTTCTTATCTACTCCAGTCATTGTTTCTCCAGCGTGTTGCCACGTATTTGCGAGTTAAAGCTCACCCCGTAAGCTGCAGCACAATGGCTGATATATTGATTATATATCAAAAAGTGTATATTTTTAAAGGTTTTTCTTTACCTTTTACTTTTATTGGTTTTAGCTGTTTTAATCGATAGCCGCAATATAGCTCTGTTTCTTCGCCAATAAGTATATCTGCTCCTGCTTCTTTAGTTGCTGATTCCAACCTAGCGGCAGTATTAACAGCGTCTCCGATAGCTGAGTAATCGAACCGCGTATCGCTGCCCATGTTGCCAATAACCGCTTCTCCTGTATTTACGCCTACGCCTATAGCAACACCAATATTGGCTTTTATTATATTTTCTTGTATTTCTTTTGCACATTCTACTGCTATACGTTCATGGTGTAGCAAATCCATAGGTGCGTTAAATATAGCCATCATAGCATCACCTATGTACTTATCAACCATACCTCCGTATTTTTGTACTGCGTTTGACTGTATTGTTAATGCTTTGTTCATTATTTCAGTTACTTTTTCTGGTGGTAATGTTTCTGAAAGGGCTGTAAATCCTCTAACATCTGTAAATAAAAATGTACAACGTCTTTTTTCTCCACCTAGCTTCAATAAACTCGGGTCTTTTTGTAAACGTTTAACTTGTCGTGGGTCTAGGTAATGTTCGAATTGTTTTTTAATTTGTTGTCTAAGTTTGTATTGTTCTCTAAAACGTAAGTAGAAAACTATAGCCCCCGTAATAAATTGTGAAACTAAAGACCACGTAACATCTATTAAAACACCTGTAGATATCGTGTAATAACCGTATAAGCCCGTTAAAGCCATCGTAAGTAAAGCTAGACTTATACCCCAAGTTATCCCTAAATAGCTTATAACTCCCCATACGAGCCCCACAGACGCTATAAATATTAATAATTCTAAAGCTAGTGCGTAATCAGGTATATAAGGGCTATCCTGAATTAAAAGAGATTCTGCAAGAGCCGCTTGTATTTTATGCGGTTCTAGTAAACCAACAGGCGTAGCAACCTGCGGCATAACGCCATTAGCAGTTACACCTACAAACACAAATTTACCGTTTACGTTCATTTCTTGTAAATCAGTTTCTTCAGTATTTACCCAACTTATCCACTTACGACCTAAACTATCTGTTTTAACAGGAGGCAGTCCTCTAACCGCTATTTCTTGAATACCATTAGCATTAGTTGTGATTATATATGTTGGAGTATTTGTTAAGCTTTTTAAAACCTGAGTACCGAAAGAAGCTGACCAACCATCAAGAGACTTTAATAAGAGAGGAATTCTCCTAACAAGTTGGTCAACCTCAGTAGGAGCTATCGCAACCCCTTGCGTTATATCATCGTATAGATAATAATTTTCTTTTATTCCTGAAGATTGTAAACCATCAACATCAGGTCCTTTTATAACAGTTCCTGTAGTTTTAGGGTAAACGCCTTTACCATTTTCGAAGGTAGCTATCACACTTGGAGCATAACCTAACGCACTCGCGAATCTTTTATCTCCGCCTAGTCTATCTGCTTGTGGAAAACTTATAACCCAACCAACCCCAAGTGCACCTTTTCCTAATATTTCTAATTGTATGTTTGCTAGACGTTCTCTAGGTAATGGATAACCCCCTTCTCGTTCTACATCTTCTTCAGTTATGTTTAAAATAACAAAATTACCAGAAGGTTTTTGTTCTTTTACAAATGCATCAAATACTTTTAATTTAAGTATTTCTGTAGGTGTTGATTGAAATAGCAAAGGTAGTGCTAATATAATCAGTAAAGGTAGTATATATAATTTCTTCATCCGCTACTTTGTCTAATAGTGATGGTAGAATCCCCACCACCATTTATTTTTATTATATTAGAGACACCGTCTTGTATCAAAATAACTGTGTACCCGTCACCTGTATTTAAATCAACCCGAGCAGACTCACTTACTTCTCTACGTAAACTTATTGTTTGTCCTGTAACTATTGTAGTTATTTGTGTTTGAGTGTCTTGTCCTATAAGAGTGCCTGATATATTTACACGAGTGGCTAACCCAAGCTGTTCTTCTTCTTCTTTTACAGCTAAAGTGTCAAGTACGTCTAGTAAATCTTCTAAAAAATTTACGTCAAGATAATTTATATCTAGTTCTGTAAATTCTAAATCACTATCCTCTAAAAAATCTTCGTTTAAGTAATCAATATCTAAATCGTTAAAATCTAACAAATTAACTGTTTTAGTGTTTGATGTTTCTTCTTGGGCTAAGCTGTCCTCTTTCGGCGGTGAAACTATTAACATATTATCAATAATATCTAATGATAAATCCAATATAACAGGTTTGCTAGGTGCGTTTTCAAACACATTAACCGTTGTTGCTTGGTATGGTTTATTTAACAAAACACTTCCTGTAGCTGTTACTACCTCTATCTCACCACTAGATAACCCTAAAGCATCAGGTAACAAAATTATAAGACTGCGACCAAGCTCATCTACTGTAGCTGTAAAGTCTGTACCTCTAATGGCTATATTAGCAGTAGGGGTACTAAGTTTTATGTTTTGTTTATCTATTCGATTTAAGTTACCTGTAATAAACCTAGCCGTACCTAATGCAAAGTTAAGAGACATTTTAGATTTACTAGGGTCAGGGTCATAGATATATTCATCTATAAGAAGTTGAGAATGCTCGGTAAGTTTTACAACAGAATCATCAAGAAAGGTTATAGCCATGCGACCATTAGTTGTTATGGCTTCATCGTTGCTTTGAATAGCGAACTGTAAATTAGCGTCGTAAGTTTTATCTCTTACTATTTGAGCAGAACCGTTTAGTTCAGATATATCACCTATATCAACAGCTTGTGCTTGTGCCTTGGTCGTTTTGAATGACGCAAACAGTACCGTTATTGCCAATAGATGTAATCTTAAGCCAGTCATTATCTTGTGTACTCGATTGTGTAATATTAAACGTTCTTGAATTACCTGTTTGGTCTAAATAAAAATAACCACCTGCGTAACCAGACCCTGTAAAATTAACTGTGTTACTATCACCGTCTACATCTACATATGAAGTTCCGCCGTCATAATTTATATCAAAATCAAAAGTATTACCGTCACCATTAATTATCCAATCTAAATCTAATGTTGCAGCTAATGCTGAAGTTCCGTGGTCAAGAGTAAACGTATTTGTACTGCCTGTTACATCTACATTATAGTTAGAATTATCGATACCGTAAGTATTTGTTGGGTCACCTTGTATAGTGAACGTATTACTATCGCCGTCAAACTCAAAGAAACCTGTGATAGAATCACCATAGATATCGCCTAAAAATTTATTAGTATCGCCTATTTGGTTTATATCTAAAGTCATAGTAATACCGTCTAAATCTAATGCATTCATACTTCCTGCAGCAGATTGTAATCCACCTATGATATTACCTGAACCTAATTGTTCTAAATCAATATTAGCCGTAGCACCTGATTGGTCAACATATATTTCATTATCAGCCCCGTATATCAGCGATGCACTCGTCATCACAATCAGGCTCATCAATTTTAATAGTTTCATCTTTTGCCTCCCAGAAATTTCTATCATACCCTATTTTGACTATTTGCAAAACAGCCTCTTCAATGGCTCTTTGTAAAGCTAAAGTTGCAGGTTCATTTTCAGCATCCCCTGTTTCTATTTCAACGAGCTCTGTTCCTGCTTCTATAAACCTAAAAACATCTTGCGACCTTCCATAGCTATATATCTGTTTACTAACTAGAACGTCTATTAAAACTTCTCCAGTAGCTATAGAAATCATTCTAAGAGCAACTGTTATATTATCTACTCTGTATTGCGTACTGGTTCCTATACCTAAATACCTTGCTCCCCTACCTCCGCTTTTAATATTTGTATCAAAACCAATAACGGCACCTTCCATCAGTACCCCTGCAAAAAGTAATGGCATGATTGGTTTAGGTCCATCAGTTTTTTCGTTTTGTTCTCTAGCAGAACGTATAAGCTGTCTTTCTTTTGTTAAATTATCAAGACCAACTCTTTCAGCTACTCTGAAAAATCTACCTTCAGCAGTATGTTTTAAACTTCTAATCAGTAAATGGCTTGGTGCTTGTGTAAGAGCAGTAGAAAATAAAGCAAACTCACTATTGCTTTTACGTTGTCCTGTTTGGTCTGTAAAACTATTAGGATAAACAGCAACGACTATAGGAGTTTTTGGTTGTGATACTTGTAGTAATTCTTCAGATTGTATTTCTAAAACATTGGGTAGTGTTTTATGTTTTGATATTGTGTTGTTTACAGATACTAAACTACAACTAGAAAGCAAAATCGCCAATAGGCAACTGTATCTCGGTAATATTTCCATCAGCATCGGTTATTTTTAAAGTTATAATATCGTTTTCGATACTATATTCTATCGTGTTTCCTTCTAACGACAAAACACCTGACGTGCTTGGTGTTTCGCCAAACAAATTTTCCACAAGCTGTCTAGATAATTGTGCATATATTCTTGACTCTAGGTTTCTAATAAATCTTGCAAGAGTGGTGTTTTCTTTATCTCTTTCTATTTGTTCTTGTAAAGCTTTTATTTCTTCTTTGATACTCATTTTACGATTAAACTCTTGGTTTTCAATCGTTAAGTAGTGCGATGATGTATTTATACCACTGAAAGAGGGGTTTTTAAATTTATGAACTATTTGGTCTGCTTTAACATTCTGTATAAAAATACCAATAATTAACATTATCCCAATAATAGTAACAGTCCAAATTATTCTGTCTTTTTCTTGTTCCGATGTTTTTCGTTTTCCCATGAACGTTCCTCCTAGTGCAAAATTCTTTCTTTTTCCTCAGTGCCGTCTATACCTATTATTACTTTAGCCTCTGCTACAATAACTACGCCATAAGCCTCTGCTTCTAAGTCGGCTTCTTCAAAACTGTTTGCACATATAAAAGGACCATCGTATATGGTATCTCCTACTCTAAACTCTGTTATATATACTTTTTTCATTAATCTTTTCTTTGGTCATCTCTGTCCGCTTTAGCTATTTTGTCTTGATTTATTAAATGAGGAACTCCTAATATAGTTTTAATCATAGTGTCTTGTCTTATGATTTCATTATCAAGACTTCTAATTCTGTCTATCAGGGCTACTAAGATACCGTGTTGTGAATCAAGTTTACCGCCCAATCTTTCCTCTAACTGAGTTATTTGACCAGCAACTTTTTCATCAACTACATCTAACTTACTTTCCATACCGTCTACAATACGCATTATAAGTTTATATATAAACCAACCTAATGCACCTGCCGCTGCTATTGGAAAACCAACTTCTTGTATTAAAGTAACAGCAGACTCCATTAATAATCACCCCAGACTTTAGTTTTAGTGCCGCCGTGATACTCTACAGCATGACCTTCTTTTATAAGCATTTCACAAATATCTTTGCCATCTTCCGTATACGGTATTCCTAATATACGACCATACTTGCCTTTACCTAATGATTTTACTTTTATTTTTCCTACACAAAGTTCTTTTAGTCTTTCTTTAGCTGCAAGACCTAATACTTTTTCTGCTTTATCTCGTGTTCTTGATTCAGGTGTATCTATGCCTGCAAGTCTGACACGTTGTTTATGTAACTTAACATCAAAACCTAAATCTAAACAACAATCAAAAGTATCACCGTCTACAATACGTTCCAGTGTTGCATTATATACAAAGGCATCGGGTGCTTTTTTAGCCATTTAACATTTCCACCTTTTACGTGCTTGACGTAATCTTGAGTTAGGGTTTTTTGCTGCTTTAGGAAACTTTTTCATTTGTCCTGCACTTCTAGCACAGTAAGACTTTCTTCTTTTTGCAGCTTTGCTTCCCTTTTTAACCTTACCTGTTACTGCTCCTTTTAATTTAGAACCAGGATTTTTTCTTTTATATGCAGCAATACCTTTTTTAGTCATGCCTGCACCTTTTTTAGTGGGTCTATAATTACCGCCTTTACCTGTCGTTCTTCTTATAGACTTTTCTTTTTTCCTAGGCATTATCTTTTTTTCCTAGTCACTTTTTTCTTAGTAGTTTTTCTAGAACGTCTTATAGCTTTGTCGCTGACCGTTCCTTTTCCTGGTCTACTTGTTCCAGCTTTTTTCCTTTTGTTTATGTTATACCATAAACCTTTTTTAGCACGTCTACCGTCTTTAGTAGTGTGGTACTGGCTACTTGATTTTTTCTTTGCTGGCATGTTATTTCCTCTTTTTCTTAGAGGTTTTCTTTTTATAAGCTTTAGCTGCTGCTTTCCCTGCTTTAGTGTATGGGAATTTTTTCTTTCCTACTTTTGGCATATTATTCTCCTTGCTTTAAAACTCTATCTTTTAATCTTATAGCTCGTGGACCTACTTGTATAGCCCAACGACTATCTAACATTTCAACTGCGGCTTTGTCCCACTTACGGTCTTCCATCGCACCTAAAAACTTTTTAAATTTTAACAAACGTGTAATACCTAAATTAAAACACATATTAGCCATGACTCTTTGTAAATCTTCTGGTAAATCTTTCCACCAAATTAAATTTCTATCTAAATCGTTTATAACGTTTTGTATGTCGTTTTCAAAACATTCATCTATTCTTTCTTTAGAAACAGGTGTATCTACGTCTTGTCCGTGCTCAGGGTCTGTTTCTAATATTAAATGACCTATACCAAACGTAGGATATCCTAAATGGTCTAAGTATATTTTATCTATACATCCCTCATCAAAAGTTAATTCTTCTTGTAGCTTTTTTAAGTCCATATTTTCACCTCTTATAATATTGGTATTATTGTGTTTCCATTTGTTGATACACTTACTTGCCCAAGAGACATAGTTCCTTGAACTCCTTTTTCCGTTCCCGAATAAATATCTGACCATTGCTCTCCTGTCCATAATTGTAATTGTTGCGTACTTAAATTCCAAATAAGGTCGCCACTATTAAACTGGTTTATATTTCTTTGTGACTCATTAACGTTTACAGTTGAATTAACATCAACCTTATTTAAACTTAACTCTAAAACTCTAACTAATCTATTAAAGATTTCTGGAGTAATGGGTCCTATAGCTACAGGAAGTTTTGTTTCTAATAGTTTAGACACTATCGCATTCCATCAGGTTTAATGTCTAGACGAGTAGCTCCTAATCTAAAACTCATTCCTATCTCATTAGTGTTTGTATCATTGGATTGAACTCTTAAAACAGCTTGTCTACCTCTAGCTCTTGTATCTATTTTAGTAGTTACAGAAGTGCAAGCACCTGTAACTGCTGTGGTGAGCTCCTCTCCAGGAAAATTTCTTCTTTTTAAAACTATATCTACTGTTTGACCGTTTGCTCCCGTACTAGCAGAGCCTGTGAATTTAACATCAGGGATTATTCTACTTATAGACTGATACATATCTCCTTCACCTAAATCGAAATCTGCGGATTCTATAAACACATTAGTCATAGCAGTGCCGTCATCATCATTACCTGTCTCATGATTAAATAAATACCCAACATCGTTTGTGCTTGATGTTGCTTTAGGGTCACTAAATATTCCCTCATCCAACCAACAAGTTCTAGAAAGCTCTCCTATCATCCATACGTTTTCTTCATAGTTGTAGGTAACATACCTATCGATAACATTACTATCAGCGGAACAATAAAACCAACCAACTTCATCAAAAGCTTTATTTACAAAACCGAATATTTGATAACTTTGTATTTGATTTAAATCAGAAAATACGTACTCATCTACAGTACAAGGAAGTTGTTGTATATTTCCTGAATATGTGTAAAAACCTTTTTTATCCATCCAAAACACCCCTTTCGGTGTGTTTATCATAGCGTTAGGTCCTACTAATCCAACCCCCTCATTTACTAAATTAATTGAAAAGGTAAAAGGCTGCCCTACAAATGTCATAGAATATAAAGACGTGTCAGTCCATATTAAAGTTTCTTGTCTTGCTCTAATTGCTCCAATAATTGACGACCCTGCTGAAAGCCTAAATGAGCCTGCTGTATTTGTTGGTAAAGGTTCCCATTCCTCTACGTTTTCTTGGTCGCTCCAAGCAATAAACATCGGGTCTATTGAACCTGTTCTAGTTGAGTTTTCTATGGGGTCTGCCCCAAAACAAATAACGTGTCTATCTACATCAGACACCATAACTTGTAATGCTTTTGTAGGTGTTAAATTAGCCCCCGATAAAGCAGATAAAGCAACAGCTCTTGTTCCTGTTCCATTAGATTTATCCCAATAAAAAACTCCTGAACCACGTGGGTTTATTACTAAGTCTTCTCCGAAATTATCGTGAGACCATAATCTTAGCTGATTTGTAGATTCTAATGAAGTAACGCTTCCCCATGTTCCTGCACCCCAATAATCAGACCCCCAACCCGTAGAAGGAATATACACATCAAGCCCTACATTTAATTGATAGGTTCCTACCACACTACTTCCACCATTCCCAGTATCAGAACTGTTCGCCGTAACAACATTACCGTCGGTATCTTTAGCTGTAATCGTGTAGGTATTTGTCGTTACAGTTAAAATTTGATATTCTTGATTTAAAACATTAGCAGAGATAGTTCCACCTAACCCTACTGCTGTACTAAAAGTAACAAAATCGTTAGCAACAGCTCCGTGTGCTGTGTCTGTTACAGTAAGAGTAGAAGAACCATTAGTTGCTGCAAACGTTACGTCTCCAGAAGCGGTAGTTGAACGTATAGGTGTTATATCGTTAAAAACTATTCCATCTATAACGTAGTATTTCCAAGTAGTTCCTAACCCTAAATACTTAGTTCCTGACAAAGCTACCCAAGCATGAAGTGCTCGTCCTGTGGCTTTAAAACTATTAAAACTAGCTTTAGCCCATCCACCTATTTTTTCTGGTAATCCTTTACGAAAACGAACTAAATTAGAGTTAACCCAACCACCCTCACTGGCATAGTCTGTAGCTTCTTTATTTATTCCTGGTTTAAATAAAAGTTTTTGAAGAGGCATTTACTCCTCCTATAAAAACTTAGTAAAAATAATTGAACCTACTATAAACGGATATATCCCCCAAAGAAGCATTTCTAGTCTTTTAAACTTTGCAGAACCTTCGTCCAGACGTTTTTCTATGTACTGATATCGAATAGTACATTCTCTTTCGTGTGCGTTAAGTTCGGCTAATGCATCCTTCACAGTAGGCATTATTTTTCTTTTGCTTTACCAATATTTAAAGCTAATAAATCAATAAACTTATAAAGTTTACCAATCCAAACATCATCTTTTGGTGTTGGTGTACTTGCTGCTATGATTGAAGACACCGTTACTATTGTAGTAATCCACATAATTAAGTCTGCCATTTTATTTCTCCTATTTTTCTTTCGTTGAAACTATAAATGTACTGTTTTAGTCTAAAGCAAATTGAATAAAATAGCAATCTTATAGAAAGTTAAACCATCCTGTAATAATATATTTTTCTTGGTTCTTAGATATTTGTCCTCTATGAGTGTGTGTCCACCCTGCAGGAAAAATAATTGTTGAACCTTTTTTAGCTTCGGTAACACAATCTTGATATAAAAATTCTGTTCCTCCATTTTCAACATTATTAAGATAAGTGCTAAAAACTAAATGTCTTTGTATAACATGAGGACCACCATCATTTTCTGCGTGCCATTTATAAAAACCCCATCCTTTGTCGTAATACTGTATTTTGGTATTATGGTTAATACCATAAAACTCTACATTATTTGCAAATTTATATTTTGAAACATATTGTTTTAGGCATTTTAATAATTCATCTCTATATAAAAAGTTTGTTAAATCTTCTGGAGTTATCATTACTTCTAATGATTTTTTAAATTTTTTATCTACTCTATTATTACCTACTGTACCGTCTTCTGCGTTATGTTTATTGCTGTTCCAATAGTCTAATAATTCATCAACAGCTTTGTTATTTATTTGATATTTTTCTATAAAATTCATTGTTTAAAATAAGAAGGTAATCCTAATAAAGGTCTACCATCAAACTTGTTTTCTTTTGCATCTTTACCACTTGCATCGTTGTAGTGTAAAAATACTTGTCCACAATCTTTACCTTCAAAAGGTTTTCTCCAATGTTCTAAATCACAACCACGATACATTAACATATCTCCTGGTTTTAAATTTACTTCAATATCAGGTTCTAAATATATTGACCATTTATCCCCACCTAGATTCATAGTAGTAGATATTTCACAAGAATATCTATCTTTATGTCTTTTTAACTCATCGCCTTTTTTATAGATTCTTGCATAAGAATAAGTTTCAATTAAGTTTAAACCCGATTCTTTTTCCATAATTGGTTTAACTTTTTGTAATAAAGTTTCCATAACTATATCTGAGTAATGTGAATAAGTTTCTGGTATTTGGTCATCATTCCAGACACCAAAGTATTCAGTAAACGGTGATATGAATCTTTCATCAAACAAGTGTCTTGCAACTGCTCGTTTATTTAAAAAGTATTGATAACAAAAATCTGCTAACTCTGTTGATATAGCTTTTTTAATTACTTGGTATTTATCTTTTTTAAAACTCATCTGAACGGATATCCTAAATTCCAACACACTAAGGAGTGTCGTGTTCCTTTGGTTACAGGTGTAACTCTATGCCAGACGAAAGAGGGAAAAACTATTACGCTACCTTTTTGTCTTACTTCTTCACATATTCTTGGTTGTGAACCTTCGTCTGTATTTCTAAAATCAAACTCTAAATCTCCACCCTCATATTCTTCAGGGTTAGTAAGTGATACAGTCATGCTAAGTTTTCGTAACTTGCCGTGCCTATTTAAGTCTTTAGGTTCGTCATAAGGCTCTTCGTATGAATCACAATGCCAGTCATAATACTGACCAACTTTGTATTCAGTAAATTGACAAGGCTCTGACCAATCCCATTGAAAATTCCACTCTGCATTTATATTTGCTTGATGTATGTAAGGATGTATTTCATTATATATCCATCTATCAGGCATCCATACAACATCTGATTTACGTTTCTTTTGAATGTTTTTTAATTGCTCTCCTGTAAGTTTTCTTTTGTTATTGTTTCCTGTAATAGCTATCTCTTTATCTTGTTCTTTACCATAACGTACTATATCGTCACATATTTTTTCTGGTATAGCGGATTTAAAATACCAATAATACCATTTAAGATTCATATTCTTTTCCTATGTGTTTATATTTTTCTATAACAGAAGGAAGTAAAAAATCTTCTATTGGGTATGTTTTCTTTTCTATTTTATCTGTTCTTATTGTGTGTAAATCTACATCACCAAAAATAGAATCATCATATTGCACACCTTGTATTTCAAATTGTTTGAGGTTTGTATAAGTATGTTCAAACTTAGGTATATTAAAAAAATCATAAACACTATTAACTGTACTTTGTGGGTTAGTAGTTAGTTGGTCGTATGTAATAAATAAATGTTCGTAGTTTTTCTGTATTAAAGGAATTTGCTTAATAACGTTTCCTAAAACACCTGTTTCTGGGTTCATAAAATAGTCTGCATCTATTCCAATATTTTCGTTTTTAACTTTAAATGCTTTTAATAATGAAGCTAAACATTCTAGCGGGTTTCTGTACAAAATTAAAAATTTAATCTTTTTATCAAAATACTTTTCTAATAATTCAAGATTGCCATCTGAGCCCCAATTACATCTATTAATAACATATTTTGTTTTAAATGTTTCAGAATAAGTATAAAAAGTTTTTCTAATAACATTATCTAAAGAATCGTGATGAGGAAAATTTAGTTGTTGGGGAATTTCTTCATTGGTTTTTATAAAATCAAGTTGGTAAATAATTTCAGTAAGAGGGCTGTTAGCTGTGAAAGTTATATCGGGGTTTTGGTTTAAGATACTGCCAAGTAGGGTGTTACCCGCACGTTGCATACTAATACAAAAATAAAGTTCCATTTAAAGGCGTAGACTAATTCCAGTCCCCGTCTTTTATTAATTCGTATACTTTACTTAAACTCCAAACACTTGATGCACTAAAATTACCAAATGGGTCGTTAACAGCAACAAATCCAGAGCCACCAGCACCAATACTTCGCGAGGCAGGACTAGGACCATAAGCTGAACCACCGCCTCCACCGCCTGTATTAACAGCACCTGCTGTTGCTGGCATAGTAGGACTAGAGCCACTTCCATATCCTGTTCCACCAGTTCCTCCTGGACCAGGAGCTCCTCCTTCGTTCTGGGGAGCTACTAGAGTGCTATCACCTGCTGCTCCACCTCCGCCATCTGCGTAAGCTACTGTTGAGCCTGTAATAGAAGAAGTTACACCTTGTCCGCCTCTTCCTCCAGTAACATTATTAGGGTTTCCTTTTTGACCAGCTTCACCTGCTCCACCGCCGCCTACAGCACAACCATAATTTGAAGATGGGCTTCTTGCTAGACCAGATGGAAAACCTTGATTGGCTGTACCCAAACCACCACCGTTTCCGTTAGTTCCGCCTGTACCACCAACACCATACCAAATACCAGCTCCTCCACCTGAACCTCCGTCTTGACCAAGCTGACTACCACCTGCAGGGTTTTCTGGTTTAGTATAAGCAAATCTGTCACCGCCACCACCCCCAGCAGCAGAAACAATAGGTCCAAAGCTTGAATCATTCCCTGGTCTCCAAGTTCCATTACCACTAATTGTAGAAATTCCACCTGCTCCAACTATTACAGGTATTGTTGACCCTGCGGTAACTGTTAAAGCTGGTTCTGCCGAAGCACCTCCTCCAGATGATTCTCCTGGAGTCGAGTTACGAAAACCTCCTGCTCCGCCACCACCACCTATGTGACCTCCAGAACCACCACCAGCAACTACTAAATAAGTTACTGAGGTTGTTTTAGAAGGTACTACATAGTTTGTACTGCTATTAAAAGATGTTACTTTTGCTGAAAAAACTGGTTCATGGTCTGCTCCGATTAGTTGACCTCTTTGATTTTTTGTAATAGACATATTAAACCTCGTTCCATTCTAAATTAGTAGCATCCCAAACGTAATCAGTTTCTGTTATTGGGTCAGTGCTGTCATTAAATGTTCTACCTATCCATCTTTGATTAGTTTCATCCCATGTTGCGTTAGCTCTGAGACCGCCTATATCTGTTGTATTTGGGAATGTTACAGGTGCCTGCCAGTCATCATTTGAATCTAAAGACCAAGATGGGTACGGTTGCGGTACCAAAAACTTATCTTTACTTGCATCGTAAATTAGACCAGTACCTGCATACTGTTTTCTAAAATTATGGTTATATGAAGTTTGTTTCCAAGCAACACCATGTTCTGAGTGCGGAATAGTTGATTTTACAAAAGTTTCTGATTCTGTACTTAACTCACCACCGTTAGCATCAACGTCTTCGTTGGATATTACTATTACTCGTATTACTACGTTATTACTATCAAGTTCTGCAAAATGAGCCATTACCTAACCCCTTAAGCATCATCGATAATTTCACCAGAAATTACATACTCTAAGTCACCATTAGCACTAGCTTGTATTCTCAACAAATCAGTTTCATCTAAGTAAATTGATGAGTTCTTATCTATAACTATTAAAGTTGAATCTGCTGGTACTGAAACTGTTGATGCAATAGCATAATAATTTGAACCATTGTTTCTCGATATTGAAATACTGATATCGGCTGCATTTGAGCCGTCTATGTTTGCTATGATTATAGTATTTACTTTGTATATTTTATCCGCAGGTACATCTATTACATCTACTGCTGAAGTTGTAACTGAGCCGCACATGTTAAATCCTAAGATGGATGTTGCGTTTACTATATTTACTGCTGCCATAATTGTCTCCTATATTATCCGAATACTAAACTAAAAGCTATAGCCCTGCCATTAGTTGCTACTCTGTTTGAATCTTCAAGCAATGCTCCTGTTACTGTTACGCCTGTTGAAGTTGTTTCTAACTTTTTAGAGTTATCGTGGTAAAGCTCAACTGCTCCATCACCAACCGCTTTTATCATTGTTTCAGCATTACTTCCGTCTGTATCTAAATGTCTTATGTTGAGATTTTCACAAGTATCTATATATGTAGCTGATGCTGAGGAATTTCCTCTTATAAAGTTTTCACCACCAGTATGAAATATTTTAAAATCTGAACTATCTCCAAAAACTGCTTCGCTATCATCACCAAGTTTTACATCGTGATTAAATGTTGCTGTACCTGCATCTGACATATCAAATTGTAGGGCAGTTATAACAGAGCCACCATCATTACCTTTTATACGGACATCATAATCTTGTTGCATTGAAGCAATATTCAAATCTCCATTTTCAAGACCTAATCTACCCATAGCTGTGCCATCGTCTTTTAAAGAAATATCTGCACCATCAGCATCAAGAATAATATCTCCTGCTACATCTATTGTTAAATCGCCACTGGATAAATCTATTTCAGTTCCGTCTATGGTTATGTTGTCTATAGAGACACCTGCATCTGCTGTTACCACCCCTGTAACTCCTAGTGTTCCGCCAACAGTAGCATCATCTGTGACAGTTAGGTCATCTGATACCGTTAAATCATCAACGGTGGTAGTCCCTGCTAAGTTTAAATCAGTAAAAGCGTCGACTATTGCTGCTCCAGAACCTGCTCCGTCTGAATAAACAGCTTTTACATGACCTGCTGGTATGGTAACGTTTGTACCACTACCTTGAGAAATTATTATATTTTGTGAACCAGATGTAGCGTTTTCAATAAACCACATTTTACTAACGGTATTTGGACCAATAGTAATAGTACAAGCTGAATCAAGTGTACCTGTGTATTTTAAAAATATAGACCTTCCAGGGTCAGTAGCACCATCAGCGATAGTTGTTGTATGCGTGTCAGCGTTTGTAGTTATTGCTTCTGTGCCAAAACTAAACGCCTCTGCAATTAATTCTAAATTAGTGTTTGTGACTTCTCCCCATGTACCACTAGCATCACCAGTAGCCATCTCGTTAAGTCTTAGGTCATTTACGTATGTACTTGCCATTTCTATTCTCCGTTTTGATTATACCCTATTTTTTATGTATTTGTTAAGCAACTTCTTTCCAATTTGGTGTTTGGCTATCTGGAACAAGACCCCAAACGTTTACTCTTGGAGTAATTCCTGTAGCAGAAACACCTTCAGACACTACTACAGCTTTAGCTATAACAGTAACAGTTCCTACGGCTGAAGTTCCTGCAAACCCTGTAACTGGAATAGTATTGCTAGTTGCAGTAGTAACAGTTCCTAAGGCTGACGTTGCTGTATTACCTGTTACAAGCACAGTAGCTCCTGCTGTAACAGATTCGTCTCCAAGACCACCTGTTGATGCAGTACCAGTAACTCCTGTAACTGCCGTACCTAATACAACTTCATTACCTAGTGCTGAAACACCTGCGTTACCTGAAGGAGAAATATTTGCTTCTGCAACAACCGTTTCACTTCCTAGTGCTGAAGTTCCTACGTTACCTGCGGCTGTTATATCTGCATTTGCTGTAACGGTTTCACTTCCTAGTGCTGAAGTTCCAGAAACTCCTGTAACGGAAAAGACGGCAGTGGCGACAACGGTTTCACTTCCTAGTGCTGAAGTTCCTGCAAGTCCTGTTAATACTATAGGTGCAGCTTCATTCCAAGGACCCTCACTCCAAGTAGCTCTGCCCCAACCCGTTACATTAGCCATAGGTTATTAGGCTATTCTTATAATAGCGTTCGAAGCGTCTGCCGTAGGGAATTGAATAGTAAAATCACCGTTAGTTGATGTTTTATCTCCTCCAAAAGCAAGAATACATACAGCAGGGTCTCCTGACGCACTGTCATTAAAAATCATTGCTCCGTTTGCAGTAAGAGTTGCTGAACTAAAAGTTAAATCAGCAAAATCAGTTAAAGCAGTTGTACCTGATGTTGAAGGGTCTACGTTTGTTAATGCAGCTCCTTTTGCGGTATAACCTGTTCCACTTACTTCATTACTTGTTGTATACGCAGTGGTTGCTGCATCTAAAGAAGCACTACTTGTGTAAAGTGCTAAATTAAATGTATTACCGCCTGAGTTTTTAAAATTATGTACTGCCTCCAGAAGTTCTTTTTTGAAAGACGTACACATTGCTTGTGATATTGCCATTACAGCCTCCTTATAATATCAGCCATATCTTTATGACCTTGTTTTTCTAACAAACCAGCCACCGTTGCTCTATCGCTACGAATAGCTTGTTTCATATATAACAAAACAACTGCTTGTATGTGTTCTTTAAATGCTTCTGCTTGGGCTTTAACCATAGGGTCTGCATTATCACTAACAGCAATTAGTCGCTCTATTATTCTTTCTGTCCAATATTCTGGACTTAAACCTTTATTGTTCGTTGTTTGAACAGTTACCTGTCCCATTGTTGTTTCTGTGTCTACGCTAAACATTCATGGTCCCCTGTGGCATTATTTTTACTTGGTCGTTTCTAGCTTCATCTCTCACGTCTTTATACTCCCCTAATAATTTTAACATCGCTAAAGCCTCTTGATACTTTTGTTCGTATAAACCTATTGTGTTAGGGTCAGACTTCATAAATACAGCTCCCTCTACTAAAGAACCATATAACATCGCATTAGGAGCATTATCAGATAACCATGTTTGATTATCATCTCCTACAGTAGTTAGAGAGTTTGGTCGGTAATTGTAGTGAAGTTCAACATCATAATTTGCATCAGGAGTTGGAGCTATAATAAAGCTATCATCATCAAACTGAGCATAGTAAAGGGGTTCGCCTGTTGTTGTCGGTAGCGGTGTGTAATCTCTAATCCAAGAAACGTGTTTTAACAATAAGTAACTATAGTTTCCGCTTCCGTCTATTAGTGCTAAACTAAACGGTGATAAAAAATCGGTGGGCTTACTTAAATAAGTGTTTCCTGTAGTTACTACTCCGATAACGTTTTTACGAAAAGTTGGTAATTGTACAGACTTTAAAATACGTTCTTCTGCGGTTTGTATAAAGGTATCTAATGTATTTACAAATGTGGTTTCAGTATTATCTAAATAATTCTGTATTGCTGTTTTTAAGCTGCTGTATGTAAATCCTGCCATTATGTTATACTCACCGTTACACTTCCTAAACCACTAGTAGCTCCTAATCCATCAAACTTTGTTCCTATGGGGTCTGATTGAAAAGTCATCCCACTTCCTGCGTTCGTAGTAATTATAACTCCTAATTGACTTTTAGGTAAAGAAACGTCAGGTCTAGGTTTCCACAAAACCTCTGCATCTGCAGAAACAACTGGAGGGTCTAGTTGAGGATGTTTGGGTTCGTAACACTCTTGGCAAGTTCTGAAATTTTCCCAATTACCTCTAGCTTCTTTATATGGATATCTAAAACCACAAGTATCACATATAAAGTAAGCATATTTACCTGAAGCGTATGCCATTAGATATACTCATGTTTTGGAACAAGTCTTAAAGGTGAACGGTCTTCATCGTACCTTATTGCATTAGCTAAGTCTTGTTCGTATTGTTCCTTCATTATAGCGAGTTTTTGTACATTCTTTTTTAAACACAGATAATACGCTAATCCTGAAACTACACAAGGCATAAACCTGCTTGGTATATCTATATCATTAACCTGAGCAGTATTGTCTTGTATTCTACGCCAGACATAGTAAACGAGTTTGTCCGTTGAGTTCTCTGGTGTTGGATAAAGATGAAGAACAGGTTCTTTTAGTCTTTCCAGCCAAAACTCTGTTGACCTTGCCTGTGTAGTTTTGTTCGGAATATTAATATATTCGTTTCTGTCTACTCTATCTAAAACGTAGTCAGTAACAGTATTGTTTTCTGTTCTTTCAATATATGCATCTAAAATATCTATATCAAAAGAATTAAGGGTGTACTCGTTAGTTCCTTGTGTTAGGGTAAGCTCTACTTTAGAAACTTCCCACATCTGAATGCCTCTGTTTGACCAGTCAGCAAACATAATGTTTAAAGAACGTCTTGCAGTTACTGCATCATAAGACGTACGAGCTTCCAATCCTGCAAGTTCGTACGCTTCTTCGATTGCGGTCGCTACATCTAAACTAAATGCACGAGTTCCTGAGGTCGCCATATTAGTTGTAATATGCTACAAAAAAGTCGCAATTAGCTAATACTACATAAGCCCCAGTGTTGAACTTTACTCCATCATTAGGAAGGTAGTGGTCAAACTGTTCGTTTGCTGCACTACCGAATTTAAACTCTATTAGAAGTTTAGTTCCACTTGCACTAGTTCCGTCATATATTTTTATAGTGGCGTCTGCTGCACTTGCTTGTGCTTGAACAGATTGAATTCTTATTGGTCCTAAGTTCGTTGCTGTTCCAGCACCACTACCAATATATCCTTGTAGCTGTCCTGTGGCTGCTAAAGCCTTGGACGCTTTTACATCGGATGAACTCATATTATTCTCCTATTATGCGTCAGCAAATGGAGTTACTACAGTACCAGAAGCTAATACTATACCTTCTACTGCGTACTTAGCTGAACCAATAGCAGTTACTTTGATAATAGTTCCAGCTATACCGCCCTTAGTAGTACCGTTTAAAGTAATAACATCATTACTAGCACCTGAAAAGAATGTTTTACCTGCTGCATCGCTTTTACCCAGATATAGTCCACCAACAAATTTATCTGTGCCATCTGTAAGAATATCCATATCTGTAGCTGCTGTTTCTACTACAAAAGTAAAAGTAGCACCTAAGTTATTAGTTTGGTTAGGGTCATCATCTCTTCCTGGAGCAGTAGCTACGATACTTGGTAAAGTAAATTTACCGTCTGCATCGTTACAAGTAAGAATTTTACCTGCGTGTGCATCTACTGTTAGTGTGGTGTCTGCAGTTAGACTAACTACGTTAGCATTACCTGCTGAAATAAATCCTGCTAATGATTTTACAGGACCTGAAAATGTTGATTTTGCCATATTAAGTCTCCTTAATAAATTCTATCGTCTTGGCTTGTCTGCTAGGTCAGTCGATAGATTGTTTGTATTAATCCTAGAACTCTTGTCATGATACATCATTAAAAACAAAAAAGAAAGGGAGCCGAAGCTCCCTTAATTCTTTCACGAAAGTGAATTATGCTCCAGGGGAACCGAAGATACCTCTCCAGTCACTCCAACCAAAGCTGTAACGTTCTCTAGCTTTGTATCTTACATTACCAGTTTCGAAGTCACCTTCCATACTAGTTGATACAGGAGTTCTAACGAAGTGTTTTAATCCGTTAGGTACGTCAGTTTTGATAAAGAAAGCATCAGTATCTGTTAGATAATGGTTTACAACATAACCTTCAGAAATCATTCCCATGTTTCTGATTGCATTGATGTCATTATCTGAAGTACCAACTCTTCCAGGAGTTTCCATCAGTCTATCTGCTACAAATTGTAAAGCAGGTGGAATGATAAGTTTTCTTGCCTGAGCATTAACTTTTAGATTTCTTTCATCTTTGAAGTCAGCGATGTCAATCAACGCTTGTTCAAGAGAAGTTTCGTTTAAGTCAGCTGCTGTAGACAACTCGTTTCTTAAATCCACGTTAGCAACAGTAGGATGGTCAGTAGCACAAAGCTCTTTTCCATCTCCACCAACATATGAAGAACTAAACGCATTGTTTAATACGTTAGCTGCTTTCACTTGCTTAGTTTGTTGCATAGACCTAGCTAAAGCTCTTGTATATCTTGAAGAAAGAGTATCATAAAGATTATCCTCTATTGCTTCTTCAGTCAACGCGAAAGCTAATGCTACGGTTTCGTGTGTGAAACGTGATGTCCAGGATTCTTGAGCTGTATCGTAAACGACCGCTGCTCCTTCTCCTTTAGTCGGTGCTTCACCAAATCCACTTAACATTACTTCTTCCTCGAAAGCTCTTTCAGAAGTCTCGGTATCGAAGATGTCTTCGTGTTCGTTATTATATCTCTCATACTCTAATCCAAAGAGAGCATGGAGTCCTGGTACTAGTTCTTTAACTAGTTGGGCTCTATTAATTGCCATTATTTATTCTCCTTAGATTATACAGCAAATGTATTGGTTGGGAATGTGAATAATCCTCTCGCATATTGACCTATTTCATTACTAGGTTGCGAAGCGAATCCAACACATAACGCCACACCACTTGATGTTGTTGCAGTCACACCCTCTTTAGACCTACCGTTGTTCGAAGAACCAGCAGTTGTA
>Ga0209645_1000343_pt1 | contig 24887 bp, 30 predicted proteins | sample ETNvirenome_6_30_FD_184070 | JGI IMG/M metagenome (GOLD analysis project Ga0209645, IMG submission 184070) | Marine viral communities from the Pacific Ocean - ETNP_6_30 (SPAdes) (version 2) | ecosystem: Environmental > Aquatic > Marine > Oceanic | place: Pacific Ocean | collected 2013-06-19
ATTTAGTACAGCAACAATTACTGCAAGAGGTTGTATGATTTACAACTCAAGTGATAGTAATAAATCAGTTGCTACTATTGATTTTGGTGGAGATAAAACTTCAACCGCTGGCGATTTTACAATTGTATTCCCAGCCGCCGCAGCAGCTACAGCTATTATAAGAATAGCCTAAGTCAAACATATGTTTGGCGATCAAGCGGCTGACAAGCTGATTGCTGATTATTCATTTAATAATATTTTAGATGTAGGGTCTGGCTTTAAATCATCTGTTTGGTCTTTTTTTAATAAAAATAATAAACAAATAGTTAGACAGGATATAAATCCTGAATGCAATCCAGATATTTTGGGTGATTTTAATTTAATCGAAATAGATGGTCAGTTTGATTGCGTATGGTGTTCACATGTCTTGGAACATCAGCTTAACGTAAATCATTTTCTAAAAAAAATATTTTCATGCCTTAAAGACGATGGCATTCTTGCAATTACTGTTCCACCTTTAAAAGAAGAAATAGTAGGTGGTCATGTTTCTTTATGGAATGCAGGATTGTTGTTATACAATTTAATTTTAGCTGGGTTTAATTGTAAAGATGCTTCTGTAAAAAGTTATGGCTATAATATAAGTGTTATAGTTAAAAAGAAAAAAGCAAAGCTACCTAATTTAAAATTTGATAATGGTGATATTAGAGATCTTGCTGAGTTTTTTCCTTTCAACGCTACAGAAGGATTTAACGGACAAATACAAGAGTGGAATTGGTAAATGGCTAATATAAACGGATGGGGTCGAGGTACTTGGGGCGAAGGAGCCTGGGGCGAAGCTTTATCCGTAACTCTTACTGCTCCGTCAGCGGCCACATCTGCACTTGGAACCGTTACTACTGATGCTGAAGCCAACGTAACTCTTACTGGATTATCAGCTACATCTACTAATGGGGGGGTTGCGGTAGATGCGCCTGGAGTTGTTGGAGTCAACGGTCTACCTGCAACAGGTGGTTTAGGTACCGCAACAACTGTATCTAATAATAGTCTCCAAGTTTCAGGTTTAGCTGGGACTTCGGCTCTAGGAACGGCTTCTACAGATGCTGAATCAAATGTTACTTTAACTGGTTTTGAAGCTACTGCATCAGTTGGCTCAACCACGCAAATAGCCAAAGCTAATCAAACTCCGACAGGGCAAGAAGGTACTTCAGCTTTAGGAACAGCATCAACAATAACAGATAATAAATTTGAAATTATTATTCCTGCTAATGCGGTAGCTACAGTAGGAACTTTAAGTTTTGATGGTGAAGCAAATGTTACTTTGATAGGTGTCTCAGCTACAGGAGAATTAGGTAAACCGTTTAAATGGCAAGAAATAGATGACAATCAAACTCCTAATTGGAGTGAAGTCGCTGCTTAATAGTGTAAAATTATTATTTATGATTTAATATATCAAATATAGGATTTAGTTATGGCAACTTATGTAAACAACTTACGACTTAAAGAAATTGCTACAGGTGATGAGTCAGGTACCTGGGGAACCAGTACCAATACTAATTTAGAACTTATTGGTGAAGCTCTTGGTGTAGGAACTGAAGCGATTACTACTAACGCTGATACGCACACCACAACCGTAGCAGACGGTGCCTCAGACGCAGGTCGAGCTTTTTACCTTAAATATACAGGTACATTAGATTCAGCTTGTACTATTACGATTGGTCCGAACACTATGAAGCGTGTTCAAATTATTGAAAACGCTACCAGTGGTTCGCAAAACATTATTATTTCTCAAGGCTCTGGTTCTAACGTAACGATTGCTCCAGGCAAAGTAGCAGTCGTACAACTAGACGGAGCAGGATCAGGAGCGGCAGTAACAGACGCACTTACTGATTTAGCTGTTACCGATAGTTTATCAATTAACGGTACTACTTTAACGATTGGTGATGCGACAGCAGAAGATACTAAAATAGTATTTGATGGTAACGCTCAAGATTTTTATATTGGTTTAGATGATTCAGCAGACGATTTAGTTATCGGTTTAGGATCAGCAGTAGGTACAACACCTGCTATTTCAGTAGATGAAAACCAAAATGTAACGATGCCACAAGTTGTTACTGCATCCACCTCAGCAAATATAACGCAAGTCGCTTTGACAGACGGTACAGTAGCTTGGGATGCAAAAGCAGCAGCAAACGCATTTTTATTATTAGAAGAAAACTCAACCATATCGGCTCCAACTAATAATGTTGAAGGAGCTATTATTAGTATTGAAGTAGCACAACATGCTTCAAGCGGACCGTATACTTTAGCTTGGAATGCAGTTTTTGAATTTGTTGGAGATGAAACACCAACAATGACCGCAACCGATGCTAAGACAGATATTTACACATTCCGTTACAACGGTTCAAAATGGCAAAATATAGGTATTAGTCAAAACTTAACCCAAAGCTAATATGGAAACCCTCCAAAGAACAGCTAATCGAGGAAGCGTGCCAACTGGGTATGAAATTGATAACTCTTTAAAGTTAGAGGCTGATAATAGTGAACGACTAAAATCAAACAGCTATCACGCTTCTTCAACACCAACAAGCTCTAAAATTGGTACATTTTCTTTTTGGGTAAAAAGAACTGAATTAGGTGCTAATTACATGGTTGTTTCAGGAAACTCTGCAAGATATTCTAGAATGTATTTTAATTCAGACGACAAAATACAATTATATTCAGGTGATAGTTCTTGGAATAGCGTACAACCAATAACAAGCACTGTTTATAGAGATACAGCCGCTTGGTACCACATTGTACTTAGGCTTGACTCTACTGATAGCACAGCATCTAATAGATTAAGATTATATGTAAACGGTGAAGAACAGGCTTGGGGAACTTCACCCAATATTACACAAGATGGTGTTTTCACATTATGTGAATTTGGTGGCCCAACTTGGCACTCTTGGGGTTCAAACTTATCATATTTTACACCTTCAGCTTATTTTAGTGGTTATTTAGCAGAGGTTCATTATGTAGATGGTCAGGCTTTAGCACCAACAGAGTTTGGTGAAACTGATAGCGATTCAGGTATTTGGAAGCCCAAAGAATATGGTGGAACTTATGGTAACAGTGGTTACTATATGGATTTTGAAGATGCTAGTAATTTGGGTGATGATGAATCAGGAAACGGATTTGACTTTGATGAAAACAACATTACATCTATAGACCAATCTGTAGACACACCTACTAACAATTTTGCAATACCAAATGTTTTATGGAACAACTATAACACTGCTACAAGAAGATATACTGCTGTTGAGGGTGGCACAAGATTAGCAGGAAATCAAAGCAATGTTCTTTGGCGAGGAATACCTGCAACAATACCTGTAAGTAGTGGCAAATGGTATGTTGAAGTAGAGCAAGACAGTACTAATAGTACAAATTTTTTATTTGGCTATGGCTCTGCCGATGAACAAGCTTGGGATTGGAGAGAGTTAACAGCAATTCCTTCAGGTGCAAATAATGGTGGCGGAGCAAAATGCTTATATTCATATAATCATGGAGTATACGGCTATGATTCTGCTGTTGATCCTTGGCAATATGGTGGCGGTAACTCAAGAACTCAGGGCGATGTCCTTTGTTTGGCACTAGATTTGGATAATGGCTATGGATATTGGAGAAAAGATGACGGAGCTTGGTTTCAAAGTGGTGACCCCTCAAGTGGCTCAAGTGGCACTGGTGGCATTACCGTTCCTTGGAACTCTACTCAAAGTACAGTTATTGTTCATCATACAGCTAGAGATAGCGGTGTTTTTAACACGAATTATGGCGGTTTTACAAAAATGACAATTTCTTCACCAAACACAGATGCAAATGGGTATGGTAGATTTAAATATGCAGTGCCTAGTGGCTACTATGCCTTATGCACTAAAAATGTAGCGGAGTACGGATAATGGCTTATACAAATATAGATGACCCTTCAGCACATTTTCAGACCACACTTTATACAGGTGATGGCAATGACCCTAGAACAGTAACAAATGGTGGTAACTCTGATTTGCAACCTGACTGGCTTATCATAAAATACAGAACAGCAGGAGTTAGCCCATCAACTTACGACAGCAACAGAGGAGCAACCAAAAGACTTTACCCTGATTATGGTAGCACAGAAGCAACTTTAACAAATGGTGTAAAGGCTTTTAATACTGATGGTTTTACAGTAGGGGATTTGGGAGAGGTCAATGCCAATACTATTCCCTTTGTAGCTTGGCAGTGGCATTGTGACGGAGGCACGACCTCGTCTAATACAGAAGGCAATACCACTAATACATTACAAGTAAACAGTACAGCAGGTTTTAGTATTAGCACATTCACATCTCAAGCATCAGGCGACACAACGATTGGGCATGGTTTGGGCGGAGTTCCTGAATTTTTTATGATGAAAGCAATAAATAATGATTATAATTGGTGGGTAAATCATGTTGGTTTAGGCGATCAAAGCAATGAATATATAGCTTGGAATCTGACAGGAGATGCGGCTACAACGTCTTGGGGAGCAGCACCTACTAGTAGCTTGCTTACATTATCACAAGCCTTTGTAGGTTCAAGTTTAAACACAATCGTTTATGCTTTTAAAGAAAAACAAGGATATAGCAAATTTAGTGCATATAAAGGTAGAGGTCTTGGTGAAACCTTTGTATATACAGGGTTTAAGCCTGCATTTTTTATGTGCAAAAGATTTGACAATACTGGTAACTGGTTGATGTTTGATAATAAAAGAGATGGTATAAATCCTAGCGGTAGATATTTTTATGCTAATGGGGGTAATGCTGAATTTAGCTCAAGCACAATAATATGTGATTTTGTTAGTAACGGTGTAAAACTAAGGTCTAATGATAATGATATGGGTACAGCTTATGCCGATTACATTTTTCTTGCATTTGCAGAGCAACCATTTGTGACATCCAAAGGAATACCTGCAACAGCTAGGTAAAATAAAATTATTGAGGTAGAATAAAAATTATGTGGGCATTAGTAGAATCAGGCAGTATAACTGCTACTTATAATAAACCAAAGGCTATCCAAATAGGGGATATTAAATACCCTAGTAATATATTTGAAGTTTGGTCAAAATCTGAATTAGAGGCTGTTGGTATTTACGAAGTTGTTTTTGATAATACAAATTACAAAGATAAAAAATATTATATTAATACAGATCAGACCCTCACTTTTTCAAGTAATACTGTTACCGCATCTTATGGCACCGCAACCGCAAGAGCATTGAACGATACAACTGATGATGATGGTAATGTAATCAAAGGTTTAAAAACTTTATGTAAAGAAAGCATAGATAATGAGGCTTATGGGCTATTACAACCAAATGATTGGATGGTTGTACGAAACGCAGAAAGTTCAAAAGCCATACCGTCTGATTGGTTAGATTTTAGAGTAGATGTTAGAAGCACTGCTTCTGATATGAAAGATAAAATAGATGCGGTAAGTGATGTAGACGCACTAGCAGCACTTTATGTTTACAATTCTGAAACTGGTACACGACCATTAGGCGAGTTTCCAACCCCACCAAGTTCATAAGGAGTATTTTATGAAAAATTATATTTTATTAGGTTTAACATTTTTTATGGCATCATGTGCGACTGTTGGTGCAGTTATTGATGGCGGTATTGATTTAGGTTCAAGTGTTATTGACTCTACCGTAAAAACAGCAGGTAATTTAACAGAAGCTGCTTTAAATGATGTAAGTGGAGTTGTTAGTACTGTTACAGATGCTACACAAGATGTCGTAGATACTGTCGTTGAAAATGTAGACAAACAAACAGACGAACTTCAAACAAAAGAGGAAGAATAAATATGGAATATTTTTTAGGAATATTATTAGTTTTAGTAATCGCTGGTGCGGTTATTTGGAAAAACAAACCTGAATGGGTTAGCAAAGTTAAGTCTTGGTTTGTTGAGTAATGTCTAAGCCAACTGCAGCAACCGTTCATACTGAGTTAGTTAGGCATGAAACTGAGTGTGCTGAACGTTGGAAGACTTGTTTTAATCAATTAGAAAAACTAGATAAAGATATACACTTTGTTAGAAATCTAATTTTAGGTGGTACAGGCACTTTGGCTTTGACCTTTTTAGGATTTATACTGACTCAAATATGAAAAAACTTAAATCAGTTTTAGGTGCTTTAGCACCAACGTTAGGAGCGGCTATAGGCGGACCGTTAGGAGGCCAAGCTGGTTCAATACTTAGCTCTGTACTGGGCGTGCCTAACAATCCTAAATCTATAGAATCAGCAATGAACAACATCACCTCTGAACAGATGATGGCGTTAAAGAAAGCTGAAAAAGAATTTGAAGTTCAAATGAAAGAACTTGATGTTGATATCTACAGATTAGAAACTAAAGACGTTCAAGATGCTAGAGATAAATTTAGTTCTGATTGGACGCCTAAATTTTTAGGTGTTCTTTGTCTTGTAGGTTTTTTTGGCTATATAGGTATGGTCACACTCTATCCTCAACCAGATTCAAGTGACGATATTGTCATGCTGGTGATTGGATCTATTACTGGTATAGCTACCGCAGTTATATCATTCTACTTTGGATCGTCCAACAAAAAATAATTATGCACATCTCTGAAGAAGGGCTCGAACTTATCAAGCATTTTGAGGGTTGCCCAACAGATGACGAAGGCAACGCTATCGCCTATCAAGACGCAGTAGATGTATGGACAATTGGTTATGGCCACACTAAAGATGTGCAAGAAGGTGATAAGTGGACTAAAGAAAAAGCAGACTTTATGTTGTGGCGTGAGCTTGAAGAGGAATATGAGGGTTACGTAAATGATTATGTGCATGTCCCTTTAAACCAGCAACAATTTGATGCGTTATGTAGTTGGGTCTATAACCTAGGTCCAGCAAATCTAAAACGCTCAACGCTTTTAAGAAAACTAAATAATGGTGAATACGAAGAAACACCAAACCAAATAAAAAGATGGAATAAAGCTGGGGGAAAGGTTTTAGAGGGTCTTACAAGGAGAAGAGAGGCAGAGGCTTTACTGTTTGAAGGTAAAGATTGGCGACATATATAGGAGTATAAATGTCACATGTTTCTGCAAGGATAGCACTTGCAGGTGAATATTTAGCTGCATCTTATTTGATGCGATTTTGCGACTCTGTAATAATTGCACCTGAAGGCCACAAATCAGATTTAATTCTTGACCATCAAGGTCAACTTTATAAAATTCAAGTAAAAACCACCAACAGCATATATAAAAAAAGAGATATTGATTATTATCGTTGGGATTTTAGATCTAACGCAGATAACAAAAGAAAAAATAAAATGCTAAGATATGGAAGTGGGCAGGTAGACATTTTTTGTTTAGTTGCTTTACCTATAGATAAGGTTTTGTTTTTATCTTTTGATGAAGTTGAAAACTCTATTGCTAAAACAATAGAAAGCCTAAAAAAAGTAGACTCTAAAGAATCATTACTTAGAAGCCTATTTAATGTAAATAAAATACCTAATTTGGAACCGTTAGATGCCATTACAGAAAACGATATTTAGACCAGGAATTAATAGAGAAGGTACCGACTACGATAACGAGGGCGGTTGGTTTGACGTTAACTTGGTTAGATTTAGAAAGGGTAGACCTGAAAAATTTGGTGGATGGGCAAAACTTCTAACCAATACTTTTTTAGGAACTTGCCGAGCTTTGCATGCTTGGATCGCTAATTCAGGTGAAAAGTATTTAGGCCTTGGAACACATTTAAAGTATTACATACAAGAAGGTACAACCTTTAACGATATTACCCCTATTAGGCTTACAACCGCAGCAGGAGATGTAACATTTTCTGCATCAAATGGTGATGCGACAATTACTGTCGCTGATACCGCACATGGCGCAGTACAAAACGACTTTGTTACCTTTTCAGGAGCAGTCAGTTTAGGTGGTAATATTACTGCTGCAGTACTAAACCAAGAATATCAAATTGCTACGATTGTAAATGCAAACTCATATACTGTTGAGGCAAAAGATACAAGCGGTTCAACCGTAACTGCAAACGCTTCAGATACAGGAAACGGCGGTAGTTCTGTTGTTGGTGCATATCAAATCAATACAGGATTAGATGTTTTCGTTCCTTCAACAGGTTGGGGTGTTGATTCTTGGGGTTCAGGGGCTTGGGGTTCTTCAACCTCTTTATCTGCATCAAATCAGCTTAGATTATGGACACATGATAACTTTGGCGAAAATTTAATCATTAATCCTAGAGGTGGCGGTATTTACGAATGGATTCAAAATGACGGTCTTAATACTAGGGCTGTTGAGTTATCAGGCAGAACAGGCGCAAACCTAGTTCCAACCGTAGGCTTACAAACAATTACATCTGAAAAAGACAGGCATCTTATTGTTCTTGGTGCTGATCCTTTAAATACAGGCGGTACGGCTAGAACAGGAACCGTAGATCCGATGTTTATTGCTTTTTCTGATCAAGAAAACGAATTAGAGTTTGAGCCTTTAATTACCAATACTGCTGGTTCATTAAGATTATCCGCTGGCTCAGAAATTATTGGCGCTTGTAAAGCTAGACAAGAAATACTTATTTGGACTGACACATCCTTATACAGCATGCAGTTTGTAGGACCGCCTTTCACATTTGCTGTTAACTTAATTAATCAAAATACTGGTATGATTGGTCCGAAAGCATGTGTATCGGCTCCAGGAGGTGTATATTGGATGGATACCAATAGCTTTTACCTTTACAGCGGATCTGTAAAAGAAGTCCCTTGTAGCGTTTTAAATTACGTTTTTAGCGATTTAAATCAAGAACAAGCATTTAAAATACATGCTTTTACCATAATGGATAAAAGCGAAGTAGGATGGTTCTATCCTTCCTCATCCTCAAATGAAGTAGACCGTTACGTAATTTACAATTATGAAGAAGGTACTTGGATATATGGACAATTAGAGAGAACAGCTTGGTTGGATGCTGGTATTGAGTCTTACCCAAGAGCCGTTTCAAATGGTTATCTTTATGAGCAAGAAAAAGGCTTTGATGCTGATGGATCACCTATGACTAATGTATTTATAGAAAGTTCAGATTTAGATATTGGGGATGGTGAAAGCTTTCAATTTATTAGGCGGTTAATACCTGACATAAAGTTTTTACAAGATAGTAATAATTGTTCTGTCAACTTGGTAGTTAAGACAAGAAACAATCCAGGTCAATCTTTATCTACAAGATCAACAAGTGCAATCCAAAGCGATACAGGTCAAGTAAATATAAGGGCTAGGGGAAGACAATTAGCTCTTAGAATTGAATCTGATGATGATGCTTTAAATGATGGTAATTTAGGTATCGGATGGCGTTTAGGCGCAACCCGATTAGATATAAGACCTGATGGTAGAAGATGAGCAAATTACTGCCAACTCAGCTTCCTTTAGCCCAAGGGGAGTATGTTTCTGCCGACCTTTTTAATAGACTTGTACGCATTTTAGAGATAAACTTAGGAGCAGTAGACCCCGATAATACTTTACAATTATCCACTACTGAACGTGATCAATTAAATTTTAATATTGGCACGCTAATATTTAACACTACAACAGAGGTGTTGCAAGTGTTTGATGGGACTGAGTTTATTGATTTAACCACCCATAGGACATATTTAACAGGATTTTCTGCTACAAGTTCAGTTGGTTCTGTTACTGTATCAACACCATAAAAGTGCTAACATAATGGTTATATTAGTATGCTAAACGAAGAACAAAAAAAACAACTATCAGGAATTGCATCATTAGGTCGTAATGAGGACACTCAGCTAGCGCATGTTGCCGTTGGCGAAATGATTGTACCTCCACAAGCAATAACTTCCACTACAAAACGCATGATTCAACAAGATATGTTGGAAGCAGGCGTGAATCCAAATAGATATGTTGTAGGTGGTGATATGTCAATCAATCCACAAACAGGATTACCTGAATTTTTTTTGAAGAAATTAAAAAAAGGATTATCTAAATTAAATAGAATTAGAAAAAAAGCTGTAAAAACATTAGCACCTGTTGCAGTTAATTTTATTCCAGGAATCGGACCAGTAGCTTCTGCTGCTTTAACAGCTGGAATTGGAAAGGCAACTGGCATGAGTACAAAAGATGCTCTTCTAAGTGGAGTCGGTTCATTTTTAGGTAGTAGAGTACCAAAGGGAGGGGGTCAATCATTCTTCCAAAGAGCCAAAGAATACGTTTTGCCTGGACAAGATAAAGTTGGATTATTGGGTAATTTAAAAAAAGGGGTAGGTAGTTTCTTCACACAAGGAGGAAAATATAATCCTATTACAGGTCAAGGGCAATCAAGATTAGGCAGAATTGAAGACTTCTTTAAAAGACGAGTTACCGAACAACTAACACCTGGATCATATCCTGAAGGGTATCAAACTGTTTCAGGTCAAGGAATGATGTCCCCACAAGATTACCTCAATCAATTCCAAGGTGGCTCACAAATAATAAACGGCGTACAAGTTATACAAGGTAAAGATGGTCAATACTATCCTTACGATCAAGTTAGACAACAATACGATAGCTTAGTACAACAGTCACAAGGTGGCTTTATGCCTGCCGTAACTTTGAATAGTTCTATTATTCCGTTTCCACAACAAAGACAAAACAGGCCACCACTTGAAGCGCTTAGAAGTGGTGCAGGTAGTTTCTTTGGTTTTAAGACTCCTAGGTTTATTAAGGGTATTGAAGACGCAATAAAAGGACCACAAGGTGGCGGTAGATTTTTTGGTAGAAGAACACCTAACTTTATAAGAGGTATTGAAGATAAATTAAAAGGTGGAGTTCAAGCCCTAAATCCATTCAGGACTCCTGAAGAAAGTGCAGGACCCTTAATCGATCCATCAATTGCAGCACTAGCTGTTGGCTACGGTAAGCTTGTAAAAGAAGCAGCTGAAAGACAATCAGGTGGAATGGAAGATATCAGACAATCATTAAGACCTGATCTAGCACAACCTGCTACCTTTGGGGGTGGTATGGGGTTTGATGTAGGTTTACAAAGATTTAATCAAGGTGGAGAAGTATTAGATATGAGGGACGGGGGTGAGTCCGAAGGCCCTGGAACAGGAACAAGTGATGATATACCAGCGATGTTGAGTGATGGCGAGTTTGTTATGACTGCTAAAGCCGTACGAGGCGCTGGTGCGTTTGAAGTTGAGCCTATGGACAACGGTATTATGTTAGTAGCTAAAGACAAAGCAAGCAGAGAGAAAGGCTCTGATAACATGATGACATTAATGAGAACATTTGAGAATTACGGATAATGGCAATTTACGATCAATTAAGAGAAGCATTTTCAGGTCAATATGAAAGAGCAGCACCACAAAAACCTATCCTTATGGGTCAAAGTGGCGTTGAAACTTTAGGAGATCCAAGGCTTACTCAACTTTATTTTGGAACTGCTGGAGAACCTGGCTATCTACAACAGTTGCAAAGTGCAGCGAGAACTCTTATTGGCCAAGATGTACCTTTACAACAGACAGCTGGGCTTTCAGGATTAGAACAATCTGCTATACAACAAGCTCAAAGCGGTATTGGTGCATATCAACCGTTTTTAACTAGACAAGAAGATTTATTAAACGAGGCCATAACAGGTCTACGAGGTACCGCAGGCAGAGAATACGACCCACGTTTTACAAAAATGTTTATGGATCCGTACGAGTCTTCTGTCGTACAACAAACAATAGATGATGCATTACAAGCATCTGCCCAACAAGATATTATGCAAAGAGCCTCAGATATCGCTAGAGGTGGTGAATCTGCATTTGGATCAAGGGCTAGGCTTGCTGCTGGAGAAAGGCAGAGAGCACTTGGCAGAGGTCTTGCAGAAAGTATTTCAGGTATCAGATCAAGGGGCTTCGGAGAAGCTCAAAGATTGGGTTTAGGTGAGTTTGGTAGACAATTACAAACAGAAGCAAACGTTGCAAGTGGCATAGCGAATCTAGGCGGTCAGTTTGGTCAACTAGGTGGTTATGGACAACAGCTTGGACAAGCTCAAAGACAAGAGCTTATGAATCTAGGACAGTTACCAAGAAACATACAAGAGCAACAATTCCAAAGACAGTTTGCACAACAAACATCTCAACAGCAAAGACCATTGGGTGTGCTTTCAGGTATTGGTGGCTTGTTACCTGGCTATCGAGCAACTGCTGGTACTATAAGTTCTACTTATGGCTTACCGAGAGATCCATTAACAGCTGGATTGCAAGGTGCAGCAGGTCTTTATGGTGGCATGTATCAAAATGTTTATGGTTAAGGAGTCAAAGTGAATGTACTTGAAAGAAAAATGTTCGTTCAAAAATTCCAAGCAGGTGGAGATGCTAGACTTCCTATAACCGTTATTATTGAGGAAAGAAAAAAAAGAGGCTTACCTGTAAGCTTGAATGATCCTGAAGTAGTTGCACAAGCAGAAGCCTTACAAAAAGGTTTACCTGTATCTGAGATATTTCAAGATCAACCTTTTGATATAAGGTATCAAGCAAATGTTCAAAGCATGATTGATCGAGGTGTTCCTGCCCAAGAAATACAAGCTCAGTTTGCACAAATGGGATTACCAATAAGCTTATATCAAATACAACAAATGGGTGGTGTAAGTGCACCAACAGTTACGCAACCTCCTTCCGTTCAAGATTTTAGTGAAGAAATTACCCAAGTATCAACACCTGTTAGACAGAAACCACAAATCGGACCGAATCAGATTATGGTTAAAGGAAACCTTTATGACTTACCACCCGATATAGTAGAGCAACTAGATAAAGGTGTTTTAGGTGGTATGGATGTTTATCCTTTGTTAAATCTAGGATATACAGATGATTCCTCTGTCGTTCTAGGCTCTAATATTGATCAAATTTTTGTAGATTATGCAAAAGGTGATGAACCGTTTGGAGATTTAGGGCAATCTGATGAAGCTTTTAGAGCTAGACTTGGATATGGCAAAGGAACGCCTGAATTTGGTACAGGAACAGCAGTAGTTCCCGAAGACTTTGGCTCGGTTGCCCAATTAATTGGTTTAAAAGGTTTAGACTTAGCAAAAGGACTTGTAAAAAATATTGAAGCTCAACGTAGATATTTTGGTGGTGCTACAGCTAGGGATGAATTCTTAAAAAACCCAGTCATACGTGGCATTAATTTAGATGAAGGTTTTGATTTGGATGATCTGGCAGAAAAAAGATTAACCAATATACCTGGAGTTTCTCTAGTAAAAACTTCAGAAGAAATGACAGCACCATCTGATGATATAGATCAAAGCTTAGAAGAATTAAGAGTATCTACCGCCGAACAAGCAGATATACCTGAAACAATCGTAACGGCCAAAAGAATTGATGAAGAAGGAACACCTGCTGAGATATCTGTTGATATGCCAACAGATCCTACAAAAGTAACACAAGAACAAATAGATACTGATGAATATGGTGAAGTAGTTGATTTTAATATTGAAGAGGGAGGAAGAGATGTTGGCACAAGAGATCCCCAAGAAATAGCGGGGATTATCAACGAAGAAGGCAAGCAAAAAGAATTTAAAAAAGAAACAGAAAAGAAAAAAGAAAAGGAAGAAGTAGCAAGACCTAGAATGTCAGGTTTAGGTTTAGCAAGATTTTTAAGCTCATTAGGAGCTCAATCAAAAGCACAAAACCTATCAGACTTGTTAAGTGAGGGTGCTGCAACTTTTGCAGGACTAGAGTTAGCTCAAGCTGAAAAAGAAAGATCAGAACAACAAACTTTCTTGAATAAGTTAAGAGAACTACAAATGGAAGCAGCATTAGATTCATCTACAGGCATGTTAGAGCCTACTTTATTAAAAGAAATGAATAAAACACGTGCTGAAGTTAATACTACTATTAAAGAGTATGAAGGCGGTCAAAGTGCTATTGATATGATGAATTCAGCCATACAGTTATTTAATCAAGCAGCTGCCGAAGGAAAAAATGTTACAGGCTTGCCTGGACAATTTTCTATTTTTGTTGATAAATTTAACGCTTTCTTTGGAATTGATGCGCCAACCTCAACTGCAGGAAAAATACAAAACTTTATTGATATTGTAAAACAGAAAAATATTAAAGATATTTTACAAGAATCAGGTAAAACAATTTCTAATGTAGATAGAGATATTTTAGACAGAATCTTTGGTGGGCTTGATTTCACTACAAAACCTGATTTAGTTTTGAAAAAACTACAAGAATCAAGAAGTCAGTTAATAAACTCTAATATGGCAAAACAAAGGAGCCTTAATCAGAACATAGATTTCTTGCGTTCAAGAGAATTCTTAGGAAGAGGGTTACAAAATTTTGATTATGAACAATCTTTGGTTGAGAAGATATTAGCTGCCGATCCGTCAAAAATTGATGAAACAATTTTTAAAAATGTTACTACATCTAGCAGACCTTCAGAAGTATATGACTTATCAGGTAATTTAAAAGGCTAATGAGAGATTTTACTTTTGAAATAACTCCAGGTAATTTTATTACCAAAGAAGCTAATACAGTTGATGAGGCTTTGAAATTAGTGAAAGCTGATTTAGCTATTAAGGCTAGCCTTCCTGAGTTAGATAACATTCTATTTGATTATGAGTCTGGTGTACCAAATATAAAAGGTATTAGGACTAAACTTGGTAGAGTAGAAGTTGGTCCGAAGATGATTGAGGAGCAAGATTCAGTATTAGAAAATATTGTAGGCTCAAAAGGATTTGCTAGAAACAGCAAAGGTCAATTAGCAATAACCCCTGAAGGTATGGAGAACCTTGGCCTTACATACAAAACAAGAACACTATCTGACGGTTCAACATTAAATCTAAATACTATTATTGATGAAAGAAAACTTGATTTAGGTGGTGGTGACTTAGCAGATTTATCAGGTGCTATCGGACCAGTATTAGGTTCTGTTATAGCCTTGGCACCACAAAGACAAGTACTTGGCCGTTTATTTAATTTTTTTGCAAAACGACCACGTTTAGAAAGAGTTTCAACCGCTGGTATAGGTTCTGTTGCAGGTGAGTCTGTAGAAGAACTTATGGACTTTCAAGAAGGTTTTAATTTAAAAGATAGGTCAGAACAACAAGCTAACCTTATTTACGAAGGGGCTCTTGGTGCTGCAGGACAAGGTGTTGGTGAGCTTATAGGGACTGGTTTTAATTTATTGCTTGGTAAAAACGTACCAACCGATCAGCAAAGATTGATGTATCAAATCGCTAGAAAAAGATCTGTAGCAGATATCAAGAAGCTTGATGAAAGTCTAGGCCGAGAAGCAAGTGAGAGAGAAATTAAAAGAGCAATAAAAGACGGTAAAGTAAAACTCCAGTCTGTTGGAGCGGCCGTATCACAACAAACATTAGGAAGATCGTTGGTTGGTAGATCACAAGCTGTTGCAGAACAGGTTTTAGGCTCAACCAGGGAAAAAAATCTAGCAGCGTATATGTTTGATGAATTAGACGATACTCTCAAAAACATTAATGCTGAACGTGCATCACTTATCTCATATATTGATGAAAGCACAAAAGGTAGCTTAGATGAACAAGTGCAAGCAAGACTTAATACTCTGATTTCTAGAGAACAAGACGTAACAAACCAACTACAAAAACTTTTTGAAAATATTGGAGAAGATATTATTGATGTTGGTCTTTACAATCAAACTCTTGGCAGAGAACAAATTGGAGCAGTAATAAAGAAAACAGTACAGGACGCTTACGACGCAGTTACAAAAGAAGGTGGTGTCCAATACAACCTTGTCGATAAAATGTTCGATCAGTTAGGTCAACCTGTTAAAAATGTAATCACAGATAGAATTCGTTACATAAGAATTCCTGAAATGGAACAAATGATCAAACAATATAAAGATAGTAGTGATCTTTGGGATGCAAATTTAGGTACAGAAGATGTTGGTAATATTGTTCAAACTATTGAAAGAGCTCTAAGCAGGATGAAAAAAAGAGCAGATGGAGGAGGTGACATTACTCTTACCCAAATAAGAAATGATATATCCGAACTAAAAGATTTAGAAAGTAGTATTGTTATGAGGGGATATAAGAGTAAGTTTCTAAGTGATATTATAAACAAATTTGATAATGGTCATTTACCTCCAAAGTTTAGGGATAGCATACTAACTGATTTTGAAAATGAAAAAATATTCATGCGTAAATTTGATGCTAATGGAAATCCTTTGTTTCCAGAAGGCAGACAACCTATGTTACGGAAAGATGAACAAAAGAAAATAGTAGATGCTGTAAATAATTTAAGAAGAACTAATGCAGCTTACAGAGATAGGATTGAAGTCTTTGATAGCATCAAAATGAAAAAAATTATTGCAGATGCTAGAAAAGTAAAAGGTTTTGACGAATATCAAGTATTTGATGAAGTCGTGAAAAGGGGGTCTGATAAGGATTTAGGTTTATTATTTAGATCATTAGATGAATACGATAACTACTTAAATAAAATAGGTAAAAGCTCAGAAGCAACTACTGCTAACGATTTAAGAATAAGCTTACAAAGAAAACTTTTCCAAGATGCATTTAGGGAAGCAACAGAGAGCGGTACCGCACCGATTAACTTTACCGAGTTTGCTAAATATATAAATAGATTCAAGGGACAATATCCTGAAAAACTTAATATACTTTTTAATGGCAAAGGCGAGCAAGTAGTTGAAATTGTAAATCAAATTAATAAGTTAAATCCCAGGTTAAAACCACAAGAAATACGATCCTTGGTTAATAGCATTACGAGAACTGAAAAAGGTCTGTTTAGATCTGATGCGGGTATGAAGTTTTTGGATGAGTTAGAAAATTTAGCTGAAGCATCGGCCGCAAGACTTAGATTCCAACAAAACTCTGTTATATCTAATTTGCCAGATATTGGTGTTGAAGAAGCTGTTACTAAATTATTTAGACCTAACAGTCAAACGAATATAGACATCTTAAAGAAAACCGTATCCCCCGAAGTCTTTGGTCAAATTCAAAAAGCAAGTATGAACAAGCTTTTGAAAAAGTCTATTGATATAAACGGTAAAGGCAAAATAAACGATATCTTCAAACCCATGAATCTAAAGAATGCACTAGATAGTTATGGTGATGAAACTTTAGATGCTATGTTTGGCGCAGAAACACGTAAAGGTTTACGCCAACTTCAAAACACAATCGATATTGCAACGGCTGGTGAAGTAGGACGTGGTGGGGCAGCAGGTACTTTGGTCGCTGCTGGTATCGCTGTAAACGCTTTAAATATTGGTATGTTGCCTACGATTGCTGGTTTAGCAATTATGAGAAATGTATTTAGTAGACCTACGGTTTTAAGATTTATGACTAAAACTGACAAAGGGTCGATCATGAGGACAATAGAGGCTTTTGAAAGAGCAGCAAGACAAGAGGGCGTAAGATTGATTGCTAGCTCGTATAAAGATGCAGAAGCTCTTGCAGAACAAGAATTACAGTCTCTAGGTGAAGAAGCTCAAGAGTCTGGAATAATTGAACAAGCAAGAGAAATAGGTTCAGATTTATTTGAGCAAGCTCAAGAACAAACTCAAGATTTACAAAATCAAGCCAGATCATTAAGAACAACACAAGTTGATTTTCCTGAAGTAGAAGCTGTCCAACAGTTTGGTGGATTAACACCAGAAAGAATTGATTTCGCCGAAAGGATCGCAGGACGACCTATAGTTTAGTCTAGTTTTTCTCCGTTTACTTCAACCACTTTTCCGTCAAACATATCACAAATTTTTCTAACTAAAGGTTCCTTATAAATAGGATGAGATGAATATAATTCTTGTCGCTTTGCCCACTCTTTTTGTTTTGCAGTTAAAGGCGTTGTTGGTTTTCTGTTTCTCATTAGAAACCGATCTCATTACGATCCATACCCAAAGGTTTATCTGATAAACAAGTTATCTTATCTTTGTGAATATGAACATACGGTTCATTATCCTCTTCGTATTGTGGTGTAGGATTTACATTCATTCTAATATCGTAAATAGTATCTTTTTCCCATTCGTGATAATACAAGCCATCCGTCATAGCAAAGACAGATATAAAAGGTATACCTGTAGCTAATGTGTATGACGCTCCTTTTCTAAATTTATTCATACTTAATATTAAAGTGTCATACTTGTCATACCCAAATGTGCGACATTTAACCTCGCACCAATAGGATTTTTCTTTAGACTCTATCCAATAATCTAATGAATAACTTGTGGGAAGCTTATGGCAAGTCACTCCCCACAATCCCTCAAGAAAACCAGCTACTCGCTCTTCTCTCTTTTGGTCGTCACGTGTTTCTAATGATGGTGTTTTCATATTTACTCCTTGCTCCATTTAAATTTCATTTGTCCAACTACAGGTTGCCACTCTCTGCCTGGCCTTGAAGTCCAACCCTTTCCTTCTTTCCAGCCACCCGTTTCTCCTATTATTTTGTATCCAGCGGCTTTTAAACTAATTCCTGATTCTTCTTGTAATGTATATGTAATCATTCTCTTACCACCCATTTGTTGCCATATTCTCCATATCCTTCCATACAAAAAAGAGTTTGTATTTTTAGGAGATTTTTCGTTTACACAGACTCTAACAGCTTCGGCTGTAAAACCGTCATCAAGTTTTCTAGCTACAGGTCGCCCAACAATTGCAACGCCTACCAACCTATTCTCATATGAAGCTCCGATTGCAAACTTTGCTCCTCTAACAGGTTTATTATGTCTATGAAAGTTTTCAACAAATTGGTTTGCCTCTTTGATGCTTATAGGAATTGGTGTTAGTTTCATTCTTCAAAAAATGCTGGGTCAACTGCAACCAATCTTTTTGTTGGTCTACCCTTGCCTCCAACCTTAACTTCAATTTCTTGTATTTCTCCAGCGTTTTGTAAACGTTCTATAATTTCTTTAACTTCATATGACTTCATGCTTCTAAATAATTCATGACGGTCAACTTCACGTTTAGAAATACCCTCATCTTCCCTTGACCTGATAAAAGACAAGACTTGTTTGATCTTTGATTCGGTTGCCGAACTAGCAACTTTATCTCTACAAGCCTCTATAAAAAGAAGATCATAGTATCTGACATAACTTATAGCCCAACGCATAATATCGCCTGTAATGACTCTTGCGTTAACATTAGAGGCTAACGCACATATTAAAGACAAACGCATAGCCTTCTCCCTGGATCTTGATAGAAGCGGTTCTAAATTATCTTTTTCTAATATGTCTTGGCGTTTTACGATCTCTCTAGCGAAATCTTGTAAAAGTTCTTCTGCCTCATTATCAAACTTTAATATTGTTTGATCTATATCCATTTCAGCATTATCTCTTGCAATATCATCCATTTCATTTCTTGAACGCCTAACAGCATTTACCCAATTGACAATAGTCATAGGAGGCTTAGTCCATTTTTTTAAATGAGCAACACGTCTTGGTTCTTTTGATTCAATAACCATAAATCTATTTAAAAAACCGTCAGCAATACGTCCACCATTTAATGCTTTATAAAAGTTTTTAGGTACAGACAAACCAACTAATGTAATAGCTGGTTTATGAGTAACTCGGTTCATCATCTGATCTTTAAATTGATCAGGAACATTCATAAGAGAATAGTTATCAGGCCTTAGTGTGCCATGACATCTTCCCCACGCTTCCATCAGCGTTTGTATACCGTCTTCTCTATTTGAATTTGATTGGTTAGAGATTGATTCAAGTCTTTTACCAAACTCGTCCATAATAGTTATTTGTGTTGGTCGCATCTTTAAAACTGAATGAACTGCTCCACTTGATGTATAGCCATCACCAACAACTAGGTCTTTATAGTTTGTTTCATTTAATACTGACTCTACAAAGGTTTTTATGTTTTCTTTACCTTGCCCTGACTTGGCGATACACATGAAATACAAACTTGAAAAGTTATTCATCTCGGTCCGATAAAGTCTTCCACAGGAAACGCTAGCCAAAGATAAGGCTGCAACTAATGAAAGTTCAGGTTGTGGTACTTGAGCAATTGATTCACAAAACTCAAACATATCTTTAAGTAAACCTGGAGGTTTGAATAAATCATCTGGTCGTTCTATTTGTTCACTAGCATTAACAAATAATGGTGCTCTCTCTGTTTTTCTGTCATGAGTCCTTTTAACATTCTCCACAACGCTATCTATCTCATCTTGTGGTAGAGGGGGTTGGTTTTGTTCATTCCAAGATTGTAAAAAGAATTTAGTAAAATCAAGATTTATATTTTTTGATATTAAATATCCTGCAATTCTTGCTGCCGTATCATTACGACTCCCTTCATTTACTCCATCTATTGCAAAGGGTGCTGTTGCATTTTTGGTAACAGTTTTTGGTACTCCTGTTATTTTATGAAATTCTGTCTCAGTAAAGTTTGGTAGATCATCAACATCATGCAAATCCCAATCATGAATGATTACAGGCCTGTAAACAGATCCGTTAGCATGACGGTTGTAAGGCGCAATAATAAGTCCACCAACACCTCTTAAATCAATTAACCTTTCAATAGGCGTTTCGTTAGTTCTTCTTGTAGCAAAGGTTGTGTAGTTCTCTGGATTGTTGTAATAATAATGCATGCCTTTACCTGTAATTACTTTGAAAGGTGTAACAGGTAAATTATTTTCAACCCAAGACATAGCTTCTGGGCTGTCTGCATCAACTACTAAAAACTTACCACATACTAAAGCGACAACAAGGTTATCTCTATCCTTAAACCAAGTTTCTACTAAATCACGTGTAGGTCTTTCTGTTTTGTATTGCTCCCAACCACCCAAAAAAGAGGGTGGCTTTTTATTACTTCTTTGTAAGGGAACAACGTTGTATCCCTCATCAAAATATGCGAGTGCTAATTCTAATGAGGAATTGTTTTCGTCGACGTTAAGCTGAAACATTCTTTATGCTTCAACTATATCTTTCATCTCACCGTAGATTGATTCAAAGTCCAATCTTCCATTTGTAGCCTTAATAATTTTTTTGGCTTGCTCTATAGAAGGTTGTCTGTAACCATATCTCCAGGCTTTAATTGATGCCTCCGAAATGTTGAACAACTCAGCTGCTTCAGGCATGCCGAGAAATTCAATATATTGCTTTAAAGTATATCTTCTCACTTGTCTATCCTTATATTGTGGTTGAATATTTACGGACTCTAGCTTCTTGAGTTCCCTGGACGATAGGGTCTTGATGCGAAAGTAATAATTCGCAAGCCATACATTTTCCTTAACACTCAATTTACTCCTCCGAAAAAATAAATTTTACATATGGTAAATTTTTAGTATAATAATGTCAACTAGATATTTAAATGAGGAGGACTAGTTATGTCTATTAAAGATAGAATCGTAAGCCCAAGTCAGTTAGTTGATAAACAAGGAGCTAAGCTTTTAGTTTATGGACAAGCAGGTGCGGGTAAAACAACCTTATGTTCAACGGCCCCAGGGAAAGTACTTGTTATAAGTGCTGAGGCTGGATTGCTTTCCATTAAGGATTGCAAAAACGTTGAATCTATAGAGGTTAAAGAAGCATCCGAGGTTATGGAAATTCATGGCCTTCTAGCTTCTGGCGAACTCCAATATGATACGGTTTGCTTAGACTCTATATCAGAGATAAGTGAAATCTTATTGAATTGGGAAAAATCTCGTCACAAAGATCCGAGGATGGCATATGGAAATGTGCAAGAGTCGGTAACTAATGTGATGAGAGCTTATCGTGATCTTCATATGCATGTTTTATTTATTGCAAAAATGGATAAACAAAATGTAGACAATCAAATGTCGTATGAACCAAAAATGGTGGGAACGAAACTTGGTCAATCGATTACATATTTCTTCGACGAAGTATTGGCATTGAGAGTCATAGAAGATCAAGATGATGATGGCAACATCATTAAGAAGAGATGGCTACAAACTGAGATTGGTCAAGGTTATACTGCTAAAGATAGAAGTGGTAAGCTTGAGTCTTTCGAAGAGCCTAACGTGACCGATCTTATTGGTAAGCTCGGTTTTAGTAACACACCCCAAATTAAAACAGAGGAGGTAATCACAAATGGTTGATTTTGAAGGTGTAGATTGGATTGATGAACCTGTAGCAGCTGAACTTACTGCAAAGAAGGAAGCAGCTCCAGAAGGTGTTCATGATGCCAAAGTAATTAGTGCGGAGAAATATCAATCTCCGAATAGTGGTAACTGGACCGTTAAATTTGTATATCAAATAGCTGGCGGTCAGTACAAAGATGTTATGGAATGGTTTAACTTGTGGGATCCAAATCCTGAAAGTAAAAAAATCAGCAACAGTAAATTTACTGCACTAGCGAAAGCTGTTGGTTTTAAAACCTTTCCACCAGCGTTTGATAACTTTATCGGTAAAGAGTGTAGGTTAAACTTATACACCGTTAACGATAGTTGGACTGATAACGACGGTAATGAGAGAACAACTCAGAAAAATAAAATATCCTTAACAGACGGATATCAGAATCCTGACTTCGTTCCCCCTACGAGCGAAGGAACCACAAAGCCTAGTCTGTAGATTAATTTTTAGGTTTTGGGGGAGGCTTTTTGCCTCCCTTTTTTTTGGGCGGATTTATCATCTCGATATGAAATTTACGTTCACGCATCGCTTGTTGAATGATGTCAAGCTGTCTATCAAAGTTATAGGCCATTATATCTTCATCTGTATATACGACTAACTTTAATATCTGTTTATGTTTCATTACTTTGGTAGTTGTTCTGGATCAAACCAACCACAAGGATAATTTACCATTAACTCCTCCCTGAATCATCATCTGTAAGAATTATAAATACTAATATAAGTATTAAAGCTACAGCAATATAATCAATCATTAAGCACCTGGTGGTAAATTTTCATCAAATATAATTGACCAAATTATAAAGGATGCAATAATCATACAAAATATATCTATCATTTACCTTGACCCTTATATGCTTTGAAGTTTCGTTTTTTATTTTTATTCATATTAGCAAAGCCTATATTCTTTCTACCAATACTTGTTCGTTTGCCTCTACCTTTTGTTGCTGTTACGTGTTCAGTTTTTAACCAAGTCTTTGCCATTAGCTAATCACCGTTTTTTTTCTTTTATCAGCATATTCTGTAATGGTTTTGTTATTTTTATGGTAGATGTTCATTTCTGTCCATTTACCATCTTTTATATATAGATCAATACCTGAAACAGAATTTTGTTCTTTTTCTTCTGCTAATTCATTACGCCTTTGTTCTACTCTTTTTCTTGTTTCTGGATCTGCCATTTATAGTCCCTCCTCTTTTGCTATTGCTAATCCTATTTGATGTATAACTTGTGGCACTATTGCGTTTCCGAGTGCTTTAAGTCTGTCCACCCTATTGGGTACCCCATCAGCCACTCTACCCACGTTGGGTTCAGTTGCCCATTGACTCCCATCATTTTTAAACGGTTCGGTAATTGTCCTTGATGTCTCGGTTTCTCCAAGAGATGCTTCATGCTGTTCTGTCCCTTGTAGTCCCTTGTTGCTGGTGTCGGCCACATTCTGTTTGGTTTTTGGCTTTGACTGTCCGTTACTGCTGCGCTCAGACTCCATCCATGTGTTCCTTTCAACATGCTTGGACTTGGCTTTTCGTGATACGCCATTCTTGCTGTTGCTCTTGGAGTTGGCCATAGATTTGCTTCCCTCATGTCCTTGATCGGATATCCGTATTGAACTTGTTCCGCCAACGACCCTGGAGGTACTGTTTTCCTTCCCGATTCGTTCCTCATCTTTTCCCTCTTTTGTAAAGCTTCCTCCGATCTCGTCCCTATGTTTGTCGCATTCGGCGTCAGCCACATATCGTCCGATGATCCAGACTCTATCTCTTCTATGGGGCGCTTCGATACCGCAAGCTGGAATAACAAACGATTGCGTGGCGTAGTTTTCACTTTCCAAGTCAATAGACACATCGTCGAGTGCCATGTTGACGAAGCCAGCAACGTTTTCGATAACGACCCAAGTGGGTTTTTTGTATTTAATAATTTCAAACACGTACGGCCAGAGGTGTCTATCGTCCTCTTTTCCTTGGCGATTGCCCGCTTGACTGAAGGGCTGACAAGGGATGCCTCCGCAGAGGAGGTCGAAGTCTTGAATAATTCTTTTTGGGTCATTTCCTAATTCCTTTAAATCGTTATAAATTGGTATTTGAGGCCAATGCTTGTTTAATATCTTACAGCAGAAGTCTTCTATCTCGCAGAAAGCTACGGTTTCAAATTTGCCTGTTGATTCTAATCCAAGTGAAAAGCCTCCAATACCCGAACAAGTATCGAATACTCTTATCATAGATCCTCGTAATATCTGATAAGTTCTTTTAAATAAAACTCACCTTTCTTTAGGTCTTTGATGTTATTGCTTTCCTTCAAGTTATGCCTATGAATATATTTGATGATGTTACCCTCTAAATATTTTGGATAACCTGAACCAAGCTGTTGTCTTATATATTCTAAGCATTCTATTGAGCCGTTGTTGTAGTGACTAGGGTGGTTAACCTCTTTGTCGATACTTTCCTTATCCACGCTGTCAAAAGGTGGTACGTGTGCTGTTGGTACGCTAATCTTCATTTAATTTTATCTCCACGCTGTTAGGCGAATTGTATACAGTTGGTTCTTCTCCGTTTATAACAGCTTTATATTGTGTTATTAACAGATCCAATTTGACCCAACCTTTGTCTAAATCTTCTTCCTTCATCCAAAATATCTTAGATGCATAAGGCGGTTTCTTTTCTTGTGCTACAAAACAAAAGCCTTCTACTTTAAATCCAGCTCTTTCATAAGCCCGTTTGTACCAAGATGCCTGTAAATCATATTGATATTTGCGCACCGAGGAAGTAAATCCACGAACTGAACAATCAGCAGTTGTTTTATAATCTACAAGAATAATAGAGTTAGTAGAGTAAGG
>Ga0209645_1000344_pt1 | contig 24873 bp, 21 predicted proteins | sample ETNvirenome_6_30_FD_184070 | JGI IMG/M metagenome (GOLD analysis project Ga0209645, IMG submission 184070) | Marine viral communities from the Pacific Ocean - ETNP_6_30 (SPAdes) (version 2) | ecosystem: Environmental > Aquatic > Marine > Oceanic | place: Pacific Ocean | collected 2013-06-19
GCTTTATTTCAGGGTAATCCCACTTAGCAGTGGCAGGTGTGTCACCCAAAATTAATTCTGGTACATCGTGATACAACGCAGCCATTATCAATTGCTTGCTGCTATCAGGCCATAGTTGATCTATCAAAACACTTACTGCATATGAATGTGCTCCCACGGTTTGCCTTTCTGATTGCATCGCAACCGTATGATATCGTAATAAAAACTGTGCATCCCAAACAGCGGATATAGTTTTAATTTTTTGTATTGTGTCGCATTTCTGTGCCACCGTCTTTTACTCCTCTGAGCCAAGGTTTTTCTGCGAATGTTTGTTTAGCCTCTCCCCAGTTAGGGCCGAACTCTGCATCTACGATAGAAGGCACCTCTAGCTTTACGCAGTTCTCCATAATTTCAGTAATCTGTTTTGCCTGAGCTTCACTCTCAACAGAGATGTCCAGCTCATCGTGAACCTGAATCATGGGTAATATGCCTTCGTCAGCTAAAGCTACCATCGCTGCCTTTGTTTGATCTGCCGCACTGCCCTGTATGAGTTTATTAAGAGCCTTGTAGGTAAACGCCCTTTTGATTCCTGGGCCATGCTCAGCGTAGGCTTCTTGGTAAGTCATAGGCTTCCAGCTTCCGTATTTGTTTGGTTCCCACTTATCAAAGCGGCACCTACGTCCTAACAAGGTACGGATTACGCCACGGTTATTGGCACGATTAGTGCTGTACTCACTGAGCTCGCGCACAAATGGTACTTTGTCGTGATAAGTGGCAAACAAATCCTGAGCATCTTCAAACTCTAGGCCAAGGCTTGCTGCCAGTTTTTTACTACCCATCCCATAAAACAAACCAAGGTTGATATCTTTAGCTTGTTTGCGTGGCACACCTACAATATCAGCAGCCATCTGGTGGAAATCTGTGCGGGGGTCGGCATTGTATTGTTCAGCAAAGTCTGAAGCCCCTCTGAAGCCCATCAATTTGGCATAATGCACAACAATGCGCGGTTCTTGGCTGGAGTAGTCGAACGCGCCCCACTGACAGTCTTGTTCGGGTATGAATAAGCTGCGGATCATTGGCCCTATTTCGCCATGCCGTGCTGGAATTTGTTGAAGATTCGGGTTGCTGTAGCTGAATCTACCTGTAACGGTGCCGCCATCATCACTGCGGAGTGGGTGCAGTTCAGCATGTATCCTGCCATTTACCTGATGTTTGAGTATGGTGTCTACAAATGTTGATCTAGCCTTTTGGTACTCTCGGGCCTGAACTATCATTTGTGGTACTTCGTGTGGGTGGTGGCTCAAGAAACCTTTAGTAAAGCTCGGTGCGCCCGTCTTTTCTGTTTTATTGTAGGGTAAGTCTAGGGCATCAAATGCTTTAGCAACACTTTCAGCCGCCCATATCTCTACTTCTACACCTGTTTGTCGTTTTACATGGCTGAGAAGTTTTTGCTCTTTTGCAAACAACTCCTCTTTTATACGTTCACATTTATCTAAATCCACCCTTACGCCACGTTCTCGCATGGGGATTATTGTTTTAAGAACATTGAGTTCAAGGTTAAAGATATCTTGTATATCTTCTTTTATTATTAAACTCTTAAAATGCTGCCATAGTCTTAATGTCAGGGCGGCATCTTGTTCGGCATACTTACCCACATGATGCGCGGGTAACCGATACATCTCACTCTTAGCGTTTACACCGAACGCGGCGGCTGCTTCTCGTAACTCAACTTCGCTTTTACGTTCTTGTAAATAATCTCGCCCGATAGAATTTAAGGCATAGCTGAATCTGTTTTCGTCGAGCAAAGGTGCCACGACCATTGTGTCAATGATTCTGCCGTAAGTCCGCAGACGGGGCCAGACATTCTCTGCGAGCAGCCAGCCAACATCATAAGGAGCGTTATGGAAAATATAATCTCTATCTTTTTGAACAACATCGCGTAACCAACCTAAAGTTTTATTAACATCAAAGTTAGGGCCGATCTCGTGACGAATGGGAAAATACCATTGGTCACCTTCAACAGCCACCGCAACGCCGATAATGTGGCCGTCTCTCCTAGCCCAACCACTACCCATAGTGATTAGGTTAGGGTCGCGTGTTTCTAGGTCAATAGCAACCTCTTTCGCCCCTGATATATCAGGGTAGCCATCAGGCATGACCCACTCAGTCGGCGGTTGAAATAGGGGGTATTGCATTACCTTTTACTTTCATCGGTTGCTTACATCTGGCACAAACAGGCCATCTGTTTTTTAAGTTACGAAAAGTGACTGTGCGTGTTGCACCACACTCGCAAGATGCTTCTACTTGTTTATCTAAGTTACTTTCTTTTTCCTGACTCATTCCTTACCCTCAACGACATCTCAGCTTCTACGAGGAAAAGATACCTGCGTAAATCCCGTATGTCGTCTAGTATACCTTCTTCACGGGTATCTTGTGAAATAGCAGTAAACACATCGTAATTGTGTTCAGTTACTTGCTTTTCTAGCCTGTCCCACTTACGCGCCAGCATCATGAACGCACCCACACCGCCGCGCTGTTTCCAGCTATCGCCATAAGACTGCTCAGCTTCTTGGAGCTTTACCGTATCCAAACTAGCAAGCACATCTACCTGCTGGATAATCTCACTGGGTTGGTCTTTCATTTTATCTTTCATGTATTGCTCGTGCCTTTTCACCTTAATCTCCTATCTAACCATTCCATACAAGCCTTACGCCATGCGCGGTCACCTATGGAATGAGCATGGTAATATGCGCTCGTATAGTTTTTTGCTTTCCAGCAACGCCAAGATAATCTCATCTGGGCGCAGGTATCACCTAAGTAAGTATTCTCATACTCCAGCCTATCTATGTCTTCAAACCACTCTAGTAACTCTTGGTCAAATGTAGAAGGCTCATCAATCAAAGCAGGTGGCGTATACTTTAAGCCATCCTTACCCAAAGTAAGGTAAGGCTCATACTGCGGTTGCATACCGTCTAGTTTTTTCAGCACATCTACATATGCGTGTAGATTATTGCTGAACTGATAATAGTTACCTATGCCGTATCCAAGCATCCCTGCCATGTATTCTAACAAGACAGACATATGTACGGCATTTGCACCAAACGCTCCCCAGATCATATCGTTACTGCGATTGCACACAGTCATATGCAAATCTTCATCGCGCTCCCAAAACATAATCTGCGTATTGCAGGGATAATCTTTACCATCGTTAGTTTCAACTAAATCTTGGCGTGGATCCCACATACCAACCACAACTCTGCGGTCATTAGGATAAGTGCTCAACCTAAACAGTGCTTTTTGTAATTGATCTTTGCCGAACCAGTTACGCCACCTATATCCATAGGCACCGTGGAAAGTCACCCCATCATCGCTGTAGGTGTTCATCCTGCCGTTAAACTGGCTAATCCAATCTACATCGTTACGCCCTGCCAACATCCACAAGCTCTCCATCAGGTGGAAGTACGGATTAGCATCACGCTCATGGTAAAACAGCACTCGCTCACGACTGTGGGTGTAAGTGGTTGTCACAGGTGTAGGGAACTCTAAAGCAGGGCCATTACGAGTTTGCACCTCTACACCGCTGCTTTCAATACCTTGCTTGGCTAGATAAAGGGCCTCACTTACCCCACGAGCATTAATTGATTGCATATAACGCCTCCTCGACGTGCTAAAAGGTTATGGGTGGGGGTAAGGTACCCCAACACCCCTAAGATGCTCGAGCGGGGTCTACAGACCTAATGCCGAAAAACTCGAGGTTCTTGTGGCACCTTTGCATAGCCAGTGTGTCAGGAGTACCTAAGCTTAATCCATTCGCATCTTTCACTAAGTCAACATACTCTTGCGCTACATTCCGCATATCAAAACGCTTTAAGAGCTCTAGGTTATTTTCTTTTATCCTGAGCCACTGGTTTTTGTCGTGTATAGCTTTGTCAATAATGTCAGCAAACAGGTAGGGCTGAGCTTCAGCAGGTATTTGGATGAAGTTTTGCCCTGCCTTAAATATCCCACTGTCTTTCATGCCCCAATCTGTAGCGACAGGCACCGCACCACAGATGATTGCTTCTACAGTAGTCCGGTTAAAATGTGCGCCGAACTTAGAATATTTCCTACTGTAACTCGGATCAATCTGTAACTTGACCGTTTTTAGTATCTCGAATACTTTGTCATTAGTTACCGTGCCTAAATGCTCCATGCCAAAACGCTTGGCTCTATCCCATATGCGGTCGCCAGTTTCATCAAAGTATTTTGGTTTGCACTTATTGGGGCTAGTCATGTAGCGGTACTCAATACCCTCTCCACCAATGAGCTTGCGTTCACTGTTAGTCATGTACCTTATGGCACGGACTAATGTGTCCACACGCTTCCAAGCCTTAAATACTTGGATAGCTGCAAACCCATCACGTTTTTCAAAGTCAGTCCAACCATCGGCATCGCTTACATCAAAAGGGTTTACAATCAACTTGCGCGGTATGGGCAGCATATCACCAGAGTGCATGGCAGATTCATGAACACAGACTGCTGCATGAAAGTCGTGCTTTTTGTAAATCAAATGCGGGTAAAGTTCTGGCAGGTTGCCATCATGGATGATGGCTATGTTTTTACTGCCGTGGTCGTACAAGTCTAGCCAATCTTGAACATCCTTATTTTCCTTATTCAAGGTTGGCACAGGAATGTGCCATAGCACGGCGTCATACTTGCTGCACTTCTGCTTAAACATATCCCTTTGGTACTTTGATTTGTATGGAACTTTAGGCATTCCTACCCAACCCCTAGCTTGATGATGGGGGTATCCGGTGCCTACTTTACGATACTGATCAAAGTTTTTAGGAGGTGTAAACCTACCGATTATTTTTTCTTTAGGCACGAGCATGGTAAAGTCAACCTCGTGGCCTAATTCTTTTAAGCCTTTTGCAAGATACTCTGCGTGGTTAATTATTCCACCGTAATCTTGTATCTGATACATTGTCATAAGAAACTTCATTCTACGGCTCCTTGTGGTACTTCACTAAATAAGTCTGGCTTGTAGACACTGCGCGGTCGCCCTTGGCCTAACCTTACACGTTCATACTTATCCCACTCGCATAAGCTGTGTTCAATAGTACGCATATCAACTGCAAGGGGGTCTATGTGCTTACCAATGTAACGACCACTTAACTCAAGTAAATCTTGCATTTCACGATTGCATTGGTAATCACCCAGTCCTTTTTTCAAAGGTCTGTCATGTATACGATTCAGTCCCCTTTTAGCTCCTGGACCGGCGTTGGCCCACTTATAACGGTCTTTTGCCGATGATAGTACAGGCGTGTAATTGAGGTCCGTAACGACCTCGTATGACATAAAACCTCCCCCTCCCCATCCCCGATAGGTAGCCATCGCCTCATGTAAGGCTTGGAGCGACTGCGATTCGGTAGCGGTCTGCGCCAATGCTTCTTTGTTTTCCCAGATAGGCGAGAGAAAATGGTCAACCACCACCTCCGACTTTGGTAACTTGAGTCCTTGGTTAGTGATTATATATGCACCAGTAAACGTCCGTAAGCCCTGTTCAATGCGAGAGTTTATAAGATCCTTGGTAAATGTCGGGTTAAACTCTTGCGACCAGCCATGTTGCTCGGCAAACTCACTGGTGCCAATCATACGAAACAAACAACAGTTGAAAATAATTTCACCATGAGGGCGATTGTGGTTGGGGTCTGTCCAGTTTTTACGCATCCACACAGTAACCCTATCGTTCTCACGAAAAGGGTTTGTAAACTTGAACTTTTGTAGGATGGGGTCATCTGTCCATGGAGCAGAAACACCCGACCTCCTGCGTAGGTAGATCGAGTGCCTCTCATTAATCCACCCGAAGTAACTTTCTATAGCTTCGGTGAGCATACGTTACTCCTCTAGCTCAATAACGCCAGCCTTCAAAGCCAGCTTAATATCTACACCGCATCCCGGAGCAGGTGTCAGTGCGCGAAGTTTACCCATCGCTTCACCAACAGTGGCACTCTCCATAATAACCTTCATATTGCGGTAACGATTAGTGCCTTCACGGGCGGTGGGTGCATCCATCAGCACCTTAATCTTGGCCTCGTTGTTAAAACGTGGGCGTGTCTGCTTTTTCTTTTCAGTGATTACAGGGGCAGGAGCTTCATTCACTACCTGTGCAACTTCAGACATACTTGTCTCCTCTTGGGGTTTCCATAGTTTGGCCTTTTTCACTACTACTGTGTGAACATAGTCGGCCGCTTGTTGGTGGGAAACGAATGTAACGTCCCCACACAAACAGGTAGCTATCTCATATAACTCTTCTAACGAGCAAAAATCAACTAGCTGCCTGTGGGAATCGCCATTGTAAATAATGCTATACTCATTTACAGCGTCACACGGCTTCATAGATTCCAGTGTTTGAAACTTGTAAATCGTGTAAGCAGGGCCAGCACTTCCTGGGATACCCTCACAAATAGCATAGAACATTTACGTCTCCCTTTCTATGGAAAATGGCATGGTTCATTCTACTTAATGAACCATGCCACGACAAGAACTACTTTGTCAATTAGGCAGCTTTGGCATACTCCAAAGCCTTTGTCAGTGCCTTGCGTTTGGTATTGGCACCCTGCCCGAACCAAGCGGAATGCAGGGCGTTACCCTCAGCTTGCGAACGCTTCTGGTGATCCACCACATACGTTACCGCATTAAGCGCACCCCACCATGTCCCTTTAGCAGAACTCATGCTGGCTCCTGGACTGGTGTGCAGGGCATCATTTACAAGTTCGGCTGTGCGCTTGAACTCATCGCGCAGGGGTGGCAGGTCATCGCTGTTGCCAGCTTTGGCTCGCTCAATCAGAAGTTTTGGTTGGAACAACTCAGCAATGAAGTTATCTACATCAAACTCCTTTGCTCGCTTTTTAGCCAAGAACTCAGACTGCTCCTTGAACTGCTGCATTTGCTGACCGCTAATACCCAAAGCCTCTTCAGCAGCCTTGTGTATTTCCTCATCAAACATTTGCAGGTGCAGCACACGGAAGCGGTTGCCATCCATGTTCATAGCTTGGGTGAGAGTGTTGTTACATACAACACGGATGGGGGTAAACATAATGGTCATTGCTTTACCCACTTGGTGACTGTTGTTCAAGAGCAGGTAACCCTTAACCTCATCATCACCACCGAGGCTAAACTTATCGGTGAGCTTTGCCAGCCCCCAAATATCTTTACCCTCTTTTAAACTACCCGCTGTTTCCATGGTCATCTGACCTGCATCGGTGAACTTTTTAAAGAAGTCCATAACCTCAGCATTTTGGAACGGGACGTAACCCTCACCGCAATGGGAGAGTACTTTGTTATCGCTGTCGCGTACCAAGAAGTATGCTTCAGGTGCGCGTATAAACCCTGCTTCACCAGTAGGGTCTACAATGTTCCAGCAGTTAGGTTTGTCAACCGTATATGCTGGACGCTTGCTAACATCCCAATCAAGGCCAGCAGCTACCAGCATTTCTTGGGGGGACATATTACCGTCAACAGGTGTTCCAATGCTGTGCCAAGGAACCTCTCCAGCATATGCCATAGTCTCAACCATATGTGCCATAATATTACTCCTTTCTATGAGCTACTGTGTAGGCATGGTTACAGATGGCAGGTCATTGAAAGTTTCGTAAGAAACATCAAGCCATACCTTTTTGGTTGGAGCCAACATTAGCTCCAGCCGAACTTCCTGTTCGTTGTGGTCCATAGAAAACACAACAGGAAATTTAGTGTCGTCATCGAGTGACGTAATGAAATCGTTGTTGAGCGAACGGTTGCGCTTGTTTAGTATCGCATCATTGTTAGCTTCAATCAACGACTGTTTAGTAAAGTAACTTACTATCACGGCAAACTCCTTTCTGTGCATTACCGTTACCTAAACTTACCCCCCACCATTTACATTGATAACTCTTTTGTTATCCACTGGGTAGAGCGTAACCCTGACTAAACATAGGGTGTATCAAATGCAGGGTATCGGTAGCTCTAGTTAAACCAACGTAAAACACTCTAGCTTCATCATCTGTATGAGTATCTATTTTACGCCACATACTATATGGCCTACGCATAGTATCAGTTAAGAGCATCACGTTAGTTGCTTGCGCCCCTTTAGCTGAGTGGATAGTAGATATCCTTATGCGGGGTGTTGCTGTCAGGCTTTCGCCTTTTCTTAAACAAGCCTTTATGTAAGTGCGGTCTCTTTCGTTTATCTTGCCTAGCCCGATATCCCAAGGCTGACTGTGCAATAATCCATGGTCTCTTTGTAATTCTTCAAGGCTGTAAAAACTAGAATCATCACCATTCGGCATAGTTTTAAATCCGTATGCCACCTGTGAGTTTAGCAGCATATGCTTGTAGACTAACCTCACTTGCTCAGAACTCAAGCGGTTGCCATCTCGTAAATGTTCCCAATACCGCACAGCTTCTAAGACTTTACTGTCTATACTTGTTGAACCATTATAAATGTACAGGTGTCCTCGGCGGCGCACCTCTTCTTCTATCTGTTGCGCCCCACGAGTAGTGCGGCTCATCAACAACCAGTCACCTGAACTGAGGTCAACCTCTTCGGAGTGGCGATGCCAAAAGATATAACCATCACCTTGTTTGGGTTCAAAGATTTTGTCCCGCCGTCCTACGATTCTTTTTATAACTTTGTGGCTAAGTGCGTGGTGCAAGGAGGGGATGCGGTAGGACTTATCCAAGAGGGTGACCTCTCCCTGCAATCCTACGAAATGATCTACGTCTGCGCCAGCATAACGGAATATGGCTTGGTCATCATCTCCCGCCACATAGCACTCACGGCTATTTTTCTCTAGCAGGTTTACCATCTCCCATTGCAGGGGTGATAAATCCTGTGCTTCGTCTATAAACACCACTTCTAAACGTGGGCAGAGTTCTTGGTCTACAAAAGTTTCTAACATCCCAGCGTAATCTTGTAAGCCGTAGGCTTTTTTCCAGTGCCGTAATCCTCGGTCTACATACTCAACGCGTGACCAATCTGTCTTGAGTGGCACATTACTCTGGTTGTAAACTTGACGTAGCGGCTGTCTCATAATACGAGACACATTTATAATCTCTAAAAACTTATCCCCATATCCAAAGTCCTTGTACGGCCCCTGCTCTGTTGGGGTGCCGCCATAAAACTTTCCTATCTTTAACCAATCAGCGACCTCTTGGTATTTTTCAGAGGTCATCACCTGTGAGTGGTTTAAGCCAGACATCAGGAACCCCAAGCTATGTAGGGTGCGGAAGTATGGGAGCTCTTTTTTTGTTAAGTTGAACTTTTCACAGGCACGGTCTATGGCTTCCATAGCTGCCCTGCGGGTAAAGGCAAAGTAACCGATGCGGTCTGGTGGCACTCCAGATTGCATATATTGTTCAACTAAATGAAGGAGTCTAGTTGTTTTGCCTGTTCCTGGAGGTCCTAGTACGATATGCACTAAATGATGCCCTCCGCTGCTGGCAGGTCTGGTAATGGTATGTCGGTATCCTCGCCTTGGAAAAACTCCTGCGGCAAAGACCAAACATGAACACCTTTTCCTCTCACACGCCAGAACATCTTTTCTGCTTGTATGTTCTGTAATCGCAATGTGATCTTGTTAGAAGTGTAGTGGTTAAAGTCATTTACCGACAAGTGCTTTTTCACATCCTTTACTTGGAAGAACACTCTGCCATCTACCCAAACAGCCACACCTTGAAGTATGTCTTCGCGTTCTTCACCCTTGGCACGTTCACAACAAAAAGCGTGAAGTAGATCTTCAAACTCGCCCTTTATAGTAGCGTCAGGTGGTACTTCTACTATGGTCAAATTATCTAAAAGTAGCTGGATGCGAGTTTGCCATGCTCGTTGGTTTACGGTCACAGGAAACTTATTTATTTGCGCCACACATTCTTTTTGAAACTGTGACTGGCTGGTAAGTCCATTGGTGGATAACTCTAAGCGTTCACCATCTACATCCAATATCCATATTGGTGGGTCACCATCAATCTTCGTAAGGCTGGACATATCGTTACCGATACCTGTTGGCCCTACCCCATACTTCCTACCTTTGCATATTTCTTTATCGCAAAAAGGTTTGATGGGTTGGTCTTCACATTTGTAGAAGTAATCCTTTTTCTTTAGCTGACGTATAACCACGCCGACTTCGTTATGGCTGAGCGGTGGGTGCAAGTAATCCATGTTGTATCTTTGAACAAGAACTTCCCAGTTCTCCTCATCAAACATACGAGCGTATACACCTAGATTAAACAGGGCGTTGTTTCTAGAACCCTCTCCAAAACCCTTACTGCAAAGATGCTGCAAACATGGTGGGCCTTCCTCTAGGATACCCTCTTTAGTTCCAAAGCTCATGTTTAGCTTACGGAACTTAGCGGGTGTCATCACAAACCCACTGGCATACTCTAAGAATGCTTCAGTATCTAGCGCATTCCCATTGTCATCAAACGCATATCGTGTGGAATTATCGCCGCCGTGATAAGGCATATTCAAAAAGTTGCCTGTATCGCCACGGTCTATCAAAATAGTGGTTTGCTTGGGGAATATCTCACTCCCCGAATAACCAAGGGCCGCGCTTAATTCTGTCATGCGCCGCTGCACTTCTTCAGCTTCTACAAGCTCACTTAGGAAAACCCAAACGTGCGCCCCGCCAGACTTAGTCCTACCCACTACGGCAGGGATATTATTTTCGCGTAAGGTGGTTACTAATTCTTTATGGCTGACATCGTATTGATCTATATCAATGGCACCCCACTGACATAAGTTATCACTCCTGATAGGTATGATACCAAGCCCTGTACCGCCTTTTAAATGTTCCTCCCACATCTCAAGAGTGGTTGGTTCGCGGATAACTTTAGCTTGTCCTTGCTTTTTCCCATCAGTAGACCGGCTGGTCTTTACAACGTATGTGCCATGAGCAATATCGCTGCCTTTAAATAAATCATTAAACTTCTGTGCAAGTGACATCAATCCCTCCTAATAAGGTGGGACGGTGTACCAGCCATGTCAGGTAGTACACCGTCCCGCAACCGTGGGGCGATCAACCCCCACAGTTGAACTACATTATGCCGTCACCAGCATCGTCTTGCATTTTGGCAGATTTATCTTCTTTGACCTGCACTTCACCTGCTTGGATAGATTCTGCAAACTTCATGGCAGTTTCAAACAGGGTGGCATCGTTAGGGTCTTCTGGGTTAAGGCCACGCTCCCGCGTAACATCGTACCCAAACCACGAACCCTTATCGTTTTGCTCTGGCACGGTAACCAGCCGATACACTTGCGACATCAGCGGCAACACATACAAACCGTTCTCGCCTTGCGCGGTTAGCGACTGCGCTTGGGTCATCCACTTACGCGCCTTTTTAAGTTGCGTAGAAGACATAGTAATCAAAGCACGTTGCCAACCCATATCTGGGTGCGCGAACAGCACGAAAAACTGCGCGGTATTACTCAGTAGATTACCATTAGGTAATACATCCTGCCCTACGTCATTCCGCGTAGTGGTGCCTACAATAGGATTAGTAGTCTCATAGGATTCTACATATCCCCCGCCTTGCTCCCGTGGAGTCCACTCAACGAACCTACGGTTATAGTGGCAAGGTATCACCAGCAAACCCTGTTCGCCGTCGTACACCTCGTTTAGCACGGTATTAAACAGCATCCCCGCTTCGGCACCCTCTACATACTTACCGTCACGCTTATTTACTTGCGGACTTAGCTGGGCCAATACGCGGATAAACGGGATAGAAAGGTCTTCGGATGTTACCTCGCTAAACCCCTTATTACCGAACTGCTCAAAACCACCGAACACGGCGGGTGCGTTGTTCTCTTTAACAACGACTTCTTTCTTTACTTCTGCCATGATTATTTCCTCTTCTGTATCTTGGCTTTTTCACCGATGAATATACCGAACAAGTCATGTGGGATATTCAAACCTTGCTCAGTTTTTTCACGCACCCATGCTTTCAGGGTCATAGGCTCTACCCACTTTTTTGTATTGACAGGCATACCTCGGCCAGCCAACTCACTTGCAAACTGTTCAGCTTGCTCTTCCTGACCACGCACAAAATTAGTGGCTACTTGGTTTTTAATCAAGTCGCCAAAGCTGTTGTCAACCAACCAAGTAAACGCCTCATCAGCTCTGTCTTTTGGTATGGACGCGCTGTAAAACGTGCTTACACTAATACTTGAACCATCATCCAGTTTAAGTTCTGAGATGTTGTGCTCAGCCATTGCCGCTGGGAGTTGATCTTCAGCAATAGCCTTTAGATCACTCTTTGCAGTTTTGAGTTCTGCCTCTAAGTCAGCTACCCTTTGCTCAACCTGCAACTGCATTTGAGCTAGTTTGCTAACCTGTGACAAACCTGTTTCGTTTACAGTGCTGAGCTTTTTAGCAGCACCCTCAAAGTCAACCATCACCACCTCCTGGACGGAAATTAAGGTCAGCAGACAACGGGAAGTATTTGCCCTCTTGCCTGTCCCACTTCAGCATTTTGAAACGCCCACTATTAGCGCGAGAAGCCATAGCCGCAGCTAAAGCAATAGCCGCTGGATCCCCTGCCAGTAGAAGGTAGTCATCATCGGTGAACTTACCGAGCTTTCTACCCATACGCCTTATAGTAGGCTGGGTAGAGTAACTGGCTTGTTCCCCTGCGGGAAGCAGTATTTCTATATCGCCGAAGCTCGTAGCATCTGTGATGTCACGGCCCCGCATCTCCTGTGTTATAAATACAGTCATCTCATGCCTTTCTTCACATGGGTTGTAGTATGAAACTATGTTTAGCATATAGCGGCGTAGATTGCTTGTCTAGTTTGGTCAGTAATTTATCCGCTATATCCAATATATTTTCTACTTTGTTTAATAGGCCCAAAACCCATTGTAAGATAATAAAAAGTTTTTCTAAACAAATCGCGCGGACGGAAAAAGTAGCATATATCGTAACGGTGATATCGGAAAATGTTAAAAAACAAAATAACGGTTACACATCATCCCATCCTATATAGCAAAGTGGTACGACAAAACTGTTCTTGTCTTAGTTACAAAGGTTTGGCAGAATGAGTATGTTCCAGTAGAAAGAGGAAACGATGAGGTACAAATTTAAATACAAGCCTTACGAGCATCAGCTCGAGGCTTTGAAAAGATCTTGGAACAAACCGTACTACGCTCTGTTTATGGATATGGGTACAGGTAAATCCAAAGTTCTTATCGACACTATAGCTATGCTCTATGATAAGGGCGAGATTGACAGTGCTTTGATTATTGCGCCTAAAGGTGTGTATAGAAACTGGGAGCGTAAAGAACTACCTACACATATGCCTGACCACATTAAGATGAACATCGTTACATGGTCACCGGAACAAACACAAAAGAAACAAAAAGAACTTGATACTCTGAAGCAAGTTACTGAAGACTTACAGATATTTCTTATGAATGTAGAGGCTTTGTCCACTAAACGTGGCCTCGAACAAGCAGATAAGTTTTTGTTTACTCATAGGACTATGCTGGCAGTGGATGAAAGCACTACTATTAAAAGCCGCACAGCTCAGAGGACTAAGAACCTCATTAAGCTGGGTAAAAACGCACCTTACAGGCGCATACTCACAGGTTCACCCGTAACTAAATCACCACTTGATTTGTTTACACAGTGTGAGTTTCTTGAGCATTACGTTCTTGGACAAGGTAGCTTTTGGACTTTCCAAAACAGATATGCCAAGATGGTGCGTAGGACTATGGGAGCGCACAGTTTTAATCAGATTGTCGGCTACCAAAATTTAGATGAGCTGAACGGTATTATCGAGCCGTTTAGTTTCAGAGTCCGCAAAGAAGAATGTTTAGACTTACCCGACAAAGTATATACACGGCGCACAGTTGAGCTCACCCCTGAGCAAAAAAGGCTGTACGAGCAGATGAAAAGTATGGCCTTAGCCATTGTCGAGGGTGAGGATGGCGGCATGATTTCTGCCCCAACAGTGCTGACTCAAATACTTAGACTGCAACAGGTATGTTCTGGGTTTGCTAAGTTTGAAGATGGCAGAACAGTAGAAGTTCCAAGTAACAAGCTCAATGAGTTGATGTCATCTTTGGAAGAAATAGATGGCAAAGTTATTATCTGGGGTAACTTCACACATGATTTGTTATTGATAGAAAAAGCTCTGGTAAAAGAATATGGGCAAGAAAGTGTAGAGCTATTCTATGGTGATACACCCGCTGATGAACGCCAGCTTATCGTAGAGCGGTTCCAAGACCCACAAGACCCATTACGGTTTTTTGTAGGCCAGCCACGCACAGGTGGGTATGGGCTGACTCTAACGGAAGCTAAAACAGTTATATACTACAGTAACGGTTATGATTTAGAGGTGCGTCTGCAAAGTGAAGATAGGGCGCATCGCATAGGTCAAACAAACAAAGTTACATACATAGATATTGTGGCAGAAAAAACCGTAGATGAAAAAGTAATCCGTGCTTTGCGTGATAAAATAGACATCAGCAGCAGAGTGTTAGCTGAAGGCTATAAAGAGTGGATTATTTAGTTTTGTGAATCTCGTATGCCTTCTAATACCTCATACACATCTGGTGGGGTTGGTTGGTCTAGATCCCACTGACAAAGGTATTCTCTAGGTTTCCACTCACCGTATTCAAAAAAGTTAGTTTCTTGTGTATTGTGAGCACCTCTGTAGACACAAGCCTCTTTGGTTTTATCTATCTTCATACATTTTACTAATCGGCAGGTAGTCAAATCATTTGCAGATTGTGCGTTTGCAGAGTGAGCTTTTAACAGCAAAACAAAGCCCACTAATGCGGCTGCTCCTGCACTGATCATTACTACCCAAGCAACAACCTCTACAAACTTGCGCCGACGTTCTCTTTGAGCATACAAAGTTTCCTGTCTACGCTTACGGATCTGTCCTTCCATCCGCACCAAGGAATCCCAATGAGACTGCCCCATTGTGAATTGAATCCATTGTTTTAACTCTTCTCGTTGTTTTTGCGCTTTGTTCTTTGCCGCAAAGATTTCTATAGCTTCTTGTTCAACAGTTTTCCCTGCAAACAACTTTTTAAAAATAGGGGGGTTCTTAGATTCTTTTTCTGCTTGGTCTAGGTCAGATAAAGCACCCATCCAACGTGAAAGGTCAGAGGCCATTGACTCAATGTCACGGCCTATTGCAAACCCTTTCTTTAGAGCTCCGAACGCCGCAGAGGCAGTAGCCATTGCGGTGACGGGATCCATTAGGCGATTCCTGTTGGTGCTTGCCCTGCTGTTCTACGTTTAGCGATAGCTATGGAGGTAGGATCATTAGGGAATAATGTTTCTATACCCACACTCGCTTGATTACCAGTAGGAAAACTTGGTGGTTTAGATGTAGACGTCGTAATTCCTGGAGTGGGAGCGTATATAAATGGTTGAGGGTCAGGCACCACAGGAGCAGGGGGTGGTGGTGTTTCTGTAACTGGTTGCTCAGGCATCTGTGGTTCAAGGATGAGTTCTTGTGTGGCACCTTCACCGGTAATACCTTCACCGTAATCAACACCAATGTTGAAAAGGAAAGCATTTATTTTTCTTTTGTTTGGCTCACTCGCTCCCAGCGGTGCAACAGATTCCCCACCTTCTGTAGCCAAAAGTTTTGCAATGTCAGGGTTAAACATAGCTTCCCTAAACAAAGCATCAGAGCGCACCCCTGATTGTTGCCTAATGGCTCGGCTGATTATGTAACCAACCATCGCTTTAGAACCAAGTCGGCCTTCTTGCACAGCGATAAAACGGTTGGAGATACCCGCTGGGGTGGTGCCTAATGCACCTGTAAACCGACTAATAATGTCTTCATCGGCTACGCCCTTGCCTCTAGAAAGACCTGTTACAAGAACTCTTTCAGCAGCATCAGCTATTAGGTAAAGGTTGTCTATATGGCTTTTATCAAAAGCGGCATTTAAAACTTCTTCGTTCTTTACCATCCACTGTTTAAACGCGGTGGGGCTTGACAAAGCATCGGGTGCTTTTGCCAACATCTTTTCGGTTATCGCAGCACGGAAAGCCTGAGCACTTTGTTCAGCAGTTAGACTATCTGTTGCTTGCGAGGCTATTGTTTTTAGCTCCCGCATTTTAGCGGGGTTTGTGAGAGCTTCTTTAAACAGTTGATCAGGGCTTTCGTTTTTCATTGCCCTGCCAACAGCCCCTAACAGACTGTTGCCTTGTATAGCTCGCCTTCTATCAGTGAGGGTGGCTTGACGAGCTACTTGATCTTCAATCAGTTTTTGTGTATCAAGTAAATCATCCAACAAACCAAGCTCACTTAGAACTTCACGGTTTTTATTTAGATAAGAATTAATCTTATCAGGGTTAAACACACCCTTATTATAATTATACGCGGTATCTCTAATCTGATCCAGCACAACAGCTTTCATAGCTCTCATGTCGGCAGGTTTATCTCCAAACAAATTGACAAACTGCCGTGCAGTATTTGTATCGCTTAAGAATGCTTTGACTACTTGTTCATCTGGCAAGTAATACTGTGGCTGCTCACCAGTAGATCCTGGTCCTTTAGCGGTGACTCTTATCACACCGCTACGCTCAAAAGGAGCCACTACGTTTTTATCGTATACTAAACGGAACTGTTCAAACTTTTCATTTGTTTTGCCATATGAAGTAGCCATGTTATCGAGTTGTTCACTCAGTATAGCCAGCGGCCTTACAGAAGAGTTATCACCTTTAGCAAGAGCTACACCAATCGCACTACCAACTTGATCACGGAATGCCTTCCAATCTTGGAAAGACATTTTACCATCTTTAAATTTAAACTCTACAAACTTACGAACCAGTGGCGGTAAGCCTTCGTAACTAATGGCTTCCTTACCTGCTCTTGTTGTCAAAGCATCTCGCACGGCGGCTTGCGCCCCAGCCGTAGCATCACGGTTACCAACTGGATCAGCATCATTAATCTTAAGTTTCTTGGCTAACTTAAGAGCATCATCTTTAGCAGATTGTTGAGCATTAACAATCGTAGTGCGAATGTTTTCCCCGACAGCAGAACGGTCACTCAGTTTAGGGTAGACGCCTGTATCAGCAGCGGTGACTAAGCTCCAAGAATTAGCTATTTCGTCGCCTTGTGCATCAATTCTAGCATAGGTGGCTTCGTAAGTTCCCTTTGCCATGTTATAAACATACATGGGAGCATCATCAACAGGGCTACCTGTAAGTTCACCATCGATAAATCTTTCAGCGGCGGTCAGCACATTTGTTTTACGGGCATTGTTTTGACGAGTAAAAGTAGCGTCGCCAGTGCCTTCCATTCTAGCTTGAGTAGCTAATAGTGGTGCGTCTAACGTGGCCTCTGCAGGACTGAGTGTAATTGGTGCATCTGCATACCCGCCAAGGGTTGCTTCAATATCAGCAGCTCTTTGGATATTCGTTTGTGCCTGTGGGGTGGCCGCCGCCTCTGTTACATCTTCACCTAATTTAGCTAGAGCAGCCTGACCTTCTGGGCCTTCTGCTGCGTCTACTTTTCCTGTGAGAACTTTAGCATCATCCACACCGCCCTTAAATTTAGAAGTAGCCCAGCTAAAACCTTGTTTAGCGAGTTTGACTCCAGGAGCTTTCTTGGCACCGTAAAATATAGCGGCAGGAGCTAAAGGAACTAAACCGCCAAACCCTGTATTTGTGCCGAGAAACTGTGTTTCTGCTTCAGCACCCGCACCAGAGGCGGCACCAAGAGCAGTTTCCGCAGCGACAGCAGTTCCGGGACTTGTCCTAAAAGGTGCGACCATAGTTTCTGCCACCTTCTGAGCGGTGGTGGTGGAAGAAGGGGTGCTTACTGATGCAGAGCCAGCTATGGTAGGGGCAGCAGCAGCTCTCATTTGCATACCGATTAAAGGTAAACTTGCAGCGGCAGCTTGTCCGGCACTTCGGGCGATAGAGGCTATACTGCCTTCTTGGTCAGATTGTCCTGCAAACCTACCTGTTCCGTAGTGGAGTAGGTAAGGGATTACTACTTTTTGACTTTCGAAATCAGAACTGTTAAAGAGACGACGTAGATAATTTCTATCAACAACATTCGGCTCTACAAGACCTGCTGACTCAAGCCCCTCTGCTACAGCATTGATAGCTACATCTGGGATTGCGAGGATAAGGTCATTTGCACCGCGCACAAAATCACCCACTCCTGGGATGTTCATAACAAACCCGCGATAATCTTCATCAGGTGCGTCTTCGTATTGCCCTGTCACACGGCTAGGCAGCACATCTGTAGAAACACCTACCTCTGCTTGAGCAGGGGTTACTCCAGGATCTAAGGTCGGGTCACGCGGATCGCTCGGCATTAAGTTGGGAGCTTTGTTCCGTTGGAAATCTTGTTGACCCTGTTGTGTAGGAGGCCCTATTTTAATAGCTGACATTTCAACCCCCTAGAAAGTTATATCTTTACCGATTTCCAACAGAAGTGATGAGCCATCTGCTGGAATCAAGCTCGGTGAAATACCTTGCCGCCTTGCTTCTTCAGCCGTCATTTCTATAAATAGCCCATTAAGTTTGTCATTACCACCGGCAGTTGCCGCTGTGATAGTGAGTGCTTCAAACTGTCCAGGAGCCTCAAAAATGATTGGGTCATTTTTGCCGCCAGTTGGAATCTCACGCAAGATAGGTATCTTTTCTTGATCACTGATAATACCACGGGCAAACGTAAGTTCGTTCTGCAAGACACGCATAAGCTCTTGGAATCGCACTGTAGACATATCTGGGTTTTTCCAGAAGCCTACAGGGTCTTCATTTAGCTGTGCGATAAGCTCTTGTTCCCTAACAGCGTACCTATCTGATAGTGCCAAGGCACGAGCAAGGTTACGAGAGAATAATTCCATACGCCTTCTACCCCGCTCGGTAGCAGCGTATTCTGTCATATTATCCCATGAATCAGGAGCAACTGAACCAACGATATTAGAAGTCCATGCCTTAACAGTATTTAGCGGACCAACTGCTTCTGGGATAGAACCAAGAACTTCGTTAGCAGAATTAAGAGCGTTGGAAATTGCGATAACTTTGTTTTGGTTAGCTCTTATCGTAGACTCTGGTAATGTTGCAGCGGCTATTCCAGGATTATCAACTGTTTCAACCAACGGGTTACCAGAAACCAAAGCCCCCTTATCATCGCGAACGGCTGGTTCAAGGGCATATGCTGCACCACCAAACTGCACTCCGTTGACTTGGGAAATAAAGCTCTGTCCTGCAAGAGGACCTGCTTTAATAGTTACTTTTACACGGCCTACAGAGTCTGGAGCTGAAACTTCAAGCACATCGGCTTCATTACCTTCAATAAACCCTTGCGGTGCTTTTATTGCATCTTTTACGTCACCTGTTGGTGAGTAATAGTAATTACCCCCAAGGAAAAATCCAGCAAACTGATTGAAACCGGACTTAGAACCCCTAGCTGGGATTACCTTACCACTTTTATCAGTTGATGCGATATCAGGGATAAGTAGATTTACCTTTTTAGCTTTGGATAAATCTATCTCTGATCCGGGGTACATAGCAGCAAACGCATCTTTACTGTACGGGGCGTAACCTTCAGGCACATCAATTAATTTGCCATTGTTGCCATCAATATATTTAACGCCATCAGCGGTGCGTCTTACACCAATAATGTCAACCTTCTTAGTTGTCGGGTTATACTTACCCCATGTTTCAGTAGCCGTCACACCGTACTGATTAGCGGCTGACCAGTTCCTTACAGCGGTATCGTTTATGGCTTTTACCGCATCGCCTTCTAATTTCAAGCCGTAATCTACAGCAGCTTTTTGTGTGTTTAATATTGCACCTTCAATACTCGCACTTGCTGCCGCTGCTCTACTAAGAGCTGCGTTCGCTACATTAAGTTGGGCAGAACGCAGTGCATCATCACGGCTTACAGATTCTTTACGCGCTGCCAGTTTAATTGCACGTTCTTGTTCTGCTTTTGCAGCGGCGATTTTACTAAGGTCAGGTGCAACCTCAGCGGCAGCGTCAACTACAGCACCTAACAAGGGTTTACCTGAAGAACCAATTGATTGACCAGCTTTCACAAGGGCAAGATATGCTTGTGTTTTAGCCGCATCACTTGCATCAGTGCCTAATAAGTCTTGGTACTCTTTTAATATATCATCAGATGTTCTAGTTTTAGGCAGGAAGGGAGCCAGTTGATCCATACTTCCTTGGATATCTAAACCTGCACCCCCAGTCATTTGATCTAAATATGGTTTCATAATGCTCATATAATCACTGGCATACCCCTGCACTCTATCTTGATCAATACTTTGTAGGGGTGGTAAACTTTGCCCACCAAGATTGGGCAGGGTCATTGTAATCGGTTGTCGATTTAAGTTGACGTTTACTCCCGGAACAATATTTGGACGTGTAACGAGAGTGTTTTCTGCCTGTGGGCCAGAGCCAAACTGCCTCTTTACGGGTACCTCGCCAGCTTGCATACGCGCCATAGCCTCACCCATTCCCGGAGCTTGTACAGGTGAGGCTACATTAAAATTTCCGGCGGGGGATCCACCTCCCATCGTGGGCATGGCATCTGCTATACCCCCAGAAGGTGCTTCCTCACGAACCATATCCATCATGGTGAAAGTCGGTTGTACAAGGGCTAAGACTGATTCAGGAGTTTTCTTTGCATCTGTTGGGCCAACAAACTCAGCAAGCTCACTGTAACGCTCTTTCATACTGGCTTGGTCACCGCGCATTGCGTTGATTACTTCTTCTGTAGATTCAGCAGAGTCTATTTTGGTGAGCATATCTTGCATCCCACCAGCCATCGCAGCAAAGCCTTGTTCTGCTTTCTGTTGCTCCATAGCGGGATCTGCTAAACCAGAAGTAATACCCGTCCCTACAGAAGTGGGAGGAGTCATAGGTTGTTGCCTCATGGGTTGTTGCCTCATGGGTTGTTGCCTCATGGGCGGTTGGGCCTGTACCGGCCCACCATTTGCAAACATCCTTCTTTGCAATACGCGATCATACATTATATCAGCCCCGTGTTTTTCCCTGCTCCATACAAACCTACCCCTGTTGATGCACCAGCAACAACTTGATTCAGCAAACTAGGATCGGGCGTAGCAGAGGTGCTAAGAGTTTGTTGAGTGGTGGGTGCGCCACGCAAAATATCACTGTAAAAACCAAGGCGTTGATACGGCTCATAAATATCTTGCATTTTTGTTTGGCGGTCAGCTTCAAGCTCTGCTTGAGTAATGGCTCTTTCGGTTGCGCCAAGTCCTGCTAACATTTCTATGTCTTGCCTACCAAGAGCGGATTCAAGCTCACCGAGAGCGGCTTGTTGTACCCCAAACTGTCCATATTGTTCAGCCCCTTGTAAAGCTCTGTTCTGTTGCGCTTCAAACGCTTCCTGAGCTGCTTGTTGAGCTTGCAAATAATTATCTGCTTGTGATTTTGCCAAAGCACTCGCACGGTTTCTATCTATTTCCCTTGCAGCTATTTCTGCTCTACTACCACCAAAAGCACCTGCACCTACAGCTTGCCCCGCCGCTTGACGCTGCTGGATATCATAAGCACGGTTTATTTCATCTTGAATTGCTGTTTGGTAAGGGTTCATAAACCCTGCCAACGCTCCTTCAGCACTCGGGTCAAACTTACCTTGCGAGTCAGCTAATGTAGCAATACCAGTGGTAAACGCTTCTTCAGCGGCGGTTAATGATGGTTGGTACGCTCCGATACCTTCCGTGGCTAAATCTTGAGCTTTTTGTTGTAATGTTGATGTACCCGCCGCTTCTATATCTGGCAAGCCACCAGTCGGGGGAGCAGCCACCAAATCTTTGGCTTGTTTCATTAAGCCAAGTTTATAAGCCTCTATTTCGGGGGACTCTCTTTGAATGATGGTTTCTGTAGCCATTACGCCCTCCGCTCAAAATTACGCATCATAGCGTACATCCGTTTAGCACCCTCTTTTCTATCGCCACCTCCAGCACCGCGCACAGCAGCAGCATTCATTACAAACTCACCATCACTCAATAAGGCTGGTATTGAATCACTGGTCGGCGTTCCAGGACCAACGATTTCACCACCACTAGCTGCTGTCATTGGAGAAATTTCTCCAAAACCCCTACCTAATACAGGAGACCCAGATGACCGGAACCTGTCTACAAAAGGTCCTCCAAACACAGTATTAAAAGCATCTACTACGTTAGATTGACTAGATCCCATGGATGATGCTATAGAATTTGTAGCACCAGAGCGTCCATAATAGGGGTTCTCCCCATAAAAATCTCGTGGGTCAAAAAAGGCATCTGGGAACATTTGTTGATACTCTTCTGAGGTGTAGCCAGTGGCATCATCAAGGCCATCCCCATCATCATCCCTAAATATACCAAGCACTGCGCCATCTGTAGCATAATCAGCAGCTACCGCCGTTCCTGTGCCAAGCGCGGTGACAGGACCATATTTATCTATAAAGCTAGGCGCAAGGTTTGTTCTGGCTGCTTTAGTAGCATCCGCAACAATCGCTGTCGTATCAACAGTTGGGGCGGGTAATCCTGCTGCTTTTAATGCTTTTTGTGTTGCTTCTGCCGCTGCGATATCGCCTTGAGCTATCCTTGCTGCCTCTTGACCTACTGCATCAGGTGAAGGTTGAATACTAGGTCTACTCGGGCTGATGTTTTGTTTATAAAACTCTAAGGGGTCAGTAACAGCTTGTTTTGTTTTATCAAAGAAACTTAACTCTTCTATGGTCTGATTCCCTGTAGGTACATTTCTGCTGATAGAACCGTCAGGGTTTGCTCGTACGTTTTGTGTCATCCCACTTTGATCAACTCGGGGAGCTGCTGCACTCGCCGTTTGTTGAGCAGCTTGTGCTTGTAATGCTGCCATTTGCGATTGACCAGCTTGGCTCAGTGGGTTTACAGGGGTGATTGCTTGTTTAAAACTAAATGTACCTAGTCCTTGTCCTGGAGCAGCGCGGCTCCCAAAGAAGCTGCCACTACCAAAGCCTTCAGTGCCTCCAAAAGCCATATTACCTAAACCAGCTAGGCCACCTGTAATTACGGCACCCTTAAGAGCTGTTTTAAAATCTTGTCCTGCTACCAATCCTCCAGCCAAACTACCGATTCCAGTGGCAAAAGCCAAAGGCATTGCTGGCAGTAAGAAAGGTGCTACGATAGGCAGTACAATCGGAGCAATCTTCTTAGCTACTTTAGCTACTTTTTTGACTACTTTTTTAACGCTTTTAAATAGCTTTTTAAGAAAAAACTCTGCTTGCCCTGTAACGGGATTGATGCTGTTTAATTCATTACCGACGATATAACGCTCTGGCTCAATACCCATTTCTTCCATTTGGGTAAACAGCATTTTCTTGAGGCGTGGGTTATTATCCAACACCTCCATAGGCACCATTGTTTCGCCTTCAGCAGCGTGAACTATGTATGTATCGCCGTTGCGCCCAAACTCGGCAAGCATATTTGCAGCACGTTCGTACTCTTGGACTCCCCCTTCAGGGACCAAAGGTGCCTCTTGTACTTCGTAACCGAGTGCTGCAATACCTTGCATCTTATCGTCTCCACAAGTTAGATGCAGGGTAGCAATGCCTGAGATTTGCTATTTGCATCATAAACATAATTCTATCCTCGTGCAACTTATGAAACATTGATTGTTACTGTTCCAAGCGAAGCAGAGGCTTGAACACTGCCCGAATAAAAATCTTCAGCAACAATCACTTTTATAAAACCACCATCAGCAACAAAAAAATCACCACGTTCTAAAACATTCGCTGCGCCAGAACCTGGAATCCCTTGAAAATTAATCTTAGCATCGCGTACTTCATCTATTAAAAACTCTAACGCTCTGGCTAATTGGTTTATGTAAACTTGGTCATATTGAGTAGGGGCAACTGGTAAGATAGGCCGTACAACTTTTTTTGTCATCTCCTACCATCTGCACGGGCATCAAGTCTTGGTGAACCTAACCTCCAGCGCACCCCTACTGCATCTTTTTCTACACGAATAGCCATCTGCCTACCACGAGCTCTTAAGTCAACTTTTTCTGTAAACTGCTCAACAGGGGTAGTTGCTGTTCTAACAGCGGAACCAGAGGGTGATTCTGTAAAATTATTGCCGCTAAAATCCCTGCTTTTGACGGTAAACTTTGCAGCAGGACTACTTGCAGTAGAACCGTCAAATGTAAGGTCTGGCAATATACGATTCACCATCATAAATTGTTGACCATCACCAATATCAAAATCAGATGATTCAATAAAAGCGTTTATAGCAACAGTGCTACCAGTGGCTTTATCATCTAAACCATCTTCGTGATTCAATAAGTATCCGTCCACGGTTGTAGCTTGCGGGAAACTACGCAAACCAGAGGCTCTATCATTCCATGTGGTGCGTACAAGAGTTCCGTAGTACCAGATCTGTTGCCCGTAATTGTAAATCACATACCGATCAATTTCTGTTGAACCAGAAGAACAATAGAACCACCAGATTTCTGTTTGGCTACCAATAGAACCTGCATGAAACTTGAACGATTGTTGGTTGTTCATGTCATTAAAAACGTAGTCCCGAACGCTGCACGGTATAGCTTGAATGCGACCATCATACAGATAGAAGTTTTCTTGTCCCATCCAGAACACAACATCATTTACTGCAATAGCAGTGTTTGGCCCAGATATACGAATATTGTCACCAAGCAGGGATACACCAAAAGTAAACGGTGCGCCTAAAAACTGCATGGAATATAAAGATTGATCTGTAAATACCAGTATTTGTCTACTGGTCTGCACCGCAGTAATAATTTCACTGCCCTTAGATAAACGTAAGTCACCTGCGGTATTAGTTGCCGTAGGTGTGAAATCAGTCAAAGACTCTTGGCTACCAAAACGTATCAGTAAGGGGTCTTGCGTATTAGTACCAAGAATGTTTGCACCAAATGCAA
>Ga0209645_1000345_pt1 | contig 24853 bp, 36 predicted proteins | sample ETNvirenome_6_30_FD_184070 | JGI IMG/M metagenome (GOLD analysis project Ga0209645, IMG submission 184070) | Marine viral communities from the Pacific Ocean - ETNP_6_30 (SPAdes) (version 2) | ecosystem: Environmental > Aquatic > Marine > Oceanic | place: Pacific Ocean | collected 2013-06-19
TTAACAATGGAGTTAGAAAGTGGGGTAATGATTTTTTATGTGCTGTGCCAAAAAAAATTATATTGATGCATACACAATCTGATACAGAAACAATACTTAATAAGGGTAGAGGATGGCAAAGATGAAGGTAGGAGTGGTGGGATTTGGTAGATCAGGAACAACTCTTGTATCAAATATGATAAAAAATTTTTTCAGTCAAAAAAATAAAAAAACAGATGTTTATTCTCAACATTGGTTTAGTAAAAAGAAACACTATAACCATGAAAAAAATATTTTAATTTTGTGTCGTAGAGATTTAAGAGATGTATTAGCATCAGGTTTTAGAGACATAAACAAGCAAAATGATAGTAAATTTATAATTGATAAAATGAAAAATCCGTTTCCTAAAAATTTCAAAGTTTACAAAAAAAAGTATGGTGTTCCTAAAGAACAGTTAATATCATTCGGTGAAAAACACATCAATCTTGGTTGGTATCAATGGTTACCAATTGTTAATTATATATTTCATTATGAGGCTTATATGAGAGATAAACAAAAAATAGCGAAGGAGTTAGCTAATTTGGTAGGGTGTTATGATGTTGATATAAATAAAGCGATAGAATCTACAGAAAAATGGAAGAGAAACAATCCAAAACATATCACAGATGCAAGGGGTATGACTAACGCTTGGCACGATATTTTTAGTAAAGCACAAGAAAAAATTATTATTGATAACTTTGGAGATTGGATGAGGGAGTATGGGTATATAAAATGAAAGATTTAACTTTGTATGTGCCAACTTGTAATAAATATTTGTTTTTAATTGAAACTTATGCATTTTTATTCAACAAATTTTGGAACAGAGACCAAAAGGTAGTTTATCTCGGATACCAAAAACCAGCTCATAAATTACCTAATAATTTTAATTTTATTACAATTGGAGACAATGATAGCTTAGATAATTGGAGTAGGGATTTAAATAATTTTTTTAACTCAATTGATGATGAACACATTATGATAAGCACTGATGATTCGATGTTAGTAGATTATACTAATTTTGAGAGATATGATAAATTGTCTAAATTTTTAGAGAATCCAAAGGTCGGTAGAATTAATCTCACGAGAGATACAGTTAATAGACCACATAGAGGTTTTGATGAAGTTGATGGATTAAAAATAATTGAAGCACGACAAGACGCATCATATAGACTCTCATTACTTGGGCCTTGTATATGGAGAAAGGACTATTGGTTAAAATATTTAAAACCAGGAATTACACCTTGGCAGTTTGAAGGTGAAGCTGGTGAAGTTGGGATTAATGATGGATATCATATTTTAGCAACGAAAGGAGACGGGCCTCCTGATGATGCTCCGGTTTTTAGTACAAACACCATTTGGAGAGGTAGACTTGATAGGCTTAATTTTCATAATTCTAATTACGCTTCACTAAATAATGGTAATAATTATATGGATCCTGATGTAGTAAAAGAGATGCGTGATAAAAAAATTATTAAAGATAATATTAAAGTTGGTTGGGTTTATGAAAAAAAATGGTTTAATTATTAACAAAACAGTATGGGAGAACCAAAAATGAAAAATATTTTATTTATGACTCATTTAGATGATAAGTTTATCGATGGTGCGCTTGTTATGATTTATTCAATGAAAAAAAATGTAAAAGATTTTATGGAATATCCAATAAAAATATTACACAGTAGCGCCATATCAGATTTATCTATTAAAAATAGAGATAAAATAAGAAAAATTGTGCCACATGTTGAGTTTGAAGATATTAATAATGAGGTTTATAATAATGCTCCTGTGGAATATCCAAAACACCGTGTTGCTTTTTTATCTTTGGAGTGTTTTAAATCAACCACTTATGATAAAGTTTTCTTTTTTGATTGTGATATGTTGTGTATAGGAGATTTATCCGATATGTTAGAAACAACACCAAGTGATTCAGTTTCGGGCTGTGGTGGTTCTAAACAAAATATTAATTGTGGACTTATGGTTATTGGTAAGGATTGGTTGAATGATTCTGTTTATAACAAAATGGTTGACTCTGTTAAAACAATGGGGAAAACTAGATTGTTTACGCAACACATGATTAACTCTGTAGTTCCAGAATTTAATTTAATATCAGATGATTATAATTGGAAAGTAGCACCATTTACAGATTCTAATTTTGGTAAACATGAGTATGGCGTTACTGATGATACTAAAATAATTCATTGGGCTGGGGCTTTGCCCGACAAAGTTAAGGTTCAAAAACCTTTTCCGAAACCTTGGGAGCAAGAAAGAAACGCTAATGTTTTAAGTGAATTATGGTATCAGTATGAGGAAGAAATGAGGAGAGACATAGATGAGTGATTGTGTAAATATAGAATGGAAAAACGGATTTGGAAATCAACTTTTTCAGTACGCTTATGGTAGGATATTATCAAATCAAATGAATTGTTCTCTAACATATAGCGGAACGCTTGAAAGATGGAAGGGAACTTCTTTAATTGATATGGGATTTTTAAATAACGATCATATAAAAAAGCACACAAATGAAAATATAAGAGTAAACATTGATTATAACAAAAATCAAGCATTTGATTTAGAAGATCCAAAAAATTATGAACCATATTTAGATCAAATAAAGAGTTGGTTTCCAAAGGTAAAGAACTTTAATGTTGGAAATGATTTAGTAGTGCATGTAAGAATTGGCGATAACGGACCTAATATTTATACGCCATTTGAGTGGTATAAAAAAGCAATAGACGATAATAAAATAGAGTTTGATAAGATGTATGTTGTAACCGATACTCCGAATGATAAAACAATACATAGTTTAAAATCTTATTACAATGCTGAATTAATCTCTCATGTTAATATTGAAACTATTGGTGACAGAAAAAAATATAAAAATTATGTTTTGGTAGATTTTGACTTTATCAGGGGATTCGATAAGATTTTGTTTTCTAATAGTACATTTAGTTGGTGGGCTTCCCTATTAAGTGAAGCTTCTAATATTTGGTTCAATAAAGAATGGCAACCAAATCATTATAACGGTAGAGTAAAGTTAGGTAATACAAACTATAAAAATTGGCATGGTATTATCCCCTTTTCATTAAAAGATTAATCGTGAAAAAAGAGGAACATATATCATATTTAAAATCTCACGGGTTCACTGTGATTGAAAATTTTTTATCAAATGAAACCACATCTCATTACAAAAATTTAATTAAGAGTTATTTTTCCAATGGTAAAAACAGATGTTTAGGTTATAAAGATAAAACATCAACACTGAAACCAGATGGTATAAATGAACCTCACTTTGAGGATATGAAAAATATTTTTACTGAAAAAAACTTATTAGATATTATGCGTACTTTATCCGATAATAATGTAAGATATGTTCACCATTTTGACATTCATTTAAATATGCCAGGTGCTAAAGGTTGGCACACAGATGTTCAGAATATTTATTCAGATGGTGGTAAAAATTTAACAAAAGATCAAGGAGGAGTTTGGAAAAACACATATGGTGTTTACAGAATAGCTATATTTTTACAAGATCATTTTAATAATAAAGGAGGTTTTTCTGTGATTCCAGCTTCACATTTGGTTGAAGAAAATGAACATAAGATATTCAATGAAGTAAATAAAAATTTGTTTGAAGATGAATACTACATACCATCAAAAGCAGGTGATTGTATTTTATTTGATGCTAGATTATTGCATAAAGGTAATCACTACGATGGTGATAGATACTCTATTTTTACCGGCATAGGCTTTGATAATAAATTGAGTAAAGAACACGCCCGTGGTTCAATAGATAGACAAACAAGACAAAACTTACAACCTAAATATGTTATGCAAAACTATTTAAAACATACTTTGGATAAATCAAACATAAAATACGATTATTAAGAAATTAAAATGGAATTTTTATACTCAAAAATAAAACCTAATAAATTATTACATATAGTTCACAGAGTTGATGAATTTTATACCATAAAAGATGGACACAGAAGAGATGTTGTTGGAACAGATGAATTTTTACAATTATCTTCCATGCAAATGAAAAAAAATCACACTTTCAGGCCCCATCAACATATTTATAAACAAGGTGAAAAAGAGGTTATAGCGCAAGAGTCTTGGGTTGTAATAAAAGGTAGTGTCGAATGTCACTTCTATGATACTAATGGAATTTTATTGGGAAAACCAATATTAAAAGCTGGTGATTGTTCAGTTACCTTAGGCGGTGGACATAATTATTTAATTTTAGAGGATGATACATTAGTTTATGAATATAAAACAGGACCTTATAAGGGTATAAAATTAGACAAGGAGTTTTTAGATGAAATTTAATATAGGTTGTGGTTGGAGAGATTTCGGTAAAGATTGGATACACATAGATGGCGGAGACTATGGACACTTAGATAATAATGATATATATTTAAGTTCAGTTGAGGCTGAAACGGCTGATTTAATTTACGCATCACATATCATACAATATATTGATAGAGAAAATATAGTTGATCTTTTAGACACATGGAAAAATAGATTAAAGATTGGTGGTGTTTTAAGAATTGCTGTTCCTGACTTTGAATCGATTGTATCACTATACGCTGAGTATAAACTTGGTTATGATGGTTACCCATTGAGCAACTTTTTAGGTCCTTTGTATGGTAAAATGAAGATGGGTAATGAAAATATTTATCATAAAACGACTTATGATTTTGAAAGTCTAAAAGAATTACTGATTTCTATAGGTTTTAAAGATGTAAAAAGATATGATTGGAGAGATACAGAACATGCTGAATTTGACGATCACTCACAAGCGTATTTACCACATATGGATAAAGAAAACGGAACACTAATAAGTTTAAATGTAGAGTGTGTAAGGTAGGAGATTCTTATGGGAAATTATCAAGGACTTAAAAAAGAAGAAACTCGTAATGAGTATGGTAAAAATATTCACTACACATCTTGGCCGGTAGGCAAAATACCTAAAGAATTTCAAAGACCTGAATTAAATCAGATAAAAGAGTTAGGTTATGATTGGGATGATCCGAGAGATGTGGTGGATATGTTTGAAAACAAAGTTGCTAAATTTGCTGGTAGTAAATATGCTTGTTCTATTGATTGTTGCTCTAACGGATTATTTTTGGCTATGAAATATGTTGGTGTTGAGGGTACAATTACAATACCAAAAAGAACTTATGTTTCACCACCAATGCAAATAATACATGCTGGGTGTAAAGTTAAGTTTGAGGATAGAGAATGGAGCGGTATGTATAAATTAGAACCATATAACATTTGGGATGGTGCTACTGCTTGGAAAAAGGGAATGTATGTTGGAGATGATGCGATACAGGTTGTATCATTTCAGATAAAAAAAAGAATACCAATCGGTCGTGGTGGGATGATTCTTACAGACAGTAAAGAGGCTTATGATTGGTTCAAATATGCAACCTATGATGGTAGAGATTTAACAAAATATTATATGGATGACGAATTTGCTATGATAGGTTGGCATATGTATATGACGCCTGAAGATGCAGCAAGAGGTATTATGTTAATGGATTCAGTACCTGAGATGAATGATGATACAGGAGGATCTACAACATACTCAGATCTATCAGAAAAAGAAATTTTTAAACCACATTTAGGAAATTAAAATGAAGAAAAAAGCTTTTATAACAGGAATTAATGGTCAAGATGGTAGCTATCTTGCAGAGTATTTAATAGAAAAAGATTACGAAGTGTATGGAATAGTTAGAAGAAACTCCGTTGCAGAAAATCAAGAAAACAGAATAGATCACTTAATTGGTAAAGGTGTCGAGACTTCCTATGGGGATTTGACAGACATTAGCTCATTAGAAAAAATGATACGAACAATTAAACCTGATGAAATCTATAACATAGCAGCACAAAGTCATGTTAGAATTAGTTTTGACATACCTCAGTATACAGTTCAAACAAATGCTTTAGGAATTGTCAATATTTTAGAGGCTTGGAGAAACAATTGTCCTACCGCTAGGTTTTATCAGGCTTCATCATCGGAGATGTTTGGTCGTTCAGTAGATGATGATGGATTTCAAAGGGAAACCACTAAGATGGAGCCGACAAGTCCTTATGGTTGCACAAAGGTATTCGGTTATAATATGGTTAAACACTATAGACACGCATACAATCTTTTTGCTTGTAATGGTATTTTATTTAATCATGAGTCACCGAGACGAGGTTCTAACTTTGTAACTAATAAAGTTGTTAAGTCTGCTGTTCAAATTAAAAAAGGTTTAAAAAAAGAACTTCCTCTTGGTAATCTTGAAGCTTATAGAGATTGGGGACACTCAAAGGATTATGTTAGAGCTATGCATATGATTGTGAATCACACACATGCGGATGATTTTGTTTGTGCTACTGGAGTTACTAACTCTGTAAGAGATATGTGTGATTATGTTTTTAAAAAATTAGATATGAATTACAAAGATTATGTTACTATTGACAAAAGATTTTTTAGAGCAGAGGAGTTGAAATACTTAAAAGGTGATTCAACAAAATTAAGAAACACATTAGATTGGAAACCTGAATATACATTTGAGGAGTTAATGGATGATATGATAAATCATTGGTTGAAGATATATGAATAAATATTTCTATACAAATTCTGAAATGGAATCGGTTTTTGGCAGTCAAAAATTAATTTATGATTCTAAATACTCTATTGATGAGCTAATTGACAGAATGAAATATCTAAATAAATTAGATAAGAAAGTTGAAAAAAATCAATCAATAGCTGTGGTTGGTAATTCTGGAAAACTATTAACCAAAGAACAAGGAGACTTTATAGACTCTCACGACATAATTATTCGTTGTAATTTAGCTAAAGTAGAGGGTTTTGAAAAAAATGTTGGAACAAAAACAGATTTTAGATTTATAGCCGGTAAATCATTTTGGAGAGATTTGACAGGTCAGTTTTCATCATATGAAGATAACTTTCTTACCAATCTCAAAAATCAACATTTTATCATAAAAGCAGAACCATTATATGCAGCGATACAAGGAATCATTAAGAATTACAATACTAAGTCAAATATATTGTATATTCGTCAAAATTTTATAGATGAAACGCAAAAGATAATAAATATAAATGATATAAGTTTAGGTTTGACTGCGATAGCGATGGCACTTCAATGGTCAGATAAGGTTTCAATCTTTGGTTTTACCTTTTTCCAAGAAGGTTGGAGTGAACAACATTATTTTGAAAACATAACACCTTATAGTAGAGGACATAACCCGTTAGCAGAAAAAACCTACATTGATTATTTAGAGAAAGAAAATTTAATAAAAGTTTATTAGGAGTTTAAAATGTCAAAAATTGTTATAACAGGTGGTTTGGGATACATTGGGACACAACTATCCAAACTTTACATAGAAGAAAATTTATCACACGATGTTCATATCGTTGATAGAAAATTTTTACCTGAAAGAGTGAAAGAATTAAAATCTTGGGGCTTTAAGTATCATCAATCAGATTTATTAAACAAAGAATTTTTTAAAGACTTACTTAGCGATGCTGATGTGGTTTATCACCTTGCAGGTATTACTGATGTTGCTTATGTTAAATCCGAATCTAATGAGATAAAAGATACAGAGATAAAAGAGGTTGGTATTCAAGGGACGAAAAATGTGATTGAATCGGTTAGTGAAAAAACTAAAATTATATTTCCATCTACTCATGTGGTTTATGAGGGATTCGGAGAGACTGTGTTCGATTTAACAGAAGATGTAGAAACTTGTCCAGTTCTAACGTATTCAAAAGGTAAAGTCCAATCTGAGGAAGATTTAGAAAAATCATCAGTTAATTATATTGTGTTAAGATTGGGATCTGTTTATGGATATGGTGGTGACTCTATGAGAATAAACATAATGCCTAATTTATTTTCTAAAATGGCAGCAATCGGTAATCCAATAAAACTATTCGGTGGTGGTGTTCAATGGAAATCGCTTGTGTCTTTGTTTGATGTGGCTCGTTGTATGAAATTTATGGCAGAACAAAATAATATACAAAGACAGATATTTCATCTAAGAAATGAGAATATGACCGTGAAAGATGTAGCAGAGGTGTGTAAAGATTTTGTTCCAGCTTTAGATTTAACAGAAACAGATGATGAAATACCAAATCAAGGATATACATTATCAAATCAAAAATTACTTAACACGGGCTTTGAGTTCAGAAGTAACATTCGTGATGATATAAAAGTTATGATTGATGCTTGGTCTGATGTATCATTGAGGAGAAATGTATTAGAATATAAATTTGATGGCGGTAAGGAATTTGTAGATGAACGAGGTCGTATTACTAATTATGAATTACCAGAACCTATTAATTGGATTGGTTGGATTGAGTCTAAAAAAGGCACGGTTAGAGCAAATCATTGGCATCCTATACAACAACAAAAGTGTATTTTAATTAGTGGTAGATACATCAGCGTATTCAAAGATTTAAAAACACCTAATGCTCCAATGACAACACAACTTATGGAGCCGGGCGATGTGGTAGTAACTGAACCACAAGTCGCTCATACAATGGTATTTTTAGAGGATTCTTTGTTTTTAAACCTTGTAAATGGCGAAAGAGAGCATGAGAATTTTGGTAAACATACAATACCTTATGAGTTAGTTGATGAGAGAATGAGAGTGGAATTAATAAAAAATTATAAAGCAGAGTGTAGGAGTTGTGGAAACACAAAATTAGAATGTGTGATATCACTCGGTAACTCACCACTTGCAAATAATTTATTGAATGATGAAAACCAAAAAGATGAACTGTATCCTTTACAGATGAATTATTGCCCTAAATGTCACAACTGTCAATTATCACATTCAGTTCCGAAAGAAAAAATGTTTGATGAGTATCTTTATGTATCATCAACCACTGAGACATTTAGAAAACACTTTTCAGATGCTGCTGAAAAATTGATAAACAAATTTAATTTAACAAAAGAATCTTTTGTAGTTGATATTGGCAGTAATGATGGAGTATTTCTTAAACCACTTCAAAAGAGAGGCATAGGTGTATGTGGAGTTGAGCCAGCAAAAAATTTATCAGATATCGCTAATGAAAATGGAATACCTACAATTAATGGTTATTTTGAGGATAAATTAACAATTATGGATGCTAAAATAAATCAAAAAGCTGATTTAGTAACAGCATTTAATGTGTTTGCACACTCTGATTATTTAAAAGAAATTACTAAAAATGTTTTTAAAATACTAAATTCTGATGGTCGATTTATCATTGAGGTTCAGTATTTATATGATACTTTGAAAGATGTAACTTTTGATAACATTTATCACGAACATTATAATTATTGGAGTGTTTTATCTCTCAAAAATTTCTTTGAAAATTTAGGATTACAAATAAATAGCGTAGAGCATGTGGATACTCATGGTGGATCTATAAGAGTTGAAATTAGCAACAAAGGATTTCCAATTGATGATTCTGTTAATAATTTTATTGATAAGGAAAAAGAATTTGGTTTAAATAAATTGGAAACCTACAAACAATTCGCATTAAAAGTAGAGAGGCTTAAAGAAAATTCAATTTCTAAAATAAAGAACATTAAAAAAAATGGCGGCTCGATAGTTGGTTATGGTTCACCAGCGAAAGCTACTACAGTTTTAAATTATTATGGCATAGATAGTGATTCTATTGATTATATAATAGAGGATAATGAAATGAAGCATGGTAAGTTACTACCTGGCGTAAGAATACCAATAAAGGGTAAAAATGGTCAGTTAGACGAAAACCCACCTGATAATATATTAGTATTAGCGTGGAATTTTTTTGATTATATAAAATCAAATAATAAAGAATTAATAAACAGAGGATGTGAGTTTATAACTCTAAAAGACTAAATGAAAACACAAATAATAGCAGAAATAGGTATCAATCACAATGGTGATTTAGATATCGCTAAAAAATTAATAGACATAGCTGTTTTTGCAGGTTGCGATGTTGTTAAATTTCAAAAAAGAAATCCAAACATTTGTGTGCCAGACCATCAAAAAAATGTAATGAGAGATACACCGTGGGGCAGGATGACTTATTTAGAATACAAACATAAAATAGAATTCAATCAGTTTGAATATTATGGTATAGATAAATATTGTGAGGGTAAGATACAATGGACTGCTTCACCTTGGGATATGGATAGTGTTAAATTTTTAGAACAATATGATTTACCTTTTATAAAAATTCCATCAGCTTTACTAACAGACTATGAATTAATACGTGAATGTAGTAACAGATATGAAAAAATAATATTATCAACGGGCATGAGCACAATATCTGAAATAGATAATGCTGTTGAAGCTGTAGGTGATTGTGATTATGCTTTATTACACTGTAATTCCTCTTATCCAGCACCCGTAAATGAATTAAATCTAAGCTGCATACAAACTTTAAAGGACAGATATAAATGTGAGGTTGGTTATAGTGGTCATGAATATGGTTTAACAACCACCATATCATCTTTGTGTTTTGGCGCATCCATAATAGAGAGACATATAACTTTAGATAAAACTATGTGGGGAACAGACCAATTGGCTTCAGTTGAACCGCATGGTTTATTAAAATTGGTTCGTGGTATTAGGGAATTAGAAAAAGCCATAGGTGATGGTAAAAAAATAGTTACAGATGGTGAAAAGTTAATTAAACAGAAACTAAGAAAGGAGTGAGTATGATTTTAGTAACAGGCGGAAGTGGCTTGGTGGGAAAACATTTAAAAGATATTTTACCACAAGCCACTTATTTATCATCAAAAGATTACGATTTGATGGATATACAAAGTGTGGATGATATGATGAACTTTTTTGAACCAAATATTATTATACATTTAGCTGCGAGAGTGGGAAATTTATTTGATAATATGACACATCCTGTTGATTACTTAGAACAAAATATAACTATGTCTAGTAATGTTTTAAGAAAGTCGCATGAATATGGTGTTGAAAGAGTTATATCTATGTTGAGCACTTGTATTTATCCAGATGTGGTTCAGAATTATCCTATGACAGAGGAGGATTTATTTAAAGGACCTCCAACACCAACAAACTTTTCGTATGGTATAGCAAAAAGATGCATGGCGACTCATATAGATTCTTATGTGAAACAATATAATAAAAAATGGTCTTACCTCATACCTTGTAATTTATATGGTGAGTATGATAAGTATGGTGAACATCATAGTCACTTCATATCCGCTCTTATTAAAAAAATATATATTTCTAAAAAAAAATTGAGTTTATGGGGAACTGGAACTCCTCTCAGACAATATATGTATGGTGGTGATTTAGCTAGAATCATCAAATATGTGATTGATAATAATATAAACCAAAATCTTAATGTTGCACCAAAAGAGGTTTATACGATAAGAGAAATGGCTGAGATAGGAAAAAAAGCATGTGGAAAAGAATTTTTAGAATTAGAATTTGATGAGAAAAAGCCAGATGGTCAATTCAGAAAAGATGTTGACTCTTCAAAATTATTAAAAATACTCAATGACTTTAAGTTCACATCATTAGAAGAAGGAGTAAGTAAAGTTTATGCTGACTTTAGTAAAAGATACGATAGATAATAATGATATAGACAGATTGATAAGTTGGTTAAAAACTTATCCAAGATTGACTAAAGGTGAAGTTACCTTACAGTTTGAAGATAAGTTTTCAAAATGGTTAGGTAGAAAATACTCAGTGTTTTGTAACTCTGGATCATCTGCTAACTTATTGATGTTGTCTGTTCTACAACAAAGTAATAGTTTAAAAAACAAAAAAGTTGTAGTTCCATCAGTGGCTTGGGCTACTGATTTATCTCCTGTAATGCAATTAGGATTTGAACCGATAATATGTGATTCTAATTTAAGGGATTTATCTGCAGACTTAATTCATTTAGAGCAAATATTTAAAGAGGAATCTCCATCAATATTAATGTTTGTTTCAGTTTTAGGTTTAGTTCCTGAAATGAAAAAGATAGTTAATCTATGTAGAAAATATGATGTGATTCTTTTAGAGGATACTTGTGAGTCTATGGGATCTGAATATAGGGGTAAAAAATTAGGAACTTTTGGAAAGATGTCAAGCTTTTCTACATTTTTTGGACATCACATATCTACGATAGAAGGTGGCATAATATCAACAGATGATTTTGAAACATATGAACTACTAAAATCAATTAGAAGTCATGGTTGGGATAGAGATTTAAGTGAGGAAACTCAAAAGAAATTACAGAAAGAGTGGGGAGTATCTGAATTTGAGGCTATGTATACATTTTACAATCAGGGTTTTAACCTCAGATCAACAGACTTACAAGCGTATATAGGGCTAACTCAGATTGATAAATTAAAAAAATGGGGTGAGAAAAGAGAGAATAATTTATTTAAATATCAAGACCTGATAAATAATAATTATTGGAAAGTATCAACAGATTTAAATGATTTTAACTCTAACTTTGCTTATCCAATCATTCATCCGAATAAAAAAAATATAGTAAAAAAATTATTAGAAAATAAAGTAGAAACTAGACCTATGATTTGTGGTTCAATGGGAACTCAACCTTTCTATGTAAAAAAATATGGTGAGTGTAAATTAAAAAAAGCATCTGAGATAGATAAATATGGATTTTATATTCCTAACAACCCACACTTAACTTATGATAATTTAGTTTTTATAAGTAAAATAGTTAATTCAGAATTATGATAAAAAAATACGAATATAATACAGATAAATATAAATTTAGAGACATGATATCGGATTTATATCAGGTTGATGAATTAGAAAAAATACATAAGATAAAGCCTGAGATGGTTAAAGATGACTATAAAAAAATGTACATAGAAACTGAGAATACCACTGATTTTCACGAAAAATTTTATAAAAAATTAAATAATAATTGGGTAGAGTTATACCAAGCTTATGATAATTTTGTTAAAAATGAAATTTCTAAAGTTTTTTCCTTTGAGTTTCACTATCAATATCTTCCATCTTTTCGCATACAATTACCTGATGAAAACCAAGCGGTTCATACTTGGCACTGTGATTCTGATCCTTTACATAAACATCCAAAGGGTGAAATAAACATATGGTTACCTTTAACAAAATGTTATGGAACTAATACAATGTGGATAGAATCAGAACCTTTTAAATTAGATTTTAAACCATTAGAGGGTAATTATGGAAACTTTTGGACTAATAATGGTAATGTTTGTATGCATGGAAATAAACCAAATATAGAGAAAGAAACAAGAATGAGTTTTGATTTTAGAATTATTCCTGTTTCAAAATACGATCCAAATTATTCAACTAGCTCAGCTAATAAATCTAATAAATTTATTATTGGAGAGTATTATAAGGAGTTAATATGAAAATTGTATCAGTTATATTAGCCAGAGGCGGTAGCAAAGGAATTCCATTTAAGAATATAAAAAAACTTTGTGATAAACCACTAATATCATATGTGATACAAGCATCTAAAAATTCAAATGTGGATGAGACTTGGGTATCAACAGATTCTATGAAAATAGCAACAGTCGCTGGGGCTTTTGGAGCTAAAATAATATTACGGCCGGATAACATATCCACAGATACATCACAAAGTGAGGAAGCTTTAATACATTTCGCAGAGAAAAAAGATTTTGATATAATGGTATTTATACAACCAACTTCACCATTAATAAAACCTGAAGATATAAACAGTGGTTTAGAAATGATGAATGAGCATGATTCAGTTTTTAGCGTTACCAAAAATCATTGGATACCAAGATGGACAATGGATGTTAAACCTTATAAATGGGACATAAAAAATCGACCAATGAGACAGGATAAACCTGAAACTTATTTAGAGAATGGAGCATTTTACATAACTAAAAAGAAAAGTTTATTAGATTCTAAATTAAGGTATAGTGGAAATATTGGTGTGGTTGAAATGCCTTTGAGAAGAAGTTTTCAAATAGATACTTTAGAAGATTTAAAACTAGTGGAGAAAATTTTATGAATTTTGTAGTGTTATACTGTAATAAAAATCAATATGAGATGCTTGAACAATTTGCTTTTAAACACTCTCCAGCAAATTTTGATGATGTGGATATATTAGTTTTTGATGACAATTCAATTGATGAACAAAAAGATAAATTAAGAGATTTATGTGAGAAATATAAAAATATAAAATGGATAAATCCAGATGTTTCTAAAAACTCTGTTGCTCCAAATTTAACTGTTTTTGAGAAATGTAACGAATATTTATATAAGAATGAAATTGATGTTAATTGGATGTTATTTTTTGAAAACGATGTATTTCCATTTCAAAGTGATTTTTGGAGTGAAATAAATAAAGTTATAAAAAATTATGATTTTTTACAAGACAAAGTTGGATCATTTGGTTTTAGTAGCTATCAGAAATTTGATGAGGGCGTAATGAGGACATCTGGAAGTCCAACCATGGGTAGGGGTTGTTTGTTAAATGGTATATTAAATAAACCACATTCAGGATGGTACAAAGATTTGTCTGATGATTGGTATGATACAGATTATTTTGTGGTTGAGAGCGTAAATTGGCAATCTATTTGTGTTAACAGAAAACTTTTTAATAAATACATAAAAATAGATGATAGATATGATAACAGATTACTGAATTTTGATGATTTAGCACACCAATTTATGTTTGAGGGATTTTTTAATATCGTATTTCCTAAAATATCTGTATATCACGACAGCGGACAACTAAAAGAGGGTATTAATTTAACCATAGATAATTCTTACTCTAGAAGTAATAATTCTCATGAAGTATTCAAAGATAGATGGAAATGGTCTTGGGGTTACAGAAACTCAGATTTAAGAAATCAATTTAATTTATCATTTCCAAAATACGTCAATAAAATTCAGTCTAAATTGTTTGATATGAATGTTAAAGAGGGACCTAAAAGGATAGAAGATTTTGAATAAAGTTATTTATACAGCAATAATAGGTGGTTATGATGAACTTATTGAGCCGGAGTACATTCCAAAGGAGTGGGAATTTGTTTGTTTTTCTGATAGGAATTTAAAATCAAAAGTTTGGGATGTTAGAGAGGCTATACCTATTTATGAAGATAATACGAGAACTGCTCGTAAACATAAATTATTACCTCACAGATTGTTTCCAGATTATCAATACAGTTTGTGGGTTGATGGGAATATTATGATAAGGCAAGATGTTAACGAGTTACTTAGTTACTTAGATGATTGTAATTACGCAACCTATGACCACTCTCAAAATAAATTAGATCCAAGAAATTGTATTTATGATGAGGGTTACACTATTTTGCAATTTGGTGATATAAATATGAAAAAAAACCCTGAGAGAGGATTAAAAAATTATAAGGATAATCCATTTTTAATTAAAAGTCAAATGGAAAGGTATGTTAAAGAGGGTTATCCACCTAATAACGGTTTGGTGGTTCAGATGGAAGTTTTAAGGAGACATAATGAGAAAGATGTGATTAACGCTATGGAAAGTCATTGGTCTGAATTAAAATATAACAGTAAGAGAGAACAGTTAAGTTTTAATTATATAGCTTGGAAAAACAAATTAAAATTTAATTATATACAGGGTGATTCTAGAAACAATAAGTATTTTTTAAATATGGGGGCACATAAAGGTAAGAAATGAAGGAAATTTTTAAAGATATTCCTGATAAAAGACAGGAAAAGAACACAACATCATTGAAGTTTAAGAAAGATTTAATAGAATTCTTAGGAGATGAATACAAAAATAAAACTTGTTTAGAGATAGGAGCTCATAAAGGTTATTCCACAAGAGTTTTAAGTTTTTTATTTAATAAAGTTATCAGTTGTGAATATAATGATGATTATAGAAACTTCTCTAAAAATTTAAATAAAGATAGAGATAATATTGAGTATAACTCAATGGATGTTTATAATGATCCTTGGAACTTTGATAATATTGATGTTGTGTTCATAGATTGTGACCACGAATATTCTCATGTAATGAATGATATCAAAAACTCTATCAACCTAGCTAAAAATGGACAAGAGTTGTTATTAATATTTGATGATTATGGATTAGATAATCCTTGGAGAGGTGTTAAAGAGGCTATAGATTTTTGGCTAAAAGATCCCAACTTTAAATTAATAAAAGAAATTGGAGAGCCAAAGGGATCTGATTGTAATCCAAGAGTTAATTTAAAAGAGGTAGAGGGTGTAATTTGTAAGTGGACGGGTTCTATAGAATCTAAAAACGTAGTTTTTATACCAAACATAGATTTAGGAAATGGGAGAAACAAATCCTACCATTATTCAATAAAAAGTTGGAAAAATTGGAGCGATAAAAATAATTGTGAAATTTTAGTTTGGGAGGATTTACTTCTTCCCGTTGAGGAAATGAAGGTAACTTGGCAAAGATATTATCTCTTTGATATATTAGAGTCTAATGATATTAATTATAATCAAATTCTTATGGTTGATGCTGATACAATTATTCATCCAAATTGTCCAAACTTTTTTAATGAGACAGAAAATAAATATTGTGGTGTCAGAGTTGATGGATGTTACGAATGGGTGATGAGAAGCATTAGAGGTTTTGGTGATACTCTTTTTGATGGTATGAGAATAAACCCTTGGAATTATATAAATGGGGGATTTCAGATAGTAAATAAAAATCACATAAAATTTTTTGACGCTATGAAAGAATATTATAATACTTATAGTAAACAAATAATTGAAGCTATTGAAAATTTACAATGTGGAACAGATCAAACAATATTGAATTATATGTTACATAAAGAAAAAGTTGATGTAAAATATTTACCAATACGTTATAATCTTCAGGATTTATACAGAAAAAATACGATTGTAATTGATAAAAATTATCAATCTTGGATGAATGATGAGTTATATTTTCTTGATGTAGGTTGGATTTATCACTTTAATTCAATTCCACAAAATAGCATGAGAAGAGATGCTAATTATTGGATAGAGAGAACATACAAGGAATTATATAGTTGAAAGTAGCCTTTTTCTCTGAGACAGGTAACAACCGAAGATATCCACGAGATTTTGATAACGCTCGTACAGAGGTGGGTTGGTGTTTAGCATTAGATGCTCCGATGTGTAGTTTAACTCAATTACCTGATGAGAGTTTTGATTTAGGCATAGTAATAATACCAAAGACAAATCCAAATGTTGATTTAAATCACATAAGAAAAATATGTGATAAGGTGGCGGTTATGCAAGAAGGACCACATTGGTACTTTCAAGATTACACAATTGATATGCAATTCCATTACTACAATGTGTTAATGAGTGCTGATTGGGTTTACTGCCACAATAAATCCGATGTGAACTATTATATTGGTTTAGGTTGTAAAGATGTTAGAGTAATGAAAAGTCTAATGATACCAGAAGGATTAGAATCTAAAAATGGACTTAGTGGATTGAATGTTACACTGATTGGTGGTAATTTTGTAAGTTGGTATGGTGGATTTGATTCATATATAGTTGCAAGAGAAATAGGTTATCCCATAGCTGCTCCATCAATGGGTAGAAAACAAAATTTAGAAAATCAAATAGAGGATATAAATTATTTGGATTATATGACTTGGAGAGAATGGATTAATAACTTAAAACAATATAGGATAGGAATACATTTGATGAGAACACATGCGGCTGGAACATTTGCTATGAACTGTGCTTTTCACGGAATACCTTGCATTGGTTATAAAGGATTGGATACTCAAGAATCACTTCATCCATTAACCACCGTAGATATTGGTGATTTGGATAAGGCTAAAATAATTGGGATAAAATTAAAAGAATCTGATGATTTTTATAATTTATGTAGTAAAACATCATTAAAAAGATTTGAACAAAATTATACAGAATCAAATTGGAAATTAAATTGGGAGAGACAATGGACAGAGTAATAAGTTTCATACAACCAAGTAGAAACAACCTAAAGTATTTAAAGTGGAGCTACAACTCCATCAGGAAGAATCTTGGATACCGACACGAGATATGTTGGGCTGATGATTTCTCTAACGATGGTACATGGGAGTGGATGAATGAGGTTGTAAAGAAAGACCCCAATGTAAAAATACATCGTAACGAAGGGCCTGAAAGATTGGGACATACAATTCTTTATGATACATTAGTAGATATGGCTACAAGTGATATTGTAATGATATATCACGCCGATATGTATGCATGCCCTAAGTTAGATGAGGAAGTTCTAAAACATCTACAGCGTGGGAAAGTTGTCTCAGCTACTCGTATAGAACCACCACTACATCCAGATGGTCCTGAAAAAATATTGGAGGACTTTGGTATAGAACCCGAAGAGTTTAAGGAGCAAGAGTTGCTGACTTTTATTGATGAAATACATAGTGGTGATGGTATATTATATGGTCCTCTAGCACTGAATAGAGAAACATCAAATGGTATCTTTGCTCCGTGGGCTATGTATAAGGAAGATTTTCTTGCCATAGGTGGACACGATCCATTATATGCTCCACAGAGTAAAGAAGATAGTGATATATTCAATAGGTTTGTTTTGAATGGGTACGAATTGATTCAGACTTGGAAGGGTTTTGTATACCATATGACCTGTCGTGGTAGTAGATTTGCTGATGGAGCTAAAAGAAATCCAAATGGGCAGGTATTTATGAAAAACAGAGAAACAGATGAATGGTTAAAACAAAATGAAAGATCAACTCGTAACTTCATTCGTAAGTGGGGACACTTTGTTAAGCATGATGAGATGATGATGCCAGTAATACCACCAAAATATGATATTGGATTTGTGGTGGATAATTGTGACTTACATTCTCTTACCTCTTTAGAACCTTGGTGTTCAGATATTTATGGTGATTGGGTAGGACATAAGGGATTTCATATTAATAAATACATAGAGGAGGAGCAACCCAACACAGATTTTAATCTCAGTAAAAAAATACATACGAAGCACATGAATCCAACTAATGATATTGTGGTTTACATAGATTGCTCTAAGTTGAACCAAAATAACTTTAAAATGCTAACTCAATTATCAGAAATATTAGAACAGCAAGGTGAAATAGGTGAGTTTGAGTTAGATGAGTTTACAGTTAAGGTTAAGAATTTACATACATATGAGATGGAGTTGATAGTATGCGAGAAGAGATAAGAAAATGACTTACTACATATTATTAAACAACGATACTGTAAAAGATATTTGGGATGATAATATCTTAGGAGAGGAAAGTTTTGGAAAGTTTTATGTGGGTAACGGTTTTTTAGCATTGGATAACATAGCCAACAAAAAACCAGAAGTTTTGGAGACTGTCACTATCATAGATGAACAAAAGAATAAATATTCGGTTGAGGAATTTTTAAAATTAATATCAAAATGGAAAATAATGTCTTGACTTGTATGGCAAAAGTTGAGTATATTTAGGAGTATGATGAATGGCTAAATACGATTATAATGATTGGGAGCGATATGAGGAACAAGCATATCGTGAGGTCATTGAACCAAAGAAAAAACCAAAGAAACAAAAAAAGTCTTGGAAGGACAAAAAACAAAAGGAAAATCATCGTGATAAGAAAAATAGTTGGAGTAATCGCTCTAAGCGCGATTAATCTTTTCATAGGTTGTGAGGATGTAAATCACACAGAAATAGAACCATTAGAATTTCAGTTATCTGATAACTTAACCATAGATAAGAACGGATTCTATCACTTATCAATAGACACCACAAAGTGGCAAACATTTCACAGAATATCAGGCAGAGTTGTTAGAAGTGGTGATCCCGTTAATATAATAAAGTTTGGCTGGGTTTCAACACACTTTTGGACTATAGGGGATACTTTAGGATATGTGGTTGAAAACACAGGAAACAGTGAGCTATGGTATATCGGTTACGACACGACATATATAACTTGGTTTGATGGATTTGAGGTGCCGATAATAAATCAATCATCATACAGCGATGAAGATGGAGAGGTTAATACTATGATAGCGCCTGTACGCACGATGAGAGGAGATACAGCCACCATACATTATGGTTTTTGGGATAATTGGAGATATGAGGATACTTATGGAGATTTTAAAATAATATTTGATTAAGGAGAGAGTAAATGGAATATGTGTTGGTAAATAAATTCGATGAGATAGTAGATTTAGTGGAGTTAGCTAGCAGTGTCGGTAAGACCGGCGCCACTACTTATTTTCAAGGCATGAAGCAAATGCCTAATCGAAAGGATTTTGATAAACTATGGAAAGTAATGTCGAAACAAGAATATGATTCTATTTTTAAAACATCTCTACAAAATCGACAAATGGGTAACAGAAAGTATGAATGGTGGAAGGATGAGGAAAGTTATTTAGATGCGGATGCGCCAATAACAGAAAGCGGTGAATTTATATATGAGTCTCCTGATGGCGGTGAAACAGTAAAAAAGAGAAAGTTTGGAGAGCATGATGGCTAAGCAAAAGGGTCGTAGAAGAAGGAGAGACGCATTCAGAATGAATGACTTAACCGCTGAACAACAAAAAGAATTAGAGATGTTAGCAGCAGGAATAGAGGCTGAAGCGATACAGATGAGAGAAGATTATGAAAATAATCCCTCAGAGGAAAGCGGTAGTGTTGTGGTTATACATCAGAATTCAGAAATTTTAGATGAAGAAGAATAATTATGTAGACACATCTAAATTATTGGTTAGAGAAATAGATAGAAAAGTCGCTAAAAAAATGATTGTTGAATATCATTACTCTAAACAATGGACTAAGTGTAGTATAGCTTTAGGGTTATATCAACTTACTGGCAAACAACACGCATTTTTTGATGAGCCAGAAGAGAGATTAATAGGTACAATATGTTATGGTGATCCGATAGGTAGACACTCAGGTGCTTCAATATCAGAGTCAATACCGAGGGAGGCTGTGTTTGAGTTGGTAAGATTATTTGTACATGATGGCTATGGTAATAATATTGAATCCTATCTAATAGGAAAAGGTTTTAAGTGGTTAAAAAAGAACAGAAAAGATATAAAAGCTCTCATATCATATTCAGATCCACAGCAGGGTCATGTTGGTACGATATACCAAGCTACCAATTGGGTATATCAGGGTAATAGGATAAGACCAAATGATAGCTGGTTATTTAAATGGGAAGAGGATGGTAAGTGGCAACATGGTAGAACTATATTTCCGTATTACGGAACAAATGATATAGAGAAAATGCGAGACTTAGTTGAGAAAGATTTTTGGGTAAAGAAAGAATTAAGAAAACATAGGTATGTATATTTGCTCGGTAGTAAGAGTGATAAGAGGCAGGCTATGAGTAATTTAAAGTATCCACCACTACCCTATCCTAAAGTGGCAGATATAGAAGAAATTGAAATAATAAAAGTAGAGGTTAATAAGGAGTAATTATGCCTATATTAGAGAGATATGAAGTGCAGGAAAATCGAATATGGTATCGCGCTAAAGTAACAGAAGAGCAATTAAAAGAATTTAATGAGACTCGTGGTGAGGAGAATAATCAATGGTGTTGGCCTGAGTGGATTTGGGATTTAGATTGGGATCATCATAACGATAAGCCAGGTAATGACGATGTGGTTTACATTAAACAAATCAGAGATGAGAAAGAGGATGACTCAGATATTAAAGTTGTTATTTAAATCAATAGACAGATTTAGATTTTGGATAGTTGAAAGACAATCGGCTAAATTTGCTAAGGAACTGAAAGAGAAAAATTATAAAATAAGAAAACCATGGAACAATGGAGTTTGGAAATGAGTAACGAAGTATTAGCAATAATAATAGCTGTGATAGTAATGGTGCCCGCTATCCTTTTTTATGAATTTATAGTTATCAGAAATTATGCTGATAAGTTTTTACCACCAACAGTATTGAGTTTATTTTCAAATGGTAATCCAAGAAACTTAGACAAAAAGGATAAGAAATGAAACAACCAAGTTATGTAGGATTTGAACAGGACAAGTATCCTTGGAAACCCGATGTGGATTATAGGAAGAATCCACAACTGTATAAGATAGGTAGAGGACAGCAAGGAGTTCTGATATGTGAACCTTATAAGTCAGAGCTATATCCGCTATGGAGATTTAAGACGCCTGAAAAGGCACAGTTATCGTGTAATCAAATATATCTAAAATTCCTACAGTACATAGATGAGGGAGATTTTGTCGGTGCTGATATGGCTAAAAAATATTTACATATGGGGTTCACTCGTAGTCGTAGATATTGGAATCACAGTAGCGGTAAGAAATGGACTAAGGAAGAGTCTATCTGTAATTATTCAGGCTTACCCTCTGTTAAATCTTATGAGTGGAAGATATTACCATATGATAGAAACGAACAAAGGTTTATGGATAGTAGCTTAATCTTTCAGAGGTATTGGAAGATGGCTAGAGAAAATGAAGATTACTTACAAATGAAAAAACAACATAGGAGTAGAAAATGGACGAAAAAACAGCTAACCAAATAGTTAATCTTTTGGCTACGATAGAGCAAAAATTAAGCTCTGTTTTAAAAATTTTAGAAGAAAAGAAAAAGAAAAAATGACAGATTTATCTTTGATAATGTTGATAACAGGAATCATATTCGGTGCTTTAGCCGGTTCAATCACTGTTCACGTAGTTTATAAAAATAAATTAGCTGACTTAGAGGCTGATGTATATGATGCTCGTGTTATAAGAGAGGCTCTAAAGGAAGAGATATTTAGATTAGAGAATCAATCAAAACCAAAGCCTAGAAAAAATCGTGGTAAGCCTCAAAAAAAATAAACCACAGTATATTTATATGTAACAGTATAAATGGAGATCATCTGTGAATCAAAACGATAGAAATCAGTTAGAAATAGCACACCTTAAACTTGATGATATGAGGCAGGACATAGTAGACTTAAAGAAGGATATGGAAAATGCTCACAACAAAACAGAGGAGTCTCTGCGGTTCATAAAAGAAAATCTATTCAATCCAAACGAAGGCTTATGGGCTGAGACAAAACTAAATAGTCAATACAGAGAGAGCTCAACCAAATGGAGAGGTATAATAGGTGCTGGTTTCATAGGGTTATTGTTCAAACAACTATACGATATGATGAGATAGGGGAATCGGCGGGGAAGGTCCGTGAAAGGTCCGTGGATGGCTTGAATCTTCTAACACACTATCAAATAGGTAAAATTTTCTAACGAAAATTCCACCAAAAAACAAATGCTCACACCTATGGTAACGGATGATGCTAATCCATTTATTGAATTAGATAATGCTAATCCAAAGGAGCAAAAGATGATATTTGAGTACATAGACAACCTACATCCCTCAACATTATTATTGGTGTTCCTAAGCATCTATGTGTTGATGGATAAGCTGGAGCGGTTCATAAGAAGAAGAAACTAACGAAATTCTAACAAAAAATACCGTAATAATTCTAAGCATCGATATACTTATTAGCGATGGAAAGGTTATGAAATTAAGAACCATTCCGATTAACAGCTAAGAAAATTAAGGAGAGCAACCGATGAGCATAAAATTATTAACCATAGAGATGCTAATGGGCGTGTTGGCCGCCCAAAACTTACCGCCGGGTGAGAGCCGACAACCCAAAGCCATCATACCATTTGAACTATCATACTTCGACATACGAGAGGCCATATATATGGACTACAGCGGTGGTAGGATAGAGGTTGAGTTTGAGATAGATGAGAGCGGAAATGTGATAAATCCCGTGATTGTCGATACCTTCGATGTAAGCCTCAATGATGTCGTTATCGATAAGATTAAGAGAACTAAATACACACCAGCGTTACAGAACGGAAGGCCCGTTAGGGTTAGGTACAGAATGCCGATAAGATTTAAGTAATCAGATACAGACAAAGGGATGAGAGAAGAGGGGAGCTGAGCTCCCCTTTTTTCATGCCCTGTGATGGGGCCGGTACGCTAAATAATATTTAGCTGATATTTATATGTATGGATAATTGGGATAGATTAAATAAGCTAGGTAAGATGAGTAATAGGAATCCTTTGGAGAAGAAGGTGAATCAGCTCACAAAGGTAATCAGCGATCCCGATGCATACAATGTGAACATAGCCAGTAGGGAGAGGATAGAGGAGTTAGAGCATAGGGTTTCAGAGTTGGAGAATCAGTTAACCGCTTTACTCAAACGAATTGACACCCCTTAGATGACAGGTGACACCATACTGGCGCTGGTATTGATAGGATTGGTGTTCTACGCGTGGTGGAGAGATAGCTAGGATAGGCTTAGAACCCAATAAACCCCCACTTAACCACCATAACCCACTTTAACACACCAAATAAAGTAATTATAATAAAGTCTCCCTGGGGATATAAGAAAATATAATATGTGTATGTCATTTTGACAAGCTTTTTTTTCCGAGCTTTTTGATACTTCACTTATGTCATTTTGTCAGTACCCCCACTCAGATAGGCTCAGGGTGGGCCTGTTCGCTCAATAAAAATCAGCGTCGCTAATCCAAAGTACTTATCTAGCCACCTTAGGCTAACCTATAATTTACGAAACTTTCGGTATATGAGTCAAGCCTTTTCTTAACTTTTTTTGGCGTGGCTCCTGGCCATGCTGAGTTAGTTTCACGAGCGTGGGGAAGCGCCGTTAAAAATAATTGAAAAAAAGGCTTGACTTTCTCATTTATTCTTCGTATATTTGGGTATGGTTAGAGAGACAATAAAGATAATTTTGGTGATGATGGCTTTGGGTGAGGTAGGATTCAGAGAGTTGAGAGTTCCACCAAAAGCTCGAGCGGTTAATATAGAGAAAATAGTTAAAGAAAAGGCTTGA
>Ga0209645_1000347_pt1 | contig 24747 bp, 30 predicted proteins | sample ETNvirenome_6_30_FD_184070 | JGI IMG/M metagenome (GOLD analysis project Ga0209645, IMG submission 184070) | Marine viral communities from the Pacific Ocean - ETNP_6_30 (SPAdes) (version 2) | ecosystem: Environmental > Aquatic > Marine > Oceanic | place: Pacific Ocean | collected 2013-06-19
GGCATATATTCAGATAATTTCATATTTATTCCCTACTTAGTTTGGTCATATCCTGCATAGATACTAACTTTAATATGTTGTCCATTGCCTTTTCTTTTAATTGATAGTCCTCTGTGTGTTCTACGTCTCGTATAACTTCAGACTTTTGTTCTTTTAACCGTAATATTTCTTCGTTCAATGATTGAATTTCTTGGTCTCTATCTAATATAGTGGCTTCAAGTTCAGCCTCACCCGTACCAAAAGTAGCATTATGCAGTACTCCCAATCTACCGGCTTCTTTCATTAAAGCTATAAACTGCCCCTCAGAAAGAACTTGAACTGCAGGACTTTCATCTGGGATATCATCATCAGCTGACATGACCTTTATATCTTCATGCCATGAATCTAATACTCTCCATGTCCCATTGTCGTCTTTTAAGGCTATATACTGCTGATCTGTACCTTCTAAAAAATTGCCCATTGTCATCTTGGCTGCTCCTAAAACTTTTCTGTCTTTATATTATACTTGATTTTCTCGATTTGTCTCATATAACCCAGTCTCCTTATATTTAAGCATGTTTGCTAAACCTGAAACTTGTTCAAATAGATCGGAAAGTTTAACATCTAGCTTCTCTATTTTGTCAGACATTAGTTGTTCTCTGCCATAAAGAGCTTCTATCTGGGTTCTAACATCACTAAACTGCTTTAGTATCTCTTGATGATTATAATATGTATTGTCAAATTGTTTTCGTTGTTCGTTATCCAACTTATCCTCCTATGAAATTACACAGGCACTCCATCCACAAGACTTACATGTCTCACACCCATCTGCGAAAACTACCGTAGGAGTTTCACAACAATTGTGTTCTTCTTTAGGTGTGCTGGAACTTGTTTCAATTGCAGCTTCTTCCATCTCAAAGCCATCTAAAACAGGCTGTTCCGCTTTATCTTTATTCCCTTTTACCAGTACTTCTTTATATCGACTACCTGCTCTATATACTGTAATACCCTTGCATCCTTCTTTCCATGCAAGCATGTAAGCATCTTCTACGTCTTGTTTAGTAGCACTATTTGCGAAATTAATTGTTTTGGAAATTCCTGAATCACAAGATTTCTGAAAGGCAGCTTGCATTAGTACATGACTTTCTGGTGATATTTCCGGTGCTGTGGCATATACTGCCTTCGCCCAATCTGGAACATTCGGCACGGTTTCTAAAGAACCTCCCTCTGCCAAGTAATCCATTAAATCTTCAGAGTAAAAACCATGTTTTTTTGCATCTGCTTCAAGATACTTGTTTACATAATTCAAAGTTTTCCCATCTAATATGTTTTGTTTTTTCCAAGCTAATGCGAATGTAGGTTCTATCCCACTAGACGTATCAGCTATCATTGATATTGTTCCTGTAGGAGCAACTGTTAGCCTACAGTGATTCCTAAATTTTTGAGTTGCTTCATTATTAAAAGGAACATTGTATGTACTTTTTTCCCATGCTGGGAAAGTTCCTCTAACCTTAGCTAGTTCTTTTGAATGATCGTCTGCCCACTCTCTAACTCTAGTCATAATAGTTTCCCCTACTTCTCTAGCTAATTTAGAGTCGTATGGTATATGCATTTGAATCAGTAGGTCAGCAAACCCCATGATACCCAGTCCAATTTTTCTAGTTGCTTTTGTCATCTTTTCGATTTCAGGGGTAGCATATTTATTAGCATCAATAACGTTATCTAAAAAATGAACCGAAGTTCTAGTTACTTTCTCTAAACGCTCCCAATCAACTTTTTCCAACCATCCATGAGTAGGACCTTCAGATTTTTTATAGAACTTGGCAAGGTTTATAGAGCCTAAGTTACAAGATTCATTCCCCAATAATGGCTGTTCCCCACATGGGTTTGTAGCAACCATTTCACCATATTCTTTTTTAACGTGGTTGTCTTTGTTTACTTGGTCTAAGAAAATCATTCCGGGCTCCCCATTATTCCAAGCCCCTTCAACTATCTTTGTAAATACTTCTCGTGCATTCAAAGAACCCACAACCTCATTGCTTTTTGGGTTAATTAAATTATAGTCCATGTTGTTTTCTACAGCCTGCATAAAATTAGAATCAACCCCAACAGAAATATTAAAGTTGTGGATTTCTCCTTCAACCTTTTTACATTCTATAAACTCTAAAATATCTGGATGGTATATAGACATTACCGCCATATTAGCCCCATCTCTTTTTCCACCTTGGGTTATCATAGATGAAACTCTAGATAGTGTCTTTAGTACTTCTATTGGACCACAGGCTATACCATGTGTTGATCTAATAGAATCTCCTCGTGGTCTGAGTGATGACAAGGCAAACCCTGTACCGCCTCCAAATTTTTGAACCATTGCTGTATCATGTGCTGCTTTCATAATACCCTCCATAGAATCCTCTAGGGGTAAAACGAAACAAGCTGAGAGAGTACCTTGGTCAGTACCTGCATTCATTAGGGTTGGGGAGTTTGGAACAAATTCTAAATTAGCCATTATCTCATAAAATGCTTGAGATGAAAGCTCGGCTTCCACAGGAAGAGTCATGTAATTAGAGTCAATAGATGCAACCGCATTAGCAACTCTTCTAAACATCTCTTCTGGAATCTCAATCACTTGATTGTCATCATCTTTTAATAAATACCTGTGCTCTAAAATAACTTTAGCTTGGTCTGTGATTGTTGGCGGGTTTAAATTTGAATGGTTTTGTTCCACGGTTGTCATTTTATTCTCCTCTAATTACTTGCGGTAGCCGCAATATATACATAATCCTCTCTCTGGAACCCAAAAAGAGGGCGTGCAAACTGCTTCCTTGCACTGAGGATTAGGAGCAGACTCAGCTCTTTCAACTTCATTAACAGGCTCCATTTGTAGCGGGTTAGTTGTTTTGATATCATCACCTTCTTTTATCAAACCACTTAGCTCGTCTTGCTGTTGTCGCCTACTTTCTGGAGTCTCCCCCGGATTTATTGCGTTCAGCCAGTCGGTAGCACTTCCTAAGTCTACAAATTTATATGCTGTGTCATGAACTGCTTGTAAAGCCATGGCAATAGAGAAAAAAGCATCCCCATGACCCATTGGGGTATCGGGAGCTTTTAAATCATTGCTTACGGATAAGATCTGATGTGTCTGTCGTTCATCCTTTATTAACTTTAATATACCCGAATGAACGAATTTTTCAAAGACTTGAGCCATAGTATTTTTGCTTTTTCTTGTGAAATTCATGGCAAGCCATCTGGTGTCTAATCCACGGTCTTCTAGCTCGCCTCTGGTATTATCTATATAGCCAGATGTTAGGTCAAAATTATCTGCAACTTCATTCAAGTATTCTATCTGGTCAGAGTAACTCCAACCATCTAAAAAGGAGTGGTGGATTTGTTCAATATATTCCCCCCTCTTTCTAAACAATACTAAGTGAGATGGGTGTCTTTTTTTACCTACATCAAAGCCACCAAATATTTGATCACCTGTTTCCCAGTCAGTAAACTTTTTTGTCGCTGGGGCTGATCTTAAAGTTTCATCTTGACACTTTTCAATGTCCTCGCCTTCAAAATAAGACTCAGTAGCAAAATGAGGAATCAACATAAACTCTGAAGCAAAAGATTTAGGTCTTGCCTTCTGTTGAGCTAACAAGTATTTCTCACTCATTATTTCTGGAGCCAACACTCTTCTCCCCGGCACTGGGTCTAGTGCAGGTAATACTCTAGCTTTGAATCGTTCATCATTTTGTAACTTAGCTAATATATCGTTTGGCATCATTGGAGTCCCTACAACAATTACAGGGGCTTCTTTCAAAGGAATGAACATAGACTCTGTCATGAAGTGGTCTTCCACTTTAGTTATTTGCCCCATGTTCAATGGGTTCTCAGGGTCTCTCAAAACGTCATCAGCAATCAAAGCTCCATTCACGTGCATACCCCGTTTGAAAGAAAACAAACCACCATGCATTATTTCCATAGGTTGGTTGTTCTTATAAAATCTAGCCGAATAATCAGCTTTAGGGTTTCTATTTATAAGCAGTTCTGGGATAATGGGGTTTCTTGTAATGATCTTGTTTATCTCAGCAATATGATATTTTGCCATACCATCACTATAAGATAAGTAAAGTATAGACATATCTCTAGGAGCTTTCAATAATCTCCACACACTAAAGGCGTGCCCTAAAACAGTTGATTTAAAATGTCCTCTAGGCAATACCCCCACATAATTGAGCCCTGTTTCTAAACATTCTTCAATATCTTCAGCAAGTAGACTTACATGCCAAGCTTTGAAATACTCTGGATTATCATACGAAAGAGCCCATATGTTTTCAATAAACTCTCTAAAGCTCCCTACTTCATATTTTTTTTGCTCTGAAAGTTGATCGGAAAGCATATTAAAAGCATTATTAACACTAATAATATCTTTAGCCATATTATATATCCTCTTGTTTTTGTACTAGTGCTTTAAGTTTCACTGCTATTTTCTGTAGCTGATCTGTATCACTAACCTCTTCAACAAGAACACTCATGATGTCTTGAACAAATTGAAGGTTAATCATACCCTGCAACACTTCTCTCTGCCCTTTAATACCAATATCAGCTGCTCTAGTAGCATCTAAGGCTCTATCAAAATGAAGAGCATTCAACTCATTCATTGCTTTATTTGCCATAACGGTATAACCATCTAACTGTTCTGATTGCAACCTAGCAAATCTTTGCCCTTCTGTTTCGGCAAGCTCTTGTTGCTTATCCGCTACAGCTACGGCTTTTTGCTGCCCCCAACTATCTTTCTTCGCCCACGCATATATAGTAGGAGGGCTGACAGGGTGTTCTGAAGTAGAAACTTCTTCAGCTATTTGTTTGGCTGTTTTATCGCCCCGTAAAAAAAGCTCCATGGCTTTTAGTTTGATTTCTTGTGGTATATGTTTAGGCATAATTAATCGTATATACTGTTGCTATCAAGTGCCCCATATCCATCATCAGACGCATGTTGAGAATCAATGTTCCCGCCTAATGGGCTGCCATCTGAATTTAGGAATTGTGAGAAATCCCAATAACCTGTTTTATCTGTATGTGCTGTGTAACAACTTGGAACCTTTACCTTAGACCCACCGGGCAATCTTATTTCATTGAATTGCATTCCGATCTCACCTCTAGTACATACTCCAGCCCAAACATGTTCTTGTTCATTGATTGGTGTGTAATTTTGTCTTTTCAATAAAGTTCCTGTAGTTCTCTGTAAATTTTTTACTTGTTGGTTACTACCACATTTAGCAAACTTACACCAAACAACGGCACCATACTCTTTTTTTACATCTTCTATAGTTGGAAGTTTCTTAGGAAATTTATCTTCATACTTCCTTTTAGGTTCTTCCGTCTTACCCGGAAAAAACATTTGAAACCCTCTGACTACCTTAGTTAGTCCTCCAGCACCTATCATCTAGAACCTCCTTTTGTTCCATAACGCAATGCATATAGCATCTGCGTAATCTTGCTCTGGGAAATTATCTCCCCACTTTTCTATAGCAAACTTCATAATATCTTCTTTTTTAGCCTGCCCGTTTCCTAAACAAATTTTCTTCCATGTAGCTTGATGAACAAACTCAGTGTGAATATCCACTGTAGCTAGCAGTGCCCACACGGCACCTACTACTCTAGCCGTAATTGTATACGCTCGACTATTTCGTACTGGAATAGCATTCTCTAACGAAGCCTTGTAATCCTTAAGACTATCTACATCCTTATAGAAATTGTTAACAAGTTCAGGGAATCTTTCCTCGAACGTCACTTTTCTATTACAGTCCCACTTCAACAACTCTACTAACTTTTCTTCTTCATCAATAATAGCAGCGTGTATAGCAAAACTTGATGTATCAAATCCTATATAATGCTTCATAGTTCATTATACTCAAAAATTTATTATATTATAATTTATCCGACCCTTTTGTTCGTAAAGTTACAACCCTACTGACAGCATTATAAGCTGACGTATAAGTATTTAGTAACCCCTGCAACCTCTTTAGTTCAATCTCTTGCTCAATAATCTCTCTTTTAAGATCTCGTAAAGCCTCAAAAGTAGACATAATCTCTCCCCTAAGCTCATCCCTAGTAGGCTTTTTCTTGTCTGCTTCTTCGTATTCTTTAGTTATCTTATATAATGCTGTGCTATATCCTTCAGTAAATGCAGCATCTAAAGCACCATGTGATGCCTCAATGTCAGCTACTTTAGTTTCTAGTGATGCCTTATAACCGCCATATATAACTAGTAAGCTAATTATTTGCTCATCATTATATGAAGCTAAGTCAGCAAAATTCAAATTCTCGTCTTGCAATAACTTAGGATCAAATATAGGAATCCCTAAAGCTTCTACCTTTTTATTAGCAGAGCCCAACGCTTTCATTGGAGTCCACTTAGTTTCTCTTTGTTGCATTATACCCCCTTGCACTTACACCACATGTTACCTGTACATTTCTCAGGCATGGCTAACATGTCTTGGATAGAGAACATTCTTTTAAGAAGTTTATCCCACAGTTCCTGATCCCTATCTAATAAAAATGTTTTTATATTTTGGTCGTCCTTACACTCGTATAAAACTGTTCCCTTATCATAACCCCCCATATTTAAATACATTTGTAATTGTACAGTATGTTCAGGTTTTGGTTTACGTAATGCTTGAAACCCTTTTTTATTGATTGATTTTAATTCTACAGGCAGTGGACCATATTGATAATGTTTGATTAGAAAGTCCATTCTCCCAGAAATTGGGGGAATCTCTTGCTTCAGAGAAATTTCTCGATCGATAAGAATGTTAAGATCAGTAAACCATTTGTCTACACGCTCTTCCAAAAAGTTACCATTTTGAAATATTCTAATGACTCTGGCTTCTAGCACCTCTTCAGGCAACCGACCATTGTAATAAAGCCATAGGTATCTATCACAAGTGTTCCCTAGTGCTGATGGGTGAAATGTTCCTCCATCTTTAGAAGGTACAACCTCTTCTAAATGCCCATCTATTATATTATTCAACCATTCGTCTTGCATAGCCATTGGTTGTGTATTCCGTTTACGTGGGCTTCTCTTTTTTACGGGCTTAATTTGATTAATTCCTGCCATAGTGTCTCCCTTATGTTCTCCAAAGTAGTTCCTTTTATGTGAACCACATGTTCTATATCATCTAATTCTAGCAGATCAGAGTCTCTTTTTCTATCTCTCTTGCCTAAATGCCCGTATATTCCATCGGCTTCAACAATCATTTGCAGTTCTTCTATATAAAAGTCTGCTATGTACGGATGAAAATATGCTTGTTGTTCATATCTTAAACCAAATTCATCTAAACAACGAGCTATTATAAGCTCTTGCTCTGTAAAATCTCTAGGAGGTAAGTTCATTTTGGAGCTTATCAAACAATTTGTTGTCTTCTACAAACTTTTCCTTTATGCCATTTAACCCCATAGCTTTTATATCTCCATAAGTATACCAAGCTCCAGCCTTAGATATCAAGCCTTGATCTATACCATCTCGTATATAGCTTTCTAAGACATCAATACCACCCTCTACTCTAAATGGTACAACCGCAGAATCCCAATTCTCACCACCAGTTTTAGTCTTTCGTAGTCTAACGTTCATATCAAACCCTACCTTTTGGTCTCCTTCGGTTATCCAACCTTTACGTTGTACTTGCATAATAGAATGAGCAAAAAATACTTGCCCTTGTCCTGCAGGCATATTATCCAACGCCACAGGTCCCATACTGGCTCGTACTTGGTTGATTGCCACAAAAGCCGATCCGTTTTGTAGGTGTGGGAATAATTTAGGAAATGAACTGTTTACAAACCTTGCTTGCCAAGCCATCGGGCTAAACCCAAAGTCTTCTTGAGATACGTTTGAAGGCACTAAACCTGCAATACTGTCTAATACAATAACTTTAAATCCTTCAATCATAGATTCTCTAACGTGCTCCATAGCTTCTTCTCCTGTTGTAGGTTGTGAAACTAAAATTTTCTGGGAATCAACCCCACACGCAGTCATCCAGTCTTTGTCATAAGATAACTCTGTGTCCACCCAAACAGCCGATCCGCCCATTTTCTGGGCATTTACTACTATCTGAGACGCTAAGTAAGACTTTCCTACATTAGTTGGACCATATATAAGTGTCATTTTCTTTAACGGGATACCCCCACCTGTTAGTTTATCTAGTGCGGGAATATTAAAAGGAATTCTATTTGTAGTAAAATCATCACTATCGCCTAATTGAAAGTTTAAATTTTTCTTCTTTAGTAATTTTTGTATTGCTTCTTCTGCAGTGTTATCCATCAATTCTCCTTTTAACAGCTTCTGCCCATGCGAAATATGTAGCGGCAGTTTGAATTAGTTCTATAAATAATTTTGTATCATTTTGACCAAAGACTTCTTCTGCGATATCTCCATTCTTCTCAGTGGTTAGTATGTTCCACCAAGCATCATCATGATTTTGTTCTCCAAACAATTTATCTTGTCGTTCTCGTTCTCCTAGAATCGATTCTAATACTACGGCTCTAGAAGGTATTTTATTCTTCTTCATTTAACATAGCCTCTATCTGTGTGTCTACCTTGCCTTTTATAAACTCCCAGACTATATCAGCTACTTTTTTAGAATCTTCCAATTGGGCTTCTATTGGTAGTTCGGTATCTATCTGATCTACAGATAGGTCTACTCTCCCATATTGATTTTGTTCTAATGGACCTACCCGAAAGGTGTATCCGATGTGTGCACTTACTTTTGCCATTGTGTTTTCTCCTTATTACAAACCCCCTATCTGAACAGGAATGAAAGATAGGGGGCTCGAAAATTATGAACACTATTAGTATAACTGAAACAATAACAAAAGTCTAGTTACTATCTATTAGAATCAACTATCCTAGCACATTCTTGCCACAAACTTTTAGATCTAGCCATTGGATTAGGTTTGTTGTCGTGATCTTTACCAATATCTCTAATACAATCTAGTAATTCGTCTAAAGAATCGGCTAGCACTTTCTTTACTTTAGGAAAAGACCTGTCCCAAGCTAACTCGTTTGGGTCTACCACACTTCTAAATCCTGATAACACAGGCTTAACTAGCCCAGCTACAAGAGTTGATTTAGAATTTTTCCCCAAGATAGGTAACTGTACTTCTGTTTTAGTGTCAATCCAACCAACTTTGTTCCCCAAAGAATTTTTCTTAGCTATGCCTACTTGAATGATTTCAGATAACTCTAATATTTCTGGCAACATAGGGAACATTTTTTCATAATGTCCTACATTCTCAGCATATTGAGATAACGTAGCAGCCTTTCCTGTATAAGTTTGTCTCGGATGCTTAGACTTACCCCACTTATCTTTGTTTAGAGGGTAATTAACTACATCAAGACACATCAGCTTGGAAACAACATCTCCTATTGGAATAGGTGCTTGTGAGTTCATTTCATACGCTATGTGTTCGGCATATGGGTGAAAGTTTGGAAATCTGCTTGTATCTATCAAAAAATTCTTCAAAGAATCAAAAACTCGTTGAGTGTTGTATATAGATGTCTTGTCTACATTAACTTGAACGTTTTTAGCGATAGCTACTTCTTCTCTAGTAGTCTGATCCATACCCTCAATAATTTGAACCACTACACTTTCGTCAGCAGCCGTGCCTGCATCTACGTTTCGAGTAATCAAATCATAAGTGTGACCACCATTTATAATGCCTTCAGTTAATTCATCAATGAAAAGATGGTATAAATTATCCCCTACCTTAGTCACTGATGACACTGCCAAATCAATTCCTCCGTTTTTTAGATGGAACTTGTCAGGGATTCCTTCTTCGCCCTGAATAGTTCGTTCTAAATTTTTGTATTTACCACCCGAACCTATTCCTAAATCATCACGTGATCTTACGTTTGGTCCATCGGGAAGTCCTTGAGGGAGCCCAGAAAAGGGCACGATTGCAAAATGAATGTTTTCAGACCCTTTTGCAGATGGTCTTATTCTCCTAATATCATGTACCCGGAGAGGGTATTTTGTGATAGCCATAAGTTCCTCCTTATGAGCTTCAATTTTCTTGTGTTGACCTTTCGGGTCTAACCAAGATGTAACAAATGTTACAATTTTATTATACTAAAAGAATTTAAAATTTGCAAATCAGCTTTGATATCGGTAGGTTCCACATGTCTACTAAGGTAGTAAATTCATTAGAAGTATCTACATCGCCCTTCTTCCAGAGAGCAGCTTCCTCAAAGTACTGTTTAGCGTCTTTCTTACCCAACAACCAAATGTTCTTTAGCCCCCTGTAAGCTTTTGCCCCATCCTTTTTTATCGATTCGTTAAATTCTAGGCTAATAAAAATATAGGTATCAGGGCGTTGGTGGGTACTTGTAGAGGCAACGGATACGTCATAATAATCTCTAGGAGCTACTGTTCTTCTTTTAGTTTTTACCTCTATACATTCTCCATTAAGGAATATGTCATAATCAAACTTCTCGTCAGATTCTACTATCTCTGCTCCAAGATATTCTTTTATAGCTTCTTCTCCTAAGAACCCTGCTAAGTTACCTGCCCCACGAGTGATTGAATTGCGTATTTCACCCATTTGATCAGCTCGAACCTTAGCTCTATCAATCATTTCTTGTGTGTGAGGTATTATTATCATTTAATATTCTGGTCGTTAAAATGTAGTAACAGCATAGCGTAATGAATAATCTTGAAAATGTCTTTACGAGGTGTTCCTTTTTTATCATAACGAGATGCATACTTTAAAATATTGCTCCTACAGAACGCCTCGGCATCTCCACACGCTGCTATAAAGTCCAAGGTCTGCACTTCACCCTCACTATAATGTTCTCCATATGTATTTTTTACATACTCGGCGATTTCTTTTAGTATTTCTTCTTCGTTATATTTCATATTAGTCCCAGTCTATAAGGTCATCAAATGTAAGGGGTTTTAGGTCTTTCTTCACCGCCCACGAACCTTGAAAGATTTCCATATCTACTTTTAATGGGATGTCTAATGTGTTTATCTCAAGTATATCTCTAATCTTATAAGGTACTGTTTCAAGCTCTGAGTCATGTATTTCACAAATAATCTCGTCGTGTACTTGTAATAACAGGTTGCTCTCCTTATCTTGTAAATATTCGTCTACTTTCAACATTCTTTCACTTAGAAGATCAGCACTTGTACCTTGAACTAAATAATTAACTCCCTTATAAGCAAACTTTGGGTCAATTCTATAGTGTCTACCATATTTATTCTTTATCCAACCTCTAGCAGTTACAGTAGCAACAACCTTATCAAAAAACTCTTTAGAACCTTTCATACCTTCAAAGTATTGTTTTTTATACCTACCTGCTTCTTTAGGTGTGGTGCTTAGTTGTTGTGCCAATTTCTTATTACCAATCCCATAAATAGTCCCAAAAGTAATTGCCTTAGCTGCCTGACGATATTCTTTAAACTTATCTGATGATTCGTCTACTTTAAAAGCTAACTTGGCTGCCTCACTATGAAAATCAACATCATCTTTATTTAGTATCTCATCGATTGTTTCATTTCTAAAATAAGACATGAACACTCGGACTTCCATTTGGCTGTAGTCAAACCCCACTAATGAGTATTTTGGGCGTGGGATAAATAATCTTCTAATAGATATTTGTGACTTGTCTGCTTCATTGAATGATTCGTCCCCAACAAAAGACCATGTGTTTAGCACATCATCAGAAAGCTCTGCATTTAGGGTAACACCCTTAGCACTAACTGTTGCTGCAATCTTACTTAGCACTTCTGCCTTTTCTTTAGAGGTCAGATTACGTTCTTGTAACTTAAAATGATTTCTTGGAATATTTTGCAGATTGGGTTCCCTGCTAGACAACCGACCCGTAGCAGTACCCCAATTACAAAAAGATGTGTGCATTACTTCAATGCCTTTATATGGTTCGATATAAGTAGACCTTAGCTTATCCAAGGTTCTGTACTGCCTTACTAAGCCCGCCATTCTATGGTTTATATTAACTAAAGCTGCTTCACTCCAAGAGTCTTGCCCTTTAGGAGTCTTTACAGGAGATTCAATGCCAAACTCAGTAAATATTTCCCCAATTTGTGCTGGGGAAGATATGTTGAACTCTCTACCAGCTAGCCCATAAACCTCTTCTCTAACCTGATTCTGTCTATTAAGGATAAGGGTTTCAGCCTGCTGGGCATAATCTCTATCAATAGCTACCCCCCGCCTTTCCATGGTATACAACACAGAAGTCAAAGCGTTTTCAAATTCAAAAACACTCATTTGATCAGTCTTTGTTATCTTACGAAGATAATCGTTGAATATCCTTGCGGTAAGTGCAACATCTTTCTTGCAATACTCCCCTAAAAAGGAAGGAGGAGCCATTGAAAAGTCCTTATTCCATTTATTAGACCTAAGTTGTTTTTTTGTATCTATGTCATACTGCACTGCACTGTCACCATAATTCCGCTTTGCAGTTGGAGTAAGCCCCAAATCTTTTATGTCTGAATGCTCTACAAGACGCACCATTACTATTACGTCTATTAATTTTTTATCGATTGGTATTAAACCATCTTTTTCTAAAAAGTGTAGATCAAACTTTAGATTATAACCTATGTACTGTTTTACTGAGTGGTTAAGTAGACCTATTAATGAAACAAGATTGTCTAAGGGTAGATTCTCCCCTAGATGATGTCGAAACGGGTAGTATTGATATAAGCCAGTGTCTGAGGTCTGTCCCACACCAATACCACAGATTTGGTTAGCCCCAAAGGGGTCCAAACCATTCGTTTCTACGTCAACAACTAAAGTCGGGTCTACCTCTAAAGCCGACTTTAATTTATTGATTTCTTGAGTGAATACCGAGTTTGTAACAACGGTCATTAGAAAAGGGTAGTCTCATCTCCTGCTGTTGGAGCATCAGATGTTGGAATACTATTCCCATACCTTTCCATGTAATAATCTTTAATTTTTGGTAATTCAGCTACTTCAGCTTTTTTATCATCAGGTATTACCTCTGTTTTAGCAGTAGCTACTATTTGATAAGATGTATCTAACATGCCTGTCCCTGTTCTTTTTAGTCTCATTACACCTTTGTCTAAAGAACCCCAGTCATTATAAACATCTACTAGTTGATTCCAGTTAGCATCACCCCTACCAAACCCAAGGGATACTACTTTGAAGTCATTAACATCTTCTCTGAAAATTTTCTTACCAGCTGGTCCTTCAATCTCTACCCAGTCTTCTGAACCCGGTATGATTCTACCATTACTGTCTTTTCTTGTGTGAATTATATTGTGAACATATGCCCAAAAAGCAAATTTGTGAGACGCATATGTGTCTTCGGGTACAGAGCTTGCATCAACACTTGGGTCCTTGATTAGGTTTGTCCAGTTATTGCCAACTCTAAATGTATAAAGATACACATCATCTAAATTTGGATCGTTTTCAGCACCTGTTGCTATAGATGTTGCAAAGATTTGATCTCCATCTTTCATCCAAACTTCTCTAGTGCTAGGTCTCTCAGCTTGAGGCTGTCTTAAATCTTCTCTACCTTTGTTTATTTTTGCTATACCACCCATGTAAAACTCCTTAAAAAATTGTTTTATTTAACATAACGTTACGTAATGTCTGAGGATTATAAATTTCTTGAACATCTTTATAATTATCAGGTAACGTAAGATATGATAACAGAAATCTATCCTTCATGTCAAATGTAGCTTTCTTTATTCCTCGTGCTCCAGCTTCATCATTATCGAGAGCTAAAACCACTTCAGATGGATTTAGTTTACTTAGTAAATTGATTTGTGTTTTAGATATACTTGCCCCTAAAACCGCTACACTAGAATAACCATGTTGATTCAGCCACATACAGTCTAAGGCACCTTCAACAATATAAAGAATGTCCGTATTATATAATTGATTTATACCAAATAAGACCTTAGATTTTGAAAACCCTTTTGTGAACAAGTATTTGGGAACAGCAGATCTTCTTCTTGTAATCCAACCCTTTATGTTAGAGTTCAAATCTTCTACGGGAATCATGAAATCATCATACTTGTTAGTCTTACACCCCCACTTTAATATGGATTCGTAAGAAAACCCTCTTCTGTAAATCCAATGATTATCCTGAATGTCTAGGGTAACTTCAGGAGCGACCACTACATCAGAATCGTCAATCTCTGAGACATCATCAAACCAGTTAAATTCAAGATCGTATGTATCTACTTGGAAATCTTCGTTTAGTTCGTCCCAAGATTTACCTGTGTATTTCTTTATAAAGTATTTAAGTCCCCCTTGACCACATCCGGCAAAACAAATCCAAACCCCTTTATCAATATTTATTGAACAAGACTCACGTCTATCCTCATGAAAAGGGCAATGTATAATTACTTGTTCTTCGTTCGGTATGGCAACTCCATATTTTACAAGTATAGAGTACCAGTCTACCACTATCTATCCCTTTTATTTTTTCTAAGAAATAGAACCACTTCGTTTCTGTAGCCGTTTTCATCTGTAGCTATACCTTTTCTAATATCTCCTACAGTTATATCTATCATTGGTCTACCATTCCCCTTACTTCGGGTAGATTTTACAATTATATTATTATCAGCATTATCATCCGTTGAATTAAACCAATCAAATATTCCCATTATAAGCCTCCTCGCTTAGTATTCGTCCCATCTAAAATCAGGAACTTCTTCTATATTACCATTGTCTACAGCCCATTGCATAACCGTTGTGTCTTTGGCTAGTTCACCATCTCTATATTTTTGAAATTGAACCAATCTTTTCTGATCATCTTGTTCAATACCACACATAGCTAAGGCTACATCAGCCGCTCTTATCAACGCGTCTCCAAAGGCTACCTGATTTGCTTTCGGAGGAGTAAACATGTCCGTTGCAGCATCTCGTGTAGCTTGGGTAGTAACAAAAATTGGTGTGTTTGTTGCGGTTGCTAAATTTTTTAGCCCATAAAATAGTTGATGAGATTGTTCCCATGCAGCTTTCTTAGGATCGCTAGTGCCCACCAAATAAACACCATCGATTACTACGAACTCAGGGCTGTGTTTTCTTACTAACCCTGCAATTGCATTCATAGATATACCCATTTGACCTGAAATGTGGTCACATACTAATAAAGAACCTGCATTTGATTCTTCTAAAAACTTAGTATACTCTTCCTCGTCTATCGGATCCCCATATCTTAATGATCTGTGGGAAAGATTATAACCCATCAATTTTGCTAACACTACATCTAGCCTCATACTAATAGCTGTACTAGGCATTTCCGTAGAAATAAATAAGGTTCTGTGGTTATTAAACACAGATACCGCTGCAGCATGCACACATAACCATGTCTTACCAACAGTAGGACGTGCAAAGGCTGATATCAACTCTCCCGGCATCCACCCAACGCCAGTTTGATTAATAGTCTTAAAGCTTGTTGGAATTCCCATTAACCCATCTCCAAGCTTTCTTTTATCAGTACGTTCTCTCCATTCATCTAATCTAGTAAGCTTACCACTATCGTATGAAAAAACGTCCTCGTCATAAACTACCTCAATATCTGTTAGACCGACCATAAGATTAGCTAAAGCTTTCTTAGGATTGTCTTTGACCAACTCTCGCTGTTCTTGAACCGTTTTTATAATAGTGCGTTGTAACACTTGATCTTTAAACTGCTCAATAGCATATTCAAAATTAACAGAATTAGCTGTGGGGTCAAGTTCGGGGTAGTTTTCTAGTAAAACTTCTTCAGAAGCAAACTCTCCATACTTATCAAAATGATTAACCACAAAATTATAAGCACTTCCGTGTCTTGCAAAGTCTTTTTCGGTATGTTTAAATGAACGTAGGTTAGTCTTGTTATCCAAATTTAATATAATTGCGGACTCAATGTATTCAAAACTAGCCATCTTTATCGTTCTCCTTTGTGTAAAGCACTCTATTTTTATCAGAATATACTAAATAGTCTACTTCAGAAACAGGTAACGTGTCAACTTCTTGTTTCGCATCTTCAAAGGTTGAGTACTCCCCATGAGTCCAGAAATCTCCATTGTGCCCATGAGCAATAATTCTAAACCTATTTTCAATTTTTTTATTTTTTGGTTTTTGTATTAACCGCCCTGTCCTTCTCATCCTTCTAGGCATAATCTTCTGTATCACTTTCTTCCAAAACAATATCATTCATCTCAGAGATATCTAAAGACTTAATTTGTAATTTATCCCTAAGACCTTGTCTAACTTTATACGCAGACTCACCCAAATCTTCTGTAATTTCTTCCATAGTTAATCCTTCTAACTTTAATTGCAAAAAAAGTTTTTCTTTATTATCTAGGTTTTGAGAATCTACCCATAAATTTATATCCACTTCATCTTGATAACGATTTGGATCAATAATCGCTTTCAGCACATTTTCAGGAATCGTCTCATATAGGTCTACTAGATCAATACTTGTAGCAGTATTAGTCTTTAAATTACGTTTAGCTTTGTTTATTAGGGTTCTAATAGTATTAACTAGTGCTGTGTGTAGGTACGTGTGAAAGATAGCTCCTTTTTCATTGTCAGGATCAAAAGCTTTCGCGGCTTTTACAAGGGCTATTCGCAATTCTTGGGCAATGTCTTCGTTATCAAGCCCTACGATCTCTGCTGAATAGACCATTTTTTGTATCTTAGGTTCCCATTGGGTTATTAAATCATCGTTTATATCCATACAATCTGCGTTCAGTATGATAGCATTCTCCACTACAATACATTCTATCATATCCACGATTATATTTCTGTACTATTTGAGATCGTTTTCTGTAGAATGGGACTCTACAATAATGGCAATTTACTTTGATGTTATAATATTGGAAATGGCATGAGCCATCATGTACTAATTTTGTACTTAACTCGCCACATATTTTACAATGACGAGCATCTTTCATTCTTTTGGCTCTTAAACTAGGAACATTGTTCTGTTTCAGTACTTTATATATATACTGTCTAGATACTTTAAACGCATTTCCTATTTGTTGAAGAGTGTCGTGAGGATTATCGTATCTATGTTGTATGATTTTAGAAGTCTGAGACTGACGTTTGCTGTTTTTCATACTCTTTTACTTGCCCAGAAATTTGAGATTTCCATTTATTTGCTAGGTACGCTTCATCAACATTCCCGGATTCTCCGGGTCCATTTTTTATCCACGACGAAGCAGCAACTACTCTAGCCCATTGTGCATCTGTAAATGATACTGTTATGTCTGGCATTATTTATCCTCCTTCAGTTCTTTTATTTCGTCTTTTAATTTTTTCATCTCCGATAATAATAATACAGATAACATTTGATAATCAACCGAATCTGCTTGCCCCTCTTTATTATGCGTAACTATCTCTGGAAAATATTTATCTACTTCTTCAGCAATTAATCCAAAGTTTTCTACTTTGGTGTCTTTAGAAGTGTAGTTAACTGGGCGTAAATCATATACATGACTTGTATCTATTTCTAAATTTCTAATATTTTCTTTATATCTTTTTGATGATGTGATTCTATAAAACCTGTTTGGTGATGATCCTGTTACATCAATGTAGACAGCTTGCATTCCACCAGTACCCGAACTTGAAGCTAGTCCTGCGGTAATTCCCATAGAATTTAGTGTAAGTCTTAGACCAGTAGAGCCACCAGAGGGACCAGTGTAAAAATTTATATCACCATCAGTAGTGCCATTAATATAATTTAAGGTATTAGTTCCCCAAGTGTATCCCACTCTTGTATAATAAAACCCACTATCATCTATATAAGCCTGAGCCGTCCCATCTGCAGCAAATCCTAGGGAGTCTGTCCCAACTCTATACATTCCTGTATCAGCGTCTGACGTAAATGAGTACGTGGGCGTACCAGCCGTCCCATTATCCCAACGAAAGTCAGCACCAATGCTTCCTATAGTACTTCCGCTAGAATCTTTTAGATATAAGTTACTTCCACTAATATATAAAGATCCTTGAACACTACCATTAGTAAATATTAGTTCAGAAGGATCATCACCTTCACCCATATCGTGTATTTCTATACTTCCATTAGCAACAAACTCAGCATCACCTGAGTAACCAATTTCCTTACCAAAGTTTGCTACTTGATAAAGTGTGTTACCCGAACCTATAGGAGCATATACACCTAATGTATTTTGGCTATTGTATGTAGTTGCTTGTATATGTCCGAATTTATTGCCACTTGTATCGTCAAACCTTATTACACTCCCCATACTACCGGGGGCGTTTAATACTTGTAGTCCATTACTTGTTATTTCTACTCTAGCCCCACTAGAAGCAGTTCTAATTGTATTAGATACAGTTAAAGTGGCTTCTAATTTAGCCGCTGTTATAGCATTAGCAATTATTTTGTCTGCTGTTACTGCGTTAGCTTGTATAGTATCAGCCGTAATAGCCCCCGCAGAGATTACACCAGCTGATATAGTAGCTTCATTACCTGTAAATGGGAATATAGAGGGTGAATCTGATCCATCATCTGAGCTTGCAACCTTTACCATACATAGTAAAACACGATCATCTTTATAAACATCGGTATAATCATTAGTAATTACTAGTGTTGATGAAGCACTATCCCCTACAGATTTATATATATAGTTAGTTCCAGCAGCTAAAGTTACCTTACCACCAGCAACTGAAGAACTATTCCCTAAACTTGAAGTGCCTGTAGCACTATGTGCAATTGCTTCTGTGTCATCATCTGAAAAAGATAGGGTAGCATCGCTGCCAATCGAATCTGTTTGTCCAAATTTTATCTTATTATATTCCCCTGATGTACCAGTAGCTTCAAAACTAATATTAGATGTCCATGGTTGTATACCTTTTTTAGATAATGTAGCTGTCATTGTGTTATTAGAGATTGTTGCAAACCCTTCTAACACACTAGGAACAAAGTTTTTTACTTTAACTCTCATAGTAAATACTGCTTCGCCTGAAGAATATTTACATTCAGCTATAATTTTATAGTCTTCAGGGTCTCCACTAGTTACTGTAGAAGCATAACTTGATGCTTGTATAGTTCGTAGATTACTTTCTCCCTTTATATAGTAAACATAGTAAAGCCTACCGTCAGAGTTCATATCCCCATTAAGACCATACGTAGCATCATCTGTAGAATCTGCAGCTATATTATACTTTTTATCCCCTATATACAATTTACCAGAGGCTGTAGAACCTGCAGAACCATTCCATTTTACTTTCCCCGCTCCATTACTAGCAAACTCTAAATCAGTTGATATATTTGGATCTTGTGTTAATGGTGCTGCTATTGGAAGATTTACTTCTTCTGACATAGAATCCGCCATAGCTGCCGCAAAGTTTTTCTTTTCGTGTCCACCTTCTCTAGCTGTCTCAGCTCCTACTAATGAATAGTTAGAACTAGAAACCCCATTGTCTTCTGAGTACTTAATTTTAGTTACTAACATGTTAATATTAAGATTAGATAAATCATTTCGTACTTTTACTATATCTCCAGCTCTAACTGGAACATAATAACGTAATGTGTCTGATGCAGATATACTACCTGTCATATAAGAACTTACAGTCGTACTAGTTACTTCTTTTATATACCCATAAGTACTTGTTGGCTGACTATTAGAATCTAATTTCATTACAACCATACCTTTATGTATTCCATATGATTGTGGATTTACACTACTACTTAAAGTTATCACGTAAGGATTAGCTAAATTAGCATTCGTACCCGACACTCCACTAGGACTATTATCAATATAAAAATGAGTAGGTTCATATGTTCCTATATCTGCTCGTACTTGAGTTGTAGTTTGTCTTTGTAGTTTAGCAACTATTTTCTCTCTTAAAGCATCTCCACTTGCTTCAGCACCCACCGCCATATTTAAACTTCTGTGAACCCCCATGGTTTTTCTAACCCTACTTCTAAGTTTAAAGTTAGAACCTGTGGTTGTTTGACCAACCCAAACTAAACTATCTGTGCCTGTTTGCCAAATGTGGTCGTTTTCAAGTATGTTTTTATCTATATCAGATAATAATATATAAGCTGTATCACTTGATCCTACAGTGCCTGTATCACTTAAGTATTGAATTCTTGCTACATCTCTTGCATAAAGTGTTTGACCTGATGAATGTGGAGTAGCTTGTGTTGCTGAAGTTACATCATGAGGAGCAATATCATGCCCTCTATTTAACTCGACTTCAGTAGAACTAGTAATAGAGTCTACTGTAAAAAATTCTGTTGCTCCTGAACCACTGCTTTGCGTAGTTTCTAATACTTGCCCCGGATACATTCCGGCAGTACTTCCAACAGTAAAAGTTTTTTCTGTAAGACCTGTAGTTGTTGCTGTCAACGTTGTTAAAGCTACTTTTAGATATTCAGCACTATCTGTACCCGCTACATCCCCACCAATATTTTTACCTGTAAACACAAAACTAGAACCATTAGTAACTGTGTGTACTCCTACTAATTCAAACGTTGAATCTTTAGTGCTTGCAACAGTATCACCATTTGGGGCTATATTATTTTCAACGTGGGTTAATACTACTTCTGTAAATATTTCATTTTTAGGTCTAGTAATATCATGTGAAGTCATTAAGTGACGCTGACCCGTATCAGAAAAAGCTCCTGAACTGCTTGTGTCTGGTGATGGTAGGTCTATACTTAAACCATATGTTCCCGGTTGAGTTGCTGGTCTTGTACCTCTTTTAAAATAATTAAAATAAGCTTGAGGCTTTTCAGCTGCCGAAGGAGCTTCTTGATAGTTTGCGTCTAAATAATAATCATACCCAAATTCTTGCCCAGCAGAAACCGCATTGTGTGGATCTTCAGCACCTAAATTTTGAATATGTGTTAGAACAGATTTAATACCCCTGCTGTTAAGCTTATATATAAAAGATTCTTTATACTTTTGAGTAGATTCTACGAATCTAGAGTCAGAAGAGTTTGCATCCCCCGGATGTTCAACGTTTTCAGTATTCTGGGTTAGCAAAGATTTTATAATGCCTCCTCTAGAACTTACAAGTGTATCCCACCATTCATGTTCAGTGTCTTTAGAATCGGTGTTTTGTACGGAATCGTATAAATTTGCACTAGTATCAACTCTATAGTTATAGGCTCCTTTTGTAGTGTTATCTTTTAATTCCATCAAATAATCCACAGCATCAACTCTTAAGATCATTCCTTGACTTTGATCAAATTCTTCTGATGTTCCTGTCACAACACCATAAAAAATAACCCTGTATGAAGAACCATCTCTTATTTTTATGGGCGTAAAGTCTCCTAAAACTCCTGTAAAAGGACCTTTAGAGCCCGAACCGCTGTTAGAAAAAGGATTACTAGATTGATTAGAAATCTTTATATGGGCTGTTTGCGGAGCGTGTAAATGATCGTCTATGGTGAGCCCACGAATAGCTGTAGTAGAAGTGCCTGATATATTCATATCAACCCACGCACTCCCATTCCAATATGATATTATGGCACGTGAGGAAGGCATTAGCTTATATCACTCCTCCATTTAGAAATTAACTGGATACTGTATTGCCATCTATCTTCCATAGCCGGAGCTACAGTAAACTGCATTTGTTGTATGGCAACGTGGTAAATACCCCCACCTGTTGACACAGTTCCTGAAGTAGATATAGGCGTAGCAGCATTACCAACTTCAATTTGTAAGTCAGTACTGTTAGGATCTAATTGTAATAGTTTTTGCTCAAAAAAGTTTTTGTAAGGTATGTAATATTTTTGTCCCGATATAGTTATATATTCCATATCCCAAAAGTTTGAGTCATCATTTCCAGATGCATCTTGTGGGGTATTATCAACTAATCCTGAAATAGTAATTGTTGGTCTAGACATTCGGATATCAAATATTTCTGGAGACAATGATGGAACTGGTATTTGCATAGGAGTTCTAGCAATTGCTATGCTAAGTTGTTCTACCTTTAAAGCAAATCTATTGGTAGCCCCTGAGTGACTTCCGTCTCTAAGTAATACTGCTAATTGTTCTGCCATTATGGACCTCCGCCAAGTGAAGCTCCTGTGTCAAACATTCGTGCTTCTTGTTGTACGGTAACTTTTTGGCTACTAGAATAGGCTGATTGAGGATCAACGTCTATTCCTGCTCCCGCTGTGATCTCTACTTCTACTTTAGTAGAGTCATCATCTTTCTTAAACGGGTTGCCCCCAAGGAATCCTTTTGCAAATCCCCCTACCCATGAGTCTAATAACTCACCTAAAGCAGTTTTGAAGAAATCTACTATAGTCATTATCCATTGAAATTGAGAAAGCCATTCCCAAGCATCTCTTGCCCAATTCCAAATCGTTTCAAAAAAAGGTTTAGTCCAGCCAAAGAAAGCATCAAAATATTCTGAATACAATCCCCAATAAAAATCAAAAATTCCTCTAAATGTTTTGCCCACAAGTTCTGCAATATCTCCTACTAATTTTAACCAGTTCAGAGGATTGATTATCCATTTAAATAATGACCACCCAAACCCAACAGCCCATTTTATCAAATTTGATATAAGATCTCCCATAAGTCTGCCTAGAAATTCCATAATTCCATTGGATTTTTCCCAAACGTCTTTAAAGTATCCTGTGATTGTGTTCATTAAATTTGCAAGCTTTGGAATCCCACTCGCCATCCACACCAATAATTTAGCAAAAATAGGCATTAGTGGCATCAACAAAATATCAACGAAGGCACCTAAGATTTGAAATAAGGAACCAGCAACACCAGCTAGAAGCTGTGATTGTTTTGCAACAGCACCAGTAGAAAACTGAATACCTGTAAGTTTTTGAAGAGATTTTTGAGCAGTTACTCTCATGCTTTTAGGACCTTTTATAATCCCGTCTCTAACAGCCTTATCTTGAGCAGACCTAGCAACCGATCCTGCTACTTGTCCTACTGCACCACGTACTCCCGCTGAAGCAACTCCTCCCGCAGCCGTACCCACAGCCCCCATTACTGCTCCTAACACAGCCGGTAATGCCATTTAAAACCTCCCCTTACCAAACGAAGATTTAGCTTGGCTTGCAGCCATCTCTCTTGCTTGTTCTTCATTTTGTTTTTGTTGCATAGCCATCTCACTTGCAATTATCATATCTATTTCATTTATTGACAAAGTCATAATCGTCTCATATGGAATCCCAATTTTTAAGAGTTGCACCAAGACCACCCAATGTTGAAATGCTATAATTTCACTCACTGTGACTGACTTTGGGTCTCTCAACCAACTTAGGATTCTTTTTTTATTTCATCAGGATTGCTACCCCCTTCACCGCCAAACGCAGTTGGAACTAGCGATTCTAATGCTCCTCCTAATCTTTCATCAATTGATACTAAAAAGGACTCTGTTGTCGGTCCCCATGGAGCGTCAATAATAAGTTCTTTTAACATATCTTTCATATACTTTTCAGCATTGAATGACTGTACTCCATCTTTCCCAAGTGATATACAATTTGAAACAATTTGATTTCGTTTATTCCAAGATAATTGTTTCACAGTTATCTCAAACTCATCACCTGTTTCAGCGATCGTTATAATCTTCTTCTCGTTTGATGGGCTTATCTGATACTTACTTACGTCAAATGCTTTTCTATTCTGAGCCATGTGTTCTCCTTACTTTATGGGTATACAGGTTCTGTATCCTTTATTGTTATCTTTATACTTCTAAAGATCATATCTACATCTACTTGGAATGGATTGTCCGTTGTTATGCTATGTGTGGCAGTGTTTATCATAATACCTTGATTATTCAAGCCACTACCTATATCGTTAGCATCACTTGGGTCTCCAACCGTACCAGATGTTGGTATATCTATTATTATATAATCATCTGCTCCTCTTTGAAACTTTATAGTAGCTGTAAAACCTTTTCTATTTGGAGATGCGTCTGAGCCATAATCACCTTCTAATAGTAATTGTCTGAATAATTCTAATGCACTATCCTGACTTGCACTACCATGAGCCGCATTTGAATCAACGCTTGCGTCTGGTAAAGCTACTGTTGCTGACATAGAGTACTCTCTTGGTCCTTCCTTTATTTCATATGGACCTCTTCTTCTTCTACCTTGCTTACCTATGTAATACCTAGGTTCTGAACCATTAGATATAGACAAAGAAAAACTTCTAATTCTAGCAAACTCTTGACCAAAGAATTTTATGGTTCCTTCAGAAAAGTAGTATGGTTGTGTTGTTGGAAATCCTGTTCCGTCATTAGCAGAAGAACCATTATGAGAAGGTGCTCCCACGTCTGTAGCAGTAATTGATTGCGTTAATGCATATCTTGGCATGTTATGTGCTACTGAAGAACCGTTATATAAATTTGTTCCTACTGTAGTTTGACTTGCTTGGTTATGAATCATATCTAAGAAATTTACACCATCCCAAGACATTGTTACCATTCCACCTTCTTCAGCTGATATAGTAGTTGAATCTACCATACCCCCAAGGTATCTTCTGTTAAATGCTTTGTCAGAGTCTTCATCAGTTGGAAGCATATGAACATTCCATGTTACAGTGTCTAGCTCTGCTTGTTCAAGAATAGTATGTGTGTATGTTGTACTAGCACTACATTCTTCCACAGACACTCCACTGGTATGAGCAAATTGCATTGGATAGTTTAGTTTCCATACATTACCATTAGGATTAGCAACCAATCTTCTAACCTCTGATTTAGTACTAGAACCATCATCTATGTTTAAATAGTCTCCAGCACTAAGGCTAGTACTAGCATTTAGTGTTACGTACACATCCCCTTTATTGGTATCCG
>Ga0209645_1000348_pt1 | contig 24667 bp, 32 predicted proteins | sample ETNvirenome_6_30_FD_184070 | JGI IMG/M metagenome (GOLD analysis project Ga0209645, IMG submission 184070) | Marine viral communities from the Pacific Ocean - ETNP_6_30 (SPAdes) (version 2) | ecosystem: Environmental > Aquatic > Marine > Oceanic | place: Pacific Ocean | collected 2013-06-19
TAGTTTCTCACAAAATTCAAAGTCATGTTCTGTATCGATCTGAACACTTTGGTGTGGTTTCATTTCATACACACCTATGTTTCCACTCACTCTATTTTTCGATTCGAGTAATTGATCTCTACTTGTAATATAAAATGCACCGTTCTCTACCCACACATCATTATAGTCTTGTCTCATTCCGCGACTGTTCACTGTGTGAAAGTTATTTGGTTTTACATCCATTGTCCATCGTGGCAACCAATGTTCTTTGTAAGCAGAAAAAACTGAGTCGTATTCATTCATCATTTCAAGACCACCATTGATATGATCTGGTTGAATGAGGGGAGAGGTTGCTTGAATGAATACCAATCGATCAAACTCCACGTTATCGCAAAAATGGAGGAGAGCATCTTCGCTGCGACTTGTATCACTCGCTAATTCAACTGGACGATCAATAACCTTAGCACCAACACTTAATGCAGCAGATTTGATTGCACCACTGTCAGTGCTAACCCATACTTCATCTACATTTGAATATTTAGCCGCTGTGATAGAATAAAAAATTAAAGGTTCGTCGTTCAGAAGTCTAATATTTTTATTCTGAACACCCTTGCTCCCGCCTCTCGCAGGAATCAATGCAACTGTTTTCATATTAACCTCGTAATGATTTTCTTTTTGATAATTCAGACTCGAAAACTTCTCTGCGTCCTCCTTTTCCTAATGACGCTTCGATGCTTCTTATGTCCTTCACCAATTTGATTAGACCATGAGGCTCTACTGATGCCATCTGATCTGATCCCCACATAGTCCTGTCGAGAGTGACATGTCTCTCGATCCAAGATGCACCCTTTACGACAGCAGTATAACTTGGAACCAAACCGAACTCATGACCACTATAACCTATTTCTTTGTCTGGATAAGTTTCTTTTAAGTGATCGATGTAATTTAGATTCAAGTCTTCAACTGGTGATGGATATGATGAGTTGGTGTGAAAAATTAAACTTGGATCCCCCACCTCCACACACTGAGTGATTTCGTCCTCCGTACTCATTCCTGTTGATATCATGAGGAAATCAGAGTGAGAGCGAGCGTACTCTACTAAATCTAAATTAGTAATCAATGCAGATGGAATCTTCATGACTTTAGTAAATTGTCTCATAAAGTCAACTGAGTCTTTATCCCATACAGATGCAAACATCTCAATACCACGATGCTCGCAATACTTAAATAACTCTGCATATTGATTTCTATCGAACTCCGTCTTCCACTTGTAATCGAGATATGTCATCTCTCCCCACGGAGTTTCTCTCATTTTGTTTTTTTGTTCTTCTGGTACACAAATGTCTGGGTTTCTTTTTTGAAACTTTACAAAATCACATCCAGCAACGCTCGCAACGTCGATGAGAGACTTGGCGATTTCCATAGAACCATTGTGATTGATACCAATCTCAGCAATAATTTTTGTTCGCATATTTTACCTATTCGCTTTCTCGTAGATGGGGAATCTCGATAGATCGTTATAGTTTCCAGAGGTTTCTACATCAGGATTGAAGTCATAAATTTTTTCTTTGAAATACTTCAAACCCATCGTTGCTTGCTCAGGTGTCATATACATGTTCCAACCAATGACATCGAACTCATCATCTTTATAGAACCTATCCATGTGTCTTCCTTCATATCTTGCGACCTTGAACCACTCATAAGCCTCTTTATCGTCGGTGAGTATCATACCACCTTTACCGATAGGAATGTGCTTTTTTCTGTGGAAGGATAAACAATGAAACGTATCAGGTTTGTACATACCTTTACACATATGAACAGCACCGTCATACACGGGTGTAGGTTTCAGTTGATATGCACCTTTCCATTCAACATCCTCAAACTTAACTTGACAACCAGCATGAATAACTGTGCAAGGAACTGAAACATATGTTCTTGAGGGTATTGTGATTTCACCCTCGAACTTTAAATATTTCAAGCACAAAAACATCGCATTGGTACAACTGTCAACCGCAACAGCATACTTGCTGCCTGCATATTCCGCAATGGTTCGCTCAAATAAATCAACGACTTCCCACGGATCAGACATTAAATTTCTTTTCATAACCCATTCTAATTCTAACATGCAGCACCTAATTTGTTATTTTCATCTTCATCAAAAGTTTTTGGTGTGTCATCTCTTTCCATCTTTTCATAGTAACCACCTACTAAGAACGGTGACTTCGTTGTGCATGTTACTTTAGTGCAAGTATCATCGTATGCGAAGCCTGGGATGACTCTAAAATCAAAACTTACTCTTGTCTTACCTGTTTCGTTATCCTTGTTTCCATGACGACACTGATTCAAGTATCCCAAAAACACTTGACCATATTCAAGTTCGACTGGTTTGAAATCACCAAGACCAGGCAGACTTTCGACCCACATGGTATTTGTATCGAATGCTTTTGTCAATGGTAAAAACACATTGATTTCACCTAATGGGTGTTTGTGGAACGAGTCTCCATCACTGTGCCATCGATAAACTGCTTTTGCGCCTGGTCGATTAAAACGAATGCCTGGTGTTTTTTGATATACCAAAACATCATCTTCAAACAGTGGAAAGATAACATCTCGAACGAATGAAATGTAGGTATACTCAAAGTCTTCCCACCCTGCATCAATTCTTTGATAAAAAACTTTGTGAAACTCAGTAGCGGTGTCATTACCCAACGTGAGATTTTTCTTTTGTTCATGACTATCTAACTCTGACAGGGATGTGTCAAACAAAGATCCAACGAGTCCCGCAAAGTCATATTTGCTTTTATCATAATTTATAATCATACCACACTCCAAAGTTCATAAAATTCATTACCACCAGATCTATACAACTCAACCCAAAACTCATCGAAACTAAGTTGCCACTCTCTAACATCAGGTGGGTCTGTAGGATGCCATAGTGTATGCTCTACATTCTTATATATCCACTCTTTACTATGAATTATTTTCTTATTTTTCTTACCTAAGAATCCTGCACAAACAACAAAGGTGCTAGAGGAAGCAATCAATACGTCACATTCTGAAAGAGTGGAAAAGTCATCGTACTTGTCAGGACTACCTAAACTAAAACTAAGATTCTCACGGTGTAAGTAGTCTACAGTCTCTCTGAAACTTATAAAACTCATATCATCTGTGCAAAGATAAAAGTGTGTTTCTTTATAATGATCCCGTACAAAGTCTATTGCATTTTTATAATATTCTGGAGTATGAATTTCTCGACCACCATTACCGTCTGCACCGAGAATATCCGTTCCCCTAAAATGAATACCAACTGTAACTACATCATCTCTTAGTTTCTTTTTATATTGATCACAGATCTGTAAGAAGTTTCTTGGATCGTGTTTTGTCACTCTCCAAAATACATTATGAATAGCATATTCATCTACTTCATAATCAATATCTTTACGAAAACTCATGTTGGGATTGTTGAGAATTTCCCTCCATGTAAGTCTCGTTTCAGGATTTTCGGGTGATCTGTGGGGAATGGTATTAGTAAAAAAACGTTGATCCTCCCACACACCACACGAAACATCTTGCTTTTTTGAAGCACCTAACTGAGCGAGCGTATTGTAATGTAAAATTTTATTACCCATACGTCCACGGGTGATTTCATTTATCCTGATCATTGAGTGTCTCTTTCAGATAGGTAATTGAGTCTGACTTATAGTGCTGAAAATCTTGTCTTGTGTGCTTCTGAAATGTTACACTGTCATATCCCTCGTCTTTAGCCTTACGCATAACGAAACGAAATGATTCTTCTAGATTAGTAAACTCAGATGAATCAGGAACATCAAAAACGTTATACGAAGGACTTGAGTTGGTTCTTGAATGTACACCGTTTTCTACATGATACAGATTTCCCTTATACGCAAGGATGCTACTTAATTTTCTAATTTTCACTTTGTCTGGGAAAAATCTTCGAATGTAATTAAAGTAAATTTCAAACTCAGATGCTCTACCACCTGCTGCATGACTCTGATCACGAAGTGTGTGATAATGGTGATTTGTGATGTCAAGGAATGCGTACCATAAAGGCTGACCGTGATTCAATTCAACTGTCTTTTTCAAATCATCTAACACATCTCTTGAAAACACCATGCTGTGTGTAACACCAGACTTCTCATCAAACTTATTCAATCCTGGCACAAGTTTAAACATATGCTCAAAATATGCCTGATAGTTTTCTGAAATATTGTAATTCATATAAACTGTATCATCTTCTTTGTTTATGAAGTCAATCGGACGTAAAAAGATTGTATCGGAATCGACAGTCATATAGTTATCAAGTAATTCTTCACATGCCTCATGTACATAGAATTTTAGGACTTGTTGATAATACCAAGTTGTTCGCCATGTCTCTCCAATTATGTCTGCTACTTCGGTAAGAGAAAAAGGAAAGGCGCTTTCGGGTATCCACTCTGCATTATCCGTCAATTTATCTTTTGATACGACATAAATTTTATTTAAACCTATTACACTTCTCTTCACCCCTTCAATGCATAGTTCTAAAGTTTCTATATCTTTTACATGTGTAGGAATAATTACATCAATCATTGATTCCCTCCCATAACCACTCTGGGTTAACTTCTTTGACTTCTAACTTCATTTCATCACGACACTCCTCATGATGTTTTATTCTATCCTGTAAGTTGAATCCCATTGTGTGAGATCGCATTACAGCATATTCTTCATCTTTTTTTCCGCTGGTGAAGTGTTCTGTAATTTTACCGTAATGAAGAATACCAGTTTCGTTCGACAATCCCCAAGGACCAGGCACATTTTGAGGTTCCATAGGTAAAATGTGGTGATCTGTTCTATAACTGTACTTATGTCCATCCACCCAACGCATCAGAAATCCTTTCTTTGATCCACCTCCAAGTCCAAACTCTGCTGGACCATCAAATGGATTGTAATTTACTTCAATACCTTTTGACGTTTTGAACTTATCGACACGATAATGTTTTTCATCTCCCCAGAGATGAACAAAGGGTAACTTCCATAAGTCTATACTTTCGTCTCTTTCATCGATGAAGTCAGGCATATTTTTAAACGGGATTTCATCTGCGTCTAAGAACAAAACATAATCAGGATTGTGTGGTTTGATCGCATCAATCGCAATCATTTTCTGAACACCATCTGTTCGTACCTTCCAATCGTGTTCTACATTAACATACCACTCGACCTTTTCAAAAGACCGACAGATAGATTCGGTATTATCAGTGCTGTGATCATCAACTATGATAATTTTATCACAAAACTGGTCCAACACCTTTAGTGTTTTTTCAATGATCCAGTCTTCATTTTTAATTCCTAAAGATGCTATTACTTTCTTTTTCATAGTGACATGTTCTCCAATTTACCAAAATCATTAAACAACTGAATCCCAAATACTAGTTCAATTTCACGAACCTCTTCTCTCCAGTCCATGACAAACTGTAATCTAGTCTGTGGATTAGGTTCACCCTCTCTTGACTTTACAACCCATCCGTTTGGAAAGTCATTTGTTTTAAATAGTCCATGTGTTCCACCCCACTCTTCGTGATGAAGCCACGGTCGAGATAATAAAAAGTGAGTGAAGATGACTTCATCTTTGACTTTTCTATAGTCCATCTTGATCAACTCATCATTCATTCCTTTTGCTCTATGGAACTGATAATTCCATCGAATGTCTAAGTCAGTTATTTTGAACCTACCAAGTTTACCCAAGAACTCATTATACTGGTTTGGTCTAGAACTTAAAGAAGAAAGAACCTGTTGGTCGTGAACTTTACCACCATGAAACTCTTCAAACATCAGTGTTGACATTGGAATATAAGATGTCACAAAATTTGAATATAGATCTTTCTCACTCATCTTGTGGTTATTAAAAAGAATAACGCCAGAGTTGTACTCATTTTCTGTTTCTAACTGCCTTGCAGCGATCTCTAATTCATCATTGAAAACGTCAAGATCAATAGGTTTATTGCTATAAACATCAGCGTCTATAAAAACGCTGTAGTCATAGCCCAAGTCTTTTAAATTTTGCGGACCTGCACACCACCAAAAACTCTGTGAAGGCCAGTTTTTATTGTGTCGGTCAAACTGCTCGTGCAAATCCATACGAAGTGTTTTGATTTTAAATTCATGGATCAATTCTACTTCTTCATCATTTGCATCAGTGATGATAAAAGGATCAAACGTCCTATTCCGAATACATGCCATGTTCAAAGCCATGATCATTTGAGGAATATAATTTGCATCACCAGCACAGAATATTGCAATTTTAGGATTGCTTGACATAGAGAGCATCACCCCATTTTTGATTACCAACAAGTTTTGTTTCTACTCGCTTGAAACCCCACAAGTCACCCAAGAATTCATCTAGATCTGACATTCGTACGCAGTCTTCGTACAACTCATCATTGTTCACTTCTGTGTAGATGTAATCAATATCGCATAGAGTGTGAGCAGCACCCTTAAATACTTCGAGTTCGTATCCTTGAACATCGATGTTGATGAAGTTAAAATTGGTTGGATCAATTTGACTTTCAATAACAAATTTATCTAAAAACGTTTGCTTGACTTCTACTTCTTGATCAAACTTAATTTTCGGATACAGGTCGAGGTGAACTTTAGGTTTGAGTAAAGAACACGACATAGACTTGTTTTCTGTTTCCACGAACAATGTTCGTAAATCATCACGGTGTCCTAAAGCAACGTTTTCTAAATGAACGTTCATTCCCTCAGTATCTTGAGATTGAATAAACTCATTTAACTTCATAAAGTTGGGTGCGTATGGTTCAAAGAAAATAAGATTGGTTACACCCAATTCTTTATACGACTCAAATTCTTGTCCGTGGTGCGCACCTATATGATAAACACCTTTAATATCAAGTGAGTGTTTTCCCACGAGTTCAGATAACTTCAACAACATTTATTTCTCCCATCATCAATTCGAGTTGCTCTTGAGAACATACCCATTCACCTTGATCAATATAATCTTCAAAAACATGTCTTACAATTTTAAACGGATCTCCGTTTTCAAACTCAGTATCAAAAATATCGGTGCAAACGTTTGGACACCATAATGTATGTATATTCTTTGACAGTAGAGCCTGCATCCATCCGAATGTTCCAAATCCAATTACTAACTTCTTTGCACTCAATATCAACCCGATGCTATGCTTCAAGTTTGAATGCACCACAAACGAGTTTTCATACTTGTCTAATATTCCCTTCACACAGGGATTTTTATAATCTTCCGTAACAATAACGATTTTGTTTGGTTTCGCCTCTGATATGACTTTATCATAAAAAGACATAGGCGGTTGAGCATAGTTTTTATGCACCCACCCACCAAAAATATTACCGCTCCTTATATGAATAACCAGTTCATCATCATCAAGGTCAAAATCTTCATATTCAAGATGATCGTGTATATCCGATTGGAGGATTTCTCTACGGGTATCATTTGTTATTGTGTGTCCAAAACACTCGTCTTTAAAATAAAATTTGCTTTCTAGCGTTTCATTACACCCGACCCCATCCGTATATGAAAAGTTAGGAAGTCGTGATAAAAATTCATACGCCTCATTGCATGTTCCTATGTTGGGTAACATGAGTAATGACTTGGTTCTCTTTGCTAAGTCAATCGCATTTGTGAGTTGCACAAGACTGTTTCCGAAGTGTATGAATTTTGAAATCTGTAAGTTGTATCCTTGTTTATCTAAAGAGTGCATCCACTTCCTCCTTATCGATAGTGTATCTCACGAGTTTACCTCGATCTGATAAGAAACCCTCATGAACATATAAAGCAACCTTATCATCTTCGACTCTAAATGATGCAACATGGGGGAAGTCCATGTGTCCATTTGTGTGACCCTCAAATAAACTACCAACCGTTGTCCAGTTCTCTCCATTATCAGATATCATGATTTGTGTTTTAGTATCATGATATCGACGATTACTGTCAGAGATAATCTCATTTTTAAAGTGTGGGGGGAAAGCAAGATATTTACTCGCATAAGGCTTTGCACACATGAAGTACAAGTTACCCTGATCAAAATCAAAAGATGGGTCAGTTTTTATTAATTTAGGCTTAGACCAATTTATTAAATCTTTAGATCGAGAATACATCACATGACGAACACCAAGTTTTAAATTACCTCTCATGTATATAATGTAATCGTTTTGATTTCTATCATAAAAAATACTTGGATGAGTATCAAACGCAAGACATTCTTCGTGAGGACTTTCACATTCTGTGAGCGTGCTGAATATAGGTTTGTCGTGATACTCCGTCCATTCGATACCATCGTGTGACTTAAACACATAAAGACCGTTCGCATGTCGAGGATGGTAGAAGTCGTCTTTAAATAGTAATTTAGTAAACTCAGGCCATACAGGATCTTTAAATTCTACTACATCCAGATTTTTACTAATGTCACAATCATTCAACTCACCATATAATGTTGCTTGATGTAATCCTACTTTCCACGGAGTCTTTACCGACGCACGACCAACGTGATATCCACCTACTGCCTTGTATCGCTCATCATCAGGAGTATTCGGATTTGAATCATAAAAGACACTAAAGTTATGAGCGGATAGAGATTTCTTAATGATATTGTTATACAAAGGTTTGCGATAGCCTGCACCACTTCGTTGAGCATAGTGAACCTCTTTAGGTGTTTCCATTTGGTAATAAATTTTATCTTCTACAACATGTGGATACTGACCAGCGAGTATACCTTTACACTCTCTGGTCTTCTCTCTAAAATTTACTACTTCCTCACAGCGTGTTAGTGACTTCACTTCTTCCTCATTCTATAAACTACAATTGCACCACTAGACTCATTCGTTACATAGTATTTATTTGCATTGTACAACCACTCAAGGAGATCGTCAACTTTACTGTTATCCATATTTGCATCTCGCAGAGCGTTACGAAGTCTCTTATTGAAATCACGAATCATGGTGTCCCCCGAACCCCAATCTTGGTGAATAGACTCATATTCTAAGTCATAGTTGTTTTCATCACAGAACTTTTGCATATCAAATGGACATATGAAGTGTAAGTCAGTCAGTGACATCGGAACGTCAAACAGTTTTGCAAGTGTCATCCAAACATACCCACGAGGATTAATGAAGGAGGGCGAACTTGTTACAAGAAAACCTCCATCTTTCACCGTTGTCTCCATTATGTTTTTTAATTCAGTCCAAGGATTGTCGAAATGTTCCATGACTCCCTGCATGGTGACAATATCAAAAGACTCATTCAACTCTTTATAATCTTTACAAACATACTCTGCATTTTTATGTCCGAACTTTTCGTATGCATTTTTAATCGCTTCCTCGCTATAGTCCACACCAACCGACACGAAAGCACCAGCCTCTGCGAGCATAGCGACAAGCATACCCTCACCGCATCCTATATCAAGCACCGACTTATCAGACAAAACACCATTGGTTTCTTTTAATACTCTACCAGCGAGAGCATGTGATTCCTCGAACACATTACATGTGAAGAAGTTGTTTGATCCTCCCTTGAATACTTCATCATACTTATTTCTAAGGTCTTCGTTTTTCATAATACTGGTTCGTCTCCTGTATATTTGGGTCGAATGTGACGCACAATGGATCTTGGATTCATTCTGTAGTTTGCTTTATCTCTAATTCTTAATGACCATTCTAAATCTTCGGACTGACTATACACCAAGGACTCATCTAAAGGATTCTCTTGCATAAACTTTTTCTTTGCAACCCAATAAGATCCTGAAATGTATGAGTATTTTGCAGCACTGGAGTCCTCGTAGTCCATGAGTTGACGTTTTCTATAATTAGGATGATCCCACGATAACCAATCTCTAAATCTATTACCCCAGATGTCTTCAACACGATTCATGCAGACATCCCACTCATCACCAAACACCACAAAGTTTGCAAACCATCCAGGCATAAATGCGTGATAGTCGTGGATATAAACTACGTTTTCATATTTTGCTTGATCTGTTATCAAGTTTTTCTTTTTTGTAATCCAACCGCCTCTCTTGATTTGGTTTTCTTTACACCACTGCTCATTACCAGCGAGTCCGCTGTCCTCGTCAAATGGAATATGCACGATGTCCTGTCTGTTATGAAGAGATCCTCCGTGTCTACCTTCTCTTACAACAGGTCCACCCACGATGACAATTTCATATTCGGGTATATTTTGAATGCGAATAGATTCGACTATACAACGAATACGGTCTTGCCATGCAAAACAAGTTTGCTCAGGTGGAGCAGTCGTAATACCAAAAGTAAATTTCACTGTAGTCCCTTGTACACGACTTCAGAAATTCTAAAGTCTAACTCAGTGTCGATGTCCATCGCTTCGTGACAAGGAATATCTACAAACATTGGTTTTCTTCCGATCAAGTCTCCCTGCAACATAGTTTTTTTAGGAGTAATAATACCACCCCAACAAATACTAACCACCTCTGGTAACTCTTGACTGTTCGGTTGATTGCCTGGTTCATAGTTTAGGGGTTCGTAACCATAAGGTGTATTGATCCATAGGTGATGATTAATAGTATGACATGCTACAACACTCTCGCTGGTTCCCTCACTCTCGCTGTGAAGATTAACTAAACGCTGATATGTTTCAGTTGACATCATCGGATAGCAAACACTCGCAGACAAAACATAATCTGTATCAATAGTTTTCGCAACGTGCTTGTATAAATCACTGGGTGTGGTTTCTGATGTTGCATATGCTTTATCTCGCAGAACGGTTCTACAACCATTCTCGATAGCAATACCCAACATGTTTTGACAGTCAGAGTTTACAACAATCTCGTGAATACCTTCAACCTCTTTCAGAGTCTTAATTTTATTCTCTAACAGGTTTGTGTCTGCAAACTCTCGAATATTTTTATTCTTACAGCGAACAGATCCACTACGAACCATAATTAAAGCGGTGATATCAGACATGCTTTGTTCCTTTCGTTCCGTACTTTCTATCATTCTCTGCTTTGATTGTTGGACACGCATGACCCGCACCATGAATCAATTCATAGAAAGACATAACAGATAAGATTTCATGGGAGTGAAAAAAGATATTATCAAAGCATATTTCGTTTATCGTCTCTCTATCCAATCTTGCTGACTTCACACCTGTGATGATCGTAGTATCAAATCCTTGATCATCAGCCCAACGTAAAGCACCTAATACATTAGCGGAGTTTCCTGAACCAGAGTATCCTAATACTAAGGTTTTTTTGTCCAAGTCGGCGTACGCTTCCAACCATCGCTCAAAGATATTTTCATAACCATGATCATTTGCAATCGAAGTCAGGTGCGACTGACTATCTAAACAATGCACTTTCTTATTTGTAAGTCGTGTAGCATCAGCAGCACCATGACTTGCAACTGCCATGTTACCACCATTACCAATCATGTATACCACTTCTGCCTCATTGAATTGTTTCTGTAGAGTTTTCCACTCTTCAGTCTCAACTGCTTGAGACAACTTTTCTTCAAGTCCTTCAAATACTGTTAACATAAAAACTCCTTTCTCACATTATAGTGAGGTTTGGTTTTTCTTCAAATGGATAAGACGATATTATGTAAAAATTCTTTTCTGGATAAGAATCAAACATGTGATTTAGATACTCGTATGTTCTCTCTAAATTGTGTCCGCTGATCTCTGTGAGTCTACCCTGTGAATCGTATGTACCGTTGTCCCAGAGCCACTTGAGTGCGGGATCGAACTCTTCATTTTTGAAGTAATACATCTTTTCCATGTGCTGAAACAGATCAAATCCTACAAGTGCGATGCTGTCAACACTATCGTCGTGAACAAATAAATCAAAGGCTAGAATCCCAGTCGATGGATCTAAGTCCTTATATGAAAAGTTTTCACGAATCGGAGTTTGACCACCAGTATCGATATGCTCACGAACACCGTATCTACTTATTTGCTCTTGAGTATATGGGGTGGATGTTCTATTAGAGAAGTCATAGTGTAAGCGTGATCCCACTAGATGCTCGTAACCATCTATGAGGGGTCTACCACAACCTACAACGACATTAAACTTATCTATAAACTCCTTAGTGCAGCGACTTACGCTAGGGCCTTTTCCAAGTATTGCAACTGATTTCTTAGACATTCAGGTATTACCTCATCATTATTATCAAGTTCACGAATTCTAAAGTCAACGTCAGGGTCAAACGGATACTCTTTGTTTGCAATCGCCTTTTCTAGAAGTTCTTTGTTTGCACAGAATCTATATCTCGGATGACTATAAGTATGTAGTTTGTAAACCATCTCCTCTGGAGTCATGCACCAAGAAAAATGACAACCATGCTTACCAGGCAGTATAGGTCCAACGTCTCTCCAATTTGTAGGGTAGTGATCTTGGAACACCCAATATTTACTTGCGATGGGAGACGTAAAATCCTTACCTTCCCACAAATAATTTGTTTTATAGAAAAACTGATGTAGATTCAACCTGACTAAATTCTGTCTACTGACAGTCTCTAAAATTTGTGGATACGCATCACGATAAATTATTTCATCAGCGTCAATTGAAATAATAATATCATCTCGGTCAAACTCCATGTCAGTCATAAAAGAACTACGCATCACGGGTTCATTGATTGAGTGGATAAGATCTTCTCTCTCGTATGCTTCAACAGCCTTATCACTCAAATCAGAGGGAAGGTAAATTACCTTATCCATAAATTCAGCAGGGAGTTGATCCTTTACTTCATCCCAAATGTAGTCTCTGGGTCTACCCGTATGTGTTCTATTGTGTTCGCAGATTATAAAACCATCAATGTGGTCATATGCTTCTAGTAAATTCATAGCGAGAAACTTTACTTCATGCTCCACATAAAAGTACGTCTTCAAATAAACTTTGCTCATACTAGTCTCCATACATTGTAGTCTTCATCATTTGCGTCAGCAACTTTGCACCAGAAGACATCGTTTTTAGATTTACGATAGTTAATCCAATCCTTCGAGTGAATGATTGTTTTTTTGATACCTGTCATCCCTGCTACAATATTAAATGTAGATGGACTAGATATCATATGATCACAACGTGACATTTCTATGAAGTCATTCTTGAACTTACTTCTGTCTGATGTGTTTTCACCAAACTTGTAATCTTTACGATTGAATTCAAGACACTCGATAATCTCTGCGATTCTCCAAGAGTTTGGATCGTCGGTAAAAATATAGAATGTGTCAACACGATCCAATAATTCTACGATAGAGTTTTGGTAATATCCAACACGCTGACCGATATCGACAGATTCAGGCATCCATGCATGAAAGTCTGTTTCACGAATATGAATTGAACAGGTTCTCTCGTATCTTTGAATATCAGACATTTTAAAAACGTCTCTGGTGCTTATGGTTTTGAATTCAAAGTATTCTGTTCCTAAGCAAAAAGGTAAGGCGTATTGATCTGTAGGTGTTTCCTTATGAATTTCAAGATCAAAAACATCACAGCCTTCCCACACAGGACAACTAAATCCTACACCTAATTGATGAGCAAGTTGTCTCATGTTATTATAGTAAAGCGCCTTGTTACCAAACCCGCACTCTGGAAACTCTGGGATTACGATCATTGGGTGATCCACCCTAACTTAGAATAATGCTCGTAAAGTTTTTCTCTGTCTGGATTGTGGTGAGGAAGTTTCCATGATGCATGTTCATCAGATCCCAGCAAAGGTTTTGTATCTCCCCAAACTTCGGGTTGATCGTGTGGTTGTGATGGAACGTAAGAAAATATATCACCGAAGATTTGTGCTGATGCACACAGTTGTATATCTTCTCCAGTTGAAAAAGAAACTGTAGGTTCTTTCCACATGTAATGAATCCATTCTGTCTTGAAGAACCAACAATGTCCCACGATGTCTGCTTTAACGGGAACTGGATTAGCGATACCATCACATATACCAACCGACCCCTTATTGCTACGATTACGACCGTTTGCACCACAGATGCAGTTTAGTTTTTTAGATGTATTAACACAATGCTCTAACCACTTAGGTGCAGGAATTGTATCATCATCAAAGATCGCTGTATACTCAGAGGTAAATAAGAGAGGAAGAGTGAATCTACCGTGGTATTTACTGTTTGTGGAAGACTGAACATGATCCCACGATCCGTCTTGATATTGACTTAGATCAATATGATTTTCGTTTTGGTAGACAACAATTCTATCGATATCAGCAGTTTGCTTTTTAATCGCCTCTAACTGCTCTACAAAATTGTCACGTTTCCATACCGTCAGAACAACTGTAATCATATTGACTCCACGATTCTTTTTGTTGTTTCGTATGAGCCTTTACGAGAACAGTTTCGCTCATACCAATCTCTACCATTCTTTGACATCTCTTTCCATTGTGTAGAACTGACGTTGTTTACTATCGCTGCAACATCATCAGGTGATGACGCATAGAAATAATGAACACCTTCTTCTAGTTTGTCATGGTAGTCTAGTCCACAACCTTTTGTGTAGATTGGAACCGTTCCCAGACCAAAATATTCTATTTCACGATTACACTTCGGACCATAACCAGGCAAAACGAGTCCATATCGTGATCGTGATACCTTGTCAAGATATTCGTCTTGTGTGTATGGATACTCATACACATTACCGATAGCAACAGGCATACTAAACTCTTCTATGCAAGTTGACCAGTCGTGAGTCATTCTGTTCTCATATTGTATGGGGTTTTCGATTTTACCAAGAAATATAGAGTTTGTGTCTCTGTCATCGAAACTCTTAATACCCTCTTTGATTTTAGATTCTAGTTTTCTAGGATGTCTTGACCAAAATATCCACGGGTAATTTTTTCCGACTGGAACGTTCCATGCTTGAGTGTTTGAGAACAAACCCTTGTTCCAAGTTTTAGGTAAGAAATCAAACCTCGCATACTCATACAACAATATGTCACCAACACCATTACCAGTCCAACAGAATCTGTCATGACTATCCTCGATCAAGATGTAATTTGATTCATCCCACATCTCAATGAGTTCACGAAACGTATCGCCTTTTGCGTGATTTTTCATAGTCACAAATAATTTCATCTCACACCTCGTAAAACTCTTTTAGCATGTCGTCGTCTAACGCTTTTTTCACTTCTTGTGATGCATCACAATCGACAGAAATCAGATCCTTTAATACCTCTCCTCTTGCATCACACGGTTGTCCAGCCCATTTTGTTATTTTGTGTTTGTGTATGATATCAAGAACAGTTTTTTTCAGCAAGTCCTTTTCTTCCTGTTTTACAACACTAGGGGGAATCGATGTGTGTGGGAATGGTGCTTTTTTGCTTTGGTCATTGATCGGACAGTCCAGAAAATTTGTTTCTAAGAACATTGGTGACTGGTCATGTATGAATGTCTTTGTAATCATGAATTGATCTTGCGCCCAAGGTAAGTCCATTTTAGAGAAATAATAATCCGAGAAGGTGTTCGGTTTTTCATTAATCATATTTGGTTTGAACCCACAAAGTCCACCCAACATATCACACCCCATCTCATGATAATGGTTTTCGTGTGATCTCATGGTTTGAATAGCGTATTCATTTTTTTCAAAATACGTCGTGCAGAAATATTCCTCTTTATTTGGTAGTGAATCAATGTCCCGCAAGAACACACAATCATAATTTTGCCAGATTGGAATTAGTCTCCACATCATAGGCTCAGATGTATTCGTAAAGTCTAGAGTCACGGTTTCAAGGGTGATGTCTAATTTTTTTAGTAGGGGAAATAATTTGTTACGCTTCAACTCTTCATTACAGAATATTTTCATTTCGTAATCTGGATACAATACTTTGTTCGCAATATAGAGTGCTGGTATGTTAAACCAATACCTTGTTTTATCAAGGGTAAAATCATCCCATGTTCTATGGGGGTGTAACTTTATAGGATCAAATAGACAATAGGATAGTGCAGTTTTCATACGTTAAAATTCATTGACTGGTTTCTATAAAAAATTTCTCCGTCTTTTTGATACATCTGAGCGTTTTCGTTTCTCGCATGTAATTCATCAAAAGGCTGAGAAGTCCATTCGTGTTTTGCAATACATGTTGTACTCACTGCTAACTTGTTCAACAGCATCAGCACATTGGTTTGCTCAGTATCACAATAAACAGAAGTGTATTCGGGGTTATAAATATAACCATATTTTTCATAGAACTTCCACCCGATCACAGGGAGAGTCATTAGAACGTCATCACGAAGACCATCATGATACTTAATACCACCATCGTAATCGGGGAGGTATTTTGCAAAATCAGAAAGTATTATGTCATCGTAATTGTCTTGCTGTAAAGCCATATCATCAGAGATAAGAAGAATTACATCTGCACTCTCCCCATCAAGGTTGGCATTACACGCTTCAACTTTTGTTTTAGAGTTTCCGTAATGATAAACCAAATCAATACCATTACTTTTCAACGATTCGAGATAATTTTTTATCTCGTCATTGTTCATCGTTTCATCATCAAAGTCCATCGTAATAACAAAACGAACATCGTGCTTTCCCGAAGTCCGTGATGTGTAATCATCTAAAATGTTCCTAAACTTCTCAGGTCTGTTACGAGAAGGGAACTTCACTAATAACTTGCTCATATTATTTCTTACGACTCCCTATATGATATTTGGGAATCAACTCCCATTCCTCTTTGTCTTTGAAAGGTAATATTTTCATTTTACCCAGACTCACTTGAGGTTCTTCTACTTTATCCTCATCAAGAATATCCAGAAGACCCCACTCCTCCAATAAACAGGCGATTGTGTTTCTACGTCCAACATCCGTTTCGCTAATGTCGGATTCTAGACCGTCCAGTTCAAACAACTCCTTAAAGTGCATAATGGAGTATCGTCCCTTCTTGTGTAATATGTGACAAGACTGGTACAAGACATTTTCTTTCTTTGATGAAACTCCGATTCTTGTCAGAGTTTCTTTTACTTTTAAGAAATCGTCTTCGCTTTTCAGCCTAATTTCCACACCCAATCCTTTAAATAAATTATCACTCATAAACCATCCTTTCTCATTATTTAGAAGATTTGGTTTTTGAGCCTCCTTCATACATCTCAGATCGCATTTTTTCAATGTCTGAGTCACTCAATATATCAAGTGCCTCTTCTGCTCTCTTATTAGAGTATCCATAGTATTTTTTTACGACATCAAGATCCTTTGATTTTTCTGCTTTCGCCCACTTGCTAAATCTTTTTCTGGTGCGAATCGAGTGTCGAAGATAGTCGTATTGGACACGATTATCCAGTAAATGATACTGATTCATTGCGTTAGCGTGAAGTATTGTGTCTGGAAAATACGAAAGACAACGATTAACCACAAAAGGAGGATATTCCTTGGAGGCATATTCAACGTCCTCCTCGAAGATATCCTCCTTCGTATAGTTAATCGAATTTAGAAAATCACTGAGTTTCAATCAAACCATCCTACGACATTCTCTCGTTTGATAATATCAAACTCTTTTGACACACCCAGTCTGCTTCGCACATCATACACGATTGTGCTACCCACCTCATAGGGGACATCAGGAACATCCCCGTTCGGTAATGGATTACCCGAACCCATCGAAATGATCTTCGTTTCAACATAACTGCTGTCGATCATCTGACTTTTCTTGATAATAATCCCAGCATCCGTTGTTTCTTCTTCGTTATAGTCAACTTTCTCCACAAAGAGATAGTCTCCACATGCATGTAATTTACTCATTTGAAATTAGCCTCCATCATAATTTGAACCAAACACGCTGACATATTTATCTCTGCGTCAGCGACAAATGCTGCTTTGTATTGATAATCAGCGAGTATAAGTATAACAACTGGGATGCTTTCTGGTGTAAGATAATCATAAAGAGAATCATAAATTTTTCGGAACAACTGAGTCTGGTCATTGTCTAAATTGGAAACCACCCACTTACGAACACCACTAAAGTCCTTTTCCTTCATCCGAGTCATTAGATCTTTGACATCGATCTCTCCAATCTGTGAAAGAATACCAACATCAATATCACCAGAAACAGAATATCGTTGTAGTTCATTTACAACTCGTCTGAAATCTGGGAAATACTTTTTGATGAGGTTTGCTAAAATTCTTTCCTCATATTGAACACCTTCGGTGTCGAGAATGAATTTAATTCTATCCAAGAATTGAGATGCAAGTTTTGGTTTCTCTTTCGAGGGAATCTGAAACTCGATGTTTGTGCATCGAGAGTGGATTGGTTGGATAATTCGATTCTTAAAATTACACGTTAATATAAAACGGCAATTATTAGCAAATTCCTCAATCGCTCCTCGCAAAGCAGGTTGAATACTTTGTGCATTGGAATAATCAAATTCATCAAGAATACAAACCTTCTTACCACCGTTCAACGAAACCGAACTTGCAAAATCACGAATCGTTGTTCGTAGTGTATCAATATTACCATTCTCAGAACAGTTGATTAGAATGTGGTCGCAGCCCAACTCGTTACACATTGCTTTTGCAATTGTTGTTTTACCGCACCCAGCACCACCACTGAGAAGTAAATTCTGAGATTCCCCAGAGACGATCATATCTTTAAACGTCTCTTTGATCGCCTCTGGTAGAATACACTCGTCAACACTTTGTGGTCGATACTTTTCGACCCACAGATATGAATCAGGATTAGTCATGGTAGGACGAATCACCTTCCTGTGCAATAAAATAAACCGTGTCTTGTGAATTGTGGGTGAAGCGAGTCACGGTTTGTGAACAAACATCAACCGTGTAATCACCAGACAAGAGTTTTAAATTTTCACTCTTGAGATAGAATGAGAAAGAAGAACCAGGCTTCGGATTGTCACCCACTTCTACTGTATAACTGTTAGTGGTTGGAGTTTTCTTATCCAATGCAACCAACTCAATCTTACCATCATCACTAGACTTGATGCAAAGATCAGGAAGTTGAAGAACAGATGCAGATCTTAAAATGGAGTCAAATACTTCTTCCGAAAGAACAAAACTGATAACAGGTTCTGGCATCTTAACTTCACGATTCAAAACTGTAAGAAGTCTTGGTTCAGAATAGTAGTATGAAACCTTACCACCACCTTTACCAGAGATGGTCATGGACTTTTCACCAAACTCAAACTCTGGATCGTCAAACAAACTCACGGTTCCAAGAAACTTACTCAAGTCCCAGATACCAAACTCGACCTCAAAATTTTCTGCAACAACAGATTCAGAAACGATGTTCTTAGCGGGGGAGATTGTATTAATTACATTACCTTCCTTCACCAAGAGGTTCGAGTTAATCTGAGCGTAGTTTTTCAAAACGGACAGTGTTTCTTTTGACAGTTTAATTTTACTCATGATCTACCTTCCATATAATCTGTAAAATCCTCTGGATCATAGTACCCTTGTTTGAGATCTTTCATCATCTTCCTTGAGTTGTGACGAGTTGATCTCTTTTGTTTTTTCTTCTTCGACCGAGTTCTATATTCTCTTGGTTCGTCTTTGCTTTCTTTGTCTTTTTTAGACATTATTTAAAAATCTCCTATGCTTGACATCAAGTTTCTCAACTTATTCTTGATGAAGTAGTTTAATATCTTTGATCGATCTTTGCAATCTTTTTCTCGACCAAACTCTTCTAAAATATTCGACTCAAATATTTCAGGAATCATTGTCATATCAATCATGGTTTGATTACGTTTGAAGTTTCCTTCCCACTCTTCATTTGAAGGATCATCCATAATTTGCTCTATTCTTTTTTTACCACAAGGCTTTTGTCTTTTATCTTGGACCATAAAAGTATCATCATCCGACAGAACATTCGGTATACCGTCTGATGAATCGCCTTTGATGATGTGTTCCATGAGAAATTTTTCAGGGTTATCACATACTAAAAATTGTTTTTTCATCAAACTATATTGTTCGACGTTAGGATAACGTTGTAACTGCTGAAAATCTTTGTCATTAGAAACGATTAGCACTCGTTCTGATTCGTGGTAGTTTTTAGCAAGAACCGCTATGACATCATCTGCTTCAACACGATCAACAGCCATGCACTTGTAGGGGAAGTTTTCTCTAACTTCCGTTCGTATGGTGTTCATGACATCAAAGATTTCATTCCAGTCAACTGATGATTTTTTCTGATCACGTTTACGATTTGCTTTGTAAAACTCGAAGTCATCTTTTCTCCAACAGTGGGAGGTATCATCACATATAATTAACTCACCATATGACTTGGAGAACTTAGTATTCACCATTCGGTAAGTATTGAGAACTAAATGTCTAATAAAATTTTCGTCGATCTTTGATTGAGTTTTTGTGACTGAAAAAATATTAGCGATTAGAACTTGACTATTATCAAGAAGAATAATTTTGTTGCCTCTTTCAGAATGTATCACCGTCTATGGCGTTTTCAGGATTATCAATAGGCCTCCACCTATTGTCGGGATGTGTGGATTCGGGAACAAACCCACTAGTTGAAGAGGTCGCAATATACGACCGTCCTTCATAGTACACTATATCACCTTTCCTGTAAACAACTTTCTCACCAGTTTCGTCAAGCATTTGAAAATTACCCGCCATGTTTATTCTGGATCGAGATCCGCTTGTTCTAGACGTAACCTGCGGTCGCTTAGGTGCGGTTCTACGAGTTCTACCGCCTCTTCTTGCTTCCCGACCTAATCTTTGAGGTGGTGGTCTGCGTCTGGTTCGCATCAGTCGCACCATCAGGTTGTAAATCTCAATACCCTCGAATTTACTAAACCCTTTTGGAAGAATGTGCTGCTCAATAAATTGTTGAACAGTTGACGCATCACGAATATCACCTGCCTCTATACGCATGAGGCGAGAGAATGCATCATTCCATCCAACTCCACCCCATGCGTATGTAAGTAATGATTGTAAATCAAACGGCATTTTTCTTCTTTCTGTTGGACTCTATAAATACACGCTTGATCTCATCTAAATGCACATGAGCAAAATCACGCATATGCATACGATCTTCTCTTTCTCTATTAGACTTATACCAAAATTCTTTTTCTACTACGAACTCATCTATTACATCTTTTTTCCAACGTAATTGAATTCTAAGATCTGTTCCTTTCAAAAAAGATGACCACTTATCATGATCTCCTGCTGTTTTATATACTTTGACAATGAAGTTGGAGTCGAGACTTTCTAACGTTTTTGTTAGATAAGTCTCATACGACTCCGTTTTCATGTTCCTGTATTTTTCAGGTAAAATCTTAGGCATTTTCGTCCTCTGGTGCAAGGACATCTAAAAGACTTGCGTAAGCCAAGTATGGGTCCATGTTTGCTGCTGGTCTGCGATCCTCAATATATCCAGATCCACCGTTGACTACAGTTGTTGGTGGGATTCTAACGGATGCTGAACGATCACTAATACCAAAGGAGAAAGTATCGATAGATGAGGTTTCGTGATTACCAGTCAGTCGTTTATCATTATCGATACCATACACATTACTACTCATCATGGTTTCGTGTGATTCACCGAGTTTTTCACACACAGACTCAATGTGTTCCATATCACCATTCCTCATGTCATTAGTTGAGAAATTTATGTGACAACCAGATCCATTCCAGTCACCTTCAATTGGTTTTGGATCATAGTTAATAGCAACCCCTCTATTTTCAGCGAGTCTTTGGAGAACGTATCGGGATACCCAAAGACTGTCCGCAGCATCAATCGCATCCAGTGGTCCAATCTGATACTCCCACTGAGACTTCATGACTTCTGCATTGTTTCCTTCGTAGTATAAACCCATTTGAGTGCAAGCATGAGCGTGCTGCTCAATGACATATCTCAACGGAGTCAGACCTGCACCAACACCGCAGTAATAAGAACCTTGAGGTTCTGGGAGGTCACCGTTGTCTCCCCAATCAGCAGGCCAGTTTTCCTTTGGATTCCAGAATACAAATTCTTGTTCAGCAGAGAAGATTGTGTTGTGTGAGTTTTTGTTGTTAGAGTATGACTCACGAAGAATCGCTCTTGAGTTCGTTGCATGAGGATTACCTTCCAAATCATAAACCTCACACAAAACAATGAATGCAGCGTTGTGTGGGTTTTGACCTGCGAATGGATTAGGGAAAACTTTTACTGGTTTCAAAATTAAGTCACTCAGTTCAGTTTCAGCCTGTGATGTGCTTGAACCATCAAAACTCCACTCTGGAGCATGTTCAATAATGTTATCAATTGTTGGTGGCGTTTGTGGATTTTCTGATTTAATATTGACGTTCCTACTCTTGGAGCGAAGACCGACCTTATCATTACCATCCAACCAAACATACTCTAATTTTGTTAATCTCATACTCAACCTTTCTTAAAAACGAGAACTGGTTCATACTTTACATACGTTCCGTTTATTTTGCAATAGTTTTTACACTTAGGTTTTCCATTTTCGTCCAACCTATTTTGACCAGGCATTCCTTCGAGTGCCATCTTCAATGTATATTTATATTCGACACCCATAGACTCAAGTATATCTATGCTATCTTTTTCTAGTGGAAGATATTTTTCTCCTACCTTTATATCTGCGATGTTCCAGAGTAAGTAACGATTAGGCTTCAACCACTCGACCGCTGTTTCGAGAGTCGGTCGAAGAAACCCATCTCTCCATGACTCGTATGAAGAACCAAACTTTTTGTAACTTTGGTTTTCATTTTCACTGTATGCTTCCCGATTAAAATAAGGAGGGGAAGTAAACACAAGATCTAAGTCACCTTTATGTTTTTGAAATCCTTCGTCAAACTGAATCACCTCTGACCCCAAACAATAGATTTCATAAGTGTTAACAGGTCCGCAAAAAAATGTGTTTCCTCTGTTGGTTTTGGTGTTGTAGAACTCAGCAATATCGGAGTATCTGTTGGTGCCATCTGGAGAAAAGTTATCAACGTTAGGGTCAGTGCCGATGTAATGAACACTTCGGTCATCACGAATGGACATCGCTCCAAGAATCCTACCTCCCCACCCTGCGGACGGATCATAAATCTTAATAACTTCCTGATCTTTGATATCATCTGTAAACCTCTCATAAAGATACTTCGCTGTCATAGGGGGGAAGTTGACTGCTGGTTGAATGTAACCAATACGAAACGCTGCAAAACCTTTCGGAAACACTCTGTTTCCTTCTTTGTAAATGCGAACGTTATACACCTTATCATCAGGCATATTATCTATATCAAATGTAGAGTGATGACGATACTCTAATCTGGAGTTTCTTTTTAATTTGAGAACTTGTTCTTTTGTAAGGGACAACGTATTCGACTGATCAACCTGATTATAGCCTGTGTTCATTCCCTCTTTAATTGCAACCTGCTCAAGAAAAAAATTGTAACCATTGAAAATGATGCTTTGGTTTTCATAAAAGGTATTTACAAATGTAATACCATCATCAACCGAAATCAACGCTGGTTTCACATTATTTTTGAAACAGGTGAGAGCGTGTAGATACATGGAGTCTCTGCGAAAATGTCTCATGCATCCCTTAAACATCTTCTCCTCAAATCTATCCAACGCAAAAAGATCATAGATTGAATATCCATTATCTTTTTCGGAGTAATTAATTCTAGTTTTGTACATGTTCGCAAACCACTGATCCGCCTCTGCACCAAGTCTGCTTTTGTTTACAATAACATCATCAGGAATATCTGACAATTCATCAGAGTGAGTAAACTCGTGTATGGGATGTGAGATCATTTTGTTAAATTGATCTACTATTTCGTCCTCAGTTTTTCCTTGCCTTGGTGGGATGTTTTGCTCGTCCCAAATATCAATCACTAACTTTCTCATTTTTGATACCCAAGATCTAAACTCGTCTGGAGTCATGCACAGTAAGTCCTCAAACCTACAGTTGATGTCCGAGTCTATAAGGCTAGTGTTTTTTTCATACATTATTTAATCCTACTAAAATTATTCTTTTTCATAAACACAAAGTGATTGTGGAATTTGTCAGCGAGGTGGTCTGTCTTGTGACTAATAACGAAAATATTCGAATTACTACCAGTAAACGTTTTGAGCAATTTCATAAACTCTTCCGTCCCTGCTGCATCGAGACTCGAATCAAACACTTCATCAAGAATCAAAAGATTACAACTTACACTATTTTTTAGTTTAGCAACTTCTCTCCATGCGAACAATAGAGCGAGATCAATTCGAAGTCTTTCTCCCTCGCTGAGATTATAGTATGAGAAGTCATCACGATATCTACTTTTAATCTCCTCGTTGAAATTTTCATCAAGTGTAAACTTACAAAAGAAGTCCATCGCCTTCAGATACTTATTGATTAGATTGTTCATGACGGGAAGATACTGTTTAATAATTCTCGCTTTGATACCTGTGTCTTTTAAGAGGCTTTGAATAATCTCAAGATGACTCTCATCGACAATGTATTTTTCCTTCTCCGTTGTCTGTTCCATACCCTCATGTATGAACTTTCGCATTTCTGCAATATCATCATCAAGTGTATTCTCTTGACTCTGATTTTGCTGCTTTCTCTTAAGCATCCCATCAATGTATGTTTGACAAGAATCTATCTTCGCCTGTTCATATTGTTTCTCACTCAAAATTTGATTGATCGTTTGTTGAATTTCATCCTGATCGTCTAGCCTCTTTTTTGTCTCGTCCATCTTCACTATCAACTTTTGTA
>Ga0209645_1000349_pt1 | contig 24594 bp, 30 predicted proteins | sample ETNvirenome_6_30_FD_184070 | JGI IMG/M metagenome (GOLD analysis project Ga0209645, IMG submission 184070) | Marine viral communities from the Pacific Ocean - ETNP_6_30 (SPAdes) (version 2) | ecosystem: Environmental > Aquatic > Marine > Oceanic | place: Pacific Ocean | collected 2013-06-19
GTGATGATAGTTTATTCTTGACTTTTGACGAACCTCCATTATATAACCCTTTAGGGGATAACTCTATGACAAGAATGATATATAATTCAAAATTTTAAATATGGCAAATACTTCAACATTACAACAGTCACTTATTAACGCTAAAAAGGTTATGGGTAAAGTGGAATCAGGAGATTTTAGTAGAGGTAATTCAACATTACCTACATCTCAAATACCTACTATTAATGAACATAACTTATCACCAGTACAACCATTACCTCAAATTCCTCAAGCAGATGACAAGGCTAGAAGAGATTTAGCTCCCAAAAAACATATGACTGAAGATAAAATTAGAAATTCTAATTTACCTGACGCTATTAAACAAGCCATGATAGATAATCCCATACCAGAAATACCTTTTAATGGTAATGTAGGTCTAAGTGAGGATTTTGTAGCTGGAGTAAAAGAACAAATGCATAAACAAAACATCCCTACTTCTAACGGTATTCCACAACCAACCACGTCAACTACAAACCCTAGAACTAAAAAAATTACTTCATCAAATCTTAAATCGATAATTAAAGAATCTGTTAAAGAACTATTAGACGAGACTATAGGTTTAAAAAAAGAATCAGATGAAAATTTTCAGTTTCGTGTCGGTGACAGAATCTTTTATGGTAAAATTACTTCTAGTAAATCTGTAAAGTAATTTTTACATCTTTAACCCTTTGACATATTTATATTTTTGTTTTATTATTTTGTCATGACAAAAACAAAATATAAAATATGTGTAATCCCCTCTGACCGAACAGGTGTGTCAAAATTTAGGTCAGTTGACCCACACACATACTTACAAGAAATGTATCCGGACGAATTTTGGGTGGATATTGTTTATGATGTACCTTATTATGATGATAAGTTCTGGAAACAATACGATTTAATTCATTATCATAGAGCTATAGGTCCTGATTACGAAGCTTCTAAAGCTTTGGCTAAAAGATTAACTGAGTGGGGTATTCCACATATCATGGATATAGATGATTATTGGTTACCTACATCGGACCATCCAGCACATCAAATTGTTAAACAACAAAAAATAGACGAAAAAATAAAAGACAACATTAAGTTAGCTCGTTATGTGACAACAACTACAACTGAATTTGCTAAAGAAATAGAAAAATTAAATAAAAGTGTCTTTATCTACCCAAACGGTGTGGACCATAAAGAAAAACAATATATACCAAACCCCACAAAATCAAATAAAGTTAGAATTGGGTGGTTAGGTGGTTCTTCACATATAGCAGATTTAGAAATACTTAATGGTGTTTTTGGTAGATTATATAATGATAGAAAAGATAAATTTCAAACTATTTTATGTGGTTATGATTTAAGGGGTACGATGACAGAAATTGACCAAAGAACGGGTAAACAAAGGCAACGACCTATAACACCTAAAGAATCTGTGTGGTTTAAATATGAAAAGATTTTTACAAATAACTATCAAATTATAAATGATGATAATTATAAATCTGAATTATTAAGTTTTAAAAAGAAACAAATTTCTGGTAACGAAGATTCAAATTATCGTCGGGTTTGGACTAAACCTATTACTACTTACGCTTCCAATTACAACAATTTTGATATTAGTCTCGCACCACTTAAAGAACACATTTTTAATAAAGTAAAATCACAACTTAAAGTTATTGAGGCGGGAATACATAAAAAAGCTTTGATTGTTCAAGACTATGGTCCATATACTATTGATTGTATTAACGCGTTTGAACGAGGTGGTACTATTAATCCTAAAGGTAATTCTTTAATGGTTCCTAAAGCTAAAAATCATAAATTATGGTTTCAACATATGAAAAGACTGATTGACAACCCTAATATGGTTACTGATTTAGGTGAAAGATTATATGAAACAGTTTTCCCTTATTATACTTTAGAATATATCACTAAAAATAGAGCGGAATGGTATAGAGAATTAATAAAAAAATCTTAGATGACAACATTTATATTAATATTAGTTATAATTGGCATATGGTACTTAGGAAAATATGCTATTGAGGAAGGGGTAAGGGTGGAACGACAAAAAAAATTCATGGAAGACATGAATAAATGGGATAGTGGACGTTCAGAGAATGACCCAGTTAACGTATGGAACAAACATAAAAGAAAAAATAAATGAAAAAAAATAATTTACCACCTTGGTTTGACGGTGAAATTTATGAAGAAGGAGATACTGTAGTAAATCCTTTTTCTGAAAAAGAATATTTCCTAAACGGAGAAGAATTATCTATGTACGATTATATTATGGGACTACAAATGATAGTTCAAATGGGTATGACCACACCTGAGATGGTCGCTAACTTACATAAATCATTAGAATGGTTTAGAATAAACAATAATGAGGCTTATATGGTCTTACTAGATTAAAAATATAAAATAAAATGGCAGTAGAAATTAACATTATGGAAAACGGACCTATTTTGGTCAAAGGAGAAACCACAGTAACTAAAGGTGGTAAAAAAGTAACAGTAAGTGAAAATTATGCATTGTGTAGATGTGGTAAAAGTAAAACCCAACCAATGTGTGATGGAACACATAAATCAGAAAATTTTAAAGGATAAAAATATGTACTATCAAGCAATCGTAGCATTTGAAACTGGAGTTGTGGATAACGAAGGTAATGCAAAAGTTAAAAAATTTAAATATATAGTTGAAGCTGAGTCTGTTTTTGAGGTGAATAAAAGATTGGCTTCTTACCTAGCTGAAGATACTAGGGATTCGGAAGTTGTCTCAATTGTTAAAGCTCCTTTCGAGGATATTTTACACCCACAATTAACACCTAAATATTATGGATAAAAAAAATAGTTCTACGTGGGATAAGATTAAAAATTTGTCTAAAACAGAAGAAATAAGTGATGAATTAATACTTAAACAGTTAGGTGTTGATGGTAAAATTTTAAAACGTTTAGAAGAGGATAGTGTAGACGCTGTAAAAGAAAAATTAAAAGTTAATGTAAATTTTTTAAATAAGTCAGATAATCCTGACCCTTCATACAAATATATAGATGATAGCGGTATGGATTTGAGGGCTAATTTAGATTCTCCGGCAAAACTACCACCTATGGGTAGAATGTTAGTACCTACTGGACTGCATTTTGAGTTGCCTGAAAGTTACGAGATTCAGGTGAGACCTAGGAGTGGTCTAGCGGCTAAAAAAGGTATTACAGTACTGAACACACCAGGAACAGTAGATAGGGGTTATAGTGGTGAAATAAAAGTAATATTAATTAACCTAGGTGAAGAAAACTTTTTTATAAATCATGGAGATAGGATAGCTCAAGCTGTAATCACACCAGTAATTTCTGGTAGGTGGTCTAAACTAACCAAATTAAATAATTTAAATAATACCTTAAGAGGTGATGGTGGATTTGGTTCTACCGGTATAGAGTAGTAAAAAAATGAAAATAGAAAAAGTAGGAATTATAGGACAAGGTTTCGTAGGTACTGCAGTACGTGAAGGTTTACAAAATTATTTTACAATACTAACAAACGATATTAATGGAAATTGTAGTAACACTCTTTCTGAAGTAGTAGAACGATGTAGAATAATATTTTTGTGTTTACCCACACCAATGGAATCGGACGGGACATGCCATGTAGGTATTCTAGAATCGGTTTTAGACCAAATAGAACCTATCTGTAATACTAAAGATTATTATGGTAATGAACAACGTATTTTAATAATTAAATCCACAATACCTCCAGGTACAACAAAAAGATTTGCTGAAACTTATAAAAATATTAAATTTATTTTTAATCCAGAGTTTTTAACTGAAGCTAACGCTATAGAAGATTATAAAAATCAAACAAGAATTATCTTAGGTGGTGAGAATAATATAACAGCAAAAGTTAAACCACTATTTACTAAAGCTTTTCCTAAAGTTAGGATAATTAAAACAGACTCTACCTATGCTGAAATGGTAAAATATGTTACCAACTCATTTCTTGCTACAAAAGTTTCTTTCGCTAATGAAATGTATGAAATTTGTAAAGAGTTAAATATAGATTACGATAAGGTAGTAGAGTATGCTATGTGTGATGAAAGGTTAGGTTATTCTCATTGGTCGGTTCCAGGACCAGATGGGGATTTTGGTTATGGTGGACATTGTTTTCCTAAAGATGTAAAAGCACTTATAAGGGTAGCTAAAGATTTAGGTGTGTCACCAAGAATACTAACAGCAACCGATGATAAAAATAATGTTATAAGAAAAAATAGAGACTGGGAAAAAATGGAAGGCAGAGCAATAATCAATAAAAATATAAAATAATGTCGTTATCAGTAATAATTAGTACAAAAAAAATAAATCAAGATTTTATATCTACATTAGAAAAAACTTCAGGTGTTTATAAAATAGAAATATTGCCTTACGAAAATAATGGTGAATACTCTTTAACACAGATTTATAATAAGGGACTTAAAGAATCTACTAATGATATTGTTTTATTTTGTCATGATGATATTAAATTTGACACTAATAACTGGGGAAGAAAACTTTTAAATCATTTTAAAAAAAGTGATTATGGTATAATTGGTGTTGCTGGTTGTAGATATTTACCTAGTTCTGCTAAGTGGTGGGAACTACCGCCTGAAATGATGGGACAAGTATACCACGAAAATGAAGGGAAAAGATGGTTGTCCACCTACAATAGAAAGTTTGGTTCTGATATTTTACCAGCTGTTTTGGTTGATGGATTATTTTTTGGTGTTGATAAAAATAGGATTAAAAAATCTTTTGACGAGAGTATTCCTGGTTTTCATTTTTATGATTTGGGTTTCTGTGTACAAAACTATCTGGAAGGTGTTAAAATTGGGGTTATTTCTAATATTGATATTACTCATTTATCTATGGGGCAAACTAATGAAGAGTGGGAACAAAATAGAATTACTTTTAGTAAAAGATATAAAGATTACTTACCTCTTTTAGAAAGTATAACGTTTAAAGAATTAAAATTTAAAAAAAATAAACCTTTAGTTTCTATTATAATGCCCGTTTATAATTATGGTAAGACTTTGGATACCGCGTTACAGTCTGTATTTGACCAAACATATAAAAATTTAGAGATAATCATTATAGATGATGGGTCAACTGACCCATTTACAAAACTTAAGTTAGACAACTTAAAAATACCTAACACTAAAATAATTAGACAAAAAAATGGTGGACCTTCTAAAGCGAGAAATGAAGGTGTAAAAATTTCTACTGGTGAGTATATATTACCCTTAGATTCTGACGATATTATGTTACCTAATTATGTAGAAGAATGTATAAATGTAATAACTAGAGATAAAAATATAAGTCCTGTTTATTGTGACACTATTCATGAAGGACAAATGAGAGGTATGGAAAAAAGACCAGAATGGAGTAAAGAAAGATTGATACAGGGCCCTTTTATTGTTAATTGTTCCATGTTTAGTAGAGAAGCTTTTGATAGTGTAGGTGGTTTTGATGAGGACCTTAAGGGTTGGGAGGATTATGATTTTTGGTTACGTATGATGCAAGAAGGTTATACAGGGAAGAGAATCCCTAAACCTTTGTTTGTTTATTTTCATCATGAAAAAGATGGGACTGTATCTACTATAGCGAATCAAAATATGGAGGCTTTACATAAAAAAATATTAGTTAAGAATAATTTATTAGAAGAAAAACCTACATATCAACCACTTAAAAACAATAATTCTGGATTTAATATTTTTACATAATAATGATTAGATTAATTACTTCATATTATACTGATTCGGATGTTGAGAGGCAGAAAGAAATAGATTTTTGTTTAGAAAAAAATATTAACAATAATTTTATAGATGAAATACTAATTCTTAATGAAACTGATTCTTTACCATTAAAAAGTAAAAAAATAAAAGAATTTAAGTTCAGTAGACCAAAATTTAGTGATTTTTTTAAAATTATAAATTCACTAACTAAAGAAAACGATATTAATATATTAACAAATACCGATATATTTTTTAATAATAGTTTGTCTCAGATAAATAACTTAAATTTAAAAAATAGAGTAATAAGTTTACTTAGATGGGAATATAATGGGGGTAACCCCGTAATACCAATAAAAAGGGGTGATTGTCAAGATAGTTGGATTTGGTTGGGTGAAATACGTTCTTTAGAAAACTCTGATTTTTATTTAGGGAAATTAGGTTGTGATAATAGAATAGCTTGGGAAATTAAAAATGCTGGGTACAGTCTGACAAACGATTGTAATTTAATCCAATCTGTTCACGTACATGAAACAAAAAAAAGAAATTATAAACAAACTTTTGTGGGGACAAAAGAACATGAAGAAAATAAAGAGGTTGTACCACCACCATATTTTTATGTTTACCCCGAATAAACTTTAATTTTAGATGATAAATTTTATATTATAATAAAAAAATGAAAATATTAGTAACTGGAGGTGTCGGTTTTATCGGTGTTAATTTAATTAAAAAATTAATAAATAAAAAACACGAAGTAGTTTGTTTAGATGATTATTCTACTGGAACTAAAAATAATCATATAGATGGTTGTAAATATCTTGATATGGATATTGAGTCTATATCGGATTTAGGTCATAAAGATTATGATGTTTGTTTTCACTTAGCTGGATTAAGTAGAATACAACCGTCTTTTGAAAACCCTACAGAAACATTTAGGGTTAACCTTAGAGGTACTGAAGCTGTATGTGAATGGGCTAGATTAAATAATGTAAAAGTTGTTTATGCCGGTTCTTCATCAAAATGGCATGACCCATACCAATCTCCCTATGCTATGTATAAACATCTAGGAGAAGAAGTTTGTAAAATGTATAGAAAAACTTATGGTTTAAATGTAGATATAGCTAGATTTTATAATGTTTATGGTCCTCATGAAATAGTAGATGGTCCATGGGCGGCAGTTATTGGTATATGGAGAAGACAAGTTAGAGATGGTGAATCCATCACTATTGTTGGTGATGGGGAACAAAGAAGAGATTTTACTCACGTAGATGACATATGTGAAGGTCTAATCAAAATAGCGGAATATAATGATTTCCATGAAGACGCTTGGGAGTTGGGTACTGGAACCAATTACTCAATGAATGAGGTTTATGATATGTTTAAAAACAGATTTAATGTAAATTGTAACTATATTCCAGAACAAGAAGGTAATTATCGAGAAACATTAAGGAAAAATAACGATACATTACTATTATTAGGTTGGGAACCTAAAGACAGATTAAATGAATACATTAAAAAACTTTAAATAATGAAAAATATTTTAATAACAGGTATAAATGGTTTTGTAGGTTCTTCATTGGCTGAAAAGGAACTTGAGAGTGGTAATAACGTTATAGGTATTGTTAGAGACCTCAATATAAAAACCCAAAAAGACATTTTAGATAAATGCACAATAATTAGAGGGGATATAGAAGACATAAATATTTTAGAAAGAATTGTTTCAGATTATGAAATAGACTTAATATATCATTTAGCTGCTTTATCAATAGTTAGGATAGCCGATAAAAATCCTTTAAACTGTTATAGGAGTAATATTATGGGGACAATAAATATTTTAGAAGCTGTGAGAAGGGTAAAACCAGAAATTAAAGTAGTGGTAGCATCTTCTGATAAAGCTTATGGTACTCACGATACTTTACCTTATACAGAAGATATGAAATTACAACCTGATGACCCATACTCTACCTCTAAAGCTTGTGCAGATTTACTAGCACAATCTTACCATAAAACTTATGGTATGGATATCAATGTTATTAGATGTGCAAACATATATGGTCCTAGAGACATGAACTTATCCCGTATAATCCCAAATACAATTAGAAAAATATTAAATAACGAAAAACCACAAATATATTCTGGTGTATTAAATTTTAAAAGAGAATTTCTTTTTATAGATGATGTGTGTGAAGCATACCAATTATTATCGGAAAATGGGGTTGCTGGAGAAATATATAACATAGGTGATACCGAATTTTACACCATAAAAGATTTAGTACAAGAAATTTCTGATATTATGGAATTTACTGAGGGGTACGAAGTTATGGGGAAAGATTTTTTAGAAATACCATTCCAATACATGTCAGCTGATAAACTTAAGTCATTGGGGTGGTCTAAAAAACACAGTTTTAATCAAGGCCTAGTAAAAACTATAAAGTGGTATAAAAAAATATTTAAAAAATAAAATTATGGATTTACTAACTTTTTACTCTGATTCTCACAAAGAAATTTATGAAGATTATTTTCTTAAGTCTTTTAATGAACATTTATCAGAATCTTTTGATTTAAAAGTAAAAAAGATTGAGCAGTTGTCTAAAAATGGTGATTATGATTCTGATGGATTTATGGAAACTATGATGGATAAACTTAAATTAATATTAGAACATTTACACACAGGTAAAGAACCTTTTGTATTTGCAGACTGTGATATACAATTCTTTAGAGATTTTAAACAAGACATACTTAATGAATTGGGTGGTAATGACATTAGATTTCAAGATGACATAGTTTGTAGGTGTGCAGGATTTTTTGTGGCTAAAAGAAACGATGAAGTTAAGAAGTTTTTTGATATCGTATACAAAGAAACCCCAAAATATTTTCACCAACAAAGTGACCAAACCGCTATAAATGTAATTTTAAATTCAAAAAATCATTTTGGACTCAAAATAAATGAACGAGTTTTACCCAGTAATAAATACTTTACTGTGGCCGCCTCTACTAATGCAAAACAATGGGTAGGTCAAGATTTTCATATACCAACCACTCTTATGGCTCATCACGCAAATTGGACTGTTGGTTTGGACAATAAATTAAAGTTATTAAAATTTGTAAAAGATAGATTTACCAAATGAAAATATTAAAACCTATAAATGATGGTCATGGTGGTGATACTTTTCGGGAATTATTAGACATGTGGGGTGAAAATAATCTATGTGAGGTAATACCAACACCTAACATTAGAAATGTTTGGGTAGAATCTGTAGGGAATATATTATTGTATGATAGACCCATATTAGATTTTTTACCAAGAGACTTTAAGTTTGGTTTATTTGGTAATACTGTCCCTGATTTTTCTATAGCTTCTCCCTGGATTTTTTGGGGTCGTCGACCTAGAACTCTAGAAAAATATCGTAAAAAACCAAATTTACCATATAAAGAACGCACAATTAAAAGTATTTTTGTGGGTAAGGTCGAAAATCCGATACAACTTAAAAAAAGAACTACAACAGATTGGTCTAATAGTGTAGAACTTTTTGAAATGCCTGTATCTCAAGGATATCCTATAACACCCTACAAGTATACACAAGAAGAATACTTAGAATTATTAAGAAAATCTAAGTTTGGTTTGTGTTTACCTGGCTATGGTCCAAAATGTAATCGTGAAATTGAGTTGATGGGTTTGGGTGTAGTTCCTGTTGTAACACCGGGTGTGGATTTAAACTATTTTAATCCTTTAATAGAAAATAAACATTATTTATTTGTAGAGTCCCCCCAAGACCTAAATGACAAATTAAATAGTATTAAACCTAAACAATGGGAAAAAATGTCTAACTCATGTATTGACTGGTACATGAATAATTGTTCTGTAGAAGGGTCATTCAACACCACAAAAAAAATAATAACAACTTTATCATTATAAATTTACTTTGTTAAAGAAAAAGATTAAACTTAAAATAAAATGAAATTTTCTTTAGTAATAACAAATTATAATAGATTTAAAAGTATTGCGGGTGCGATACATGAAGTTCACGATATGTTTGATGAAATCGTTATTAATGATGACGCGTCTACTAAATTGTATGATGGTAAAAATGTACATGATGTATTAACTGACTGGTGTAAACAATATCCTAATGTAAAATTATTTAAAAATGAAAAAAACGTAGGTGCTTTTCATAATAAACACTTAGCTTTAGAAAAAGCTACTAATGACTGGTGTGTACTTTTAGATTCTGATAATTTTTTACCTAGAAACTATGTACAAGTTTTAAAGGATACAAAGTTAGAAGAAAACACAATATATAACCCATGTACTAGTATTGTTAATACTAATAGATGGGAATTCGAACCTAGAGTATGGGGTAAAGAAGATATAAAATCTATACCTAGAAAAGGTCATCTTTTTAACGGTGGTAACTATCTAGTTCCCCGTAAAAAATACTTAGAGATTTCTAAGGATTGGTTGGGTTATGTTAATTACATTGAGGTTGCTGTATTCGCGTTTTTATGGATGAAAAAAGGTAATTTTATAAATGTTTTAGATAAGTTAGAATATGTTCACTCAAACAGTAATGATTCTTTTTACAAAAGTCATGTGGAGTATCACAAAGCAATGAAAGAGTATCTGTTGGAGGTTGTGGATAATGACTTAGACCTGGACAAAGAAAGATTACAAAAGATAAATGACGGTATCTGGTAATGGATGAAACTTTTGACAAAATATTAACTTTATTCGGTGGGGCGTTTAAACCACCCACCCGTGGTCATTTTAATATAGTAAAATGGTCAAGTGATACGTTACACAGTAATGAAGAATATAAATTATATGTGGGTGAAGGTCACAGAGATGGTGTCGACCAACAAAAATCTATTTTAATATGGAATATATACAAAAAATATTTAAACCCAGCTGTTACCATAGTACCTAGTAAGTCACCCATAAGAGAAATTGTTAATGTTGCTAAAAAAAACCCAAATGATAGAATAAATATGGTAATTGGGTATAGACTGGGTAATAAAAAAGATTTATTTGATTTAGAAAAAAGAACAAGTAATTTACCTCCTAACGTAACGGTATTGGTTCACACCTCTAGAGATGGTGTGGATAGTGGTTCTCTAGCAAGAAAAGCTTTTAAAAAATCTAAAGATGAATTAAAAAAATATCTCCCAACACAATTAAACGATTTAGAAATTACAGAGATTTTTGACATTCTTAAGAATGATACAATTAAAAAATAAAAAATATGGATATAGAAATACAAAAACAAATTATAAAAGATACTGAAGATTTAAGATATCTTCACAATTATGCTACCTACCCTCCTTACCATGAAGGAGCTTACATAGAGGAGTATTTTTTTAACTTTTTTATGGAAAATATAGATGAGTTTAGTAAAGGTGAAAGATATTTTTTACCTATATGGTGGACTGATTTATATATTGGTAATAAACACAAAGATGGTAGTATACAAAAATATTTAGATTCGTTAGATAAGAATTTAAAGTATTTTGCTGTGACCCAACATGATAACGCGATACAAGAAACTTACGATTTAGATTTATTGCACTACTCTGCGGGTGGTAAGTTTGGGGATAAGTGGTTACCATTAGTTTGTTCCCCTATAAAAAATCCACAGTCCCAACCAAGAGATATTTTTGCTTCTTTTATTGGTACTTTGTCACACAAAAGACAGGTTATGTTTCAACCATTAACTTCACAACCAAATAAATATGTTATTGGTGGTAGGGGTTTTTGGAGAGCGGAAATCCCTAAAAGTGAAGAACAACAATTTATGGATGTAATGGGGAGAAGTATTTTTGCGTTATGTCCTAGAGGTTTTGGTGCTACTTCTTTTAGGATGTATGAAGCGATGCAGTTTGGTACGATACCAATTTATATATCTGATAAACATTGTCTCCCTTGGGATGACGAGTTAGATTGGAGTGAATTTTGTGTTATAGTAACACCACAACAAGTAAATCAGTTAGATACTATTCTTGGTAGGTTTACTCAAGAAGAAATACAAACTATGAGTAATAAAGTTAAAGAATTATACCCTAAATATTTTAGTTTAGAAGGTATGTGTAATAATATTTTAAAAAGAATTTAAAAATATGAGAGAACCTAAAAAATACGTCCTAGCTTTAGCATGTGACACAAACTATATTAATGAAGCAAAAGCCTTAATAGGTAGTGCTATAAGAGAGGGGAAATGGAGATATGATATTTGTTTAATAGCAAATAATTTAGAAAAAAATAAAATTAAAGAATTCACTGATATTGGTGTTTATGTGAAAGATGTGGACGCTAGTGAACACTCTTATCACATTAAATACCATTTATTTACAGAATATTTTAAAAAATGGGAAAAAGTTTTATATGTAGATTGTGATATTATGTTTTCTAATGATATAAATTTTATCATGGATTTTGATGGTGATATATTTTGTGATGGAGAAGCTAATAAAGTAGGTGTGTTTTTTGAACGTGACAGAAATGTAACTCTTTTTGACGAATTAGCATCTAACTACGATGTGGATAAGTTTGGTTTTAATTCTGGGTGTATGTTGTTTAAAACTTCACTTATAACACCACATACCTTTAACGAACTTCATGATTTAAGGGAAAAATATTTAGACATTAATTATCACACAGGTATAGAGGGTGGTGGTGACCAACCAATACTAAATATATATTTTAATAAGTGGATTCAGTTCCCACAGAAAGTAGTTAGTTTTTGGAAAAAGTGTGACCCAACTACTAGAGTTTTTCATTTTACTAGGTGGTTTACGCCAGAAAAAAATCCCAATTACTTGCCTTTCTGTAATCATGGAATAATTCAAAATATATACCACAAAAATTTAAAAGAATTTCCAAACCTAAAACTATGAAAAAAGTAGCTCTTATTACTGGAATTAATGGTCAAGATGGTTCTTATCTTGCAGAATTTTTACTCAAAAAAGATTACGAGGTTTGGGGTGTTCTTAAAAGAAATTCTGTCGCGGAAAATCAAACGGCAAGAATACCAGATAATATATTTAAAAAATTAAATCTAGTATATGGTGACCTAACCGATTTGTCTTCAATAATTACAGTAATACAAAAATGTAAACCAGATGAAATTTATAATCTCGCCGCTCAATCTCACGTTAGAATTAGTTTTGACCAACCTATATACACATCACAAGTAACAGGACTAGGCACATTAAATGTTTTAGAGGCTGTTAGATTAACAAACAAAAAAACTAAAATATATCAAGCTAGTTCTTCAGAGATGTTTGGTAATAATGTAGATGATGATGGTTATCAAAGAGAGTCAACTCCTATGGACCCAGTATCCCCTTATGGTTGTGCAAAAGTTTTTTCCTATAATATTTGTAAAAACTATAGAAATTCATATGGAATGTTTATTTCTAACGGAATTTTATTTAATCATGAATCTCCTAGAAGAGGAACTAATTTTGTAACCAATAAAGTTGCAAAAGAAGCAGTAAAAATTAAATTAGGTCTATCTAATGAATTAAAGTTAGGTAATTTAAATGCTAGTAGGGATTGGGGTCACGCGAAAGATTATGTTGAGGCTATGTGGTTAATGTTACAACACCAAAAACCAGACGATTTTGTATGTTCAACGGGAATATCCCACACAGTAAAAGATTTAGTGGAGTATGTGTTTAAATCTTTAGAATTAGACTGGAAAAAATATGTATCAGTAGATGGTAAATATTTAAGACCTGAAGAACTTACCCATTTAAAGGGTGATTGTTCAAAAATAAAAAATACTTTATCGTGGAAACCAAAATATACTTTTGAAGACATGATGGATGAAATGATTGAATATTGGTTGGAATACTATGAAAAGTAATATGGAAATATTAGATGTGGGAGAGGTTCACATTGAGAGACCTAGATTACTGGTTACCGGTGGTCGTGGTTTAGTGGGTACACAGATTAGTGGTGGCATAAAAATAGGAAGTAACTTAGACCTAAGAGATTCAAAAATTTGTGATTCTTTTTTTAATGACACTAGACCCATCAATGTTGTTCATTGTGCAGCTAAGGTAGGTGGTTTGGGTGGTAACATAAATTTAAAGGGTGAGTTTTTTTACGACAATATCATGATAAATACAAATGTAATAGAATCCTGTAGAAAATATGGAGTGCGAAAACTAGTTTGTTTTTTATCAACCTGTGTATTTCCCGATAAAGTAGAGTACCCATTAACAGAAAAAAAGGTACATCTTGGTGAACCTCACAATTCTAATTATCCGTATGCCTATGCTAAAAGAATGGCGGATGTACAAATTAGAGCGTATAGAGAACAATACGATTTAAATTATGTTTCTGTAATACCAACTAACATATATGGACCAAACGACAACTTTAATTTAGAAAATGGACATGTAATACCTTCATTAATACATAAATGTTATTTAGCTAAAAAAAATAATACTCCTTTTAAAGTATGGGGAAGTGGTAAACCCCTAAGAGAGTTTATTTACTCAGAAGATGTAGCAAAGTTAACAGAATGGGTTTTAGAAAATTATAATGAAGAAGAACCTATTATATTATCGACATCTGAAGAAATTTCTATTAGAGATGTGGTTGGACTAATAGTTAAACATATGGATTTTAAAGGTAAAGTTATATGGGAAGAAGATAAACCTGATGGTCAATATAGAAAACCTAGTGACAACAGTAAATTAATGTCTTATTTACCAGATTTTAAATTTACTAGTTTAGATGAAGGATTAAAAAAAACAATAGATTGGTTCGTATCAAATTATGAATCATGTAGAAAATAAAAATTTTAAATATTAATAATGGGGAGAAGAAGTAAAAAATTAAGTCGAGAAGAACAAATGGAGGTAGAAGAGTGGATTTACCAAAATAACACTGAAGAAAAAAGACTTTCGGACACTATGACGATTAGTGTTAAATGTAAAACAGAAAACCAAAAAGCTTTAGTAAATGCTATAAAAGAAAAAGAAGTGATAATTTGTTCTGGGCCAGCTGGTACCGGTAAAACTTATTTAGCTTGTGCTGAAGCGTTAAAATTAATTAAACGTTACGCTAAATATAAAAAGATTGTAATTGTAAAATCGGTAACAACTTTAAAAAATGAAGAAATTGGTTTTTTAAAAGGGGGTTTAAGAGAAAAAATGGAACCTTTTATGTTTTCATTTGTTCATAACTTTGAAAAGTTAGTGGGTCAAGCCATTACTTCTAGACTTAGAGAATTAAAAACTATAGAAGAGTTACCTATTGCTTATATGAGAGGAATTAATCTGGATAGGTCAATTATTATTATAGATGAAGCACAAAATATTTCTAGAGAAAATATAAGAACTATTATGACCCGTTTAGGTAAAGATTCTAAAATGATATTTTTAGGTGATGAAAGACAACAAGATTCTAAAGGAGGTAATGGATTAACATTTTTAATGGACCACTTCCAGGAGATAGATGAAATTGGTTGTGTTCAATTTAATAAATCTGATGTTGTTAGAAATCCTTTAATAGCTAAAATAGAAAGGGTCTTTGATTCTTTACAAAAATAATATTTGTAATTAGGTTTAAATATGAAAATTAGTGTGAGTATAAATGGTGTATTAAGAAATGTGTTAGAAAGGTTTCAGGTCGTATATGAAAAATACTATCAAGAAGTTAAATCAGATGTAGTTTGTAATGATTTATTAAAATATGTGCATTTTGAAACTTCGGAAGATTTGTCAAGTTTTTTATACGAAGAAGCTCCCATGGAAATATTTGGTCAAGCTACTGAAAAAGAACATAATGTGATACAACATCTAGTTGAGCTTTACAAATCTATGCCTTTAGATTATAAACTAAGAGTGGTGAGTGATGACTTTGGAAAGTCTAGACCTTCTACTTTGTGGTTTCTTGCTAAATATGGGTGTTGTTGTGATGAAATTAAATTTTATGAAATACAAGAAATTGAAGATTTGTGGCAAGATACAGATTTGTTTATAACAAATGATTTGAATATCATAAATGCTAAACCTAAAAATAAAAAATTAATCGTTATCGGTGAGGATAAAAATACAGATAACATTGATTTAATAAAAACTAGTTTAAAAGATATAGAATCTTTTGAAGAAATACTTTTGGAGAATGAAAAAATTAACTAACTTAAAACTTACTGTTGGTAATGAGGCTTTATACTTTGATATGGATGAATTTTTAAATGAAATTCAAATTCCTAATGAAGAAGATAATACTAAATTTGATATTAATTTACCGAAATTTGAATTTTTAAAGTTAATGTTAGATACTACGTGTAATATAGTTGAGGAGGTGGATGAAAATTTAGGGGTTGTTTCTCTCAATAAATTATCTATACCTTATAAACTTTCTTTAAACACCTTAATAAAATATAAAATAATAAAAAAATTGTAATTTAAAATGGAACAACAATTAAAACAACTAGAAAATGGATTAAAAAGGATAAAAGATAAAAGTTTTAACATTTATTTTTTAACCCAGGATACTGAAGGTAGAGCAGCTGCCTCGGTAATGATGAATTACCAACTGGTAAAACATTTAAGAAATAATGGATATAATGCCTCCATAATGTATGAAAAAACACAATTTAAAGGGGTTAAGGAGTGGTTAGACCCTGAATACGCAGACCTTCCTCATGCAACTATCGAGGGTGGTGAGTTAAAAGTAGGACCACAAGACTTTGTAGTTATACCTGAATTATATGGTCATGTATTAGAACAAATTGTACAAATGCCTTGTAGTAAAATTATTCTGTGTCAGTCTTATGATTATATTTTTGAAACTTTAACTCCTGGTACTGCTTGGGCTAATTATGGAGTAAATCAGGTTATAACTACTTGTAAAGCACAAGAGGATTACATTAAAACTTTAATGCCTAGTGTAAAAACAAGTATTGTACCAGTTTCTATTCCAGAATATTTTAAAAATTCAGAAAAACCAAAAAAACCTATTGTTGCTATTCACACTAGAGACCCTAGAGATACAATGAAAATTATTAAAACATTTTATATTTTAAACCCACAATTTAAATGGATAACATTTAAAGATATGAGAAATATGAGTAATAGAGAATTTGCCGAATCTTTAGGTGAGTCTTGTGTGTCGGTTTGGGTTGATAGGATTTCTGGGTATGGAACTTTTCCTTTAGAATCAATGATGTGTAAAACTCCGGTAATTGGTACTTTACCAATACTTAAAGCGGACTGGTTAACTAACGATAATGGAATTTGGTCATTTGACGAGAGTAAAATTGTAGAAATTTTGGGTACATATATTAAAAATTGGTTGGAGGATAACGTACCTGTTACTTTATATGAAAAAATGGAGGAGACAGTTAAAGGGTTAGAAGGAAATAATCAAGAAGAATCTATAGTAGCGTTTTTTGGGGAAATTGTAGAAACTAGAACAAAAGAAATGGAAGATGCTATTAATAAACTAACACCAGTAGGTGAAAATATTTAAAAAAATGAACAGTAAAGACATAACAATTATATTACCCATACATGATGTAAAGGGAAACTTTGAGGAGTGGTTTGACAAATCTATAAAAAGTATTAGTCAATCCTTAGTAAAACCAAATAAACTAATTATAGTTTGTAAAGAGACTGAAGATACAAAATCTTTTTTTGATAAGTGGACATCTCCTACTGAAATACAATCAGAAATTATTTATAATAACGATAAAAGTGATTTTTGTAGTCAAGTTAATATAGGTGTGGAGAAAACAGAAACAGAATTCTTTTCGATTCTTGAGCATGACGATGAATATTCTAATATCTGGTTTAAACAATTTGAACAGTATTCTGAGGCTTATCCTGATGTTGATATCTTTTTCCCTTTAGTTGTAGATACGGATGAACAGGGACAATTTATAGGTTTTACAAACGAAGCTTTATGGGCTATGGGATTTTCAGAAGAACTAGGATTTTTGGATAATAACACAGCTCTAAAATACCAAAATTTTCAGGTCAGTGGAGCAATTATCAGAAAAGAAAGTTTTGATTCTATCGGTGGTTTAAAACCTTCTATAAAGTTAACTTTTAATTACGAATTTATTTTAAGAGCTACCTACAATGATGTGGTCATTATGACAATTCCAAAAGTAGGTTACAAACACACAAACCAAAGAGTAAACTCTTTATTCTGGAATTATAAATTTAAACCAGAAATGAGAATTGGTCAAGATGAAGCTAAATTTTGGATTGACCTATCTAAAAAAGAATATTTCTTCACTAAAGATAGAAATCTCGAATATACTGAGTAGGGGTTATGGGTAGAAAACCATTAACTAAACAATATTTTGGTCCTCAACAGGAAAGAGCTGTTAGAATTTTTTTAACAGCCTCTACCTGGGATGAGAAAAATACGGTCTATAACGATTATTTACGTGACCCACTTATTAAGATGATTGATAGTATCATAAGGCGTTATAAGTTGTATAGGCCAAATATGGAGTTTAGCGATATACATACAGATACTCTTTCTTTTTTGGTGACAAAAATGGAAAAATTTAAACCAGCTAAAGGTAAAAAAGCTTATTCATATTTTGGGACCATCTGTAAAAATTATCTTATGGGTCAAATAATGAAAGACCATAGAGAACAAAATAGAAAAATTTCTTATGAAGATATATCCTACAGTGTAGAGCAAAGAGAAGATATGATTTACTATATAGATGGTGAAGAAACTATGCCTACAGAAAAATTAATTAAAAATTTAATAAGAGACATTAAAGAATTTATTAATAATAATAGATTAAGTATAAATGAAGAAAAAATTGGTTTTTGTTTAATTGACGTGTTTGAAAACTATGATACTATATTCATTGCCGGTAAAGGAAATAAATTTAATAAGAATATAATCTTATACCAACTACGTGAGATGAGTGGGTTAACAACAAAAGAAATAAGGACTTCACTAAAACCTTATAGAATTTTATATCGTAATATACTACAGTCTTTAATAGATAAATAAATATTTAATATTTATTAATATGCCAAGACCCAAAAGAAAAGAAATAAAGTTTACTAATGAAAGTGCTTTAAGTTTAATGCAAGAAATTTATAATGAATGTGTTGAACAACGTACTACTGCTATTAGAATTCAAAATAAAATGATTAGTTTTATGAAGGAGGCGGCAGACATGTCTTTAATAGGTCCAGTACTTAAAGAACAACAAAAAATTATAGACTCAGCTATAGAAAAAAAATTACAATTATCTAAATTACTTACTTCTATCACAACAAAAAGTATGGGTGAGGGTAGTGGTACTAATTTTATTAGTGATGACATTAAAGAAAAAATTAGTGAATTAATACAAAAATCTGATGATAACGATACGACAGTAAATTATAAAATGTAATGGCAGGTCCAAGACAACCCGGTGATGCACTTCAACAACAGAAAGACATCTTTGGTAAGGTTCAGGGTATTATGGCTTTTTTGGATACTACGGACCAAGCACAAAAAAGAGAGAATTTAGAAGCGTGGAAGGAAACTTTTGAGTCCTTACGAAATATTAGTAGTAATCCCTTACCTTTTCTTTTAGAATTAATAAAAAATCTTAAAGCCTATAAAGCTATTAAAAATAAATCCTCGAAAGCGAAAGCTTTTAGAGCTGCTAAAAGAAAAAAATTTAGAGGTAATAAGACTGAAGACGGTCAATATAAAACCACAAAAAAAACTTTTGCTGAAAAATTTAATTTAGACGTTTCTTCAAGTCCATGGTTAAGTACATTAAATGGTATAATAAGAAATGCTGTACAGACAGTTATCCCAAGAATAGATGATATTTTATATGAAGAAATAATTAAAGCATTTAATTGTGACTTATCAATGTTAGTTCCTGTTGTGGGTGACGGTTTAGATAACCCTATAACACTTAGAGTTTCAGAAATAGATTTACTAAAACAATTATTTAATGACCCTAACAGTGATGTAGGTAAATATATGTATGAACAAGTCCCTTTAAATTCTTACCCTATAGGGGCAACCCCATTTCCAGTAAATAGATTTTTAAGAGAATTAATATTTAATAATTTATCCGCAGTATTTCCTAGTGGTAATGGCCCAAGTACTAGACAAACGATGTACGGTAGAAGTGGTAGACCTTTATTTGATATAGTTGTTGTACCTGCTATGTTACCCGCTACAGATACAATAATAGAAATATATCCTTATTATAAAACTGACCCAGACCCTGCACAACAAAATTATCAAACCGCTCCAACTTCAGCTGCTTTAGCTAACTCACCTGTAATTGCACCAGTAGCGGGAGCAGAAAAATTTACTTTTATTGAATTGTTAAAGGATTATTTTGAAAATATTCGTTTAATAGAAATGCAAAATTTACTAGGAGCTCTGATGGAAATTTTAAGTGGGTTTATGAGTGTTAGAAATAAACATTTTAATATAGAAGATTTATTAGGGTTAGAGAAATTTTTAAACGCTATAGAAAACATTCTAGAGTCTTGTGATGGTGCAGATTTAAATGAAATTAATACGGAGTCTGTAAGTCATTTATCCGAACTTTATGATGATGATAGTTTTTTTGAATTTAGTACTGAGGAGGAAAGAAATATAACTTTAGAAGTTAAAAGAAAATCACAAAATGTTTTAACCCTACAAAGTTGTGGTAGTTTAGATATACCTATTGATAATTCTATTGTGGATAAAGGAGTCAATGAGATACTAGCCTCTTTTAACCCTAAAGAACAATTAGCTGCTTTTGACTTAACTCTCCAACGTGCTTCTAATTACTCGGCCTCTAAAGCTGGGTATGATTTAACCCTAGGTTCTATAAGTTTACCAGTAGAAATAGATTTTAAAGAAAATTTAATTAAAAAATTACCCCAAATATTCGCTTATTGTATAATGAGTCCCAAAGGAGTTTTACCTGTAGTGTTAACAGCTAAACTACTAAATCAATCACAAACAATGCCTAATTCCTTAGAAATGTGGATGAAAATATTTAAAAGAGTTTTTATTCGTGTGATTAAAGAAATTTTAGCAGAAGTAGGTAGACAATTATTAATATTGGCAAAAGAACAATTATTAAAAATAATTAGAGAATTAATAAAAAGAAAACTTGACGAAAAAAATAAAAAGAAAATTAGATTAATAAGGAAATTACTAGATATCTTACTACCTTTAATTATAGAATTACAAGAAGCTAAAAATTGTAAAGAAATTTTTGACGCCATTCTAAAAGCATTGGCTGCAAATATGCCTGATATTCCTTTTGGTGTACCACCATTCTTAGTTTCAGCCGCTAAACTAAGACCTGGGACAAGTGCTTTAGGCACCTTTGAACGTTTAATAGAAAAATTACAATCTCAAGGTATCCCTGTTGGTGACATGCCTGACGGTTCTCCTAATGTATTTTTATTGTCACAATTTTCGTTAATACAGTCAATAGATGAAGAAACCACAGAAAATGCATCAGTATCTTCTGTTATTATGAATGGTCAAGTTATACACCCTTTAGGTCCCGGATTAATAAAACCTTTAACCCAAGCAGATGGTATTATAAAATAAATTATGGAATTTTTTAAAGAATATAAAGACAAACCCACAAAAGAACTTATAGACGTTATGAAAGTCTTAAAAGAGGAATTTGATAAAACAAAAACTTTAATTGTAGACTTAACTAATCATTTAGAATCTATAGAACGTAAATTTAATTTGTTAGATAAAGAAATAGATAAAAGAAATAATAATGGCGGATAATCCCATATTTGATAATAATAAAAGAGGTATTGGTATAAACTATAGCCAGTTAATTAGGTTTGGAGTTTGTGTAGATAATAATGACCCACAAAGGTCAGGTAGGATACGAGCTTTATTAACTGAAGGTGAAGGTGTTACTAGTTCAAAAATTAATGACCCACTTAAAGCGATAGAAAAATTAGACAGAGAAGGTAATTATAAACCTTGGTCTAAAGAAGACCCACATACTTTTGACCCATTTTTACCCTTACACATTAATGTTATACCTAGAAAATCTGAAGGCATAAAATTAATTTCTTTTGAGACTGTAAAGGATAATGTTAACCAGGAATATTTAGGTCCAATGATATCTCAACCAGGACAGATTAAAGGGGACAATTATTCTAGTGGTCAACAAAATACTAGTTTTGGAATACAGAATAAAAGATTACCTGATTTTGCACCTGAAGGTATTCCTTTACCGGATGGTAAGGGTAGTTTTCCAAATCCTGATGATATCGCACTTGTAGGGAGGGACAATTGTGATGTAGTTCTGGGTATGAGGGAAAAGTCTATAAACGATGAGACAGAACAAAAAGTAGAAGATTGGTATCCTCAAATACTAATAAGGTCCGGTAAATTTATCCCCAATGAAAAATTTAGTTCTAGACCCAAGTTTAATCGTAAACCAACATTTATCCAATTAAATACATTTGCACAAACATTAACCAAACAAGAAAAGGAGATAGAACGTGTTAAAATAGAAGATGCTAACTTAAATTGTTTGGTTGAATATTACATAGATATGAGTGGTCTTCCTGTAGCACCATATGCTGGTAATATAACAATATATAAACTACCATACACATCTCCAGTAACTAATAAACCGTACTTATCATCGGAATTTAATCCCACTACTGTTGTTCCACCACCAATTGCGGCATCTAATCCAGCAAACCCAACATTTTTAGGTGGAATAGGACAACTAAATAATCTTTTTTGTGTAATTAAATTTTCAAATATAGCTAGTATGGAAGAAGTTGCTACTATAATTAATAATGTTGTTACACAAGTTGATAAAGGGTATTGGTCTGAATTAGCAGCACCCGTAACTAACTGTGTAAAAACATTTAACCCTACGGTTGATACGGATAATCCTAGTACGTTTTTTCCTTTACTACAACACCCACTATACTTTAGGCCACAACTAACTACGTTAGAAAGAATGGAAAAAAGTGAACCTACGGGTGGTGCATTTCCTAACTGGGCTGCAGAAAAACAATTTTGTAATGAGTTAAAAGAATTAATTTTACAAGAGGGGGTAGAAACACCAGGAATGGGATTGTGTTTCACATCTAATGCTGGAAAAAGAGAAGTACCAACATCCACAGAAAAAGTTAAAGTAGACGAAATTAAAAAACATGACTCACAACAAGGAATTGTATCGATTGGTTCAGAAAAAATATATTTATTTTCCTATCAATCCGCAGATATAAATGGACCTATTATTTTAGATACTAACTATGGTATAGACCAAGAAAAATTTATTACTGAGATTGACGAAAAAACTAATTCTTTAGTTAGGGGAGAAAAGTTAATGGAGTTACTGGGGAAAATTGTAAATTATACCGCTAGTCATACCCATGCTTATCCAGGAATGGCTCCTGTTGGTCAAGCACATGATGGTACTACGGTAGAAGAACTTACCCAATTACTACAAGATGCTCCTCAAACTATTTTAAATCAAAATATTAGAATTAATTAAGTATTTATATTATAAAGAAACACTATGTCAATATTTAGGTCATATTTCAGTAAGAACAATACTATAATTGCAAATAGTAAAACTAATACAGCAAAAAATCCTGTAACACAAATTTTTTATGGTAAAAATGTATCAAAAAAATGTACTTTTACTGGATTTTCTGGGGATACATGTGATGGAGTTACTGGTTTTTCCCAGACCGCTGTAAATGGTTATAGTAGATTTTTATTTGATTTAGATTTAACTGATTTAAGAAATGAGGTAAATTCTTGTTGTCTTATTTTAAATAGTGGAACTACTCATCATTTAAAAATGGTTAACACATCTAACTTTGACGATACCTTATTAAATGATAAAGTGTTGATTGGTGACACTAGAAGAGCTACTTCATTTACATTAATGTTATTTAAAGCACTTTCAGGTAGTAGTTGGAATGAAGGTGTTGGTTATGACTACCAACGTAATATTGGTATGTTTGAACCTGAGTTTGATATTACCCATTCTACTAGACCTAGTAATTGGTTATCAGCAACAACCCTAAACTCTTGGGTTTATCCGGGAACGTATTTAAATACTTTACCTTCTAGTTACACCACTTTAGCAACACAGTATTTTGATAATGGTAATGAAAATATTAATTTTAGTTCACCCCAATTAACCAGAGAGGTTAACGAGTTATTAACAGCGTCCACTAATACTATTTCCGGTAACACTTACGGTATTGCTTTTTTACCAGATTTTGAAAATTTAACTGGATTAACTGAGGCTTATTCAGTTGGTTTTTTTACTAGATATACTCAGACTTTTTACGAACCATTTTTAGAAACTTCATATAATGACACTATAACTGATGATAGGTCTAATTTTAACATAAACAAACCAAGTAGGTTATTCTTATATCTTTATGACTATAATGGAAATCCTATATGTTCAGATACACAACCTACAGTAGAAATTATAGATTGTAATGGAGTCACTCAATTACAATTAACTTCTACAACATTAACTTGTGGGGCTTATTATATTGATTTAACTATATCTAATCTACCTCAATTACCACCGGTAGAGTATGAAGATGTCTGGTCTAATGTTACCATTAATGGTGTCTTACAACCTGTAGTGACTAATGAATTTATCATTTATGATAATGCCTTTAGTATTGGTGTAAATGCCGGTACACCAAAAATTTATGGTTATTCAGTATCTGGTGTAAAAGAGGATGAAAAAATATCAGTAGGTGAAAAAAGAAAAGTATTCATTTCAACCAGAGTTCCTTACACCGTCGAACAACAAGTATTAGTAGATAATTTGCAATATAGAGTATATGTAACACAAGGAACT
>Ga0209645_1000350_pt1 | contig 24557 bp, 12 predicted proteins | sample ETNvirenome_6_30_FD_184070 | JGI IMG/M metagenome (GOLD analysis project Ga0209645, IMG submission 184070) | Marine viral communities from the Pacific Ocean - ETNP_6_30 (SPAdes) (version 2) | ecosystem: Environmental > Aquatic > Marine > Oceanic | place: Pacific Ocean | collected 2013-06-19
ACCGGAGAGATTGGGGATGTGTATAGCATACAAAATCTTAAAATAGCTTTACCTAAAACATCTAACTCGTACGAATTTAAAAAAGGCACTTGGGGTAGAATAGATTATCCAAAGGAACTTGAAAAAATAAAAAGTGTATTTGAGTGGAACCAAATGCCGGAATATTTTAAAGAAAAGTATTATGACTATATTGACGAAGAGTTTAAACGCCGTGATGAAGGCTTTTCATTCGTTAACAAAGGTATTCCTACTTATATTACTGGTTCTCATTACATGTACTTGCAGTGGTCTAAAATTGACGTGGGTGCCGCTGAATTCAGAGAGTCAAACAGATTATTTTTTATATTCTGGGAAGCATGTAAAGCCGATCAAAGATGTTATGGAATGTGCTATCTCAAAAACCGACGCTCTGGTTTTTCGTTCATGGCATCATCCGAACTCGTTAATCAAGCTACAATATCTTCCGATTCACGGTTTGGGATATTGTCCAAATCTGGGGCCGACGCTAAAAAAATGTTCACAGATAAAGTTGTACCCATATCTGTTAACTACCCCTTCTTTTTCAAGCCAATACAGGATGGAATGGACCGGCCAAAAACAGAGCTGGCATACAGAGTACCAGCGTCGAAACTTACGCGAAGAAAATTGGATCAAGGCCAAGGGCCGGAGGAACTTGAAGGCCTCGACACAACAATCGACTGGAAGAACACAGGCGACAACTCGTACGACGGGGAGAAATTAAAACTGCTTGCGCACGATGAAAGCGGTAAATGGGAAAGACCTGATAACATATTAAATAACTGGCGAGTTACAAAAACAACACTTAGGCTAGGATCTAGAATTGTAGGTAAGTGTATGATGGGCTCAACATCAAACGCATTAGACAAAGGTGGAGCAAACTTCAAAAAGTTATATGAAGATTCAGACGTTACTAAACGAAACCGCAATGGACAGACTTCTTCGGGACTATATTCTTTGTTCATACCTATGGAATGGAACTACGAAGGATTTATTGATTCTTATGGACACCCTGTCTTTGATACACCAGCAGAACCAGTTGAAGGCCCATATAGCGAGCTCATTGACCAAGGAGTAATTGAACACTGGCAAAATGAAGTTGACGGTCTTAAAAGTGATCAAGACGGTTTAAATGAATACTACCGTCAGTTTCCAAGAACAGAGCAGCATGCTTTTAGAGATGAAGCGAAAGAATCTTTATTTAATCTAACTAAGATTTACGAACAAATAGATTACAATCAGGAAGTTCAAAATAGCATGCAAGTTTCAACAGGAAACTTTCAATGGTTAAACGGACAGCAAGATACCGAAGTTATTTTTTCGCCAAATTCTAATGGAAGATTCAAAATAAGTTGGGTACCACCAAAAAATTTACAAAACCGTGTAATAGTAAAAAACGGTATTAAATATCCAGGTAATGAACACGTGGGTGCTTTTGGATGTGACTCATATGATATATCTGGAACAGTTGATAAAAGAGGATCTAAAGGATCTTTGCATGGGCTAACTAAGTTTAGCATGGAAGATGCTCCGCCAAATATGTTTTTTTTAGAATATATTGCACGACCTCAAACAGCTGAAATATTTTTTGAAGATGTGCTTATGGCGTTGGTGTTTTATGGAATGCCAATACTTGCAGAAAACAATAAGCCTCGCCTGCTTTATTATTTAAAACGAAGAGGGTATAGAGGTTTCTCAATGAATAGACCGGATAAGCTTTGGAATAAATTATCTGTTACAGAAAAAGATATAGGTGGAATACCAAACTCGTCTGAAGATATTAAGCAAGCGCACGCCGCCGCAATTGAAAGTTATATAGAAACATATATAGGGCAAGTAAGTGAAGGCGCATATGGTGATATGTATTTTCAAAAAACGCTGGAAGATTGGGCGGGATTTAATATAAACAATAGAACAAAGTTTGACGCAACAATTAGCTCAGGCTTAGCTATTATGGCTTGCAATAAAAATAGATATAGGCCATCGGCAGAAAGGGTTATTAAATCTATGCCGCTTGGGTTTAAAAAATACAACAATAAAGGATATAGTTCAAAAATAATATAATAAATGGTTAATACTAATTACAAAAGCTCGTTTCCCGACCAGGTGGTACCTAATGAGGAAAAGCAGTCATTAGAGTATGGTTTGCAAGTAGCGAGAGCTATTGAAGGCGAGTGGTTTAGAAATAACCGCGGCGGTGATCGATTTACCGCTAATTTTCAGGAATATCATAGACGCAGGCTATATGCCCGCGGGGAGCAATCAATACAGAAGTATAAAGATGAGTTATCTATTAATGGTGATTTGTCTTATTTAAACTTAGATTGGAAACCCGTTCCTGTTATACCTAAATTTGTAGATATTGTTGTTAACGGAATGTCACAGCGTAATTATGAGATAAAAGCATTTGCGCAAGACCCTGTAGCCCAAAAGAAAAAAACAGAATACGCTAAAAACATAATGCTTGATATGAACCATTACAATCAGTTAATGGAATTATCACAGCAAACTGGTATAGATTATTTTTATTCTAATAACCCTGAAGAACTGCCAAAAAATAAAGAAGAGTTTGAGCTTCATATGCAGCTTGATTATAAAGAAGCTGTTGAAATGGCTGTAGAGCAGCTAATAAATAATTCTTTAGATAAAAATAAATATGACCAAATTCGTAAAAGAGTTATTTATGATTTAGTTGTATGTGGAATTGGGGCTGCTAAAACACAATATAATAAATCTAATGGCCTACAGGTTAAATATGTAGACCCTGCAAATCTTGTATATTCATACACTGAAGACCCGAACTTTGATGACTTATACTATATAGGTGAGGTTAAACAAATTTCATTATCTGAAGTTGCTAAATTGTTTCCGCATCTTACAGCAAAAGATCTTGAAGAAATACAAAATTATCCAGGTAATAATGATTATATAAGAAATTATTATGGCCAAAATGATAATGATACAATTAGTGTATTATTTTTTGAATACAAAACTTTTGATAAACAGGTATTCAAAATTAAAAAAACAGAATTTGGATTAGAAAAAGCTTTACAAAAAGAAAGTTATTTCAATCCACCTGAAAATGATAATTTTGACAAAGTTGAAAGAGTCATAGAAGTATTATATTCAGGGGCTAAAATATTAGGGCACGAAAAAATGCTTTCTTGGAAGTTGGCAGAAAATATGACGCGCCCATATTCGGATTCACCTAAAGTAGAAATGAATTATACTTTAGTTGCGCCGCGAATGTATAAAGGTAAAATTGAATCGTTAGTAAGCCGTATTACTGGGTTTGCAGATATGATTCAATTAACTCATTTAAAATTACAGCAAGTAATGTCGCGTATGGTACCTGACGGTGTATACGTGGATGTTGATGGCTTAGCTGAAGTAGATCTTGGCAACGGAACAAACTATAATGCGGCAGAAGCATTAAATATGTATTTCCAAACCGGTAGTATAGTAGGTAGATCATTTACGCAAGATGGTGATATGAACCCTGGTAAAGTGCCAATTCAAGAGCTGCAAACATCATCAGGCCAAGGCAAAATTGCGTCACTTATAAATACGTATCAATATTATTTACAAATGATACGCGATGTGACCGGGTTAAATGAGGCAAGAGATGGAAGCCAGCCGGATAAAAACGCTTTAGTTGGACTACAAAAACTAGCGGCAGCAAATTCAAATACTGCTACGCGCCATATTTTGCAGTCAGCATCGTATATTACTTTAAGAGTTTGTGAAAATGTCGCTTTAAAAGCAAAGGATATATTTGAGTTTTCTTTAACAGAAGAATCTTTAATCGAAAGTATTAACCAATTTAATGTTGAAACGCTAAAAGAAATAGCTAATTTACATCTGCATGATTTTGGTATATATTTAGAATTAGAGCCAGACGAAGAGGAAAAGGCTCAGCTCCAACAAAACATACAAGCTTCTTTACAAGCTGGCGCAATATATTTAGACGATGTAATAGAAATACAACGTATTAAAAATATTGACTTAGCAAATAAATATTTAAAGCTTAAGCGCCGTAAAAAGCAAGAAGCTGATCAAGCGGCTCAGCAGGCTAATATAGAAGCACAAGCCCAGGCAAATGCACAAGCCTCAGAAGCAGCCGCTCTTGCAGAATTACAAAAACAACAAGCGCTTACTGAAAGTAAATTACAACTTGAGCAAGGTAAATCTCAATTTGAAATAAACAAACTTGAGCGCGAAGCGGAAATTAAAATGCGTTTAATGGAATTAGAATTCCAATTTAATAAACAATTAGCTGAAGAGCAAGCAAAAGTAATTCAAGCAAAAGACGCTTATAAGGAAGATCGCAAAGACGATAGAACTAAAATACAAGCAACACAGCAATCTGAGCTTATCGATCAGAGAAAAAACGATACAGCCCCTAAGAAATTTGAATCTTCTGGATTTGATGTTCTTGGCGGATTTAGCTTAGGACAGTTTGAGCCTAAGTAATATTTTTTTTTATTAATTTTATAATATTTTATCATGGCAGAAGTAGTCAAGCAAGAAGGCGAATTTAAAGTAAAGCCTCGCAAAATGAAAAAACTTTCTGAGACACCTGAAACTATTAAAGTAGATTTGTCTCAAAAAGCGGAAGAAAAAGAAAAAACAGGTGATACCATTAAGGTAGACCTTACCGAAAAAAAAGAAGAAGATGCCGTTCAAATCAATACAGCAGATGAGAGCAATGCTCCTGTCGAAGAATCCGGAAACTCGCAGAGTAGCGAAGAGGTGGTTGAAGAAGTACGGCAGCCCGAAGAAACGGTAGAAGAAACACCTGTAATACAGGAAATAACAGAAGAAGAAGTACAAGAGCAGGCTGAAAATTTGCAAGAACAAGTCAAAGAAGAGGTTCAGCAATTAAAAGAGTCTGGCAAACCATTACCAGAAAACATTCAAAAGGTTGTAGACTTTATGGATGAAACTGGCGGAACATTAGAAGATTATGTTAGATTAAATGCTGATTATTCTAATGTAGATAATAATACGCTTTTGCGGGAATACTATCGCCAAAGCAAACCTCATTTAGACTCTGAAGACGTAAGTATTCTATTAGAAGATTTTACGTGGGACGAAGATGTAGATGATGAAAAAGATATACGCAAGAAAAAAATTGCGTACAAAGAAGAAGTTGCAAAAGCCAAAGGCTTTTTAGAGGGACTGAAAGATAAATATTACGATGAGATCAAGTTGAGACCAGGCGTAACTCAGGAACAACAAAAAGCAGTTGAGTTTTTCAATCGATATAACGAAGAGCAGCAGCTTATAAAGGAGCGTACTGAAGATTTTCAAAGTCGCACAAAAAACTATTTTGGCCAAGATTTCAAAGGTTTTGATTTCAAATTAGGTGAAAAAAAGTTTAGGTATGGCATAAAAGATAATTCTTCGGTAGCAAATAATCAATCAGATATAAGTAACTTTATCAAGAAGTTCTTGAATGACAAAGGTGAGGTGTCTGATTTAAATGGTTATCATAAAGCTTTATATGTAGCTAACAATCCTGATCGAATTATAAATCATTTTTATGAGCAGGGACGTGCTGATGCAGTTCGCGATTTAACAGCTAAATCTAAAAATATTAGCAATGAACCGCGACAAACTCAGGACGGCAATGTATTTATTAATGGTTTAAGGGTTAAGTCTGTTAGTGGCGTTGATTCTTCAAGACTTAAAATTAAAACAAAACGTTAAAACTTAAAATTTATACAAAATGGCATTATCACCTTTGTATGGCTCGTTGATCCCAACAGCTAAAAAACAAACCGGCACTGGTAACTATATTGACTTTACAAGTGGTGCTGGTAATGACTTTTCTCAACAATATCTACCTGAAATTTATGAAGCAGAGGTAGAGCGCTACGGAAACCGTACGCTTTCTGGCTTCCTTCAAATGGTAGGTGCTGAGATGCCTATGACTTCTGACCAAGTCGTATGGAGTGAGCAAAACCGCTTACACGTTTCTTATGACGCATGTACCCTAGCCGCTACTGGCGATGCTACCCTTACTGTTCAAGACAGTGATAGCAGCATTGTAGGAGGAGCTGGTAAACATCACGCTATTCGTAAGAACTCTTTGATTGTTATCCTTGATCCTGATACAGGAACAGAAGCTAAAGCTTTTGTTAGCGCCGTTACAGGTACTACAGTAGAAGCTCATCCTTTTGGAGCAACTGCTTGGGCTCAGGCTCTTGTAGACGCAGATGCTTTGAAAGTATTTGTTTATGGTTCTGAATTTGGAAAAGGAACTGGCGCTATGGAAGGTTCAGTTGAGCCATCATTTACTCAGTTCAGCAATTCACCTATCATCATTAAAGACCACTACGGTGTTAATGGTTCTGACACAGCTCAGATTGGTTGGGTAGAAGTTGCTACTGAAGACGGTGCTTCTGGATTCCTATGGTATTTGAAAGCTGAGTCTGAAACTCGCTTGCGCTACCAAGACTACCTTGAAATGACTATGGTTGAAGCTGAAAAAGCTAGCCAAACTACTGGTATTTCAGCTGGTGGTGCTGGAGCTAAAGGTACTGAAGGTCTTTTTGCAGCTATTAGCAGCCGCGGAAATGTATATTCAGCTTTCCCAGCAGACTTAGATTCTTTTGATGAAATTCTTAAAAATCTAGATGGTCAAGGTGCTATTGAAGAAAACATGCTTTTCTTAGATCGCACTACTAATCTAGCTTTTGACGATATGCTTGCAGGTCTTTCTGCCGGTAACAACGGAGGTACTGCTTATGGACTATTTGAAAACTCTGAAGAAATGGCTTTGAATCTTGGATTCACCGGCTTCCGCAGAGGCTCTTATGACTTCTATAAGACTGACTGGAAATATTTGAACGACGCATCTACTCGTGGATTTGACTCTAGCTTTGGAGCTTCTGCAGAAGATTCAATTGATGGTGTTCTTATTCCAGCTGGTACTTCTACTGTATATGACCAAATCCTTGGTACTAACATCCGTCGACCATTCCTTCACGTACGCTACCGCGCTTCTGAAGCAGATGATCGTCGTTTGAAAACTTGGATTACTGGTTCTGTAGGTGGAGCATTTACTTCAGCTGAAGACTCTATGAACGTACACTTCTTGTCAGAAAGATGTTTGTGTGTTCAAGGTGCTAACAACTTCGTATTGTTGAAGAAATAAGCATTATTTTTTACAAAAATTACCCTCGTTTAATTACGGGGGTAGTTTTTACTTTTATTAACATTTTTATTATATTATATCATGGCAAAAAAAGAAAAAGTAGCGAAAGCTACATCAGGTTGGGAAGTTAAAGACAGACATTATTATTTAGTCGGCAAATCCCCATTAACGTATACAATTCCATCGCGGCATTCTGCAAAAAGATCATTATTATGGTTTGACACAGAATCTAATTCGCAAAGAGAATTAAGATATGCAACTAATCAAAACTCTCCATTTGTAGATGAACAAAACGGGGAAGTAACATTAGGGCATATTATGTTTAAAAACGGACATTTATTTGTTCCTAAAGAAAAACAATCGTTGCAAAGATTGCTTTCATTATATCACCCGTATTTAGGAAAACGGTATATGGAGCATGATGCTATTGTTGAAGCAGAAGATGCTCTTGATAATATTGAACTTGAATTAGAAGCCTTAAACATGGCGATTACCATGGATATTGATATGGCTGAAGCTATTGTTAGGGTTGAAACAGGAAGTTCTGTTTCTAAAATGAGTTCAAAAGAAATAAAAAGAGATCTTCTTTTATTCGCTAAAAGAAACCCAGGTTTGTTTTTAGAGCTTGCTAATGATGAAAATGTACAGCTTCGTAATTTTGCAATAAAAGCAAAGGAAGCCGGTATAATTACTCTTTCGCAAGACCAAAGAACGTTTTCTTGGGCATCAAATGATAAAAAACTAATGACAGTTCCATTTGATGAAAATCCATATTCAGCTTTTGCTGCCTTCTTGCAAACAGACGAAGGCGTAGAAGTTTACAAATCAATAGAAAAAAAGTTTGCATAACGCGTAATATTAATATAGAGCGGTAGCGTTATGTTGCCGCTCTTTATTAAGACAATTAAAACTCATGGCTATAAACGTAAATCAAGTATATAAATCAGTTCTTGTAATACTACAGCAAGAAAAAAGAGGCGTGCTTACGCCTGCTGAGTTTAATAAAATTGCTGCTCAGGCACAACAAGAAATATTTACATCTTATTTTGACGAGCTTAATCAATTGCTTAGGCAACCTCAGACTAGTTTAGCGTATGCTGATAGATATGCGTTATTAGACGAAAAAATATCTTTATTTAAAAGAACAAGTAATCTTAGCACTACTACTGACGTAAATGTTAGCTTAACTAATGTTCAGGAGCTTGGTTCAGTCATTTATTTTGAAACAATGACATCTGCAGGTAGAGAGGCGCAGAGAATACAAAAATACGAGGTGTATACAACAAATCAGTCCCCGCTTACAGCACCTTCAAAACATTTCCCTGTATATACTTATGAGGATAACGTTATACAAATGTACCCCAGCAGTATTGGCGCAGGCCCTTCCAGCCCAGACTATAACCTGCAGGTTAATTATTTAGCATTTCCTATAGAGCCAAAATGGGAATTTGATATTGACACTGAGCTAGGCAATTATATTTACAACTCTATACGATCTGTTGATTTTGAAATACATAAGTCAGACCAGCCATTATTAATAGATAAAATACTTGGATATGCAGGCGTAATGACGAAGGATCAGCTGGCTTTGCAGATGGCAAATGCAAAAGAGCAAAAAATAGACATTGACGGACAAAAATAAATAACATGAGCTCACATATATCAAACGCTTTTATATCACTTAATGATATTGTAAATAACTTTTTAATATCCTACACGGGTCCTGGTAAATTAATACCAGATGGCAAAAGAACAGAAGTTATATTTCATGCTCGCCGTTGTTTGCAAGAATTTGCTTATGAAACATTAAAAAGCAAATTTGATACAACACCTGCGGCTGTAGTTACTGGTACTACCTACGATTTACCAAGCGACTTTGTTGCAATAGTTCAAGTTGATGTTAGCGGAACAATTTTAGTAGAGACAAAAAACGAGACACCCGACCCCGGCGAATATTATATAAATTATACCAATAAAACAATTAAATACGGCACAGCCGGAAATGCTACTTTAACATATTTATCAAACGCGTTAACAACTTCTGAAAGCGCAGCTATACCAAAACTAGCGGAGGAAGCGTTATACGCTTGTATAATTTACGCAGTGCTTGCTAATAGAGAAAACACCCGCCCGGATGTTTTACAAAGATTACTTATAGAGAAAACAGACAAGTTAGACAAAGCTAAATCAAGATTAGTATTTACTAACTTTGACTAAAATAATAATATGGCGATTAATGTAAATAGTGTATATCAAACCGTATTGCTTATACTTAATAAAGAGCAACGCGGCTATATGACGCCTGAAGAGTTTAATAAAATAGCTTCACAAGTACAAATTGAAATATACAATAAAACCTTTGAAGATTATAACCAACTCATAAGGCAGCAGCAACCTGGCCCCGGAACTGTTGATAGAATTCAAAATTTAGAATTAAAACTTTCGCCATTTAGAAAAGATTCTTATGTTGTTTCTGTTTCTCAAAATACAGCAAATGAAAAGTATGCAACAGCCAACTTGCCAAATGATGTATACAGATTAGATAGAGTTATTGGTAATGTAGGCTTAGATAATGAAACTGAAATTGAGCAGGTTACTTGGTCAGAATTATTTAGATTAAAGCTTTCTGATCTTACTTTACCCTCTGACAATTTTCCTATATTTGCGTTTGAAAAAAATTCAGGGCTACAAGGTGGTAATTTTAATAAGCTTGCAATAATGCCTAAAACTGTTGCTGCGACAAATACAAATATTAAATTATTTTATTTTGCAAGTCCTCAAGATGTTGTTTGGGCATATAACACTGGTAGCAGCGGACAATATGAATATAGTGTTAATAACTCTACACAGTTTACTTTGGCAGACAGCGAATTTAACGATGTTGTTACTAACATACTTCTGTACTCTGGAATTGTAATAAGAGATCCGCAAATAGTACAAGCCGCTGCAGCTCAAGCGCAAAAAAGCGAAATTCAAGAAAAAAATTAATAGATGGCAATACCTAACGGGGGTTTAATTACCCAGACTAACGAACAATACTACACCGGTGATGATTATGGTAGCTATAGATATATATCAATAAATGATATAATTAATAACTTTATTGTTAGCTACGTTGGCGACGGCAAGCTTTTGCCTTCAGTTAAAAGAACTGATATTATATTTCACGCCAAAAGAGCAATGCAAGAATTCAGCTATGATACTTTAAAAAGTATTAAATCGCAAGAATTAACTATTCCCAACAGACTTACTCTGGCTATACCCCAAGATTATGTTAATTACGTCAAAGCTTCGTGGACAGATGATTTTGGCGTAAAGCATATTATATACCCCACTACACTTACGAGTAATCCTACAGAAATCCCTATACAAGATGGCGATGGAATACCAACGCAGGATTTTAATGGCGAAAACATAGAAGGCACATCTATTGTTGAAGAAAACTGGGAAAGCGCTGATACTAAGAAAATAACCGGTGTATATGACCCTAATTTTGAAGACGCAGATACATACACTGATCCTGGCTACAAATTATTATATGGTCAAAGATATGGATCAAATCCTGAAACAACTCAAATTAACGGGTGGTTTACTATAAATGAAAGAGAAGGCTTATTTTCTTTTTCAAGTAATTTAGTTGACAAAGTAATATTGTTAGAATATATATCTGATGGGCTGGCTTATACAGAAGATATGAAAGTACCAAAACTAGCCGAAGAAGCTTTTTATGCGTACATAGTATATGCGTTAGTTTCTGTTCGCCCAAATATACCAGAATACATAGTGCAAAGGTTTAAAAAAGAAAGACGTGCTAAAATAAGAAATACTAAGTTGCGTTTATCAAATATTAAACTTGAAGAGATTACGCAGGTAATGAGAAATAAATCTAAAATAATCAAACACTAATGCCTGAAGTTAAAAATGCCTTCATAAAGTCGAAGATGAATAAAGACCTGGACGCTAGATTAATGCCGTCCGGAGAATATCGCGATGCAATGAATATTGCTATTAGTAAATCTGAAGGATCTGACGTGGGCGCTGTGGAAAATATAAAAGGTAATACAGAGCTAGTAGATATAAAAGAAACAGAAAGTGTTACTGGTTTAGATATTATAGGATATTACGCTGATGAGGCTAATAACTGCATATATATATTTTCAACAAACCAAAACGAAACCGCAAGTTCTCCGGAAAATGTAGGGGACGCTGCCGCGTGTTTTATACATAAATATGACTTTAGCGGGCAGGGTGCATTAATAAAATTAGTTGAAGGTTCGTTTTTAAATTTTGATAAAAATAGTTTTATAACAGGTGTTCATCTTTTAGAAAATTTATTATTTTTTACAGATGATAGAAATCAACCAAGAGTTATAAACGTATTAATAGCTGAATCAGAAGGGATAACACATTATACAGCAGAAGAGCATATATCAGTGGCTAAATATGCTCCTTATAAAGCTATTAATCTTTTAGATAAATATGAGGGCACGGTTAACGGAGAAGTAACAGAATCGGCTACATTTGCTGTAAATAACGGCGGTGATGCTGACATTAGAACAGGGGATATTATTGTTTCAAATAACATTGAAATTGGTAGAGTTAAATCTTATTCAAACCCCACGGTTAGTGTAGACAGGGATGTGAGCTTATTAGATGGTGATGAAGTTATTTTTAAAAGGTCCTCTATGATTAACCGTACTGAGGAATATTTAAATAGCTATAATAAAGGAACTGGTGATGTTGATAATCCAAACTATGATGTAAACTGGAAAGGGGATTCAGATTTTCTTGAAGATAAATTTATAAGATTTAGTTATAGATTTAAATATGAAGATAATCAATATTCTATATTAGCTCCATTTACACAACCTGTTTTTATACCAAAACAATTTGGTTATTTTGTTGGCGACGACGAAACTCAAACATATAAAACTTCTGTATTAAACTTTTTTGAAAATTTTGTACAAGAAGTAGGCCTTAAAATACCTTTGCCAACACCAGATATAGAGTCAGATTTAAAAATAAAAGAAATTGATGTTATATATAAAGAATCTGATGCGGTAGCGGTAAAAGTTATGGCTTCTATTACAGCCCAAACCGCAAATTCAAATAAAATTGCTGGTGAAGACGGATATTATTATAATTTTAATTACACATCTAAAAAGCCTTATAAAACATTACCCGAAAAAGAAATTGTAAGGGTATATGATAAGGTTCCTGTAAAAGCTCAATCACAAGAAGTAGTTAGTAATAGAGTTGTATATGGTAATTATGTTGATAAAAACAGTCCGCCAGCACTGCTTCCTAATTACAATATTACATCAGGGTCTAAGCTTGCTAAAGATAATTCAGCGGCTGAATATCCATCTCATACACTTAAACAAAATAGAACATATCAGGTAGGTATTGTTTTATCTGATAAATATGGTAGAAGTACGTCTGTATTATTATCGTCAAGAGATGATGGCACCGATGGTGCGGGATCAACTATATTTCATGAGTTTAAAAGTGCTGCATTAAATGTAGAACAATGGCATGGGGATGTTATGTCATTTAATTTAAATGAGCCAATAAGTGAATCTCCGGATAGTTCTATAGGTTACCCTGGTCTTTATGCAGATTCAGATTCGGGGAATAAAAGCTGGGATATAAACGGTATAACTGTTAGTAAAACTGCAACCACATATGTAGTAAATTTAGATTTAACTTCTGTTGTTTCTATTGGAGATTACTTAAGGGGAAAATACGTTGATTATACTAAAGTTACAAATATAGTATTTGCTACATCTAGTACCACGATCACCACTGAAGAAGAAGTTGCTGATATATACATCGAAGATTCCGGCGATCCTAGCGATAAAAGATTTGCCTATACAATAAACAAGCTTGGTTGGTATTCATATAAAATTGTTGTTAAACAAACAGAGCAGGATTATTATAATGTTTATTTGCCACTAGTTATAAATGGTGAATACGGCGCTGCAAATACCGGGGGCGATATTGATTCGTTAGCACAAGCAGTGCTTATAAATGATAATATAAATAAAGTACCAAGGGATTTATCCGAGGTGGGTCCTGACCAAAAGCAATATGGCAGTAGCGTAAGATTATTTGGTAGAGTAGCACCGCAAAGAGGAAATTTAGATACTAATAACGAGCAATGGTACCCTAATATAAGCTCAGATCAGGTTACTAAAATAGCTACAGCGCAGGACTCGGGGTATGATACTACAGCTGCAATTACAGGTATGTATAAATCTAATTCGAATCCGCTGATAGCTACTATATCTTCATTAGCGCCGAGCGCGAGTACAGAAACATTTGGAAGATTGCCAGATGCTGCGTCTGGAGCTGTGCAAAATTTATCTATATATGAAACAAATCCTACTATATCACTTCTTGATATATTTTGGGAAAGCTCTACATCAGGTTTATTAAGTGATTTAAATGAGCAGGCAAGAAACGTTTTTAATGGTATTACCGGCGTTGATAATAGTACTTATGATTTTGAATTTGAAGAAGATGAGGCTGCCTCTCCTTCAAGCCCCTTTACAGTCGCAGGCCCATTTAGATTTGTAAATAATAACGGGCCTATACCGACTGAAGCAGCAGGAAATAATAGCCCGGTGGTAACAGTAGATAATCTTGTTGCAAGAGACGCAGATGGATTTGCAATGCAAGGGTGGCAAATTGTTCGAGATGGACCATCAACGGTAGGTAATCGTACAAATGAATTTAACTTGCAGACAACGGCCTCGAAAGTATTTTTAGAAGACCCAAACTATAGAACTTATACGTTTGCATATACGGTTACTTATGAGGATAATGTTACTGACCCTATTCAAAGTGAAGTTACCTCTACAGGCGCGTTAGGAAACGTGCAACCTGTTTTAATAAGCGGAACTAGCATAACCCATAATTTTACCCAAAATCAAAATTCTTTATTTACTTTAGCGGATTATATTAAAAATGGATCTGCATTGGTATCATCACAAAATTTACAGCTGAATTATTCTAAGCTTACTGAAGTAAACCCTTATGCTCCGTCAAACTATATAACAGTTGATACAAATACAGGTGATGTTTCAAAAACAGCTTCAAGCGTTCCCAGCCCGCTTACTATCACAGTAAATGCCACGGATGCTAATGGAACAGGTGATACATCACCCACGCAAACACATATATTAAATTTTGGCCCTACACCATGGAATTTAACAGCGAGTGAAACTACATTAGCGTGCTTGAGCCCTAGCTCGTATAGAGTCGTTTATTTTGCCTCATCTATACCAACGCCTAGCCAATTTCCTGCTGGATTCCCTACGACTACATGCGGGTCCACACCTGCTAACAATTGCCATACAGCTTCTTTAGGTTCTGGCACCAGTGAATTAACGCAGGGTACGGCAGAATTTAAATTTAGCTTAACAGCTACTAATTGTCCACAAGGAGGGTCTCAGGTTGCTTATATGAATTGCTGGGTTTACTATAGACTTGATAGCAACTCTAGCTGGTCAATAGCAACACCAATTTCAGGAGCAAGTCAAATTAATAATACGTCAATTGGAATTGCACTTGCTAGCAATGGGACTAATTCTATTTCTAGAAAATATAATACACCTGGTCAATATAGATTAATGGCACAGTATAGTAATCCTAATTGTAATTCTTGTAACTCATATGTTACTCCAAAAATAGAATGGTTTGATGCTAATTACCCATAATAAAAATTAAAAAAAATACGTAATAATAAAATATGGCAGTAGAAATCGCTTATTTTAATTCTTACTGGGCTAAAAGGCTTCAAGGCAGCAGTGGTAATTCTTTTCCAAATTGGTTAATACCAACTGCTAATATTAATATAGACGATACATGGTATATTGAAGAAGCTCGAATTAGAGGCGGATATAATAATACCAATACGGATTATGGCGTAAAAGCTTATATTGTTGAAGACGAACCTGCATCACAAAGGCTTTCTAATGGTCTTATATATTCAGGCATATTTAACTCTAGAACTGGTTTTAATAGCACCAATGTATTTTCTGTAGGTGAAAGTATTACCAAAAGCGTTGATCCCGCATATGGATCTATACAAAAGCTATATGCGGAAGATAGTAATTTAACCATATTTCAAGAGGATAAAGTTAGTAGAGCGCTTATAGATAAAGACGCTATATATTCTGCAGAAGGCGGTGGGACTGTAACGTCCTCTAGTTTGGTTATTGGGCAAATAGTGCCTTATGCAGGTGAATTTGGTATTTCTAAAAACCCTGAAAGCTTTGCCGTGTACGGGTATCAAAAATATTTTACAGATAGAAGAAGAAATGCAGTTTTAAGACTTTCTAAAGATGGTCTTACTGAAATTTCTAATTACGGTATGCGCGATTGGTTTAGAGACGAGTTTAATAATTTATCTACAGCTGGAAAAATAAAAGGTGGTTATGATATTCATAATAAATTTTATACCGTTTCTTTTCAAAATAATAACACTTGGAATACTCCTATAGACGATAGTTTACAGTATTTAAACTCATTTGATACATTATATTATGATGAGTCTGTTAAAGGTTGGCCCAGCTTCGTTAGCTTTAAGCCGACCTTAATGGGTAGTATAGGTAATAAATTCTTTAGTTTTATTGATGGCAAGCTTTACCAACATTATTCAGAAAATGATAGAGGTAATTTTTACGGTATTGGTACGGTAGCATCTAATATTACCTTTACTTTTAATCCTAAAGTTAGTGTACAAAAAGTGTTTAAAACTATTAACTACGAAGGATCTAATTCTTGGGAAATCACAAGTTTAAATACACAAGACACCAGCGACAACTTTGCAGAGCAAAGATACGACATTGCTAATGCTATAAGCAATTTAGCAGACGGTTTATATTATTTACAAAAAGCAGATACCGTTACTATCGACGATGCCGGCGAAAACTATGAAGAAATACAATATATAACTTCTGGCGGCAGCGGAACAGGTATGATCGTAGAGCCTCAGTCAGTTAGTGTAACCGGTGAAATTCAAGGTATAGATATTGTAAACGGCGGAGCTGGATATAAAGTAGGTGATGTAGTTACTGTGCAAGGCGGAAATTATTCAGCGACATTAGAAATTACCGCAGTAGTAGATAATACTAATTTCCCAAGATATTCAGGTTTTTATAGAAAAGAAAATAAATATTTTGCAAACATTGTAAATAATAGCCCGGTTAAAACAGGTGAAATTGTATTTGGTAATCAAATGACAGGTATTAAAGGATTTTTTGCTACTGCTACAATACAAACAGATTCTGTTACCGCACAAGAATTATTTGCAGTATCATCAGAATATATAGAATCATCATATTAAAATTATGGAACAAATATTAGAAATATTACTTAAAATATGGCACGGCCCAGACGTTGAAGGTTTGTCATATGGCCTAGGCCCTTTAGCTGGCGTAGCTATTAGCGCAGGCACAAGTTTACTTGGCGGTATTTTTGGGTCTAGTTCAGCTAAAAGAGCAGCAAGAGCTGCGGCAAAAAAGAAAGCCAGACTTGAGGCGGAATTAAGAATAGCTGAGGATTCTAGGCAGGCTATAATTAACCCATATTCTGATATTAAATCAGTTTCTGGAATGGCAAAAGATTTAAGTAATATGCTTTCTAATCCATATGCTAATTTAGGTGTTGCTACAAAAGCCGCGGAAGTCCAAATTGAGCAAGCGGACATATCACTTGCTAATACATTAGACACTCTTAGGGCCACTGGGTCAGGCGCCGGCGGGGCAACTGCACTCGCAATGGCCGCGTTAAAATCTAAACAAGGGGTAGCCGCAAGCATTGAAGCGCAAGAAGCTCAAAATGAAAAATTAAGAGCAGAAGGCGAAGCTAGTTTGCAGGCACAAAAAATGGCTGAAAAACAAAGAATACAGGGCATTGAAATATCAGAAGCGCAAAGAGTGCAAGAGCTTGACGCTGAAGGCAGAAAATTTGAATTTGATGCCCGCGAAGAAAGAGAAGTAGCTAAACTTAATAGACTTGCCGCGCAAGTACAAAATGCCGAACAAGAAATTGTTGCCGCTAACCAAGCAAAAGCTGCAGCATGGTCGGGCGCTTTATCAGGCGTAGGTAGTGCAATTGCTGCGGGGGTTGAATCCGGCGCTTTTGATAAAGAAGGTGACGGATAATAATAAAATAAAAAAAACAAATGGGAGCATATGAAAATCCAATAGCCGTCATAGATAAAAGTGCTGAGATAATGCAAGCTGGCTGGTCCAGCTTTAGCTCGTCTATTACGAATGCCTTTGTTAAAAAACAACAAAAAGAAGAGGAGTTTGCTAAGAAAAAACAACAAGAAGCTCTTAATTACGAAAGATATTACGGTAAAAATCAGGCTGAAACAGAGGCTGAAATGGAGCGTAATAAAAAATCTCTTGGTAATCTTGATGAAAAATGGGTTAATTCAGGTAGAGGCATATTTGGCAAAGTGGATCAATTGCAAGCAACAATAGATAGTAGCACTGATATTGATGTTGTAAAAAAAGCGTCTGCTGATCTTAGAATAGCTAGAAAAGCAGAAACTAATTATATGGATGCTGTTACTTCTTTAAATACAATGGTTGGTACCGTTTCAGAACAGCAATTAGCAAATCCATATACTGGAAAAGGAGGTGATATAGATAGGTTTGACGCTGCAAATAAAAGCCGTATAAAAGCAACCCAGGCATTAAACGGCACAATACCTTCTTATAAAGAAATGGAAATTAATCCAAATGAAGACGGTGATATTATTGCTACGTTTTATTTAGAAACCCAGGACGAAAACGGAAACAGTGTTCAAGAAGAATTTAATTTTAATGTAACCCGCGATGGGAATGTAGAAGATGCGGCTAAAGTATCTGATTTAAGTCAAAGGTTAACAACAGCTTCAACGACTTCAGTGAGCGAAGGAGGCTTGGGTATATTAGATTCTAAAGGAAATTTGAGTGATAAATATTTTGTTCGAAATGCAGAAAATGAAATAGAAACAAAAAAATCATCAGATGTATTTTTTGATAAAAATACCGGAAATACTGTAATAAGGTATTATGAGGAAAATGTAGTTGATGATGATGCTTTAAATGGCGTATTATCTAGTTTTGTTGCAGGACAAGTAAACGGCAAAACTGATAAAGAAAAGCTTTCGGCTTTTAATAATTCTTTTTCTGGTATGGTAGGAGTTGATGTAACTTATCAAGATCCAACAACAGGTAATAATGTTACAACTAAAATTGAAGATAATTCATTTGATTTTAAAGAAGGTGAAAACGGCTTTACTCCTCAACAAAGCGCAATGTTCACAGCACTAACAGAAGATTGGTATAAAAGTACTTTAAATACACAGCCTGAAAAAAGAAAAATTGGCCAGACTACTGTGCCGCCTAAAGAAATGAACGTAAACGAAAAGAACGCTTTAGAGGGCTTGCGAAGACTTGATAAATCTGGCGTACCACTATTTATAACAAGCAGTAAATATATTAAAAAAGTAGATGGTAAATATGTTGTAGAGCAAATAGGCACTCAGCTTGCTACACCCATGCCTATTGGAGAATATGAAAGTATTGATGCGGTTATTGACCAATTACCACCTACTGTTGATAGAGCTATGTTACGTAAGCAGCTTGGAATAACAAATGATGATCAAAATGATGATCCTTTAAGTCCTAACTAATAAAATTAAATTATGTTTGAATTAAACGGAGTACAATATTCGGTAGAGGAGTTGCAAGCGGCGGCTCAAAAATACGGAATGTCCTTTGAAGAATACATGGAAAAAATGCGAGCCAAAGGTCTTGTAGAGTCTACAGATCAAGCAGAAGAACAAACATTTGAAGACCCATTTATTCAAAGCGCAAAAAAAGTATACGGCCCTGTAGAGGAGGTTGCAGCTGCAGAGCCGGCAATAACAATCGAGCAACCAGATACGGAATTGCCCTCGGAAGATATTTCTTTGGATTTACCAGATCCTAGATATATTGAATTTGAAAAAAACGGTAAAAAAACATATAGCTCATATGACGACGTGCAAAAGCAATACGGCGATGTAGAAGCGTATGTTAGCAAATTTAACCGAGCAGGTGTTGAAGGCAAAGCAAAAATTGTAACTCCCCCAGAAGAATTAGAAGAGGTAGTTGTAACTGGTGATGCAGCTAAAGCAAAAGATACAGGGGATTATCTAACAGAGGTTATACAAGCCGATACTAATTTCTTTTCAAGAAATCCTGACCAAATCAAAGGGGACTTGGAAGTAATGTTTCCCGATATTGAATTTGTAACGAGTGTAAGAACTGGTTCAACCGCTGTAGCAGGATCAAAAATTATAAAAGCTAAAAAAGACGGTAAAGAAATTGAGTTATTTACAGATATTGTAAATCCAGGCGCGGATAACACATTTCTTCAAAATAACTTAAATAAGCTTAGTAATTTTTTAACCGAAACATACAAGCCTGAAGAAGCAACCAGAACCAAAGAAAGAATGGAGGTTGCTGAAAAAGAAGCATTAAATATTTTAAGCCCATTAGCAGAAGAAGCTAAGCAGCAAGAAGCATATCAAAATTTTGATAGTGAAGATTTGTTTAAGCCGTATGTTAAAAAAGTAGAAGCAACTTCTTTTGTAGGTGGTATACCAACAGGGGCTGGTTACGAAACAGAGGTAAGGCCGCATGAAGCAAGGCTAAAAAATGCATATGCTACTTTAAAAGAAAAAAATCCCACTGCTAATGAAGAGCAACTTGCTGAATTAGCAGAGCAAACAGTTAGAGATGAATTAAAAAATGAATATCTTTTTAATTACCAAAGCGAGCGAATTCAAGATCAAATTGCTTCGGTAGGTAATAAAGGAATACGCGCAAATTTGCAAGCTTTTTATAATACTGGCTATTTAAATGCTAATTTTAAAATACAGACCGCCCAAGAAAAAATGGAGCTAGAAAAAGAAGCTGCAAATATTTTTTCTGAGGTTATAAAAGGAAACGAAGTAAGCCAACAACAAACAAGCAAATTTATAGATATATTAAAAGATCTTGATATAGATGTTGATACTTCATTAACAAATAAGGTGACATTAACATCTGGCGCCGTTGTTAGCGAATCGTTTTTAGATGGGCTCAAAAAGTTTCAAGCAAAAGCATATGCAAATGAAATTTCTTATTTTCAATCGCAAGAAGATTCAAATAAGACGGCTGAAGATATATTAAATATACAAGCAGCACTGAATGCTACTCAAAGAGATTATAATTTAGGGAATAAGGCAATGACCTCAATAGGTGTAGGCGTTGCCGATATTGGGTTTGGTATAACATATTTAGGAGGTAAGGCATTATCTTTGCCGGCTTATCTTGTTGGAGGTTATCAGCCAATGAATGAAGCCCTTAATGATTTTGCTGTAAAATATAATGAAACTACTAACGAAATACGCGAAAGCTATGTTAGAGATGTTTCTTTTGATGAAGCTTTTAAAAACGAAGGAAACTTTGGTAAATTTGCACTTCAAGAAGTTTCTAACCAATTACCTATAATCGCTTCAATTATGGCCTCAGGGGGCGCTGCAGGGTATGTTATTGGGGCATCGTCTGCTGGTAAGCAAATGATGGATATGCAATCTGAGATTGCTAATGGCACTGCAGAATATTCTGATGGGGAAGTTTGGCTAAAAAGCTTAGGTTTTGGTGCTTCTGAAGCCGTATTTGCAAAACTTACCACAATACCAATACTTAATAGAGCTAAAAATACATTTTTAAAGAGCAGCCCTAAGGCTAATTCTATAATTGATAACAGCACTGCTGCTTATGCAAAATCAAAATATAAAGGTGTTATATCAGATACTTTATTAGAATCAATAGGTGAAGTAGCAACAGTTGGTACTCAAAATTTAATATTGGGTAATCCTTTTACAGAAGGCATGGATCATGCTGGTTTTTCAGGAGCTGGCTTTGGTTTGCTATTTTCAGGTATACCATTTATGAGAGGTATGCAGTTATCAAGATATTCTGATTATTCAAAGCTTCAAAAGGTAAGGGATATACAATCAAAAATAAACGGTTTAAGTTTAGAATACAATAATGCTAAGTCTGATGTTGAAAGAACCCGTATTGAAGATCAAATACAAAGACTAAGTGTAGAGGCTGCTAATGAAATACAGTTGCAGGAAAAAAATATTAATGAACATATTACAGCAAGAGCAGGACAATATGTTATTGATATTACCAATAGACAAGCACAAATACAATTAGAGGCGAAAGAAATATTAGAAGATACTCAGCTTTCTGAACCGCAAAAAACCGCAAGATTAGAGTCATTGCAAGCAGAAACAGACTTTTTACAGTCATCTAAAGAAGCGGCCTTAAAAGATAGTGCAAAAGTAAACAAATTTACAGAGTTTTTGCTTTTAAAAGGAGCAAATCAATCGCAATATGACCAGTATTTAAACGATGCTGAGTCAATGCTGTCAACCGATAAAGCACCCCCTACTGAGGAAAAAATACAAAGCAAGGCATTAGATTTATATTTTGAAGATCAAATTGTAGCAGAAAATAATAAAGCTAGCAAAAATTTAGGCGCTAACTTTAAATCATTTAATACCGCCAATCAAGCAATAGCTTCTATTGAAGCAGATAATAATATTTTAGAAGACGATAAAAAAGAGTTAATCCAGAATATTAAACAAGGTGATGATGGAGCGGCTGTAAGATATGAAGATGGTAGAAAACTAACATATGCTATTGTTGAAAATCAGGTAAAAAACCAACGTAAGTTTATTCGAACTCACGAAGTAGGGCACCAAGTATTCTGGGATATATTAGGCACAGATCCTGCGGCTTTTAATGAAGTTGCAAGACAGTTAATTGAAACAACTAAAACATTAAGCCCATCAATACATAAAAAGTTATTAAAAGAAACTGATAGTGTTGAGGTTGTTGCTAGATTTTTAGAATCCGTAGCAGCAGGTGATGTTAATTTTAGAAAAAACGAAACAAAAAAATCATTATCAGGGTTATTTGGTTCAATAGTTCAAAAGAAATTTAGTGATGACTATGACTTTAATTTTTCTGGTGAAACTGATATGTTTAACTTTGTTGTTGGGATTGGTAAAAAAATTGCTGATGGTAGTTTAACCACTGCCGACATTAAGCGCGCTAAAGCTGCTAAAATAGTAGAAAAAGTAAAAGATACAGCTATTGTATTGCCGACGCAACAAGAACAAACAACTATTAAAAGACAGGCGGCATCTGCAAGGTCAGCCGGTACATTAGATCAAGCGCTAAATAAATTTTCACAAAACGAAGATGGCTCTGCTAAATTTACCAGCAAAGAAGAATGGCGTAAATCGCCAGAAGCCGGTGAAGCATACTTTACTGTACAACAGACTAGTCTTCTTGATGGCGAAATTAAAAAGCAAGCAAGACTAAAAGGTTTGCCTGAAGATATTGATATTAGCGAAATTAAAGACAATATTGCGCTTCGTGTATTCGAAAACTTTGATCCTTCTAAAAATAATCTATTTGGTTATCTTTTAGGTAAAGTTAACATTGTAGAAAAAGCAGTGCTTGATGCCGCCAAAAAGTTTGGTACTCAGGTTGAGGCTACTGCCGCAAGAATTGATACAGCTGCAGGCGATGTGGGCGCTGTAGCAGAACTTGAAGCGGACATAACTCCGGTCGAGGAAACAATAGAACGCGAAGAAAAAGAAGCAGTAGAAGCGGCTTCTACGTTCAATTTAACGACTTCTAAAGCTATAGAACCGGCTACAATAGAAAAAGCTAAAAGTAAAGTATTAAGTATTGTTAGAACGCTTAAAAATAAATTAGGTCAAGCAGTATCTAAAAACGTAAATACTGTACCAGTTGTTAAAGAAGTTATACAGTCATCAGCAAAATCAATTGACATTGATCTTAAAAAACAAATGGGTGGTAAAGCCGGCCTAAAGCTTCGCAAGTTTGTAATCGATAACAAAGCTGATATTATTAACAATGCTTCTGCCACGTGGTTAATGGGCAAAGATACCGGGAAAACTGTACTAGGTGGTATGCCTATTGCAATTGAAAAATCCGTTGGCGGCCGTTATACTGGAAAAACTATTGAAATAAACGTTGGCGGTAAAACTGTTAAAGTACAAGAGTTTGAGCCAAACTTCGTGCCGTATCCAGAATGGGTTGGTCAAAAAATTGATCGTGAAAAAACTGTTGAAAGAGGGCAAACTTCAGGAAATGAAATTGTAAGAAAAGTTAATCCTGCTAAAATAAGTGATAATGCTTTTGCAGATTTTGTTACTACTGAAGATGGTACGCCAATACGCGGTAGAAAAGAATCATTAGCAAATGAACTTGCTGGTAGATTAGGTGGTCAGATATTTAAAGAAGCAATGACTGATCCTGACTCAGATATATCAAAAGCATTTGAGCAAAATCAAGATTTACGTGGCGCTGTGCTTTCAGATAACTTTAGAAATGAAGTTATAGAGCAAACTGAACGTGGGCTTATCGCAAGAAGTGAGGGGGAAGTTGTACAGCAAGCTATTGGTGCAATGACAAGAGCTACTAATACAGAAAGAGCAGCTGCGTTAGAAAATATAAAGTCTAAGCTATCACCTGAAGCTTTTGAAAAGCTGCATGATAATATTATAGGCCCGTTCTTGGATGTAATGGAAGATATTGACGAGGGCGGGTGGTATGCCGCAGAACAAAAAGCAATTGACACTTTTAATGAACTACAAAAACTTATTCCTGGTCTAAAAATTACGCAGGTTAAGCCAACAGGTGACCCAACTGCACCGGATGTTGTTTTTGAATATGACGGGGTGTCAATAAATTGGGAAATTAAAAAAGGCAAAAATGCAAGGCTAAGCCAAATGTATATTTCTGATTGGAGTAGCGATTCACCTAGTATTTCAAGAGATATTAAACAAGAATATAAAGACCGAATATTAGAAGCTGAAAAATCTAATAAAGGAGTACAAAAATATATAAATCAACTTGAGAATGGCAAATATTCTGATCAAATAAAATTTGATGGCAAAAAATGGATTATGCCATCTGATGTTTATTATGCATTGCAAAGATTAGGATTCCAAAAAAATGCAACTACCAAATTGACAATGCCTACCGATCTTGTTTCAGATCTTTATAAAGAAAAGAATACATTTTATATTGGTTTTACTGATATAGGAAACTTTTCTTTGGGGGCAAACCCAGCTGGTATTAATTTGCCACCATTTTCTGGTGAAGTTAATGTAGATATAAAATTTAAACCATTTTTTAGAAAAGATGGTACTGTAAGCGTTAGTAGAGTTGCCTACCCTTCATTGACTACAAAAACAGCTAACGATCTTGCTAAAGTATCAAATAGCAGTGTGTAT